>Ga0164290_1001535_pt1 | contig 31114 bp, 32 predicted proteins | sample Micstemetagenome_FD_108782 | JGI IMG/M metagenome (GOLD analysis project Ga0164290, IMG submission 108782) | Contaminated culture microbial community from soil near Moab, Utah, USA - Microcoleus steenstrupii SON62 (Illumina Assembly) | ecosystem: Environmental > Terrestrial > Soil > Soil crust...
AGGCCCGCTACGGCATCGCCTGGGGGGCCATGGGCGCCGCCGAGGCCTGTTTCCACCTGACCCGCGACTATGTCGGCGAGCGCATGCTGTTCGGTCGCCCGCTGTCCTCGCGCCAGCTGGTTCAGAAGAAGCTGGCCGACATGCAGACCGAGATCTTCCTCGGCTTCGAGGGCGCCCTGGCGCTGGGCCGGCTGCTGGACCAGGGCGCCTGGGTCCCCGAGGCCATCTCGATGATGAAGCGCAACAACTGCGGCAAGGCCCTGGCCATCGCCCGCGAGGCCCGCGACATGCACGGCGGGGCCGGCATCACCGGCGAGATGCACGTCATGCGCCACGCCATGAACCTGGAAACGGTCAACACCTACGAGGGCGCCCACGACGTCCATGCCCTGATCCTGGGCCGGGCCATCACGGGCGAGAGCGCCTTCTAGGTTTCGCTTCGACAATCCGTCGTTTCCCGCGCTAGGGTCGCTCCGATGACGGGGAATCCAGCGATGCGGCGTTTCAACCTTCGGGCCGGCGGCCTGTCCCTGCTGGCGCTCGCCGCCGCGGTTCCGCTTCTCGCGGCCTCGCCCGCCGCGGCGCAGCAGTCGCCGGTGCCGTTCGACGCCGAGCGCGGCGTCTTCTCCTTCGCCACCGGCCTCGAACGCGCCCTGCCCGCCGTGGTGCAGGTGACGACCCTCGGCCAGTCCGAAGGCCCCAGCTCAGGCGAGAACGAGCCCCGGCCCATCTCCAGCGGCTCGGGCGCCATCATCGACGCGCGCGAAGGCATCGTCGTCACCAACAATCACGTGGTCGAGGGTGGGCGGAAATACACCGTCGACATGACCGACGGCCGCATCTTCGACGCCACCCTGATCGGCACGGACAAGGCCACGGATCTGGCCGTGCTGAAGATCGACGCCCCCGGGCTGTCGCAGATCGAGGTGGCGAGTTCCGATTCCCTGCGCACCGGCGATCTCGCCTTCGCGGTCGGCTATCCGCTGGGTCTGGACCAGACCCTGACCATGGGCGTGATCTCGGGTCTCGGACGTTCGGGCATGGGCGACCGGATCGAGGACTACATCCAGACCGACGCGGCCGTGAATTCGGGCAATTCGGGCGGGCCTCTGCTCGACAGCCGGGGCCGGCTGATCGGCATCAACACCTCCATCCTGTCGGGCGGCGGCGGCGGCAACGACGGCATCGCCTTCGCCGTGCCCAGCCGCATCCTGATGTATGTCGTGGCCCAGCTGCGCGAGAGCGGCGAGGTCAAGCGCGGAACCACGGGCGTCATTCTCGGCTCGCTGAACGCCGAACGGTCGCGCGACTTCGGCCTGGGCATCGTCCGCGGCGCCGTGGTCGAGGACATCACCCCCGGCTCGTCGGCAGAGCGCGGCGGCCTGCGCCGCGGCGACATCATCACCCGCATCCAGAACCGCCCCGTATCGAACGCCGGCACCGTGGCCGCCACCGTCGGCATCGCCCCGCCGGGAACCCAGGTCGAGGTCGTCTATCTGCGCGATGGCCGTGACGGCCGCGCCACCATCACGGTGGAGACCCCGAGCGATCGCCCGGTCATCACCGGCGCCGACGCAGTGATCGCGCGCGGCGCCGCGGTGCGCGCGACCAGCGACGGACTGCAGGTCTTTTCGGTCGAGGGCGGCTCCGTGGCGGCCGCGGCCCGTCTGCAGGCCGGCGACATGATTCGCTCGGTGGACGGTCAGGCGACGGCGGATCTGGCCGCCTTGGCCCGGGCGATGGACGGGACGGGCCAGCGCACCCTGTCGGTCGCGCGCGGCGAGGAAACGATCGAGATCCGCCTGCCCTGATCTGACCGGACGCCAGACAGCAAAACGCCCGCTCTGCCGGAGGGGGGAGGGTGGCGGAGCGGGCGTCTCGCTTTGGAGGAAGCATCGGCCCGCCGGAGCCCTTGGTGGAGAAATCCAGGAGGGGCTGGGGGGGCTGTTCAGGATCCGGAACTGCTCCGAACTCCAGCGAGCCGATGACCCAGACTTCACCCCGCAACGGGGCGGGCGATGGGCGGAAGCGAGGCGATTTCATGTTCGGTGCGATTTGCGCCCGAGGTTGTTTCTCGCCGACACAGTGTTCGTTGAACAGGTGGGGCGGGGCAGAAGCGGAGTCTGGCGTTTCGCGAATGTCGGCGTAACCTGATGCTGATGAGCGACGCAGCCGATTTGCAGTCCCTGCCGGGTCCGGTCTTCTTCGACCGCAAGGAGCTGGACCTGATTCTCAGGGTCTACGGGCGGATGGTCGCCGCCGCCGAATGGCGCGACTACGCCATGGCGGGGCATCGGGACGTGGCCGAATTCGCCGTCTTCCGCCGCTCGGGCGACGCGCCGCTCTACCGCATCGAGAAGCGTCCGGCCCTGCGCCTGAAGCAGGGCCAGTGGGCCGTGATCGGCGAAGGCGGCCATGTGCTGCGCCGGGGCCGCGAACTGGCCCAGGTGCTGCGCGTCTTCGACAGCCGGAAATTCACGATCGTGGATTGAAAAAGGCCCCGGCGTTTCCGCCGGGGCCCTGGTCGTTCAGCCTGCGTCGGGCGTCAGCGACGGCCGCCGAAGATGGCCAGCAGGAATTGGAACATATTGATGAAGTTGATGTACAGGCTCAGCGCGCCGTAGCTGGTGGCCACGCCCATGGCGTTCTGGTTACCGCCCAGGGCGTAGTAGGTCATCTTCAGCCGCTGGGTGTCGTAGGCCGTCAGACCCGCGAAGATCAGCACGCCCAGAACGCTGATGATCAGTTGCATCATCGAGTTCTGAAGGAAGATGTTGACCACCGAGGCGATGATCAGGCCGATCACGCCCATGATCAGGAAGCTGCCGAAGCCGGTCAGGTCCTTCTTGGTCGTATAGCCGAACAGGCTCAGCGCGCCGAAGGCGGCGGCCGTGATCAGGAAGGTCTGGACCACCGAGGCGCCGGTGTAGATCAGCACCACCGTGCCCATCGAGGCGCCGATCAGGGCCACGATCAGCCAGTACAGGGCGCTGGCGCCGCCCGAGGTCGGGTTCTTCATCACGAAGCCGGAGCCCAGCAGGATCACCAGGGGCGAGAAGGCCACGATCATGCCCAGCATGGTCAGGCCGGTCAGGCGGGTGACGCCGTCGGGGAACACCGCCGTCGCGTACAGCAGGTCGCGAACGGGGGGATAGGAACCGGTGATCCAGGCCAGCACGGCTGACACCAGCAGACCCAGGGCCACCTTGTTGTAGACGCCCAGCATGAAGCCGCGCAGGCCGGCGTCCACCGACATGTCGGCTGTCGCGGGCGCCGTATAGCCGTTTCTGAAATCGCTCATGGCGAGATCGGTCCTCCATTTGACCGGGTGATCCCGGCCGATGCACAAATATCGGGCCGCCCCGCCCCTTCCGCAAGGAAAACCGGACTTGGGGCGGCCGTTCCCAGCCGCTACCAAGGGTCGCATGATCCGCCTGTTCACCGCCCTGTCCGTTCCCGATGACGTGGCCGAGACGCTGGCGCGCCGCCAGACCGGCCTGCCCGGCGCGAAATGGCGCGACCGCGACCAGCTGCACATCACCCTGACCTTCTACGGCGAGCTGGACGGCCATCGGGCCGACGATCTGGCCGTGGAGCTGGAGCGGGCGGCGACCGGAGGACCGTTCGAGATCGCGCTTCAGGGCGTGGGCGCCTTCGGCGACGGCCATCGCACCCAGACGCTGTGGGCCGGGATCGAGCCCAGCGAGCGGCTGTCCGTCCTGGCGGGACGCACCCGCAGCGCCGCCGAACGCGCGGAGATCGCCGTCGAGCGCCGCGACTACCGCCCGCATCTGACGCTGGCCTATCTGAAGCCGCACGCCAATCCGGACCGGATCGGGGCCTGGATCGCGGGGCACAACCTGCTGCATTCGCCGCCGATCCGGATCGACCGGTTCGGCCTCTACTCCAGCGTCCTGACCCACGACGGCAGCCACTACGAACTCGAACGGGAGTATCTTCTTTGAACGGACCGGTGCTTGAAACCGAACGCCTGACGCTGCGCCCCATCGCGCTGGAAGACTTTCCGCGCTGGGCCGAGATGATGGGCGATCCCGAGGCGGCGAAATTCCTCGGCGGCGCCCAGCCGGCGTCGACGGCTTGGCGCGGCTTCATGACCATGGCCGGAGCCTGGAGCCTGACGGGCGTTTCCATGTTCTCGCTGATCGAGCGCGAGAGCGGCCGGTGGCTGGGCCGCATCGGCCCGTGGCGGCCGCTCGGCTGGCCGGGGACCGAGGTCGGCTGGGGCCTGCACCCCGACGCCCAGGGCAAGGGGTACGGCGTCGAGGCGGCGATCGCGACGATCGACTACGCCTTCGACGTTCTGGGCTGGACCGAGGTGATCCACTGCATCGATCCGGAAAACCTTCCGTCGATCCGGCTGGCCGAGCGGATCGGCTCGCGCAACCAGGGGCGCACCCAGCTTCCGGCGCCCTATCAGGCGCTGATCATCGACCGTTACGGCCAGAGCCGCGAGGCGTGGCGGGCGCGCAGCCGGGGCTGAGCCCGTCGGATCGCTTCACGCGTTACAAGGTCAGGCTTTGACCCCGCGCCGCCATCCGGTAGGCAGGATGTCGAAAATCACGAGGTTGATCGAATGCGGGTTCTTGTTCTGGGCGGCGACGGTTTCTGCGGCTGGCCGACAGCCTTGCACCTGTCGGCGCGCGGCTGGGACGTCTGCGTCGTCGACAATCTGAGCCGGCGCAACATCGACAACGAACTGGAGGTCCAGTCGCTGACCCCCATCCGGACCATGGGCGAGCGCATCGCCGCCTGGACCGAGGTCGGCGGCAGGCCCATCGACTTCGTCAACATGACCGTGGGCAAGGAGTTCGACCGCCTGGTCGCCCTGATCCGCGAGTGGAAGCCGGACAGCGTCGTCCATTTCGCCGAGCAGCGGGCCGCGCCCTATTCGATGAAGTCGGCCCGGCACAAGCTCTACACCGTCGACAACAATCTGAACGCCACCAACCATCTGCTGGCGGCCATCGTCGAGAGCGGACTGGACGTGCACCTGGCCCACCTGGGCACCATGGGCGTCTATGGCTACACCACCGCCGGCCTGCGCATTCCCGAGGGCTATCTGAAGGTCACGGTCGACACCGACTTCGGCCCGACCGAGCAGGAGATCCTGTTCCCGCCGAACCCGGGTTCGATCTACCACATGACCAAGACCCAGGACGCCCTGCTGTTCCAGTTCTACGCCAAGAACGACGGGGTCCGGATCACCGACCTGCACCAGGGGATCGTCTGGGGCACCCAGACCGAGGAGACGCGGCGGGACGAGCGTCTGATCAACCGCTTCGACTATGACGGCGACTACGGCACGGTGCTGAACCGGTTCCTGATGCAGTCGGCGGTCGGCTATCCGCTGACGGTGCATGGCACGGGCGGCCAGACGCGGGCCTTCATCCACATCCAGGACACGGTGCGCTGCGTCGAGCTGGCCCTGGCCAATCCGCCGAAGTCGGGCGAACGGGTCAAGATCCTGAACCAGATGACCGAAAGCCGCCGGGTGCGCGACCTGGCCGCCATGATCGCCGACATGACCGGCGCGGAGGTGCACAATGTGCCGAACCCGCGTCTGGAGGCCGACGAGAACGAACTGGTCGTCGCCAACGACCAGTTCCGCGACCTCGGCCTGAAGCCGATCACCCTGGCCCAGGGCCTGCTGGACGAGGTCACCGACATCGCCCGCCGCTACGCCGGCCGCGCCGACCTGTCGAAGGTGCCCTGCGTCTCGACCTGGAACAGCAAGCGGGCGAAGGCGGTGCAGACTGAACCGACCCTGACCGCTCCGCCGCGAACGCCGGCCCGCGTCCGGTCGGCCTGATCCGTCCATGAGTCAGTCGCCCGTTTCACTGCTCGTATTCGGCGGGGGATGGCTCGGGCGGGCGGCGGCGCGCGAGGCGCTCCGGCGCGGCGGCCGCGCCGCACTGACCAGCCGCGACGCCGGAACCCGGGAAGCCCTGGCCGGCGAAGGCTTCACCTCCATTGATCCGGCGGACGCGGGCGCGCTGGCCGCGGCCGTCGCCGACGCCTCGGCCATACTGATCACCGCCCCGCCCGAGGCCAACGGCTGTCCGGGCCTGAAGGCGCTGCTGCCCGCGATCACGGCCTCGGGGTCGTGGCCCGACTGGATCGGCTATGTCTCATCCACCGCCGTCTATGGCGACCGCGCCGGCGGCTGGGCGCTGGAGGACAGCGAACTGAACGCCGCCAGCCTGGAAGGGGCCCGCCGCGTGCGGGCCGAACGCGACTGGCTGGACGCCGGGCAAGGTATGGGGCTGACTGTGCAGCTGTTCCGCCTGCCCGCCCTTTACGGCCCCGGACGCTCGCCGCTGGACCGGCTGCGCGACGGCACGGCCCGGCTTGTGAGGAAGCCGGGACAGGTGTTCAACCGCATCCATGTCGAGGACGCGGTCTCGGGTCTGTTCGCCTCCATGGCCCGGCCGCGGCCCGGCGCGGCCTACATCCTGTGCGACGACGAACCCGCGCCCGCCGATGTGGTGATGGAGGGCGCGGCCCGGCGCATGGGCCTGCCCGTCCCGCCCGAGGTGGAACTGGACGACCCGTCGGTCAGCGACGCGATGCGGCGCTTCTATCTGGACAGCAAACGGCTCTCAAACGCCCGCGCCAAGGCCGAGCTGGGCTGGCGGCCCCGCTATCCGACGTGGCGCGAAGGGCTGGAAGCGGAACTGGCCCGGCCGAACTGACGGCGTCCACCGGCGGATTCTTCGCAGCGCCGGGTTGACAGGGCCGCCCAGATATTCAACCAATCACTATTATACGAATTGGTTGAACATATGCTGCACAGCGATCCCCTCAGCGGCGCCTTCTTCGCGCTTTCAGACCCGACCCGGCGGGGCCTCCTCGCCCGGCTGGCGACGGGCGAGGCCACGGTCCAGGAACTGGCCGAGCCGTTCGACATGACCCTGGCCGGGGTGTCGAAACATCTGAAGATCCTTCAGGCCGCCGGGCTCGTCGTCCAGGGCCGCGACGGCCAGCGCCGCCCCTGCCGCCTGCAGGCCGGGCGGCTGCGCGACGCCGCCGTCTGGCTGGCCGACTACCGGACGTTCTGGGACGCCAGCATGGACCGGCTGGAAGACTACATCGCCACGGTCGACGACCCCTCCGACAAGGCCTGACCGCCTCCCCTCGCCCAGGAAACGCCGCATGACCCTGAAGATCGACGAACCCGCCGACACCCCGACCATCACCATGTCCCGGACGATCAACGCCCCGCGCGAGAAGGTCTGGGAGGTCTTCACCAACCCCGAACACGTCCGGCAGTGGTACGGCGGCTTCGGCTTCACCAATCCCGTCTGCGAGATGGACGTGCGCCCGGGCGGCCGCTGGAGCCACGTCATGCGCACGCCCGAAGGCTATGAGGTGGCGTTGGAATACGTCTTCGTCGAGGTCCGCAAGCCCGAACGCCTCGTCTGGGAAGGCGCCGACCAGGGCCGCGAGGCCCTGCACGGATCGGCCACGCCCCGCGTCGAGATCACCCTCGAGGATCTGGGCGCGCAGACGGGCTGGACCATGGTCGCGCGGTTCGCCTCGGACGAACAGCGCGAGGTCGCCCGCCAGATGGGCTTCATCTCAGTCCTGAGCGAAGGCACGCAGAAGTTCGACGCCCTGATCGCCTCCCTCTGAGGGGCGGCCTCAGAACGGCAGCAGGTTCCGCTGCCGGCTGTAGGCCATGGTGCCGACATTGGCGCCGAGGCGCAGGCCGACGCCGGTGCGGATCGGGGCCAGGACGATGCCGTCGGCGCGCTGGTAGTTCACGCCCAGACCGCCGACCAGATAGGCCGAGCCCTCCACGCCGGGATAGCGGCGGTAGAGCATGTCCGGGTGGAACAGGCCGTACACCAGGGTGAAGACCCGGCTGGCGTTGCCGCCCACGTCCCAGCCGATGGAGATGCCCTGCCAGAACACCTCCTGTGAGGCCGACAGGTCCTTCATGTGCAGGGCGCCCCGGCCGTAGCGCAGGCCGACGCCGGCCGCGCCCGAGCCTTCCTCGCCGGCGATATAGGCGGTGGGGCGGTCGCCCTGTTCGGCGAAGATGCGCTCGATCGCGCCGCCGATCGCTTCGGCGGCGATGCCCAGTTCGCGCGATCCGGCGGCGATCAGTTCGTCGGCCGTATAGGCCTGGGCCTGCTGGTCCGAGGCGATCGGATAGGCGGGATCGCTGGACTGGCCGGTCGAGGCGCAGGCGGACAGGCCCGCGGCGCCGGCGGTGGCGGCGAGACCGGACAGGATGAGTTGGCGGCGGTGCATGGCGAATCTCTCAGCGGGCGGGACGACCGAACCGTCGCCGCCTTTTGCGTCAGCCTTGCGGCGGCAAGGTTAACGGAACCTTGCCGCGCGTCAGCCCTATGACCGGAGGGTCGCGCCCGCCTTGCCCGCCGCCGCCACGATCTTCGCCGACAGCGCCTCGATCTCGCCCTCGGTCAGGGTCGCCTCGACGGGCTGGATTACAACCTCCAGCGCCACCGACTTCATGCCCTCGGGCACGCCGGCGCCGCGGTAGACGTCGAACACCCGCACATCGGCGATCAGGGCCTTGTCGGCCCCCGCCACCGCCCGCGTCAGGTCGCCGACCGCCTTGCCGTCCTCGACCACGAAGGCGAAGTCGCGGGTCAGGGGCATGAGGTTGGCCAGGTTGGCGGGGCCGCGCGCCTTGGACCTGGCGCCGCGCGGTTCGGGAACCGCGTCCAGCACGATCTCGAAGGCCAGCATCGGCCCGTCGGCGTCCAGCGCCTTGAGCACGCGCGGATGCAGGGCGCCGAACTCGACCATGACGGTCTTGGGCCCCAGCTGCAGGCGGGCGGAGCGGCCGGGGTGCCACCAGTCGCGGTTCTGACCCTGGACCAGCTGCAGCGAACCCACGGGCGCGCCCAGTTCTTCCAGCAGGGCCATCAGGTCGCCCTTGAGGCCGAACAGGGCCTCTTCGGCGGCGCCGCCCCAGTGACGAGCCGAACGGGGGGCGATCAGACCGGCGATGACGGTGCGCTGACCCGTCGGGCTGTCGTCCAGATAGATGGGCCCGATCTCGAACAGGGCGGCGTCGGCGTGGCCGCGCGCGGCGTTGCGGGCGGCGGCCTGGATCAGATTCGGCAGGGCCGAGGGCCGCATGCAGTCCAGATCGGCGGCGATGGGGTTCTCGACCAGCAGGCGGTCATCGCCGCCCCCGAAAAGGGCCGCGGTCGATTGCTTGGTGAAGGACCAGGTGACGGCCTCGGCATAGCCCATGGCGGCCAGGGCCCGGCGCGCGCGGCGGACGCGCGCCTGGCGGGGGTTCAGCACGCCGCGCGAGGGTGCGCCCTGATCGGGCAGCGGGGTCGACGGCAGGGCGTCATAGCCCTGGATGCGCGCGACCTCTTCCACCAGATCGGCGGGCCCCTCGACGTCCCGGCGCCAGGACGGGGGCGTGACGGTCCAGGGGGCGCCGCGCGCGATTTCGAAGCCGAGACGCGTGAGGATTTCGGCGATCCGGTCGTCGTCCAGCGACAGTCCGGTCAGATGGCCGACGCGGGCGGGATCAAAGGCGAAGGGCGCGGGATCAGCCAGGGCCTGTCCGGCCACGACGACGTCCGACGGCTCGCCGCCGCACAGGTCCAGGATCAGGCGGGTGGCCAGTTCCAGCCCCGGAACCATGAAGGCCGGATCGACGCCGCGGGCGAAGCGGTACTGGGCGTCGGAGCTGATCGCCAGGGTCCGGCCGGTCTGGGCCGTCAATATGGGATCGAACCAGCCGCTTTCGAGGAAGACGTCGACGGTGTCGTCCGAACAGCCGGTCGACTCGCCGCCCATGATGCCGCCCAGGCCGATCGGCCGCTCCCCGCCGGCGTCGGCGATGACGCACATCGCCGGATCGACGGTATAGGTCTTGCCGTCCAGGGCGATCAGATGCTCGTGCTCGCCGCTGCCCCGGGCCACCTGCCCGGCGCGCACCACGATCTCGCCGCCCACCAGCTTGGCGGCGTCATAGACGTGCAAGGGCCGGCAGCGGTCGTAGGCGATCAGGTTGGTGACGTCGACCAGCCGGTTGATCGAGCGCAGGCCGATGGCGGTCAGCCGCTGCTGCAGCCATTCGGGCGAGGGGCCGTTCTTCACGCCGCGGATCATCCGCCCGGAGTAGGTCGGGCACATCTCGGGCGCCTCGAGGCGCACGGTGACGGGCGAGGGATAGCTTCCGGCCACCGGAACGACCGGGGGAGTCTTCAACTGGCCCAGACTGGCCGCCGCGAGGTCGCGGGCGATGCCGGCCACGCCCAGCCAGTCGGGCCGGTTCGGGGTCACCTCGAAATCGATCACCGGCTCGGCGCCGAACACGCCGGCCGCCGGGGTTCCGACCGTCAGGTCGTCGGCCAGTTCGAGAATGCCGTCGCTCTCGTCAGCCAGCTCCAGCTCCGAGGCCGAGCACAGCATGCCGTTCGAGACCACGCCGCGGACCGGCTTCTCGACCAGGGTCACGCCCAGTCCGGGCACGAAGGCGCCGATGGGCGCATAGATGGTGGTCAGGCCCGCGCGCGCGTTCGGCGCACCGCAGACGATTTCCTTCATCCCGTCGACGGTCTCGACCTGGCAGACCTGCAGCCGGTCGGCGTTGGGATGGCGTTCGGCCGAAACGATCTTCGCCACCGTGAAGGGCGCGAGAGCGGCGATCGGGTCGTGGACCTCCTCGACCTCCAGCCCGGCCATGGTCATGGCGTCGGCCACGGCCGCGACGTCGGCGTCCGTGTCGAGATGCTCCTTCAGCCAGGAGAGGGTGAATTTCACGCGAGGCTTCCGGACGGTTTGGCGATGTCGGACAGGGATTTCACGCCGCCCTGGAGCTGTTCCAGCAGGTCGTCGGATCCGGTGAAGCCCACCTGGACGAACCGGCAGCGCAGGAAGCGGCAGTCCGACACGCCGATCACGCCCGCCAGTTTGGTGGTGCTGAGGGGCCGGTACAGCAGGTTCCGGATGTCCGTCGTCGTGCCCATGGCGCAGTTGTCGAAGGTGGTGCCGTTCATGACGGCCATGACCGCCGGCCCTTCGATCACGCAGTCGGTGAAGGTCTTGCCCTCGATGAACATCTGGCCGGCGTTCCAGTGCTGGACCGCCAGCTGGGGCAGCCAGACGGCTTCCTTCTCGAAGGTGGTGCGGGCGACCAGGGCGCGGCCGGCGGCTTCTTCGGCGGACATGGTCGGGGTCGGGTCGGTCATGGGTGCGGTCTTTCGAATTCAGGCGGCGTCGACGGTCGGGACGTTCTCGATCAGCATCTTGAGCAGATCCTCGTTCCCCGTGATCCCCAGCGTGTTGAACCGGCAGTTGGTGAAGGTGCAGTTGCGGATCGGAATGGCGCCGATCCCCACTGTGCCCATCGGCTGGAACAGCATGTTGCGTATGTCGCCGCCGGTCGGACCGAAATTGGTGCCCTCGAAATGGACGCCTTCGAGGATCAGCATCAGGGCCGGCCCCTCGAGGACGCAGTCGGTGAAGGTCCGGCCCTCGATCATCACCCCGCCGCCCGACTGGACGCTGGCGCGATAGAGGTCGAACAGCGCGAAGGTGGCGCCGCTGAAGGCCTTGGCCAGCGGATCGAGCGTGCGGGACGCCGCCGCGGGGGAGACAGGCTGGTCGGTCATCAGGACAGTCCGCTTGCAGGGTTGGGGGCCGCGAAGGCCGAGAAGCCGTAATGGGCCAGCCATCGCGTGTCGGCGTCGAACATGGGGCGCAGGTCGGGAATGCCGTATTTCAGCATGGCCAGGCGATCCACGCCCATGCCGAAGGCGAAGCCCTGGTATTCGTCCGGGTCGATGCCGCAGTTGCGCAGCACATTGGGGTGAACCATCCCGCAGCCGAGGATCTCCATCCAGCTGTCGCCGGTGTTCAGCTTCAACTCGCCGCCCGAGCGGTCGCAGCGAATGTCCATCTCGGCCGACGGCTCGGTGAAGGGGAAGTGGTGCGGGCGGAAACGGGCGTCGACGCCGTCCACCTCGAAGAAGCGGGCGACGAAGGTTTCCAGCGTCCACTTCAGATGGCCCATGTGGATGTCGCGGTCGATGACCAGCCCCTCGACCTGATGGAACATCGGCGTGTGGGTGGCGTCGGAGTCCTTACGGAAGGTCCGGCCGGGCGCGATGATGCGGATCGGCGGCTTCTGCGTCATCATGGTCCGCACCTGCACCGGGCTGGTGTGGGTGCGCAGGACCTTGCGCTCGCCGGTCTCGGGATCGGGCTTGAGGAAGAAGGTGTCGTGCATCTCCCGCGCCGGATGCTTGGGCGGGAAGTTCAGGGCGGTGAAGTTGTGGAAGTCGTCCTCGATGTCGGGACCTTCGGCGACGGCGAAGCCCATGTCGGCGAACAGGGCGATCATCTCGTCCATGACCTGCATGGTCGGATGGACGGAGCCCTTGCGGCGCGGACGGGCCGGCAGGGTCAGGTCGATCCGCTCGGCCTGCAGGCGGATGTCCAGTTCGGCGGCTTCCAGCTCGGCCTTGCGGGCGGCCAGGGCCGACGAGACCCGGTCGCGCAGGCCGTTGATCATCGGCCCCTGCTCGCGCCGCTCGTCGGGGCTGAGTGCGCCCATGCCCTTCAACAGGCCGGAGATGGAGCCGGACTTGCCCAGCGCCGCCACACGCAGTTCCTCGACCGCCGCAGCGGTTTCCGCGCCGCCGATGGCGTTGATGAGGTCGAGTTCGAGTTTGGCGAGATCGGTCATGTCGGGCTTCGTCTAGCGGCTGGGGCGCAAAGCAAAAAGCCCCCCGGCGCGAACCGGAGGGCTTTTGCGGTTTCCGTTACCGGAAAACTCAGGCCTTCAGCGCGTCGCGGACCTTGTCGGCGATGGCTTTAAACGCGGCTTCGTCGGCGGCCATCGAGGCCAGGACCTTGCGGTCCAGTTCGATGCCGGCTTCGCCGAGACCGTGGATGAACTGCGAATAGGTGAAGCCTTCCAGACGCGCGGCGGCGTTGATGCGCTGGATCCACAGGGCGCGGAACGAGCGCTTCTTGTTGCGGCGGTCGCGGTAGGCGTATTGCCCGGCGCGGTCCACGGCGGCCTTGGCCGTGCGGATGGTGTTCTTGCGGCGGCCGTAGAAACCCTTGGCCTGCTTGAGAACCTTCTTGTGTTTGGCGTGGGAAACTACGCCCCGTTTGACGCGAGCCATGTCGCTATCCTTTCAAATTCAATGCGTGGAGATCAGTCGAACAGCGCGCGCCGATCAGGCGTACGGCATGTAGGATTTGATCTTCTTGGCGTCGGCGTCGGCCATGACCGAGGTGCCGCGGTTCTGGCGGATGTATTTGCTGTTGTGGCTGATCAAGCGGTGACGCTTGCCAGCAACGCCGGCCTTAACCTTGCCAGTGGCCGTGAATTTGAAGCGCTTCTTGGCGCCCGACTTCGTCTTAAGTTTCGGCATTTTCACTCTCTTTTTGAGTGGGTTGCCAGTTCTTCAGGCCTTGTGAGCCGTCGGAATGGAAACCCTGATGAGAACCGCCCAGGCATGCCTGTTCGCCCGGCGGTTCGGTACGCGAAGGCGCGGCTTCTATGCCAAGCAGCGCACAAACGCAAGGCGCATGGTCATCGCGGCGGGTTATGCTGCTCGAGGAAGCGGACGGTTTCGTTCAGCATCCAGTTGCGCGTCGCGGCGCGGGACAGCCAGTGATCCTCGCTGGGCAGTTCGACCAGTTCGTACGGCTTGCCCGCGCGCCGCAGGGCCTCGGCGAGGATGCGGCTCTGCTCGAACGGCACCACGGTGTCGTCGCGGCCGTGCAGCATCATGATCGGCGCATCGGCGCGGGCCGCCTGATCCGACGGCGAGATCTGGATCAGGTCGCGGTCGCCCAGCCGGTCGGCGCCCATGAAGCGGTTCCAGTAGCGCACCACCGGCGAGTCCCGCCCTCCACGCTCGGCCGACCATTGCACCATCCGCCGCAGGTCCGAGACCCCGGCGACGGCCACGGCGCAGCGGTAGACGCCGGGATCGAGCGTCGGTCCGGCCATGGCCGCGTAGCCGCCGTAGCTGGCGCCGACGATGCACACCCGGGCCGGGTCGATGATCCCTTCCGAGGCCAGCCAGCGCACGCCGTCCGACAGATCGGTCTGCATCTTGCGGCCCCACTCGCCATAGCCCGCTTCAAGGTGGGCCGTGCCCAGCCCATCCGAGCCGCGGAAGTTGGGCTGCAGCACGGCATAGCCGCGCGAGGCCATGGCCTGGGCCCACCAGTCGAAGCCCATATTGTCCCGCGCCGCCGGTCCCCCGTGCGGGAAGACGACGAGCGGCAGCCCCTTCGGGTCGGTCACGCCGGGCGGCAGGGTCAGATAGCCGGGAATCCGCATGCCGTCGGCGGCTTGGTAGCTGATGGCCCGCACCTCGCCGACGCGGGCGCCGGTGATGGCCGGATAGGCCTCGCCGACGATCTCGGCGCTCCGGCGGTCCAGATCGACCAGCTGATAGGTGCCGGCGTCGCCCGCGCCCTGGGTGAAGACGACGATCTGGCGCATGTCGTCGGACCAGGACCGGAGGCTGACCTGCTTGCCGCGGAACGCCGCCTGCACCGATCGCCAGGCGCGGTCGGCTTGGGGATCGAGGAACTGCCAGGTCACCTGATCGTCGTCGCCCAGGGTCTGGGCGCCGATCAGCAGCTTCGTCCGGGGATGGTGGATCAGGCCGGTGGGGCGGCCTTCGAACGGCAGGTCCGAAATGGCGCCGGTCGTCAGGTCGAGGTTGTAGAAACCCTCCTCGCGCCCGTCGATCCGGCCGTGCAGCACGACGCTGTTCGCGGCCTGCCCGAAACCGGACAGGTCGGGGGTGTCGATCTTCGCCTCCGTCCGCCACATCGTCCGCCAGAAGCCGGACCGCCGGGCCTGGACCTCGTAGATCTCGCCGTCGTAGGTGACGCGCGCGACGGGGTCGCCGTTGACGTCCAGCAGCGAAGGCGGACCCTTGCGATCCGGCTCGACGTGTTCCTCGCCGATGCCGGTCGACAGGTTGATGTTGAAGAGGCCTGCGCCCTCGCGGCCCTGACCGACGACGATGAGCGAGGGCCGGCCGTCGATCGTGCGCACGATCGGGGAGCCGAACACCTTGGCGAAGACGCCGGGCGTGTGGTTGAGGGCCAGAGACACGCGCCGCGTCGGAATCTCGTAGATGGAGGCGTCGGCCAGCTCGGATCGCCGCAGGCCGATGGAGGCCCCGACCTGCGTGGCGGTGCTGTAGACATAGACGTGGTTCTCGCCGACCCAGCCGATGTCCCTGACCTTGACCGGTCCGGCGCGCACGCCGCCGATGACGCTCATGTCGTTCAGGTCGTTGATGACCAGGGCCCGCTCTTCGCCGACGACGGTGATGTAGGCCATCCGGTCGCCGCTGGGCGACACCTCGACCAGCTCATGCGCGGGCATGGCGCCATAGGCCTCCAGCGGCGCGACGTCCTGGGCGCGAACGGCTCCGGCCATCAGGATGGCGCCCGCTGCGACAAGCGCAGACGCTGTGTATCGGATAGTCATTTGATGCGGCCCCCGCCCCCTGTGTACGCAACCATAGGAGGGAGAATGTCGCGGCTGCAAGCGGAGCCTTACTCTGCCGGCGCGGGAGCCGGGGCAGCCTGTCCCTTGCGGAAGGCTCGACCCGCGTTGACGGCAACGACCGCCGCCGGAATCGTCAGCGCCGCGCCGACCAGGAAGGGCCAGTCGTGCCCCACGCCCGAAAACAGGGCGCCGGCGAACATCGGTCCGAAGATTCGCGCGATCGACCCCGAGGCCATGTTCAGCCCCAGCATCGCGCCCTGCCTGTCGGGCGCGAGGCCCGGCTGATCATGGCCGAGATGTTCGGCATGGCCATCGACATGCCGCAGGCGCCGATGGCCATCAGCATCGGAATGATCCAGCCTTGGACGACCGGCAGGGTGAAGGCGCCCAGATCGAGGGTGAAGGCGGGGAACCAGGCGACCGGCGCCAGCACCTGGGCGACCAGCGACGCTCCGAACAACAGCATGCCGGTGGCCAGGACGCGGGTTTCGCCGAACCGGCGCGCCAGGCGGCCCGTGAGGATGCCCTGGTTCACGGCCGAAACGATGCCGACGACCATGAAGCTGAGACCCACTTCACGCGCGCCCCAGGCGTAGCGGCTCTCGGCCCACAGGCCGAACACGCTCTCCATGGCCGAGAAACCGGCCATGTAGATCAGGGTCACCAGCAGCACCCGGGACACCACCGGATTGGCCCGCGCGTCGTGCAGACCCGCGAGGAAGGCGGGGCGCGGAGCCGCCGGGTCGGCTTTGGCCCGGCTCTCCTTGAGGAAGATCACCACGCCGACGGCGGCCAGCACCGCCAGACCCGCGGCCACGAAGATCGGCAGCTGATAGCCCAGATGCCCCAGCCGGGGCTGGGTCAGGATGCCGCCCAGTCCGGGCCCGACGATGAAGCCCAGGCCGAAGGCGGCGCCGATCATGCCCATGCGGCCGGCCCGCTCGGCGGGCGGCGTGACGTCGGCGACATAGCCCTGGACCGTGGAGATGTTCCCGGCGCCCAGCCCCGTGAACAGGCGGACGGCGATGGCCAGCCAGATGTTCGGCACGAAGGCCAGCGCCAGATAGCCGACGGCGTTGGCGATCAGGGTCATGAGCAGGACCGGCTTTCGCCCGATCCGGTCCGACAGCCGGCCCCAGAAGGGCTCGGCGAAGAACTGGCCCAGCGAATAGGCCGAGAACATCAGGGTGATCTGCCAGGCCGCGGCGTCGAGCGTCTGGGCGAAGAAGGGCAGCAGCGGCACGACCAGGCCGAAGCCGACCAGATTGATGAAGACGGTGAGGAACAGCACCATCAGGGCCGGGGCCCTGGGTTTCACATAGGACGGCTCGGTCTGGCTCATGATCCAGCCTTAGCCTGTCGGCGGGCATACGAAAACGCCCCGGCCATTGCCGGTCGCGTTCTTCGACCCTGGCGATTTCCCTCGATCGGCTCTCGCCGCGGTCGGTTGTCGCCGGTCAATCCGCCCGGACGACCGGATTGTTCGCCTCAAGGAAACGAACCGTCTCGGCCAGCATCTGCCGGCGCGTCTCGGACCGCGACAGCCAGTGATCTTCGCCGGGCAGTTCCACGAGCTCGACGGGCTTGCCGACCCGACGCAGGGCCTCGGCCATGACGCGGCTCTGTTCGATGGGCACCACCGTATCGTCCTTGCCGTGGATCAGCAGCAGGGGGCTGTCGACCCCGGCCGCGCGATAAGCCGGGGACAGTTCGTCCACGGCCCGGTCGTTGAGCCGCGCCGCCCCCATGAAGCGGTTCCAGTAACGGACGGTCTGACTGTTCTTGTAGCGCTCGAGCCGCGCCTCCGAGTTGACCATGCGGCGCAGGTCCGAGACGCCGCCGACGGACACGCCGCAACGGTAGACGTCGCCGTCGAGGGCCAGGCCCGCCATCGCCGCATAGCCGCCGTAGCTGGCGCCCACGATGCAGACGCGGGCGGGGTCGATGACACCCTCGGCCGCCAGCCAGCGCACGCCGTCGGACAGGTCCGTCTGCATCTTGCGGCCCCATTCCCCATAGCCCGCTTCGAGGAAGTCGCGGCCATAGCCGGTCGAGCCCCGGAAATTGGCCTGCAGCACCGCATAGCCACGCGAGGCGAGCGCCTGGGCCCACCAGTCGAAACCCGCCACGTCCCGGGACGCCGGTCCTCCGTGCGCGAGGACCACCAGCGGCAGACCGGACGGTTCGGCTGCGCCCGGCGGCAGGGTGAGATAGCCGTGGATCTCCAGGCCGTCACGGGCGGCGTATTCGATGGGCCGCACGGCGCCTACCTGTTCAGGCGCGATGGCGGGGTAGGCGTCGGCCAGGATGTAGGCGGCGCCCTCATCGAAATCGACCAGCTGATACTGGCCCGCCTCTCCCGTGTCGGTGAAGACGACCACCAGGCTCAGGGCGTCGTTCCACGAGACCAGTTCGGGGGCCTTGTCCCTGAAGGCCCGTTCGACGGACTGCCACCGTCGCGCGGCCTGCGGGTCCAGAAACTCATAGCGGGCGCCGTCCTCCTCGGTGCGGCCGCCGCCGATCAGCAGGCGGGTCCGGGGATGATGCACCAGGAAATCAGGGTGGTGCTCGAACGGCAGGCGGCTCCACTCGCCCGTGTCCACATTGACCTCGAACAGGACGTCCCCGGACTCTTCCGAGCCGAGGTCGGGACGATCGGCGCCTATGATTATGGTGCGGGGGTTGCGGCCCATGCCGTGGAACGTCGGCGTGTCCACCGGTGCGTCGACCGCCCAGACCTCGCGGTGGCCCTGACCCGCGGCCAGATGCAACGACCAGCGGCCGCTTCGCTCGTTATAACGCGACAGGGCGATGACCTTGCCTTCGCCGTCCAGCACATAATCGTCGGTGGTGCTGTCCATGTAGGCCACCGACCGTCCGCGCCCGGTTCTGAGGTCGATGCGGTGCAGGCTGCTCTGGTCATTCGACGTGCTGACGCCGCGCACGAACAGGGTGTCGCCGTCGCTGGTGTTGCGCACCGAGGCAGGCCCGTAGAGCACCGCCAGCACGTCCGGCGTGCGATCGAGGACCTGGACCACCCTCCGGCTGTTCAGGTCGAGCACCTGGCCGAAGAACAGCTCGGTCCGCGACACGCCGAGCGAGGCGATCCCGCGCGTTTGCGAGGTGACCACCAGGATCCGGTCTTCGCCGATCCAGCGCAGGTCGCGCACCTTGATGACGCTGATATCGCCGACGAAGACGTCTTCACCCGTGGCGACGCGCGTAACCGCAATGGCGCGCGTTTCGCCCTTGACGGTAATGCGGGCGATCAGCTGGCCGCTGGGCGACAGCTGGATATGCTCGATGGCCGGCGTGGCGCCATAGGCTTCCAGGGGCGCGGGCGCAGCAACCTGGCCCTGCGCCCACGCGCCCTCGCTTGCCGCGCAACACACCGCGGCGACCGCGAGGGCGAGCGCCTTCATCCCTGACCTGAACATGACGCGCCGCCCCCCCCTTGCCGTGCATCCTTTTCCATCGCCCCGCGCCCCGGTTGCAAGGGGAAGCGGGCCCGCACGACAAAAAAGAAAGCCCCGGCCGTTTCCGGTCGGGGCTTTCTGGAGTGGATGACCGGGGCGGCGCTACTTCGGCGCGAGGATCATGATCATCTGGCGGCCTTCCATACGCGGCGCGTATTCGACCTTGGCGATTTCGTCGAAGTCGGCCTGGACCTTGTTCAACAGCTTCATGCCCAGTTCGGGGTGGGCCATTTCGCGGCCGCGGAAGCGCAGCGTCACCTTGACCTTGTCGCCCTCGTCGAAGAAGCGGTGCATGGCCTTGGCCTTCACCTCATAGTCGTGGGTGTCGATGTTGGGGCGCAGCTTGATCTCTTTCAGCTCGACGACCTTCTGACGCTTGCGCGCCTCGGCCTTCTTCTTCTGCTCCTGGAAGCGGAATTTGCCGTAGTCGAGAATCTTGCAGACCGGAGGCTCTGACGTCGAGACGATCTGAACCAGGTCCATGCCGGCCTCTTCGGCGGCTTCCAGCGCGGCGGACGTCGGCATGACGCCTTGTTTCTCGCCGTTCTGATCAATCAGCAGAACGCGCGGCGCGCGGATATCGTGGTTCATGGGGGGCCCGTCCTTGACGGGCGGCTGGTTCATCGGACGGCGAATGAGCGTCGGTTCCTTGCGTGGAAGAAGAAGCGGAGTTCTGACAGGTGGGAGCACGCGACGGTCGCCGCGTTTCCCTCCAGCGGCCTATATGACCGCGAAAGCCCTTCTCTTCAAGGTTTGGCGGGGCTTCCGGCGCCAATGAAGGCCGTATGCAGGTCGATCACGGCGTCGAAGACACGCTGGGTCGTCAGCGCCTCGATGGGCGCGAACTCGCCCCGGGTCTCGTTGGAGGCCGCCGTGCGGGTCCGGGGACCCCAGGGACCGTAGAGCCACCACTCGGTCGGGCCGAACAGGCCCAGCGTCGGGCGGCCCGCCGCCGCGGCGACATGCATCAGGCCGGAATCGTTGCCCACGAACAGGGCGGCCCGGTCGATCGCGGCGGCCGAGGCCAGGATGTCGCCCTTGCCCACGAAGTCGATGCCGCGCTCTCCCGCCGCCGCCAGGGCCGGCGCCGCCGGCGGATGGTCGCCTGGCCCGCCCACCAGCATGAAGCGCCAGCCGTCGAAGCGCGCATCCGCCTTCAGCATCTCGACCAGGGCGCCCCAGCGGTCCGCGGGCCAGCTCTTGCCCGGCTGGTGCGCGATCGGCGCCAGGGCGATGATCGGCCCGGGCGCCGCAGCCAGCTGGGGATCGATGACGGCGGCGGCCTCGGACCGGGCCTGATCGTCGAGGAAGATTTCCGGCTCCGCCGGCGCCGCCGCGCCCATCAGGCGCGACACCATCTCGACCTTGCGCACGCCGGTCTCCCACGACCGGTTGTAGACCACGCGTCGCTTCGCCCGGACCAGATAGCTGAGGGCCGAGCCGCGGATGTCGATGACCAGGTCCCAGCGGGCGCCGACCACCTGTTTCCACAGATCGACCCAGTGTCCGACGAATTTCTTCTTGTCGAGGATGATGACCCGCTCGACGCCGGGAGCGGCGCGGAACAGGGGCGCCGGCGGGCGGCCGCTGGCGACGGTGATCCGGGCCCCGGGAAGCTGGCGGCCGATCTCGCGGATCACGCCCGACGAGATGACGCAGTCGCCGATCCGGTTGGAGGTGACGAACAGAACCTTCGGGGCGGTCTTGGGATCGGGCACGCGCTTTGGCCTTCGCATCGTTACGTCGGGTTCGCTATCAGTCCGCGACGGTTTTCGCGAGAGGCGGGTCATGAGCGACGGCATTCAGCGGCTGCAACGCCCGGACGGCGAGACCCTCGCCTTCCGCCGGATCGAGGGCGAGGGCCCGACGGTGGTCTGGATCGGGGGCTTCCGCTCGGACATGGAGGGGACCAAGGCCCTGGCGCTGGACGCGGCGGCGCGCGAGCGGGGCTGGAGCTACGTCCGCTACGACCATTTCGCCCACGGCCAGTCGAGCGGAGACTGGCGCAAGGCCACCATCGGCCGGTGGCGCGAGGACGCCATCGCACTGATCGACAGTCTTGAGGGGCCGGTCATCGCCGTGGGCTCGTCCATGGGCGGCTGGGTGGCCCTGTTGCTCGCCCTGGCGCGGCCGGAGCGGATGGCGGGGCTGGCGCTGGTCAATCCGGCCCAGGACTTCACCGAGCGGCTGATGTGGCCCGGCCTCGCCGACCATGAGCGTCAGGCCATTCTGCGCGACGGAGAGACGTTGATCATGGAGGAGGGTCTGGGGGAGTATGTCCTGACCCTGGCCATGTTCGAGGAGGCCCGCGACTGGCTGGTGCTGGACGCCGCCATTCCGATCGCCGCGCCGGTGCATATTCTTCAGGGCCGGGCTGACGACGTGGTGCCGTGGCGGCATGCGATCCAGCTGGTCGAACGCCTGACGGGCGGCGACGTGCGGCTGGACCTGATCGAGGGCGGCGACCATCGCCTGTCCAGCCCCGCGGACCTTGAACGCCTGATCGAGGCGATTGAACGGATGCGTCATTGAGCGCTTAATCGGGGATCATATCGCAAGGAGACTCCCCCATGCGCGTCCTGACCCTCGCCCCCGCCGTGCTTCTGCTGGCCGCCGCCGGTTGCGCCTCGACCGCGACCGAGAGCCGCTACGCCGCCGACATGCAGAAGCTGGCCGACGATTGCGCCGCCCGGGGCGGCATCCTGGCCCCGACGGGCCAGCAGTCCGGCCGGCCCAACAACGACAATGTCTGCAAGATCGCCGGCGGCGCGTCGCGGCTGACCCGGGGCGACGAGAGCTAGCCTACAGCAGGGCGGTGATCGCCGCCCTGGCCGCCTCGCCGAGATCCGGGCGTTTCAGCGCCAGGGCCACGTTTGCGCGCAGCAGGCCGATCTTGTCGCCGCAATCGTGGGTGACGCCCTCGTATTCGACGGCGGTGAAGGTCTGGTCCTTCATCAGCCGGGCCATGCCGTCCGTCAGCTGGATTTCGCCGCCCGCGCCGCGCGGCTGGTTTTCGAGGATGCCGAAGATTTCCGGCTGCAGGATGTAGCGTCCCGAGATCGACAGGTTGGACGGCGCTTCGCCGCGCGGCGGCTTTTCGACCATCCCCTTCATGCGGATGTGGCGGCCGTCGCGGTTCTCGGGGTCGACGATGCCGTATTTGTGGGTCTCGCTCTCGGGCACGGCCTCGACGCCGATGACGTTGCCGCCGACCTGGGCATAGACGTCGGCCAGCTGTTTCAGCGCGCCGGGCTGGGAGTCCACGATGACGTCGGGCAGCAGGACGGCGAACGGCTCGTCCCCGATGATGTCCCGGGCGCACCAGACCGCGTGGCCGAGGCCCAGGGGCTGCATCTGCCGCGTGAAGCTCATCTCGCCGGCCGTGGCCAGTTCGGCGATCATGGCGTCGAGGATGTCGGTCTTTCCCTTGGCCAGAAGCTGGGCCTCAAGCTCGATCTGGTGATCGAAATAGTCCTCGATCGCGCCCTTGGACCGGCCCGTGACGAAGACGATGTGCTCGATACCCGCCTCGCGCGCCTCCTCGACGATGTAGCTCAGGATCGGCCGGTCGACGACGTTCAGCAGTTCCTTGGGCGTGGTCTTGGTGCCGGGCAGGACGCGCGTGCCGAGGCCGGCGACGGGCAGGACGGCCTTGCGAAGGCGGCGGGTATGGGCGGTCATGCGGAATCCTGAACGGCGGGGTCGGGCAGCCTAACGCATTCGCGGCCGGATACGATCACTCGACGGTGACGGACTTGGCCAGATTACGCGGCTGATCAACGTCCGTGCCCTTCTGGACGGCCGTGTAGTAGGCCAGCAGTTGCACCGGGATGGCGTAGATCAGGGGCGCGATCAGCGAGTGGCACTCGGGCGCGTCGACGCGGCGGATGCCGGCGCCGTGCGGATCGGGCGCGGATCTCGGCGCGATCATGATCACCGGCCCGCCCCGCGCGGCGACTTCCTGCAGGTTGGAGGCGGTCTTCTCGAAGACGTCGTCCATCGGGGCCAGGGCCACGATGGGCGTATATTCGTCGACCAGGGCGATCGGCCCGTGCTTCAGCTCGCCGGCGGCGTAACCCTCGGCGTGAATGTAGCTGATCTCCTTCAGCTTCAGCGCGCCTTCCATGGCCAGCGGGAACATGGCGCCCCGGCCGAGGAACAGGACGTCGGTCGCCTTGGCGATGTCGTGGGCGACGGCCTTGAGGTCGTCCTCCATCCGCATGGCCTCGGCGATCAGCCTCGGGGCCTCGAACAGGGCCTTGACCAGTTCGGCCTCGCGCACGGCGTCGATATGGCCGCGCTGGACGCCGGCCGCGACGGCCAGGGCCAGCAGGGCCGCCACCTGGGCGGTGAAGGCCTTGGTCGAGGCGACGCCGATCTCTGGGCCGGCATGCGTCGGCCACAGGTGACCCGCCTCCCGCGCCATCGAGGACGAGTGAACATTGACGAGGGCGGCGGTCTTCAGCCCCTTGGCTTTGCACCACGAAAGGCTGGCCAGGGTGTCGGCGGTCTCGCCCGACTGGCTGACGGCGACGGCCAGGGTCCCCGGCGTCAGGGCCGGGTTGCGGTAGCGGAATTCGGAAGCGATCTCGACGTCGCAGGGCAGGCCCGCCAGCTTCTCGAACGCATAGCGGCCGATCTGGCCGGCGTAGAAGGCCGTGCCGCAGGCGACGATCTGGATGCGGTCGACGGCGGCGAAGTCGGCGGAATCCGTCCTGGCCTTGCCGTTCACGAAGTCGAGGTAGTGGGACAGGGTGTGCTGGACGCTGTCCGGCTGCTCATGGATTTCCTTCTCCATGAAGTGCCGGTACTCGCCCTTTTCGACCAGGGCCGAGGAGGCCGAGACCTGCACGATCGGCCGTTCGACCGCGGCGCCGTCCGCATCGAACATGCGCGCGCCGCTCCGGTCGACGCCGACATAGTCGCCCTCTTCCAGATAGCTGATCTTCTGGGTGAAGGGGCCGACGGCCAGGGCGTCGGAGCCCAGATACATCTCGCCCTCGCCCCAGCCGACGACCAGGGGGCTGCCGCGCCGGGCGCCGAGGATCAGTCCATCCTCGCCCTCGATCAGCACCGCCAGGGCATAGGCGCCGGTCAGCCGGTCCAGCACGGTCTTGAAGGCGACCAGCGGGTCGTTGCCGCGCCCCAGCTCGCGATCCAGCAGATGGGCGACCACCTCGGTGTCCGTCTGGCTTTCGAAGACGCGGCCTTCCTCGGTCAGTTCGGCCTTGAGCTCGGCGAAATTCTCGATGATGCCGTTGTGCACCAGCACGACGCGGCCGGCCTTGTGCGGGTGGGCGTTGGCGGTCGTGGGCGCGCCATGGGTGGCCCAGCGCGTGTGGCCGATGCCGATGGTGGCGTTCAGCGGCTCGGCCGCCAGCACGGCCTCCAGTTCGCGAATCTTGCCCTTGGCGCGGCGGCGCTCGATGCGTCCGTCGACGAGGGCGGCGACGCCGGCGGAGTCATAGCCCCGGTATTCCAGCCGCTTCAGGCTGTCGATCAAACGGGGAACCGCCGGGCCGACACCCGTCACACCAATGATGCCGCACATGGATAAGTCCCTCGGAAATCTGCCTTTCCGCGCTTTGCGCGCGGACGGGTAACGGTCTAAGCCGAGCCCGGCTGTCTGGCGCCGATGTAGGCGACAGGCGCCCCGGTTTGCACCTAAAAAGCGGTTTCGCAAGGTTTCTGCGACCGCGACGAGAGGAAGACGACGCTTGGGCGAGAGACGCTATTTCGGGACCGACGGCATCCGCGGCCGCGCCAACAGCCATCCGATGACGCCCGAAGTGGCGTTGCGGGTCGGGCTGGCGGCGGGGCGGCTCTTCATGTCGTCCGACGATCGTCGGCACCTGGTCGTGATCGGCAAGGACACACGGCTGTCGGGCTATATGATCGAACCGGCGCTGGTCGCGGGCTTCGCCTCGGCGGGCATGGACGTGCTGACCTTCGGTCCGCTGCCGACGCCGGGCGTGGCCATGATGACCCGTTCGATGCGGGCCGACATCGGGGTGATGATCTCGGCCTCGCACAACGCCTATCTGGACAACGGCATCAAGCTGTTCGGCCCCGACGGCTACAAGCTGTCGGACGAGGTCGAGCTGAAGATCGAATCCATGATGGACCAGGCCCTGGACGCCGGTCTCGCCCCGCCGGACAAGCTGGGGCGGGTCAAACGGATCGACGACGCCCAGGCCCGCTATATCGAGATCGCCAAGGCCAGCTTCCCCAAGGGCCTGAGCCTTCAGGGTCTGCGCATCGCCATCGATTGCGCCAACGGCGCCGGCTACAAGGTCGCGCCGACCACCCTTTACGAACTGGGCGCCGAGGTCTTCTCCGTGGGGGTGGATCCGAACGGTCTGAACATCAACGCCAACTGCGGCTCGACCTATCCGCAAACCCTGGCGGAAGCGGTGAGGACGCACGGAGCCCACATCGGCATCGCCCTGGACGGCGACGCCGACCGGGTGATCATCTGCGACGAGAACGGCCGGATCGTCGACGGCGACCAGATCATGGCCATGGTGGCCCTGGACTGGGCCAGGCGCGGCCTGCTGGTCGGCGGCGGCGTGGTGGCCACCGTCATGTCCAATCTGGGCATGGAGCGCGCCCTGAACGCCGCCGGTCTGACGCTGGAGCGGACCCAGGTCGGCGACCGCTACGTCATGGAGCGGATGCGCCAGGGCGGCTTCAACATGGGCGGCGAACAGTCCGGCCACATCATCCTGCACGACTACGCCACCACCGGCGACGGCCTGATGTCGGCGCTGCAGGTGCTGGCGGTCCTGGTCGAGAGCGGTCGCGCCATGAGCGATCTGGCCCGCCAGTTCGAGCCCGTGCCGCAGCTTCTGGAGAACGTCCGCTTCACCTCGGGCAAGCCGCTCCAGAACGCCGGAGTCAAGGCCGCGATCGCCGAGGCCGAGGCGCGTCTGGACGGGGTCGGCCGGCTGCTGGTGCGGCCCTCCGGCACGGAGAAGCTGATCCGGGTCATGGCCGAGGGCGACGACGCGGCGCTGGTGAAGTCGGTCGTGGCCGATGTGGTCGCGGCGGTGAAGGCGGCGGACTAGATCCCTTCGTCAGACGCCGGGTTCGGCATAGCGCCAGAACCGGCCGAAAACCGGAGGAGGGAGCCGAACCCGCAGAGCACGGGTTCGTCATTCGATTTCTCCAATGGCCCGGGTCACATCCTCGATCCGCTTGCGGATGTCGGGCACGGCGATCGTTTCCCAGAATGCCGCGCGGGCCGGGGGGCCGAGGATGAACAGGCGGCCGTCCGGCGTTCCGTCGACGGCGAGCGCCCGTCCCAGCGGGTCCAGTTCGAGCCCCAGCCCCAGCGGATCCAGCCTTGCGCGGCCCGAGGCGATCAGGGGGCCGGTCAGGGCGTCCTTCGCGGGGTCGTGACCGGGACCGGTGCAGTCCAGCAGCCAGTGACCCGTCAGCGGCGGCGGATCGCCGCCGGTCCGCCGCCAGTGGAGGACGACGCCGTCCGCCGTCCGGTCGATGCGCCGGACCCGGCCGGCGACGACGGTCAGGCGGCCCCCGGCCTCCAGCGCCTCGATGGCGGCCGAGATGCTTTCGGCGATGCGGTGGCGATGGACGTCCCACCAAGGGCGAAGGTGGCGGACGAAGCGGGCGCGGGCGCCCGTGTCGGCGGCGGCCCAGAGTCCGGCGGTGACGGGACGCAGACCTTCCATGACCCGACGCCAGCCCCCGTCGGCCGCCAGCCGGCGCGCCTCGGCCAGACGTCGGGAGGCCGGGGCCCGGGTCAGGACGTCGGTCGGCGGCAGCGGCGGGTCTGGGCGGGCCAGATGCGCCCTGGGCTTCAGGCCCCGGCGGGACAGGGCGGTCGCCCGGCCCCGCCAACCCCGGGCCTGGAGCCACAGCACCATGTCGACCATGGTCAGTCCCGTGCCGACGATGACGACGTCGTCGTCGGGCCCGATCTGCTCAAGAGCCGCGGGGGCCCAGGGGTCGCCGATGACGCGGCCGGGCAGGCCGTCCTGCCTCGGGTCGGCGGTTCGGGGGGCGGGGTTGCCGGTGGCCAGGACGACGGCGTCGGCCTCGATCATCCGTCCGTCGGCCAGGCGCACCGACGACCCCTCGACAGAGGCGGCCTCGCCGGTCACCCGTTCGATGAGGCCGGGACGGGCCGCCTCGGCCTCCGCCAGCCGGTCCTGCACATAGCGGCCGTAGAGGCGGCGGGGGGCGAAGCCCTCGGGGTCGGCGCGGTCGGGGTGGCGGGCGGCCAGCCAGTCGACGAAGTCGTGGGTACGGCCCTCCACGGCGCTCATGCGATTGGAGCGGACGTTCAGCAGGTGGCCGTCGAACGGGGTCGAATAGGCGACGCCGAGGCCGAAGGCCCCGGTGCGGTCGATCAGGGCCGAGGCGATCCCGCGTTCGGCCAGACGGACGGCCAGCATGGCGCCGGAGAAGCCGCCGCCGACGATGGCGACGCGCCGGACCGTGCCGGTTTTCTCGCCATCCGCGCCGGTCACGGCGGGGTCAGTCCCGTTCGACGCACATGGCCACGCCCATGCCGCCACCGATGCACAGGGTCGCCAGACCTTTGCTCGCGCCGCGCCGCTTCATCTCGTGCAGCAGGGTGGTCAGGATGCGGGCGCCGGATGCGCCGATCGGGTGGCCGATGGCGATGGCGCCGCCGTTGACATTGACCTTGTCGGGGTCGAGCCCGAGTTCGCGCAGGACGCAGAGGCTCTGGGCGGCGAAGGCCTCGTTGGATTCGACCAGGTCGAGATCGGCGACGGTCCAGCCGGCCTTTTCCAGCGCCTTCCTCGAGGCCGGGATCGGACCCGTGCCCATGACCGCCGGATCGACGCCCGCGGTGGCCGAAGAGACGATCCGGGCCAGAACCTCGAGGCCCCGCGACTTCGCCTCGTCGGCGCTCATCAGCACCAGGGCCGCGGCGCCGTCGTTCAGGCCGGAAGCGTTGGCGGCGGTGACCGAGCCTTCCTTCGTGAAGGCCGGGCGCAGCTTCTCCATGGCTTCCAGGGTCGCGCCGTGGCGGATGAATTCGTCCTTGTCGACGACGACGTCGCCCTTCTTCGAGGCGACGGTCACCGGCGCGATCTCGTCGTCGAACCGGCCGGCCTTCTGGGCCGCCTCGGCCTTGTGCTGGCTGGCGACGGCGAAGGCGTCCTGGTCGGCGCGGCTGATCTGGAATTTGTCGGCCACGTTCTCGGCTGTCTGGCCCATGTGGTAGCCGTTGAAGGCGTCCCACAGGCCGTCCCTGATCATGGTGTCGATCAGCGACAGGTCGCCCATCTTCTGGCCCGACCGCAGGTGCTGGGCGTGGGGGGCCTGGCTCATGCTCTCCTGACCGCCGGCGACGACGATCCTCGCATCGCCGAGGGCGATCTGCTGGGCGCCGATGGCGACGGCGCGCAGGCCCGAGCCGCAGATCTGGTTCAGGCTCCAGGCCGCCGTCTCCTTCGGAATGCCGGCCCCCATGGCGGCCTGGCGCGCCGGGCCCTGACCGGCGGCCGCCTGAAGCACGTGGCCGAGGATGACCTCGTCGACGTCGGCGGCGGCGACCCCGGCCCGTTCGAGGGCGGCGCGGATCGCGACCTCGCCCAGCTTCGAGGCGGGCAGGCCGGACAGGCCGCCGAGGAAGGAGCCGACCGGCGTGCGCGCGGCGGAGACGATGACGACGTCGATGGACATGGACGAACCTCTGGAGCCGGCCCGGGGCGGGGGAGCGCCGGGATATGGAAACGAAACCTCTACGCCCCCTGGGGGTGTTAGGTCCCGCGAAACGAGTCGTGGCGCTTCTGCCGCATCCCGACGCCTTCGTCACGTCTGACCGCGCCGTTCACCGCATGGTCACCGGCCCGGCCGCATCGTCCACGGAACAAAGCGAGCCAGAAAGGCTTGATGGTGGCCATGCTGAAGCGATTGAAAAACGTGTTCGTCAAGGTCTGCGTGCCGGACGAACTGGATATGGTCGAGCACTACCGCTCGCCCGCCGAAAAGACGGCCGATCTGATCGTGCACGTCGTCGGCCTGACCCTGGCCGCCGTGGGCGGCATCGTCCTGGCCGTTCTGGCCGCCCTGTATGTCGGCGTCGGCGCCGTGGCCGCGACGGCCATCTACGCCCTGTGCCTGATCGCCATGCTGACCGTTTCGACGGTCTACAACCAGACCCGACCCTGCGCTGCGCGGCCCATTCTGCGCCGCATGGACGAGGCCGCCATCTTCCTCATGATCGCCGGCAGCTATACGCCGTTCACGACCCAGCGTTTCGAAGGCGCCTGGTCGATCGGCTTCACCGTGCTGGTCTGGGCCATCGCCTTCGCGGGCGTCGGGGCCAAGCTGGTCGCGCCACGGATTTCCGACGCCTTCTGGGCCGGGGTCTACGCCCTGTTCGGCTGGCTGGCTGTGATCGCCCTCAAGCCGATGATGGACACCGTCCACCCCATCGCCCTGGGCCTGCTGGTGCTGGGCGGGCTGATCTACACCGCCGGGGTGTTCGTCTTCATCAGCCCGAAGGTGAAGTTCCGCAGGGCCATCTGGCACGGGTTCGTCGTCACCGGCGCGACCGTCCACTGGGCTGCGGTGCTGGTCGGCGTCGTCCTGGCACCCGCCGCCATCGGCGTCGGCTAGACATTCGCGTCCGCAGCGCAGCATAGTGCGGCGTTGCAACAGGAACGAGGATCGCGCGTGGCTGACAGGAAGTCCGGAGCCGGCGAAACCGTCGTCATCAAGAAATACGCCAACCGCCGCCTCTACAATACGGCGACCTCGGCCTATGTGACGCTGGAAGACCTGGCGAAAATGGTGCGCGAGGGGACGGAATTCGTCGTCTTCGACGCCAAGACCAACGACGACCTGACCCGCCAGATCCTGACCCAGATCATCTTCGAGGAAGAGAGCCGGGGCGAGGCCCTGCTGCCGGTCCAGTTCCTGCGCCAGCTGATCGGCTTCTACGGCGGCCAGATGCAGGGGGTGCTGCCCAGCTATCTGGAGATGTCGCTCGACAATTTCAGCCGGCAGCAGGAGCAGATCCGCGGCCAGTTCACCAAGGCCTTCGGCGCCGCGCCCGGCGCGGGGCTGATCGACGAGGCGGTCAAGCGCAACATGGCCATGTTCAGCGACGCCATGAAGATGTGGCCCGGCTTCGGCGCCCTGACGCCCGGAGCCATGGCCGCGGCCTCGGCCTCGGCCGACCCCAGGCCGACGGCGCCCGCCGCCGATCCGCTGGAGGAGATGCGCCGCCAGATGGACGAGATGCGCAACCAGATCGACAAACTGTCCCGGCCTCCCGGCAAGGGCGACTGACATGGGCGACGAGATCCGCGCCGTGGGTCCCGTCGAACGCCGCGACGACCGCCGGTCGGCCGAACGGCGCGCCGCCGAACGCCGGGCCGCGGCCGCGGAGTCGAAGGCTCTGACCGTCGCCGAATTCTCGCCCGAGCCTGCCGAGCCCCCGGCAAGACCTGCCCCGGCGGCCGCATCGGACGCGGGAGCCGCGGCCTTCGCCGCCCAGATGATCGGCCAGACCGGGCAGAGGCGCGGACTCAAGGGCGGCCCGCCGGTGCTGGACGCGGCCCGCTCCGCCTATCTCGGAACGGAGTATTCCGGCGCGGCCGAGCGGCGTCCGGCGCCGGGCAAGGCCGAAGACACCGACGTCTGATCCCGCGGCACGGTCCTTGCTGAACGACAGGTCCTCAAGCCTCGTTCGGGACCGCCGCCATGCTGACCTTCATCGCCCGCACCGTCGACGTCACCGTCGTCGCGCTGATTTTCGTGGCGTTTTCCTGATTTTCAAAGACCGCGCAGGCTGAAGCCCTCTCCGGCCGTGGGGCCGGAAAGTGCGGGGAGGTCGCGGAGCGCGGGCGGCTAGCCCGGAACCGTAGGGTGGCCCCCTGCTTTCGCGTTACGGGGACCGTGAATAGTTTTCGGCGTCGCCGCCTTCGCTCCGCGCGACCGGTTCACGCAAGCTGACGGGGGTGGGCTTCGCTGGCGGCCTGCGGGGCTTTCCGGACTGTCCCGACCCCGGCCTTTTCGCCGCATTCATCCCGGTCCGTCATAGGCTCGCGACGGGCGGAAGGCTTCCAGGCCTCCCGGGCCCCGGGGTTTAGGCGCCCCCGGGCAGTCCCCCGTC
>Ga0164290_1001536_pt1 | contig 31077 bp, 29 predicted proteins | sample Micstemetagenome_FD_108782 | JGI IMG/M metagenome (GOLD analysis project Ga0164290, IMG submission 108782) | Contaminated culture microbial community from soil near Moab, Utah, USA - Microcoleus steenstrupii SON62 (Illumina Assembly) | ecosystem: Environmental > Terrestrial > Soil > Soil crust...
CATCTCGCCGGCTCAGTACAAGCTCGGCCCCAAATCGGTGATCGCGCTCGTGGCGCTCGATTTCGGCCAGTCGCTCTACAACGAAGTCACGAAGGCGCTTGGCCCCGACTGGAAGGGTGGCCACCAGCCGACCGGCCTCGGTACCGGCGTCATCGATTTCGTCGCCTCGCCGGTCTTTGCCGAACAGGGTCCGGCCGATCTCTCCGGCAAGACCAAGGAGATCTGGGCCGAGATCGAAACCGCCAGGAAGGGCATCATTGACGGCTCGATCAAGGTTGAATTCAATACCCAGCTCTAACCGCTGCGATCCTCTCATAAGGGAGGATTGCCGGCGGTTCGCGGCCTCGTCACTAGCCCTGTTCGGGGCCGCGAACTCATGATCACAGGTGGGAACCATTCCATGTCCTATTCCAGGCAATCCGCACTGACCTGCCGCGACGTTACCGTGCGCTACGGCGAGGTCGTGGCGCTCTCGGATGTCAGCGTGTCCTTCGCTCCAAGCCTTATCCATGCCGTCGTCGGCCAGAATGGCGCGGGCAAGACCACGTTCGCGCGCGTCGCCTCCGGCCTCGTGCAGCCGACGCAAGGCGCCGTCGAGATCTCGGGTCGAACGATCCGCACCGGCCACGTCAATGACAGCCGTGCCGCAGGCGTCGAACTTGTCCATCAGAGCTTTGCCTTGCCGCCGTCGTTCACGGTTGCCGAAGCCATGGAATTCGGCGCGACCGGAAAAGGCGGCATTTATTCCCGAAAGGGCCTGCTTGCCAAATGGCGCGAGCATCTGAAAAGCCTGGACGTCCAGGTCGATCTTGGCAAGCGCATACGCGACCTGCCGATCGAAACGCAGCAGGGTATCGAGATCGCCCGCGCGCTGGTAACCGATGCGAAGGTGCTGATCCTTGACGAGCCGACAGCGGTGCTGTCGCCCACCGGCATTGAAATGCTGTTTGCCCGCGTCCGCCGGCTCAAGGAGCGCGGCGTCACCGTAATTCTGATCCTCCACAAGATCCGTGAGGTGCTCGGAATTGCCGATACAGTGACGATCCTGCGTGGCGGCAAGCTTATCGATGGCCCCCTGCCCTGCGCCGACATATCGGCGGACCGACTGGCGTCGCTGATCGTCGGCGAGGCGGCCAAGGGCTTGAGCCGTGAAGATCGCGACGCGCTGGTCGGCGCGCGCGCGAACCATGGCAATGACGAGAACATTCAGACCCGCAACGCACGAGCCCCGATCCTCGCCCTCAAATCCGTGTCAACCAGGCCCGACAGTGAAAGCGCAACACTGGAAAATGTCGACCTTACGCTCCATGCCGGCGAAATCCTCGGCGTTGCCGGCGTCGAGGGCAATGGCCAGAAGACGCTGGTGCGTGCCATCGCCAGCCTCGCCGAGATTGCGTCCGGCAGCGTGACACTGGCGGGCCAGGACGTCACCGCGCGATCGCTGGCTGCGCGCCGCGCGCTGGGGCTGCGGATCATTCCCTTCGAGCGCAATGTTGAGGGTCTCAGCCTCACCAGTGCGCTCTGGGAAAACTGGAGTGCCCGCGAACTGCTGCAAGGGCCTTTGCTCAGGCTCGTCAACCCGACGTCGATCCGCGCGCTGTGCGACAAATCGCTGAAGAACTGGAGCGTGCATTATCATTCCTCGACGCAGAAGGCCGGCTCGTTGTCGGGCGGCAACGCGCAGAAGGTCATTCTCGCCCGCGAGGTCGATTCCGATTCCACGCTGATCATCGCGGCCCAGCCCACCCGCGGGCTCGATATCGGAGCAACGGCCTTCGTCTGGCAATCGCTACGCGCGGCTCGCGACAGGGGAGCGGCGATCCTGCTCATCTCGTCGGATCTCGACGAACTTTTCGATATTTCCGACCGCGTCGTGGTCATGCTCTCCGGCCGTTTTGCCGGCGAATTCAGCGCGCCATATGACATCCAGTCTGTCGGCGCCGCGATGACCGGCGTCGGGTCCCATGCCGATGCGGCTCGGGCCATAGCTGGAGCGAACCGATGAACGATCGTATCGTCTCCATACTTCGCAGCCTGGTCTTCGTGGTCTTCGCGCTGGTGCTCTGCGCGCTGGTATTCCAGTTGGCGGGCTACAATGCAGCGCTGATGCTGGGCTCGGTCGCCGATGGCGCATTCCTCCGCCCCGGCGCCATCGAGCAGAGCCTGCGCTGGGCCTTGCCGTTGTTCATAACCGCAGTTGGCGTCAGCATCTCGTTCCGGGCCGGCTTTTTCAACATCGGCGCGCAGGGCCAGTTCTATGTCGGCGCGATCTTCGCCGCCTTCGCCGCCGAATGGCTGAAGGGCGGCCCAGCTTTCGTCGTCATTCCCGCCTGCTTCGTCGCCGGTATGACAGGCGGCGCGCTCTGGGCATTGTGGCCCGGCCTTCTCAAGCTGCGCTCGGGCACCGATGAAGTCATCACCACCCTGATGGGCAATTTCCTTGCCGGTCTGCTGCTGGTCTATGTCACCTCGGGGCCGCTCAAGGATCCCTCTGGTTCCGGCCAGCAGGCCTCCAGCCGGCCGCTCGATGCCGCCTATCGCATCTCCAATTCGCTTGGCCTGTCGCCGTCCATCATCGTTATTGCCGTGGTCGTCGGCGTCATGATGTGGCTGCTCGTCAACCGCACGGCGTTCGGCGTGCTGGCGAGCCTTGCGGGTCGCAACGGCACCATGGTTCAATGGCAAGGCGCGAAGCTCTGGCAACTCGGCTTGTCGAGTTTCCTGATTTCGGGGGCACTGGCCGGCCTTGCCGGCACGGTCGAGCTGATGGGCCCGAACGGCCGCATCGCCTCCGGCTTCCTGCCGACCCACGGTTTCACGGCAATCCTGATCGCGCTGGTCGCCAACCTTTCCGTTGTCGGCACGGCGGTGGCGGCGGTCTTCTTCGGAGGGCTGGCGTCCGCCGCACTCTACCTGCCGATCATGGCAGGACTGCCGGCTGCGGCGATCGACATCATCAACGCGGCAATCGCGCTCTTCATCACTGCGCGCTCCCACTTTGTCGACAGGTTCCTGCGCTTTGGAGGACGTTCGCTATGAACGATGTCATCATCGCCATCCTCCGCTCGGGCACGCCTCTTATCTATGTCACGCTTGCGGGTGTCATCGCGCAGCGCGCCGGCGTCTGGCATCTCGGCCTCGAAGGCGTCATGATCATCGGCGCTTGTGCCACGATCATCGGCATCATGGTCACGAATTCCTTCACCCTGGCGATCCTGATCGCGATTGCGCTTTGCGTGCTTGCCTCGACATTGCTCTGGTTCGTGATCGAGAAGCTGAAGGCCAATCCGATCATTGCAGGACTCGGGCTCACCGGGCTCGGCATCGGTGGCACCGCGCTCGCCGTCGAATCCATCTTCGGCAGCCAGGCGACCGTCAGTGCACCGTTCGGCGTGCCGAAGCTCGGGCCGGCCTTCGGTTCCTACGGCGTGCTGTCGATCTTCGTGGTCGCCATGCCCTTCGTGGTCTTCGGCATGTGGGTGCTGCTGCGCCGCACTCGCTTCGGCCTACAGCTTTCGGCGTGTGGTGAGCATCCTTTCGCCGCCCGCAGCATTGGAGTCAGACCCGCACGGATGCGGCTCATCGCACTTGCGATCGGAGGAGTTTTCTGCGCCATCGGCGGCGCCGAGCTGGCCGGTGGCAGCCTGCAATTCTTCGCCCAAGGCATGACCGCAGGCCGTGGCTTCATGGCATTCGCCGCCGTCATCTTCGGCGCGGCGCATCCGGTCGGCGCCACATTCGCAGCCCTCTTCTTTGCCGTGGTCGGCGCGCTCGGCATTCGGGCACAATTGATGTTCGGTGACAAGGTTCCGCATGATCTGCTGCAGGCTTTGCCCTATCTCGCCACGATCTTCGGCGTCTGGCTTTCCGGAAAGCTGCGCGGCGGTACGAAGGCGGCGGGTACGTTCGCCGAACTCAAAGACCAATAGGGATAGGGAATAGATATCGTGAAGTTCGCCCAAATCCATCCGATCCAGGATGTCTGCATCCTCGTGACCGATCTCGACGCCTCGATTGAATTCTACATCGGCAAGCTCGGTTTCGAGCTCAAGCATCGCGCACCGGGTTTTGCCGATTTCACCGGCGCCGGTGTGACGCTTGCGCTTTGGGATCGCGCACATATCGAGCGGCATGCCGATGTGCGGGTGAAGCCCGGCTCGGCCGTGTTGATCGCGGTCAGGCTCGACAGTCCGCGCAGCATCGACGACATCTATGTCTCACTCCGCAAAGAAGGCATAACCTTCGTCAACCCGCCCGCCGACTACCCCTGGAATGCCCGCTGCCTCTATTTCTACGGGCCTGACGGCGAGACTTGGGAACTCTATGCCTGGCTCCAGGGCGGCGCGCCGGGCAAGGTGGAGAAGAGCGCGTGACCCGCAAGCTGATCATCCTCACCGATCCGGGCCAGGACCAGGCCGCCGCGATCCTGATGATCCTCGGGCAGCGGCAGGCCTTTGACGTGCTCGGGCTGGTGGCCACGGCCGGCAACATTCATCTCGACCACACGATCAACAACTGCCTGAAGCTTATGGAACTGGCTGGCCGGCCAGATATTCCCGTCTTCGCCGGCTGCCCGCAACCGATCCTCCGGCCGCTGGTCATGGCAGAGCATGTACACGGTCCCACCGGCCTTGACGGCCCGGATCTGCCGCAGCCGAAGATCAAGGTGCAGCAGAAGCACGGGGTCGATTTCATCGTCGACACGGTTCGCGCCCATCCGGGCGAGATCACCATCTGCTCGCTGTCGCCGATGACCAATCTGGCGGTGGCGCTTCGCAAGGCGCCTGATATCGCCCGGGATATCGTCGAGATCGTTGCCATGCTCGGAGCCTATTTCGAGGTCGGCAACATTACGCCATCGGCCGAATTCAACTGCTATGTCGATCCCGAGGCCGCCGATATCGTGCTCGGGTCCGGCATCAAGACCACGCTGTTGCCGCTCGATGTGACCCATCGGATGCGCTCGACGCCGGAACGGCTCAAGGCAATGCGCGCGCTCGGCAACCGCTGCGGTGTTGCGACGGCGGAGATGCTGAAATTCTCCGAAGCATTCGATCTCAGGAAATACGGCTGGGAGGGGGCACCGTTGCACGGCCCCTGCGTGCCGGCCTTCATGATGAAGCCGGACATCTTCCACGGACGGCAGATCAACGTCTCGGTGGAGTTGAACGGCACATTGACCGCAGGCATGACAGTGGCCGACTGGTGGCAGATCACCGACCGGCCGCGCAATGTCTTATACGTCAGGGACGGCGACCACGACGCATATTATGACCTGTTGATTCAATCGCTCGGGAACCTGCCATGACCGAAATCCTGATTCGCGGCGCAAAGATCCTGGCCGTCGATGCCGAGCATGGCACCGAGCCGTTCGACGGTGACATTCTCATCGAAGGCGCGACGGTCAAGGCCATCGGCGGGAAGCTGACGGCGGGTCCGGATGCGAGGGTGATCGAAGGACGCGGCAAGCTGGTCATGCCCGGCCTTGTCAATTCCCACACCCATTCCAGCGAAACTTTTTTTCGTGGCCGCTACCAAGGAATGCCGTTGGAGATCTGGCTGCTCTATGCCTACCCGTTGCTGATGAACGGACCGATCGGGGAGCGGCTGATCTATCTCCGCAGCCTGCTGCTGGCGATGGAATCGCTGCGGAGCGGCGTCACCACATTCTGCGACGATTTTTTCGATCCGCCCCGGCACGATCTCGACCGGCTGGGCGTGGTCTTCCGCGCGTATGACGACGCCGGCATCCGCGCCAATATCTCAAGCGCGGTGATGAACATTCACCCGCTCGACGCCCTGCCCTTCGCCCGCGAAGTGATGCCGCAGTTCTTGCAGGACCGGCTCGATTTCGGCCCGCCGATTTCGGCCGATGCCTACATAGACTATTGCAAGTCGGCATTCTCGAGTCTGCACGGCAAATCGGGTCGGTTGAACTTCATGATCGCGCCGTCCGCGCCGCAGCGCTGCACGCCGGACCTGATGCTGGCGTGCATGGACCTTGCGATCGAAAAGGGCGTGCCATTCCACACCCATGTGCTGGAGACCAAGACGCAGGCGGTCACCGGGCACGAATTGCACGGCAAGAGCCTGATCGCCTATATGCACGATCTCGGCCTGCTCAGGCGCAACACCACCATCGCACATTCCGTCTGGGTGTCCGACTACGACATGGCGCTGATGGGGGAGGCAGGTGTTTCCATAGCCCACAATGCCGTATCCAATCAGAAACTCGGCGCGGGCATTGCGCCGATCCGACGCCTGCTCGATGCCGGCGTGGCGGTCGGCCTCGGCACGGACGGTGTCTGCTCCAACGACACGTCGCGCATCTTCGACGTCATGCGGGTGGCGGGTCTGGTTCACAGCGTCTCCGGACCGGACCATTCGAAGTGGGTGAGGTCGGAAGAAGTCCTGCACATGGCAACCATCGGCGGCGCTCGGAGCGCCATGCTGGAGCATGTCACCGGTTCGCTGGAGATCGGCAAGGCGGCAGATCTGTTGGTTCTTAATCTGAATTCCTATGCCTTCATGCCACTTAACAACGTCGCCAGCCACCTTGTCTATTCGGAGAACGGCTCCTCGATCGAAACCGTCATGGTCGCCGGCAGGATCGTCATGCAAAACGGCAAGCTCACGACTGTCGATGAAGAGACGATCTTCGCCGAGATCAACGAACTGATCCCCGCCCACCTCGCCGAACATGCCGAATTGGAGCGTCGAAACAGCGTATTCGAGCCGACGATGATGGAAATCCATCGCCGTGCGGCGTTGCGGGATATCGGCCTGCATCGCCACCAGGGCGACGCTCCATTTTATGCCGGCCGTAATATCTCTTCCACGTCCATCTGACCTGTGTTGGCGATCTAGGCGAATTTCGAGGTGGCGGCACGGCCTTGGTCCGCCGCCAAGCGTTCATCCTCGGCAACCCTCGAAGCTATGCGAGCGACGGTGCGGTCCAGAGTGGATCTTAGGCTCAGGCGTCACGAAGCCAATTCGCGAAAGCCAGCATCGCGCGCGTCGGGTTCTTGCTCTGCAGCCGGGTCAGCCAATAGCTGCCGGTCGTGATCGAAACCTGAAACGGCTGGACGATCGCGCCCGCGCCCAGCAGTCTCGGAAACATCAATGGCGGCGCCAGCGCCACGCCGGCCCCTTGCAGTGCGGCCTCGATCATGGCGAGCGATGAATCGAACACCATGCCCCGCAATGGCGAGGTCATTTCCTTCAGACCCGTTGCCGCAAGCCAGCTCGGCCATTCGTCGCTGCGATAGGATTTGAGCAATGTGTATCTAAAGACGTCCTCGGGCGCGGACAGGTCCGCGGCGATCTCAGGCGTGCACAGCACCGAGAGCGGGGCTTCGAACAGCTCTGCCGCGTCCAGGCCGTGCCATGCGCCGGAGCCGAACCTGATGGCGTAATCCAATCCCTCAGCGGCGATGTCGACGCGATTGTTGTTGGTCGAAAGCCTGAGATCGACGAAGGGCGAGTGCGTGCGGAATGCCTTCAGCCTCGGCAACAGCCAACCCACGGCGAAGGTTCCGACCGCGCCGACGGTCAGGACCTCGCGGACATGGCCGTCCTCGAAGCGATCGAGCGCATCCCCCACCCGATCGAACGATTCCCGGACCACAGGCAGCAACGCCTCGCCTTCCTCGGTCACCATCAGGCCGCGCGGCAGGCGACGGAAAAGCGATACACCCAGCAAGGCTTCGAGATGCTTCACCTGATGGCTGACGGCCGCTTGGGTGACGCGAAGTTCGATGGCCGCACGGGTGAAACTGAGATGTCGCGCAGATGCTTCGAAAGCACGCAACGCGTTGAGCGGAAGACGGGAGCGATCCATTGGGACCTTAGTTTTTCTTATGTCTGCGGCGAGATTTCATCGTTTGTCGGCCCGGTAAACGGCGAATATGTGTTCATGCGGCCTCGAAATAGGCCGGCAGCCCAAAAGGAATCTTCGACATGAGAAAAATATTGTCAGCCGCAACTGCGATCTTCGCCACGTCTTACACATTCGCAGCAGCTTTGGTGACCCAACCCGCGGCCTGGACCGAGCCGACGAAGCCATTCAAGATTCTCGACAACATCTACTATGTCGGCACAAGGGGTCTGGCGTCCTATCTCGTGGTTTCGGACAGAGGTGCGATCCTGCTCGACGGTACGCTTGCCAAGAATGCAGGACATATCGAGAAGAACATTCGCACGCTGGGTTTCGAACTCAAGGACGTGAAGATCATTCTCAACAGCCACGCCCATTTCGACCACGCCGCCGGCATTGCAAAATTGAAGCAGGATACGGGCGCACAAGTCATGGCTATGGAGGGGGACAGGTCCGCCCTCGAGAACGGCAGGCATGAGGGCGATACCAATTACGGCCGCGCGACCTTCCCGGCCGTCAAGGTCGACAGGGCACTCAAGGACGGCGATATTGTTGCCGTTGGAAACGTGACGATGGTCGCCATTGCCACGCCAGGCCATACCAAAGGCTGCACCACGTGGTCGACCACCGCGATGGACAACGGCGTGAAGCGCCGGGTCGTGTTTCCCTGCAGCATCACCGTCGCGGGCAACATACTGGTGGGCAACAAGAACTATCCCGGCATCGTCGATGATTTTCGCAAGAGCTTCGAACGGATGAGTTCGCTGGAGGCTGATGTCGTTCTTCCCGCACATCCCGAATTCGCCAATGTGTTTGAACGCAAGGCGAAACAAGAGGCCGGCGACAGAGATGCTTTCGTCGATACCGATCTGCTGCCGCGCCTGGTGGCGAAATCGAAGACGGCCTTTGAGAAGGAGCTCAAGGCGGCCCAAAAATAGAGCCGTGCATTGCCTTATAGCATCACGAAGCTCCGCCGTTCTGGGTTGGGCTTCTTTTATGCATGCGCACGGCGTTTCGACAACATGAATACTCATTGACACATTATACCAGTTGACGATATCACGACTTTGACAGGCGGCGTGGCCTCAAATAGAAGCCGTGACGGCATGAGAGAAATAGTCGTGGAGGAATGAATGACTTCGATCGCACTGTTCGGTGCAGGCGGCAAAATGGGTTGCCGGCTTGCAAAGAACCTACAGGGCTCGCGCTTTGACGTGCGCCATGTCGAAGTGAGTGATGTCGGCAAGGCGCGTCTTCAGAATGAGCTCGGCATTTCGACGGTGGATGCCGAAAAGGCGCTCGATGGCGCCGATGTGGTGATCCTCGCCGTTCCCGACACGGCGATCGGCAAGGTTGCGGCTTCGATCAATGACCGGCTGAAACCCGGCACGATGGTCGTGGCGCTCGATGCGGCCGCCCCCTTTGCAGGTCATTTTCCGGATCGTCCCGATCTCACCTATTTCGTGACCCACCCCTGCCATCCACCGATCTTTAACGACGAGACCGACTTGGCGGCCAAGAAGGATCATTTCGGCGGCGTCCATGCCAAGCAGCATATCGTCTCGGCGTTGATGCAGGGGCCCGAAGAGGCTTATGCGGCGGGAGAGGAAATCGCCAAGGTGATCTGGGCTCCGGTCATGCGCTCGCATCGCGTCACCGTCGAGCAGATGGCGCTGCTGGAGCCGGGACTTTCCGAAACCGTCTGCGCCTCTCTCCTGGTCGTCATGCGCGAGGCCTTGGATGAATGCGTGCGCCGCGGGGTACCGAAGGAAGCCGCCCGCGACTTCCTGCTGGGCCATATGAATGTGCTCGGCGCGGTGATCTTCGAAGAAGTCCACGGAGTATTCTCGGATGCCTGCAACAAGGCGATCGAGTTCGGCAAGCCCGTGCTGATGAAGGACGACTGGAAGCGTGTCTTCGAACCCGAGGAAATCGCCGCCAGCATTCAGCGCATCACCTGATTGTCCGGCGGCTGCGGCCGCCGATCCCGGGCGTTCGCCCGCACATTTCGAATTGCACTGGGGCGGTCGTTTCATTGGAGAAGCGCCCGGAGGGTTCCTGTGCCTTAACAAGGAGGAGAAAACCATGAAGATTACACGTAGACTGACGATCGCGGGCTTTGCGGCTGTCATGCTGGCGGGCGCTGCTATGCCGGCTTTCGCCGCCGAACTCATTGCCATTATCACGCCAAGCCACGACAATCCGTTCTTCAAGGCCGAGGCTGTCGGCGCCGAGAAGAAGGCAAAAGAACTCGGCTACGACACGCTTGTGCTGGTGCATGACGACGATGCCAACAAGCAGAGCCAGCTGATCGATACTGCGATCGGCCGTGGCGCCAAGGCGATCATCCTCGACAATGCCGGCTCGGAAGCATCGATCGCCGCCGTGCAGAAGGCCAAGGATGCTGGTATCCCTTCGTTCCTGATCGATCGCGAGATCAATGCAACGGGGGTCGCGGTCTCGCAGATCGTCTCCAACAATTATCAGGGCGCGCAGCTCGGCGCCGAAGAGTTCGTCAAGCTGATGGGCGAGAAGGGCAACTATGTCGAGCTGCTCGGTCGCGAAGCCGATCTCAACGCCGGCATCCGCTCCAAGGGCTATCACGACGTCATCGACGAATATCCCGATATGAAGATGGTGGCCCAGCAGTCGGCCAACTGGAGCCAGACGGAAGGCTATTCCAAGATGGAAACCATTCTGCAGGCCAACCCTGATATCCAGGGGGTGATCGCCGGCAACGACACGATGGCCATGGGCGCGATCGCCGCTCTCCAGGCGGCGGGCCGCAAGGATGTCATCGTGGTGGGCTTCGACGGCTCCAACGATGTCCGCGATTCGATCAAGGCGGGCGGCATCAAGGCGACCGTCATGCAGCCGGCCTACGCGCAGGCACAGATGGCGGTCGTACAGGCCGACGAGTTCATCAAGACGGGCAAGAAGCCGGCTGAAGAAAAGCAGCTGATGGATTGCGTGCTGATCAATGCCGACAATGCCGGCAAGCTCGAGACCTTCGCGCTGACTGAGTAAATCCTCACGAGGATGGCGCGAGGCGGGGGAATCCCTGCCTCGCGTTTGTTGTTTGCCGCTGGAGAATGGAATGCCCAGATTCAATTCCGTCGCCGTGATCGCGCTGGCTGGCCTGCTGGCGCTGCCGGGCTGCAAGTTCATCAAGACCGCGGATCACCAGAAGGAAACCGCCGCCGGCGTCTTCGATCCGGACAAGCTAGTCGCCGGGATCTGGGACGACAAGGTCATTCCTTATCTCAACCAACGCGCCGGCTCCATCAAGGAGGTCATGTCGCTGGCATCAAGCGATCTCAAAGCCGCCGCTGCAAAATACGGCCATAAGGAGAAGCAGGGCAATGCGCCCTGGACCTTCGCCGCCAAGATCGAGGGAACAATCGTCGCCGAGGAAACCAAGTCGCGCGCGGCCTATGTCGAAGTCGATGTCGATGGGGACGCCAAGGCGGATGTACGTGTCGCTATCGGCCCGGCCATCCGGGGCACAGCGCTGCGCGACAGTCTTGATTTCGTGAACTTCAACGAATTCAAGAACCAGATCGAATGGGCGCAATACGGCAAGTCGTTCAATATCCATGTCAATAGGACACAGCTCGAAAAGCTGCCCCGCAGGGGATTGACGGGCGAGAAGCTGACAGCCACCGGCGCCTTTCCCCTGCCCTCCGCCGGCCAGTTGCCGCAATTCGTCCCCGCGACAATCACGATCGGGGATTGACGCATGACCGGTCCCGACGACGATGTGATCCTTGAACTTCGCGATATCACCAAGGCCTATTCCGGTATCCTGGCGGTCAAGAAGGCCGATCTCAAGCTGCGGCGAGGCGCTGTCAACGTGCTGGTCGGCGAGAATGGCGCCGGCAAATCGACATTGATGCGCATCATAGCCGGCGTCGAACGGCCAACGCTGGGCGAGATATTTCTCGACGGTGAGAAAATTCATCTCGATGCGCCCGCAGACGCAGTCCGCCACAGAATCGGCATCGTTTTCCAGGAGCTCAATCTCTTCGGCAATCTTTCTGTTGCCGAGAATATTTTCGCCACCCGCGAGATCACGCGGGGCCTGCGCGGCATCGACCACAAGGCGCAGGTGGCCAAGGCCAACGAATTCCTCGATCGGCTAGAGGCCGGCATCTCGGCCGATACGCTCGCCGAGGACCTACCGATCGGCCAGCAGCAGCTTGTCGAAATCGCCCGCGCCGTGTCGCTCGACACCCGCATCCTCATCATGGACGAACCGACCTCGGCGCTGAGCGCAGCCGAGGTGGATATCCTGTTCCGCGTCATCGCGGACCTCAAGGCGCGCGGCGTCGCCATCGTCTATATCTCGCACCGGCTTGAAGAACTGATGCGGATCGGCGACTACATCACGGTACTGAAAGACGGCCAGATCACCGGCCATGCGATGGTCAAGGATATCGACACGAGCTGGATCGTCCGCTCGATGATCGGCTCGGACGCCAAAGATTTCGCCAAGCAGATCGACCATTTGCTTGGCGACGAAGTCTTCCGCGCCGAGGAGATATGCCTGCCGCGCGTTCAGGGCGGCTATGCCGTCGACCATGTGTCGCTGTCGGTCAGGAAAGGTGAGATCCTCGGGATCTACGGCCTGATGGGTGCGGGGCGTTCGGAGCTTTTCGAATGCATCATGGCCCGGCAACAGCACTATACCGGCAAGATCTTCATCGATGGCGCGGAGCTCAAGGGCCGCGACACGACGCGGCGAATCCGGGAGGGCCTGGCGCTCATTCCCGAGGATCGCCAGCGCGAGGGTCTGGTGCAATCCATGTCGATCGCGGGCAACCTGACCATGGCAAGCCTCGGCCAGTTCGTAAGGGGCGGCTTCCATATCGATCTCGCCCGCGAGAGACAAGCGATCGGCGACGCCATACGCGGCCTTGCCATTAAGGTGCAAGATCCAGACTTCGAAGTCACTTCGATGTCCGGCGGCAACCAGCAGAAGGTCGTGATCGGCAAGGCACTGATGACCGGCCCAAAAGTGCTGCTGATGGACGAGCCAAGCCGGGGCATCGATGTCGGCGCCAAGGCCGACGTGTTCCGCACCATGCGGCGGCTCGCGAGCGAGGGCCTCGCCATCCTGTTTTCCACGTCCGACCTCGAGGAGGTCATGGCGCTTTCCGATCGCATCGCCGTGATGAGCAATGGCCGGCTGGTCATCGTCGTCGACCGCAAGGATGCTACCGAGGACATCATCGTGTCGGCCTCTGCGGAAGGACACAAAACCAAAAGGAACCACGCGTGATGACGACAGCTACGCAAACCGCCTCCGCGGACAGTATCAACAGCGGATCGATCCTGCTGACGCTGATGAAGCTCAGGACGTTTATCGCGCTTTTCGCCGTCATCATCTTCTTCTCGCTTTTCGCGCCGAACTTCCTATCGACCGCTAACATGATCCTGATGTCGAAGCACGCGACGCAGAATGCATTCCTGGCGATCGGCATGACATTCGTTATCATCACCGGCGGCATCGATCTCTCGGTCGGCTCGATCGTCGGCCTTTGCGGCATGGTCGCAGGCGGCCTTATCCTCTACGGCATCGAGCTGCCGATCGGATACACGGTCTATTTTAACGTGATCGAGGTGGCGTTCATCGTTGCGGTGGTCGGCATCGTCATCGGCGCGATCAACGGCCTGCTGATCACCCGGCTCAATGTCGCGCCCTTCATCGCGACACTGGGAACCCTCTATGTCGCGCGCGGCATGGCGCTGCTCTATTCCGACGGCCAGACGCTGCCGAACCTGCAGGGCAAGGAAGAGCTGGGGAACCAGGGTTTCAGCTATCTCGGTTCGGGCTCCATTCTCGGCCTGCCGGTATCGGTGTGGATCCTGATCGCGGTGGCGCTGGGGGCGGCCTATTTCGCCCGCTTTGTGCCGCTCGGCCGGCATATCTTCGCCGTCGGCGGTAATGAACGTGCCGCGCGCATGTCCGGCATCCGCGTCAATCGCGTGAAGATGTTTGTCTATATGTTCTCGGGTTTTTGCGCGGCGATCGTCGGTTTGGTCATCTCGTCGGAACTGATGGCATCGCATCCGGCGACCGGCACCAATCTCGAACTCAATGCCATCGCGGCAGCGGTACTTGGTGGCACGTCGATGTCGGGCGGGCGTGGCACGATCGGCGGCACGATTATCGGCGCCTTCGTCATCGGCATTCTCTCGGATGGTCTTGTCATGATGGGCGTCAGCTCTTTCTGGCAGATGGTCATCAAGGGTCTTGTCATCATCGTCGCAGTCGTGGTTGATCAGGCGCAGCGCCGCTTGCAGAGCCGCGTGACCCTGATGCAGATGGCAAAGGCAGGCTGAGATGAAGGTTTTCAAGGGTGCGGTGATCGGCTGCGGCTTCTTCGCGGTCAACCAGATGCATGGCTGGCAGGATACTGAGAACGCCGAGATCGTGGCGATCTGTGATCGAGATCCCGAGCGGCTCCGGGTCGTCGGCGACCAGTTTGGTGTCGCGCGGCGCTACCAGTCGGCCGAGGCGATGTTCGCCGATGGCGGCTTCGATTTCGTTGATATCGCGACGACTGTGGGCAGCCACCGCGCGCTGGTTGAGCTCGCCGCGCTCCACAAGGTGCCGACGATCTGCCAGAAGCCGTTTGCGCTCAATCTTGATGACGCAAAAGCGATGGTGAAAGCGGCGGATGATGCCGGCGTGCCCCTGATGGTACACGAGAATTTCCGCTGGCAGACGCCGCTGATGGCCGTCAAGGAGGCGCTCGACAGCGGCGCGATCGGCAAGCCCTTCTGGGGGCGCGTGTCATTCCGTTCGGGCTATGATGTCTTCGCAGGCCAGCCCTACCTCGCCAAGGGCAAGCGGTTCATCGTCGAGGATTTGGGCATCCATGTGCTCGATATCGCCCGCTACCTGTTCGGTGATGTTGACCGGCTCACAGCGCGCACCGTTCGCGTCCGACCCGATATTGCCGGCGAAGACGTCGCGACCATGTTGCTCGACCACACCAACGGCGTCACGTCGATTGTCGATTGCAGCTACAGCACCTTCCTGCCCGAGGAACAGTTTCCCGAGACATTTATCGAGATCGACGGTTCGGACGGCACGATCCGGCTTTCCAAGGACTACAAGCTCGTGGTCCACGGTAGGTCGTCGGGCACCACGCGGCGCGACGTCGAACCCGAACTCCTGGCCTGGGCGGCCAAGCCCTGGCACAATATCCAGGAAAGCGTGGCCAATATCGAAAAGCACTGGATCGAGAGCCTAGCGGCGGGCACCGAACCCGCGACATCCGGCCACGACAATCTCAAGACTTTCGCGCTTGTCGAAGCCGGCTATCTCAGCGCAGAGACCGGTAAGACGGTGGATCTCAAGGATCTTCTGGGATGAGCGACAGCTTCCGGCTCTATGGTACGGATATGCAGGAGCCCGAAGAGCGGGAGCTTGCGGCCGGCCCTTTGAGCGTCACGCTGCAGGACGGCAATCTCAGGATGCTGCGTTTCAAGGAGCATGAAGTTCTGCGCGCCGTCGCCTTTCTGGTCCGCGACAAGGACTGGGGCACCTGCAGCGCGTCGATTACCGGCCTGGCGGTTCGCTCCGAGGATTATGGCTTCACGATCAGCTACGCCGCTCGTTTCACGGCACCTTCGGGCGCCAATCTCGATTGCGAGGTCAGCATTCTCGGAACGCCGGATGGATTGAACTTCTCGGCGGATTGCGTGAGCGACGCTGCTTTCGAGACCGCACGCGCCGGCTTTGTGGTGCTGCATCCAATCGTCGGCTTGGCTGGTAAGCCTGTGACAGTGGAACATGCCGATGGTACGATCGAGAAGGCGCACTGGCCCGACCGGATCGACCCATGGCAACCGTTCAAGGAAATCGCCGCAATCACCCATCGGGTCGCCGAGGGCATCGAAGCGACGACGCGTTTCAAAGGCGATGTCTTCGAGATGGAGGACCAGCGCAACTGGACCGACGCCTCCTACAAGACCTATGTGCGGCCGCTGGCGCTGCCCTGGCCCTATATGCTGGAGAAGGACGAGCCATTCAGCCAGCGGATTTCCGTGACGATCAAGCCCGACGAGCATGCCGCGCCGGCCCTCGCCGCGACAGACGCCATTTCGATTCGGATCGTTCCGACCAATTTCAAGCTGCCTGAGATCGGCATAGGGTTGAAGCCGGAATGCATCGAACAGGATCGTTCCGCTATCGAGACATTGAGGACGACTGGTGCCCGGCATCTCTTCGCCCAGTTCGATCCGCTTGCCGGTGATGGCGCTGATGTGCTGAAGGGTTACGCCCAAATCGCCGAGGAGTCCGGGCTGAAGGTGACGCTGGAACTCGCCGTTCCCTGCGCCCGGCCGCTGCAGAAGGAACTGGCCGAAATCGCCGCCTTCGTACGTCACGCCGGACTTACGCTTGATACTCTGTTTGTCAGCCCGGCCGTCGACCGTCGATCGACGCCGCCGGGCAGCGAATGGCCGGAATGCCCGCCGCTGGAAGACGTCTATACCGCGGCGCGCAAGGCTTTCCCCGGTGTCCGGCTCGGCGGCGGCATGCTGTCTTATTTCACCGAACTCAATCGCAAGCGCGTGCCTGGCGAACTCATAGACTATGTCAGCCACTGCACGAACCCGATCGTGCATGCGGCCGACGATCGCTCGGTGATGCAGACATTCGAGGCGTTGCGCGATGTGGTCGCTTCGACGCGCGCTATCTACGGCAACAAGCCCTATCGCATCGGTCCCTCGACCATCGCCATGCGGCAGAACCCCTATGGCAGCGCCACCAAAGACAACCCTTTGCGGGCGCGCATTCCGATGGCCAATGTCGATCCGCGCCATAACGGTCAGTTCGGTGCGGCGTGGACGCTCGCCTACGCAGCGACAGTGGCGTCGGCAGGTCTCGACGTGCTGACGCTATCGACGCTGACTGGCCCGTTCGGACTGATAGCAAGTAAAAGAGAGCCAATGGCAGAGGGCGAATTGCGGCCGCTGGCGCTGGTGATCGCGCGGCTTGGTGCGCTGTCGGGTAAGGATTATCACGCCGTCGAGACCTCGCGGCCGGACGCCGTTCTCGGGCTCGCCACGCATGGCCGAATGATGCTGGCGAATATCACACCGCAAAGCCAGAGCGTGACACTGCCGGTCGGAGCTCGGGAAATCGCGACCCTGTCCGCCACGCATCGGAAAATCCCCCCGACCGATATTCTGGAACTCGGCGCTTACGCATGCGCCGAGTTGGTTTTCGATTCGGCTTGATGCCTCAGGCATAGCGCGAGGCGTACCATGCTTTGAACAGCGTGTACTGGTTTTCAAGATGGCGCTGCTGTGAGGCGCTCAGCTTGTCGGTCTCGTTGAAATGCAGCGTGTATTCCGCGTCGCCGTTCAGCACCATCAGGTATTTGTAATGCAGGACGAGGTCAGGGCCTTCGTCATAGGTCGACAGAACCGCCAGCGCCTCTTCGAGTTCCAGTGCCTCGCGGCGCGCAGCGGCGTCACCTTTGGCAGCCTTTTCGCAGAGGGAAACGAGGTGGAGCACTTCCTTGGGCAGGGCATTGCCGATGCCGGTGATAGCGCCGCCGGCGCCGCAATTGACGAAGCCGTGGTAGACGCCGGTATCAACACCGACCATCAGAGTCAGGCTCTCATCGCCCGAGGTTATGTTTTCGGCCGCGTACGTCATGTCCTGCTTGCCTCCGAATTCCTTGAAGCCGACGAGATTGGGATGGTGCGACCGCAGGTCGAAAAACAGGTCGGCGCGCGTCGCGAAGCCATAATACGGGCTGTTATAGATGACGGCGGGAATATCCCTGGCAGCATCGAGAATGGCTGAGAAGTGATCGCGCTGGGCGGCGACCGAGGAGCCGCGCGACAGGACTCGCGGGATGACCATCAGGCCCTTTGCGCCGACCTTCTGGGCATGTGCCGCATGGCTGACGGCCGATCTGGTGTTAATCGCGCCGGTGCCGACGACGACGGGCACGCCCGCCTCGCAAAGCCTGCGCACGCCTTCCTGGCGCTGTTCATCGGTCAGCAAGGGCCAATCGCCCATCGAGCCGCAATAGACCACGGCGGACATGCCGGTCGCGATCAGTTCCTTGCCCTTCTTGACCAGCAGGTCGAAATCGGGCGTGCGGTCGGGGCGGCACGGTGTCATCAGCGCCGGGATGCAGCCCGAGAAAACATTTCCTGCCATCGAAATCTCCTGATCTTGAAACCGGCACACCGGCCGCTCTGTGGGAATACATCTGATATATCAGATGATAATTTTCTGTCTACGGGAAAATTCACGCGCATCGATCGTTCCTGAAAGCGCCGGTTTTACACCGGATACCCTGCTCAATGCGCCAGATATTTCAGAGAAGAAAAACTAGGGGGTCTTGTGGTTTCTCAGCGCATAGAGTGCGCGAGACCGTTCGAGATGCTTGATCATAGCCTTTTCGGCGATGTCGGAATCGCCCTTCTCGATCGCCCGGATGATCTCCTCGTGCTCGACGAGGGTGAAGTTCTCGCGACCGGTCCAGATCAGCATTTCGGTGTGGTATGATTTGAGCCAGCCGAGCATGGCGCTGCTGACAGCTGCGAAAATCGGGTTGCCCGAAATCTGGGCGATATGCTGGTGGAACGCCATGTCAGCGCTGATGAAGGCTTCGGAATCGCCGAGGCTCTGGCTCTGTCTGTCGAGTAGCGCGCGAAGGTCCTCGATGTCCTTGGCCGTCGCCTTCGCCGCCGCCTCACGCACCATGCCGCGCTCGAAGAAGATGCGCGCGCTCTTGAGGTGTTCGAGGGAGTCGGAGGAACCGGAGAGCATGAGCTTGGCTGGCAGATCCACCTGACGGAAGATCGATTCCGCGGTGACCTGCAATACCTTGGCGCGTTCGCCATGCGAGATTTCCACCAGTCCCTTGCCGGCCAACGCCTGCATCGCCTCGCGGATCGCAGGCCGGCCGACACCGAAGCGTTCCATCAGTTCGCGCTCGGACGGCATGTCGTCACCGGCCTTGAGTTCACCGTTCTCGATCAGGAGTTTCAGGCGGGCGAAGACTTCGTCCGAAAGCTTCTTGCGGACGATCGGCTCGTTCAGAAGACTCATTGGCCCCTCGGATTTTGCACGGCGTAATTATGCATAATAATGGCTGCTGCCAATGTTGTTTCGCGCAAAGGGATACTTGTTTTAACTTGAATACTCATTATACCAGTTTGAGAAAATTAACAAGCCGCGAACCGTCGCGACCGGAGGATATGCATTGATCCGCCTGACCTACAGGATCGAAACGCCAAGTACCGGGGGAGCCTCGGTGGAAGCCATGGCAAAGAAGATCGCCAGCGACCAATCGACCGGCACGTTCGTCGTGCTTCCCGGCGAGACCGAAGAGTTGAAGGCGCGGGTCGCCGCCCGCGTCGTTGCGATCCGCGAACTGCCGCCAGCGGACAAGGCATCCCTCCCGTATGAAGCGGACGGCGCCACGCATTTCAACCGCGCGGATGTCGATGTGGATTTTCCCCTTGATGCCATTGGTACCGATCTTTCGGCGCTGATGACGATCGCGATCGGCGGCGTATTCTCGATCAAGGGCATGACCGGCATCCGCATCGTGGATATGAAACTGCCGCAGGAATTTGCGGATGCGCATCCGGGGCCGCAATTCGGCGTGGCCGGCAGTTTCGCACTGACCGGCGTCGAGGATAGACCGATCATCGGCACGATCGTCAAGCCGGCCCTAGGGCTCAGGCCGCACGAGACCGCCGAGATGGTGGGCGAATTGATCGAAGCCGGCGTCGATTTCATCAAGGATGACGAGAAGCTGATGAGCCCGGCCTATTCGCCGCTGAAGGATCGCATCGCCGCGATCATGCCCCGCATTCTCGATCACGAGCAGAAATCAGGCAAGAAGGTGATGTACGCCTTCGGTATCAGCCACGCCGATCCGGATGAGATGATGCGCAATCACGACATGGTTCTTGAAGCCGGCGGCAATTGTGCTGTCGTCAATATCAACTCCATCGGCTTCGGTGGCCTGTCTTTTCTGCGCAAGCGCTCCGGCCTTGTGCTGCACGCCCACCGCAACGGCTGGGATATTCTGACGCGCCATGCCGGTCTTGGTTTCGAATTCTCCGTCTGGCAGCAGTTCTGGCGCCTGCTTGGTGTGGACCAATTCCAGATCAACGGCATCCGCGTGAAGTACTGGGAGCCCGACGAGAGCTTTGTCCGCTCCTACAATGCGATCACCACGGCACTATTTTCGCCTAGGGATGTGGCACTGCCAGTGATCGGCTCCGGCCAATGGGGCGGACAGGCACCGGATACGATCAAGGCAACCGGGGGTTCGACCGACCTGCTTTATCTCTGCGGCGGCGGCATCGTCAGCCATCCCGGTGGTCCAGGCGCGGGCGTGAAGGCAGTCAAGCAGGCTTGGGAGGCAGCGGTTGCAGGTGTACCACTCGATGAATATGCGAGGGGACATCCGGAGCTTGCGCAATCGATCGCGAAGTTTGCCGATGGCAGGGCGGTGTAAGGCATGACCAAGCCTCTGATCAGCTATTTCGGCGACGACTTCACCGGCTCGACGGATGTGATGGAGGCGCTGGCCTCGAACGGCATCGAGACCGTGTTGTTTCTCAGGAGACCAGACGATGCGCTACTCGCACGCTTCGCCAAAGCGCGCGCATTTGGCCTGGCCGGCACCAGCCGCAGCGAGACGCCAGATTGGATGGACGGCCATCTGCGTCAGGCGTTTGAATGGCTAAAAACGATCGACGCCGAATTCTGCCACTACAAGATCTGCTCAACTTTTGATTCTGCGCCTGGCATCGGCAATATCGGCCGGGCGATCGAATTGGGCCGCGCCGTGTTCGGCGAGGCCACGGTGCCGCTGATCGTCGGCGCACCGCAGATCCGCCGCTATACGGCTTTCGGCCAGTTGTTCGCCGCTTATCAGGGCAGGAACTACCGCATCGACCGGCATCCCGTCATGTCGCGGCATCCCGTTACGCCGATGGACGAGGCCGATATCCTGAAACATCTGGCGCGCCAGACCGATCTCTCCTCGGCGCTCATCGACAATGTCGCGATTTCCGGCACACTTGGCGGAACCGATGCCGCGATCCTGCTGATCGACGTGCTCGACGCAGCAACGCAGGCGGCTGCGGGCAATCTGCTGTGGAACACACTGAGGCGGGAAAGCCGTTTCGTTTGCGGTTCATCCGGCGTCGAATACGCGCTGATCCACGCCTGGCGCGCGGCGGGCCTGATCGACAAGCGGCCGCGTTTCGACGATGCCGGACCCGTCGATCGCATTGCCGTCGTATCGGGCAGTGTCTCGCCGACGACGGAGCGGCAGATCCGGCATGCACTCGACAATGGTTTCGACGGTGCTGCTCTCGATCCGATCGCCTTGTCGGGCGATGGACAGGCGTCGGAGATCGCCAGGGGGACTGAGGCTGCGCTAAATATTCTCGCCAGCGGCAGAAGCGTGGTGCTTTATACGGCGCTTGGACCTTGTGCCGATCGCGGCGGAGAGTTGACTTCTTCCGGCTCGCGCCATCGCATCGGCCAGGCGCTCGGTCGTATTCAGCGGGAACTGGTCGCCAAGGCGGGATTGTCGCGCGTCGTGGTAGCCGGCGGTGATACGTCCAGTCATGCATTGGGGGAAATGGGCATTTCGGCGCTGACCCTGAAAATGCCCCTGCCCCAGACGCCAGGTTCCCCGCTCTGCATCGCCCATGGCAACCAGGCCGACGGGCTGGAAATTGCCTTGAAGGGCGGCCAGGTTGGCGGTGACGACTATTTCTCGATGATCCGAGAGGGCCGGGCGTGAGGCGGCGCTCTCAGAACGTCGCGGAATCCTCGGGCCATAGGAGTAGTGGCGCCTTATTCGCGTCGGACATCGGCCGCAGTCCGTGCCAGCCGCGACTTGCATAGACCAGCGTGTCATCATCCCGCATATCCGGTAAATAATGCGATGCCGACAACAGCTCGGCAGTCATGAGGCGTGCACCAGGCACAGCGAGCCGATCGCGAAGTGCCGCCCGGAACCAGAGGCCTACCTGGGGATAATATGGCTCTCCGGACGCGAGCCGGTCCCAGCGCACCTGCGGTCCGAAGCGATCGACGCCACTTGTGGCGCACAATCTTGCAAGCTCCATGTTCGCGCGCCGCACGAAATGCACGACAACGGTTTCCGCCTGCTCGACCGCCGCCGCGGTCGAGGACGAGGCTGAAAGCGAAAAGGCGACGGTCGGCGGTGAGGCGCTGACTGATATCAACGAACTGACCGTTAGCGCGACAGGTCCGCCGCCCGCATCCGCCGTGATGATCGCCACGCCCGAGGGATGATGACGGAAGGCCGAGAAGAAGGCCTCCGTCAATGTCGATTTGTGCTCGGCGGTGCTGTCCGCCGGTACGTTTGCCACCCCGCTCATGGCTTCTCGATCAGATCGTAGAACTGCCAGACGCGGTCGCTCCACATACCGGCGAGTTCGCGGCCGGCGGCGCCGACGATGTTGGGGTTGATCGTGAAGTGATTGGCCGCCGTCAGCATTTCGCGGTAGACGCGTTGCATGACGCCATAGCGCAGCGAGGCACCGCCGGCTGCCCGGTAAACGAACTGGCAAGCATCGACGCCGGCTTCGTGCACCTCTGATTTAGCAAGATGCACATGGCTGATCTGACGCGTCGATACGCGGCTTCCGGCTTCTATCGAGGCTTCGATGTCACGCCAGACCTCGAACAGGAAGGCTCGCGCGGCGCGCACCCGCGTTTCAGCCCGACCAAAATCGAACCAGAACTTGTCGCTTTCGCCAAGCAGGCCGGCCCGGCCCGTCTTGGTGAGGGCATATTTCGCCATTTCATCTAGTATGCGCCGCGAGGCGCCGATGGCCCAGCCGGAATGACCGATAGCCGCAAGGCCAACCACGCCGAGGCTGAAGAATTCCTTCATACGCTGCGGTTCGGCGGTCAGGATCGGAAATACCATGTCGTCGGGAATGAGCACGTCCTTGGCGGCATAATCGATGCTGCCGGTGGCCTGTAGACCGAGCGAATTCCAGTTCCCGAGCAGGTCGTGATCGCCGACCGGCGCGTGGGCGCAGAGCACGATCACGTTGCCGTTCTCGTCCTTCGCCGGCTGGCCGTTGCCGTCGTCGAGGAGCGCTGCGGTATGGGTGAAAGTGGCGTGATAGATGCCACTCGCATAGGCCCATTTGCCGTTGAGCAGGTAGCCACCATCGACCTTCTTGAGCATGCCCGTCGGCGTGCCCTGTCCGGAAAAGCGGTTGTCCGCATCACCGCCGAATAGCCGGGCGATCGCGGTGTCGGGCAGGAAAGCCGCCGACATCGCGCCGATGCAGGCATGCACCATCGAGATCCAGCCGGCAGCACCGCTGTGATAGGTGATGGCTTCGATGAGCTGCAGGCCTTGCGTCGGCGACAACTGCGCGCCACCGATATCCTCACCGGCGAAGATATGCGACATCCTGAGCGTCTTCAGGGCCTCGAACGTCGCTTCGTTGAGACGTCCTAGCTTCTCGTTTTCCTGCGAATTCTCCTCGAGAATGGGACCGATCTTGCTCACCTGATTCATCAGTGACGCAAAATCCGTCTTCGTGCCCCAGTAGCCGCTTCCATGTTTCAAAGGTGCATTCATGACTGTTCCTCCTTGGAATATCCGTGATGTGCGGCGGGCCCAGATCAAGTAGGCCCAGACGCGTTTTCTGAAGACTCCGCGACTCTTCAGCCCGCGAGAAAATCTGCGATTGTCCTCACCACGCGGGGGTCTTCCTGCATGGCAAAATGGCCGACATCTGGCACGATCAGCGTCCGGGCATTCGCAATCCGTTCCGCCCAGACCGTTGACTGGGAGGCTGGCATCATGCGATCCCGATCGCCCCATACGACAAGCGTTTCATTGGGAATGCGGCTCAGCCAGCGGCCGAGATTGGGATGGCCCATGCCGTGAACCTTGAGAATGTTGCCGAGCGCCCGGCCCTCCTTCTCGCGGACCGCGAGAAAATCTTCCAGCGGCGGGCATTCCGCGCCGCCGGGGAAGTAGCGCAAGGCGACATCGACATTGTGGGCGAGGTAGCCGGGCAAAGCTTCGGGACTGATCGCCGCCATATCGGCGGCGGGGTGGTCCGGATGGTTGAGACCGGCGGGAGCATTGAGGACGAGGCGGGCGAAGCGCTCGCCGGCGACTGTGGCCATTTCCGCCGCCATCCATCCACCCATGGAATGGCCGACGAGATGGGGTCGGTCGAGGCCAAGCGCCTTTACGAGGCGCAGATTGTGCACGACCATATCCTGCATTCCGCAGATATGGGGCGCGTCGTCGCTTTCACCGAAGCCCGGGTGAAAGGGCAGATAGACGCGGAAACGGTCTGCGAGACCGCGTGCCCATTCATAGCCTTCGAGCGTGGCCGCACCATGCAGTGCCAGCACATCAGGGCCAGATCCTATCGCTTTTACGACCACGGATACGCCATCGATGTCATGTGTCAGTGTTTCGAAATCCATAGGTTCCTCCATGAGATAGCCGATCAGCCCGTCAGGCCGTGATCAGCACCTTGCATTGCGTTGTCCTGCGGCGAAGCGCCTCGAATGTCCCGGCGGCAGCACTGAGTCCGATACGATCGGTGATGAGTTCCTGGGGCCGGAAACGGCCGGGGCCGAGCGCCTCGAGCGCGGTTTCGAATTCGGCCATGTTGAAGAACACGGCGAAGAGCAGATTGATCTCCTTCGACAGCGCGGCAAATGGATCCCATTCATCCCCGCCGACGCACAAGCCGACGCCGACCACGGTGCCGTGGGTACGAACCAGGTGGCAGGCGAAATCGATGAGGCCGCGCTTGCCGACACATTCGATTACGATATCGGGTGCGCCACCGGCCTTGTCGCGGAACTCATCTGCCAGATCAGGCCCCGACAGTGCAAAGCCGGTCGCTCCGAGCGCCGCCGCGCGCGCTTCCTGGTGCCGGCCGAGATCGGCGACGATCACATGGCGCGCCCCATGGCGGCGAGCCCAGAAGGCGACCAGAAGGCCGATCGGTCCGGCGCCGAGGATGAGCACGCGGTCGCCCGGCTTGAGACCGGATCGCATGATCACGTGCAAGGCCACAGAAAGCGGCTCCGCGAGCGCGCCTTCGGCGGTCGGCAAGTCGTCGGGCAGGATGCGGCATTGCCTGGCAGCCACGGTCGCATATTCCGCATAGCCGCCGCCAATGAGCCGCATTTCAGCGCACCAGGCAGGTTCGCCATTGCGGCAACTGTCGCAATGGCCACAGCCCCGCATCGGTGCTACCGCTACCCGATCGCCTGGCTTCAAATCCGTCACTGCGCTGCCGCAGCGAACCACATCGCCGGCGAATTCATGTCCGAGTACATCATAGGGCTTGAGGCCGAAGGTCACCGGATCCTCGGTCATGTGCAGGTCTGATCCACAGATGCCGCAGGCGGCAATCTTGATCAGGACCTCGTCATGATCCGGCTCGGGCATGGCGATGTCATCTACGCGCAGGGGCTGGCCGACGCCATCGTACAGGGCCGCTCTCATGGCTTGTCCTCCAGAAGCACGCGCCGCGTCGGAAACCAGGGTGCATCGACCACCTTGGAGATCAACCCCCAGATGCCGCCACGAGCAAACAGCGCCATGAACAGGGTGAGCAGGCCCAGCACGACAAGATAGGTCGCACCATATTCCCCGAACCATCTATCGGCGAAGAAATAGATCAGCGCGCCGATCAGCACGCCTTCGAGCGATCCCAAACCGCCTACCATGACGATAAAGATCGCGATATTTGCCCAGTTCGGATCATAGGCCGAGGGCGGGGTGATGCGAAGCTGGGCCATGAAATAGATGGCGCCTGCAAGCCCGGTGCCCATGGCCGCCGCCACCCAGAGCAGGAAGCGCAGGCGGCCGACATTGACCCCTTGGCTCGCCGCGGCGATCGGATTGTCGCGCATGGCGATCAGTGCCAGCCCGTAGCGCGAGCGCAGAAGCGCATAGCTGCCGCCTATGGTGAGAAGAAGCATGAATGCGCAGAGCAGCGAAACGCCGAGCGCGCGTTGATCAGCCGTGTAGCCGGTCATGACGCGCAGGCTCATGCCGGCGCCGGCATTGACGTAGCCGAAAACGGAGGTGGCCAGCCGCATGACCTCGGCGATCACCCAGGTGCCAATGGCGAAATAGGGTCCATCGAGCCGGTGCAGCAGGCCGTAGGTGGGAATCGCGAGGAGCGCCGGTGCGATCATCGCCAATAGCACGGCGACGAACGGATTGATGCCCCAGAGCTGGGCCATGACGAACATCAGATAGGCGGCGACACCGACAAAGGCCTGCTGGCCGACCGAAACCAGGCCGCCATAACCGGCGAGAAGATTCCACATCTGTGCCACCGCGATATAGCAGCAAAGTTCGACGACGTCGCGGATGAGCCCCTGGCTGGCCCAGAGCGACATGGAGGCGATGGCGAGCAGCGCGCCGATGCCGATGGCAAGCGCCACGACGCCAGATGCTGTCTGCCGTTGCACGCGCACGGGAGCAGGATCGACGGCCTCGGCATGAGCGGGAGCAAATGTGTCTGCCATGGCTCAACCCTTTCCAAGTATACCCTGCGGCCGCAGGGCGAGAATGATCAGGAAGACGAGATGGCCGGCGAGGATGCCGAAGCCGGGATCGATACGGAAGCCGATCGACTGGCTGATGCCGAGCACCATGGCGCCGATGAACGCGCCCCAGATCGAACCCATGCCGCCGATGATCACGGCCTCGAAGGCATAGATCAGCTGGTATGCCCCGTCGGCCGGTGAAACAGTCGAGCGCAACGATTGAAAGACCGCCGCGAAACCCAGGATCGCGACGGCGACAGCCGTTGCGCCGGCATAGATCCTCTTCGGATTCACGCCGGTCATCGCCGCTGCCTCGACATCGGCGGATGCGGCGCGCAAAGCTCTGCCGAACTTCGTATAGCGCAGCACGGCGTGGAGCGCGGCGGTCAGGACGGTTGCCGTGCAGAGCACGATGACCGGCAGCACGCCGACAAAGATCGGCCCCAGTTGCACCGATGCCTGCGCGAGGCCGGCGCTCGGAAGCGAGCGGGTATCAGCCGACCAGATCTGCTGCATCGCGTTCTGCAGCGCCACCGAGAGACCGAACGTGGCGATCAGCGACGGCAGCGGATCTTCGCCGACCACCCGGTTTAGGATCAGGCTTTGCAGCAGCACGCCGAGGATCGCGCCGAGTGCAACGAGCACGACGAGCACTGACCAGGGGCCAAGCGAGAAGGTCGCAGCCAGGCTGATACCGATCAGCGCGAGCAGGATCATCAGGTCGCCATGGGTGATGTTGACGATGCGCATGACGCCGAACATTAGCGCCATACCAAGCGCGTACTGGGCATAAAGGCCACCGAGCAAAATACCTTGAACAAGCCCGTCAACCCAATGCATGAGACGCTCCGAAATACGCTTCGCCGATGGCCTCGCGGGAGATATCGGCGGACCGGCCGGTGAGTGTCACGCGACCTTCGAGCATGCAATAAAGCCGGTTCGAGGCTGAGCGGGCGAGGCCGACATCCTGTTCGACCACGACGACCGCGGTGCCGCTTTCGGCGATCGAGGGAATGGACTGGTAGATTTCGCGCACCACCTTGGGTGCCAGGCCAAGGCTGATCTCGTCGCACAGAAGCAGGCGCGGCTGGTTGAGCAGTGCCCGGCCGATCGCGACCATCTGCTGCTGACCGCCGGATAGCGACTGCACTGGCGCGGCCTGCTTTTCCTTGAGAATGGGAAAGAGCCTGTAGACGCGATCGAGCGTCCAGCCCCCACCATGCGGCGCGGCGGCGTGGTCCATTGCCACAAGCAGATTGTCGGCGACCGACATGCCCGAAAACAGCCGCCGGCCCTCGGGCACGATCGCCACCCCTTCGGAGACCATGCGGTGCGGCTTGCTGCCGCCAACCTGGCGGCCATCGAGGCGCACCATGTCCGGCGCAACCCGTAACAGGCCCATGATCGACTTCAGCAGCGTCGATTTGCCCGCGCCGTTGGCGCCGATCAGGGCAACGACTTCGCCCGCGCCAACTTCGAAATCCACGCCGTAAAGCGCTTGAAAATCGCCATACTTGGCCACAAGCCCGTGGGTGGACAAGAGGGTCGTCGTCATGTTTCGATCCCCATATAGACGCGCCTGACTTCGGGATTGTTGATGACCTCGTCCGGTGCTCCCTCGGCGATCTTCTCGCCGAAATTCAACACCAGGATACGGTCGGCGACGGCGAGCAGCGCGTGCAGGACATGCTCGATCCACACGATCGTGACGCCGCTGTCGCGGATGCGGCGGATGAGTGCCACGAGTGCCTTGCCTTCGTCGTCGGTCAGGCCGCCGGCGATCTCATCGAGCAGGAGCAAGGTCGGCCCGGAGGCGAGTGCACGCGCCAATTCGAGGCGCTTGCGATCTAGAAGCGTCAGCGAGCCCGCCGGGCGGTTCGCCTTGTCGGCGAGCTCGCAATGGCGCAGGATTTCCGCGCATCTGGCATAACTGGCCGTCTCCGAACGGCCGCCGCCGAAGGACGCCGCAACAAGCAGGTTCTCGAATGTGGACATGCCGATATACGGACGCGGGATCTGATAGGTCCGCCCGATACCCATCTGGCAGCGCTTGTAGGGTGGCTGTCCGACGAGCCTGTCGCCGGCGAACACCAGTTCGCCGCTATCGACCCGAATATCGCCGCTCACCAGGTTGAAGAGCGTGGTTTTGCCGGCCCCGTTCGGACCAAGGATGCCCAGCACTTCGCCGCCGCGCACGTCGAAGCTGATATCGTGCAGAACGCGCAGGGCCCCGAAAGACTTGCCGAGCCCCCGTGCCTCAAGCAATACGCCGTCTGCCATGCTCCTCCATCCCGAAATCTCTCCCATGCACTCATGTGGCCGACATCGCCGCCCTGTCCGACCGGCCGCCGCGAAGGCGGCAGGTCTTGTTGAAAGTTTCGATCCAGGTCAGACCGCCCAGGGGAGTACCGTCATCTTCTGTTCGGGTTCGAACAGCTTATTGACGGTGTTGTCGACGATCTTGAGATCATAGGGCCACTTGTCTCCCTTGACCCACTGGCCTCCGAAGATCGGCGTCGTGGAGACGTTCTTGTGCGGGCCGCTTGAGAAGTCCACCTTGCCGATCAGCGTGTCGATCTTGGTCGTGACCATCGCGTCGCGGTTGGCCGTCCGGTCGAGCGGGTCGGTCGAGCGCTTGAGAATGTCGAGCGCCACTTCCCAGATCGCGTGGCTATAGCCGAGCGGCTGCGTCCACTGCTTCTTGGTCTCGCTCTCCCACTGGTCGGCGATATCGCGGCTCACTTGGCCGGTCAGCGTCGACTTGAAGGGAAAGGCGGGTGTCCACCAGACCTCGGACGACATACCGTCGCCGAGGGGGCCGAGCGCCTGCACACCACCCGGAAAGAGCAGTGCCGCCGCCACTGTGACGGCCTTGGGCTTGTAGCCCTGCTGGGCGCACTGGTTGACGAAGGTCTTGAGGTCGTCCGGATAGGTGATGCCGCCGACGATCTCGCAACCCGCCTGCTTGAAGGCCGCGATCTGAGCCGAATAGTCGTTGGTGCGCGGCTGGAAATAGCCGGGCATGGTGATCTCGAAACCAGCCTTCTTGGTCGGCACGGGCAAGCCGTAGTCGTTGTTGCCCCAGGTCTCGCCGTCGGCGTTCTGTGGAAACAGCATGCCGACCTTGCGATTGGTATCGAGCGTGTTCCACAGGCCGACAAAGGTGTTGAGTGCCTCATCGAGACCCCAGAAGAAGTGGTACGTCCAGTTGAATGGCTTGTCGGCGCCGCCGCGCGGCATGATGATCGCCTGCCAAGGCGCGCCGGTCGAAAGGCAGGGGCACTCGTTGAGTTCCGCCTGATCCGCGGAGGGGCTGACCGTATCGGTCGTCGAGGCCGGCAAAAGAAGATGCACGCCATCGTTCAGGATGAGATCGCCGGCAACTTCTGCCGCGCGGTTGGGATCCGACTGGCTGTCGCGGATCAGGATCTCGACATCATACTTGCCGGCAGCCGTCTCGAGGCCATTCTTCAAAAGGGCCTTGATCTTGTCCGCCGCCCAGCCGTCGGTCTCGCCGAAAAGCGCCAGCGGACCGGTGGCCGGCGTGACGAAACCGAGCTTGATCGTGCCTTTGGACTGTGCGCGCGCCACCATTGGCGATCCGAGTGCCGAAGCCGCGAGGCCCGCGCCCATACCCTTGAGAACCGTTCGACGCGACGGCCTCGCAATGCTTGCTATCAATTCCACCATGGTCTCCTCCCTTTGGTTTCTGTCGATCCTCGCTCCTAACGGCCGCCTCCTCGCAGCCGCCGTCGCTTCGTTCACTTGATGCGATGCATCGCCCCCCCGTCGATGACGATCTGGCTTCCGGTCACATAGGACGAGCATGGCGAAGCCAGATAGAGCGCCAAGCCCTTGATGTCCTCGGTGTCGCCGATCCGGCCGATCAGCGATTGCGCTTCGAATGCCTTGCGGTCCGCCGGTATCTTCAACCGGCCGCCGGCAATGTTGGTCATGAACGGGCCGGGCGATATGCAGTTGATCAGGATCCCGTGAACGCCAAGTTCCATCGCCATCTGGCGGACGAAATGATCGACCCCGGCCTTGGCCGGCATGTATGGCGTGCCGACGATCGCCTCGTTGATCTGGGCCGCGATCGACGATGTGACGATGATCCGGCCGCCACCGGTTTTCTTCATGTGACGCGCGGCATGCTTGACGGTGGTGTAGACCGAGGTGAGATTAACCTCGATCACCCTGTCCCAATGATGATCGTCGAGCACGTCGATTGCGCCCTCCGGAATGCGGCCGCCCTCGGTCGATAGAAACCCGGGACCGGCATCAATGCCGGCATTGGCGAAGACCACGTCGATGCGCCCGTTAGTGCTCGCCACGGCGTCGAATGCCGCAGCCATTGCTACCCGGTCGCTGACATCGATCACGTGCCCCCAGACAGCGTCGCCGGCGCCCTTCATTTCGGTCACGACCGCATCAAGGCGGTCCGCATCGAGGTCGAATATGCATACATTCGCGCCGTTGTCGGCCATGACTTCGGTATAAGCGCGCCCGATGCCACTGGCCCCGCCAGTCACGATGACCGATTTTCCACGAACGTCGAACATATCCTGTAAAGTCGCCATGCCAGCTCCCATGCCACAGCTCG
>Ga0164290_1001537_pt1 | contig 31071 bp, 22 predicted proteins | sample Micstemetagenome_FD_108782 | JGI IMG/M metagenome (GOLD analysis project Ga0164290, IMG submission 108782) | Contaminated culture microbial community from soil near Moab, Utah, USA - Microcoleus steenstrupii SON62 (Illumina Assembly) | ecosystem: Environmental > Terrestrial > Soil > Soil crust...
AAAGCTTCTCGTCCATCTCACACGTCGCTTTCCATGGCATCGGCAAACCCTCCTCGCCGACCCACAAAAACTGTCAGGCATCTATCCGGTCTACTCTGTCCGATATCTAACCGGTTCGGACCGGGCCCAGCGCGGCAACCTGGGCTGGGGCTATGCCGACGTGCTGCCCTACTTCCGCCGGACCGAACAGCGCGCGGGCCAGGCCGACGAGACCTTCCGCGGCCGCGACGGCAGCCTGCCGATCACCGACCTCGACTGGCGCGATCCCCTGTGCGAGGCCTTCATCGAAGGCGCGGTGCAGATGGGGATCCCGCGCAACCCCGACTACAACGGCACGATGCAGGCGGGCGTCAGCTACGTGCAGCGTGTCATCCGCAACGGCCGGCGGATCAGCGCGGCACGGGCCTTCCTGCACCCGGCGATGAAGCGGCCGAACCTCACCGTCCGCACCCATGCCCACGCAACCGGGATCATGCTGGAAGGACGCAAGGCGGTCGGCATCCGCTATTCGAAAGGCGGGCGTGGCGGCAAGCCGATGGAGGTGCGCGCGCGCAAGGAAGTCATCCTGTGCGGCGGCGCGGTGAATTCGCCCCAGCTCTTGCAGCTCTCCGGCATCGGCCCGGCGGCGCTCCTGCATTCCTTGGGCCTGCCGGTGCACCACGGGCTCGCCGGCGTGGGCGAGAACCTGCGCGACCACTACGCGCCCCGCTTCGTCGCCCGGGCGAAGAACGCCTCCAGCATCAACGAACTGTCGCACGGCCTGAAGCTCGCCCGCGAGATCGCGAAATACGCGCTGACGCGCAAGGGCATCCTGGCGCTGAACCCGACGCTGATCTACGTCTTCTGGAAGTCGGACGAGCGGGTGGACAACTACGACCTGCAGCTCACCTTCACGCCGGCCAGCTACAAGGAAGGCGTGCAGTCGCAGCTCGACGACTTCCCCGGCATGACCGTCGCATCCTGGCAGCAGCGTCCGGACAGCACCGGCTACGTCCGCGCCCGGACGGCCGATCCCTTCGATCATCCGGTCATCCAGCCGAACTACCTGGCGGCCGAAAGCGACCGCCGCGTCCTGCTGGCGGGGATGAAGCTCGCCCGCCGCCTCCTCGCCTCCAAGCCGCTCAGCCCCTATTACGACCGCGAGGAGTTCCCCGGCCCGCAGGTGCAGTCGGACGACGAGCTTCTCGCCGCCGCCAAGCAGCGCGGCACCACGACCTTCCACCTGATGGGCACCTGCCGCATGGGGCCGGAAAGCGACCCGACGGCCGTCGTCGACGACCGGCTTTTCGTGCGCGGGATGGAAGGCCTGCGGGTCGTCGACGCCTCGATCATGCCGACCATGCCGTCGGCCAATCTCAACGCCTCGGTCCTGATGATCGCCGAGAAGGCGGCCGACATGATCCTGGGCAAGCCCGCCCCGGACGCCGTCCGCCTGGCCGACGGTTGAACGGATAGGACCGCTCAGTCCCGGTCGGCCGGGCTCGCCCCGCCCTCGGCCTGGCCTTCGGCGAAATAGAACACCGTCAGGCACAGGAACATGTCGACGCTCCGCCCGTCGGCCGCCAGCGGCAGCATCACCCGCTCCAGCTCGCGCACATGCTCCATGTAGCCGAGCGCGGGCGGGCCCCGGCGCCAGTCGATCAGCCGGCTCTTCTCCATGCTGGAGAAGCGCGCATGCGCCCGCGCCGCCTCCTCGGGCGTGCCCGATTCCACGAAAAACTGCCCCTTGCGGAGCCCGGCGCCGGCCTCGGTCAGCGCGCCGCCGACCAGGCGCAGCCGGAAGCGGCGCGGGTCGTCCGGCACGATCTCCAGAAGCCATAGGTGGTTCAGGAGGTCGGGCACCGCCGTCGGGTCGAACTGCCGGCGCCCCGGCAGCAGCCCGGGTCCGGGCATCAGCGAACGCCAGTACTCGACGATCCGCCGGACCTTCGGATGCGCCTCCGCCGGCACGGGGTCGAGTGCCGCGAATTCCGAACGCACGCTGGCCGCCATGCGCTCCGCGAAGGAGCGGATGGCGATGTAGCTCCGGCTCCGGTCCTGCAGTTCGTTCATCGATCGCGGCCCGACACGGGCCGACGCGGTGCCCGCGGGCGCCACACTGGCCAGAGCATGGGAAGCGTCCCTTCATCCGGTGGCCGGCCGGCATGTTAACCCGGCCGGCGGCGGAGAGTCCCGCCGGGGTTGAGTAAAGCCCCCGGCTCACGCATTTGTTCCCCCGCCCTGGCCGGCGACGGCAGCCCTTCGACGAAACTGGTCTATCTGGATCAGGCGTGCGCGATCAGCCGCTGGCGTTCCGCCTCCAGCGCTTTCCGCCTCGCCAGCAACGGGGTCGGCGGCGCATGGCCGGCGCGGGCATAGGTGTCGATCGCGGCGTCGTTCACCGCGTATCGGTAGGCATTGGCGTGGAAGGCCTGTTCGATCGGCGCCATCGGCGAATTCGGCATCTTCATTCCCTTCGGGACAGTCGATGCCGAGTAGAAGGCGACCGATTCGGTTAATTCGACTTGAAGAGGCGCCAGACACCCGCCTCGTCCACCGCCACCCGGCCCTGCGCCTGAAGCTCGGCCAGGTGCTGGCCGATCGTCCGCCGCTCGGCATCCGCCACCCACAATTCCTCATAGCCCGGCGGATAGATCAGCCGGCAGTCCACCAGCGTCCCGAGCGTCTTCGGCCCCTCGGCCAGGAGATCGAGCAGGCGGCGCTCGCGCGCGTCGATCTTGGCCGTGAAGGCGGCGAGATCCCGCAGGAAAGCCTCGCGCTCGGTATAGATGCCGCGGTGATGCGAGGTGACCCAGACCTTCGCCGGAACCTCCGGCAGCCGCCCCAGGCTGCGCCGGAAATCCGCGAGGCTGGAAGAGGCATCGCCGTAATAGGGACCGAAGCCCGTCAGGTCGATATCGCCGATGAAGGCGACCCCCTCAGGCTCCACCACCAGCACGCAATGCCCGGCGGTGTGTCCCGGCATGTGGAAGGCCCGCACCCGCGTGCCCCCCAGCTCCCACACGGCGCCGTCCTCATACCCCACCGCATCGGGCCGCGGCGCATAGAAGAACTCGCGCTCCAGCTTCGCCCGCATCGCCGGCAGCACCGCCTCGGCGACCCCATAGGCCGCCGCCAGCCCGGCCCAGCTTTGCGCCGCCGGCAGGTCTGCCGCATGCGCATGCACGGCGGCGCCGGGCAGGCGGTGCAGCCCGGCCATGTGGTCCTCGTGCACATGCCCCATCAGCACCAGCTCGGCGGCGTCGAATTCCGGCCCGATATGGTTGGCGACCAGCGGCGTGTCGAAGACCGCCAGCGTGTCGCTGCCCCGCACCATCACCTGGTTGCCGTCGGGATACTTGCCGTGCTTCGCGCCGAAGAAGACGCTGACGGCGCCGAAATCGGCCCGCTCGATGGCCGGACGGGCGGCGGACGGGGATGCATGTGTGCTCATGGGCGAGAGCTTCGCGCAGATGAACGAACGGGGCAACGGGCGGCGGCGTCCGAACACCCGTCCGTTCGCCGGCGCGAAATATCTTTCTGGAGTCGCGCCGGAAAGCGGGACCGGGGCCGTACAGCTAGCGTCACACTGCTTGGGGGAGCCGGCGAATGCGGGACGTGGCGAGTTTCATCGCGCTCAATCGGTTCGGCCTCGGCGCCGCGCCGGGGGAGGCGCGATCGGCCGGCGGCGATCCGCGCGGCTGGGTCCTGGCGCAGATCGCCGCGCCCGCCGTATCGTCCCCTGCCGGCGGGCGCCATTCCTCCGGCACCCTGGTGGAAATGCACGCTGCGGCGAATGAGGGGCCCGAGGCGCTGCAGACGACCTCGCGCCGGCTCTATGGCGGTGTCTTCCAGCCCGAATGCCTGGCCCGCGCGCGGCACGCGATCGGCACCGAGGCGCCCTTCGCGGAGCGGATGGCGCTCTTCTGGTCCAACCACTTCACGGTCAGCCGCACCCGCGCCATCTCCGGCCCCGCGATACCGGCCTATGAGCGCGAGGCGATCCGCCCGCATGTCTTCGGCCGCTTCGCCGACATGCTGAAGGCGGTCTGCCGCCACCCCTGCATGCTGACCTATCTCGACAACATGTTCTCCATGGGCCCGCGCTCGCAGGGCGGTCGGCAGCGCATCGCGCGCGGCGGAGAAGCCCGAACCCTGAACGAGAACCTCGCCCGCGAGATCCTGGAGCTCCACACGCTCGGGGTGACCGGCGGCTATGACCAGCAGGACGTGATCGAACTCGCCAAGGCGATCAGCGGCTGGGGCCATGGCGGCTTCCGGCCGGCCCGCGATCCCCGTCCGATGCATGGCGATTTCGAGTTCCGGCCCGAGTTCCACGAGCCCGGCCCGAAGAGCATCCTGGGCAAGACCTATGCGGAGGCCGGCGCCGAGGAAGGTCTCCACATTCTCGACGATCTGGCACGGCATCCCGCCACGGCGCGGCATCTGGCGGCGAAGCTCGTCCGCCATGTCGTCGCCGACGATCCGCCCGCCGAGGCGGTGGCGCGCATCGCCGGGGTGTTCCAGGAGAGCGACGGCGATCTCGCTGCGGTCTCCCGCGCCCTCGTCGGCCTCGATGCCGCCTGGCGGGACCCGCTGGCCAAGGTGAAGAGCCATTACGAGTTCGTCCTGGCGGTGCATCGCGCCTGCGGGGACGCGGCGGCCGATGCCGCGACCGTCATCGCCCCGCTCCGGGCGCTGGGACAAGCGCCTTTCGCCGCGCCCTCCCCCCAGGGCTGGGGCGATACGGCGCGCCACTGGATCGCGCCGGAGGCGTTGCTGCGGCGTATCGAATGGGCGCGCGGCTTCGCCGCTTCCCTGAAGGCGACGGCGCCTCCCGACCGGTTTCTGGACGATGTCGCCGGGCCCGTCGCCGGCGAGGCGACGCGCCGGGGCGTATCGCTCGCGCCATCGCCGGACGCCGCAATCGCGCTCGTCCTGGCCAGCGCGGAATTCCAGAGGAGATGAGCATGCTGCAGCGTCGATCCTTTCTCGCCGGCGCCGGCGCCTTCGCCGCCCTCGCCCACACCCGCGCCGCCTTCGCCGCCGGACCGGCGGACAGCCGCTTCGTCCTCGTCCTGCTCCGGGGCGCGCTCGACAGCCTGCACGCGCTGCCGCCGCATGGCGACCCGGACTACCGGCGCCTGCGGCCTCGCCTCGCGCTCTCGCCCGATCCCGCCCTCGACCTCGACGGACATTTCGGCCTGCATCCCGGGCTCGCCGATCTCCTGCCGATGTACAAGGCGGGCGAACTCCTGATCGTCCCCGCGGCCGCCACCCGCTATCGCGACCGCTCCCATTTCGATGGCCAGAACATGCTGGAGAACGGCAGCGGCAAGCCCTATGGCGCGTCCGACGGCTGGCTCAACCGCGCGATCGCGGGCCTCGATGCCGGCGATCGCCGGCTTGGGCTCGCCCTGGTGCCGGCCGTGCCGCTGATCCTGCAGGGGCCGGCACGCGTCGGCAGCTGGTCCGACAGCGGCCTCCCCGCCGCCGACGAGGATTTCCTCGCCCGCATGGCGATGGCCTATCGGGACGATCCGCTGTTCGCGGCCGCCCTCCGCGAGGCGGTCGGCGGCGCCAAGCCGGCGGCCGGCATGAGCGGCATGGAAGGCGACGGGGCATCCCCTCAGCTCTTCGTCAAGGCCTCGCGGGCGGCGGCCGATCTCCTCGCCCGGCCGGACGGCCCGCGGATCGCCATGCTGGAGTTGCAAGGCTGGGACACCCATTTCGCCCAGGAGCGCCGGCTGGCGCCGCTGCTCAGCGAGGTCGCCCGGGGCCTGGTGGAGCTGAAGCGGGGCCTCGGCGCGGCATGGCCAAGCACGGTCGTCATGGTGGTGACCGAATTCGGGCGAACGGCGGCCGAGAACGCCAGCGGCGGCACCGACCACGGCACCGGCAGCCTCGCGCTCCTGGCCGGCGGCGGCATCGCTGGCGGCCGCATCCTCGGCGACTGGCCGGGCCTTTCGGACAAGGCACTCCTCGAAGGCCGCGACCTTCGCGCGGTGAACGCCTACGAGAGCCTGTTCAAGGCCGTCCTCCTCGGCCATCTCGGGCTCGATCGCGGCTTCGTCGAGGACCGCGTGTTTCCCTCGAGCGCGGCGCTGTCGCCGATGGACGGGCTGCTGCGGCGGGGATAGCCGGCGGCGAACAGCCTATCCGGCCGTCCCCCGCGCGCTTGCCGGGCAGACCACCCGCCCGGCCCCGCTCGCCCGGATCGGCGGGCCGCGATCAGCGCCTGGTATAGGCCGGCAGCGCCGGCGCGTTCTCGGGAAGCGGGTTCGCTTCCAGCTCGGCGATCAGCGTCTTCATCTCGGCGATCTCCCTGATCTGCGCCTCGAGGATGCTGTCTGCCAGCTCGCGCACGCGCGGATCGCGGATATGCGCCCGCTCGCTCGTCATCACGGCGATCGAATGATGCGGGATCATCGCCTTCATATAGGCCACGTCGTCGACCGTCTCCTGGCTGCGCACCAGCCACAGCGAAACCGCGAAGACGAGGACGGCACCAACGGCGATCGCGAGGTTGAGGCGCCGGTTGCCGTACATCTTCAGCATGAAGCCCAGCATGACGACCGCCATGGCCGCGCCCATCAAGAGCGCCATGCAGGTGCGCGTCTGGCTGTACCACACGTGATCGAGGGCGAAGGTGTTCAGGTACATGAGCCCGAACATCACGACGGTGGAGACGGCGATCATCGCCCCGAAGCGCGCGTAGCTCATGGCGGGTCCCTTCCCTTCACAGGCATCGAAGGTAAAGCCGGGAACCGAAGGGGGTTCCCGCCGCCGCCGGCGGGCTGCGCCGTTGGAAGCGCGACGAGCCAGCCGCGGCCTGCCTGGATGGCATCATGGAGGACGCTCCCGCCGACGCCGGCGCGCCCTTACCGCGGTTTCAGTCTGCGGGCCCCGCACGCACGGGCGGCCTCAGCGCCTGCCGGGCTCGATGCCGATGCGGGACGGGCCGCTCATCCGGCCTTGGCGAGCCGCTCGCGCGCGGCTTCGGCGAGGAAGGCGGAACGCGACAGGCCCTCGGCGCTTGCGGCGGAATCGATATAGGCGAGCAAGTGCTCGTCGATCGTGATGTTGGCCCGCACCGTCTTGCCGGGCAGGCGAACCGGCACCAGCACCAGCCCGAAGGCCGTCGGGTCCGGCTCGATCCGGTCGGCCGGCGTCGCTTCCGGCACGGCCGCGCCATCCTCGATCAGGCCCTCGATATGGAATGCCGCCGCCTCGGCCGCCTGCTGGACCGCCTCCTCGATCGTATCGCCGGCCGTGATGCAGCCGGGGAGATCGGGGAAGCAGACACCGAACGCACTGTCCGGCTCCTTGTGTACGACAGCGGTAAAAACACGCTGCATCGTCATCGTCCTTCTACGAAAATCTGACGCCGGCCTGCCTCTCGATGCTCCTGAGCGTTCCGGCCGGTATGTCCTTCGTCGGGTACGGCACCGTTACCCGGACACCCGCCGCGTTCTTGAGCTGCACATGGCTGCCCTTCTGCCTGACGACCGCGAACCCCTGCGCTTTCAGGGTCGCGATGACATCGCGGCTGAAGACGGACGGCTTTTCCTACTTGGCCGCGGGCTTTCGCTTCGATGAAACGCGCTTCTTTGAAATAGGAGCCGGCATCGCTGCTTTGACCAAGCCATCTTCTGGTGCGCTTTGCGTCTGCTCGAAGGCAATCTCGCCTCCGAGAAAACGCTGACCATCAACGTCGCAGATCACCTGCAGGAGACTAGGCTTCTCGACGAAAAAGGGAGAGGCGCAGAATTGGATGTTGAAAGCATCGCGGCTTAGGCTTGGCGCGGTTGTCTCCTGAAGATCCTTCAAAACAGCAGGATCGACGCTCAAGCGATGCTGGGTTACCCCTGCAAGGATAACCTCTATGGCCATCGTTCGAACTTTCATTGAGCGATTTTTTGATACACGAACGCGGGTCCAAAATTTTGGCAAAACCGCGGGGTAGGCCTTCAATCCGACCTCTCTATCGAGGTGGCCGATCAGAGATGCTTTGTTTCCCACCTCGTCCCGAACGTCGTCATAGAACGTGGCATCGACGCTGATGCTGTTTAAGGGTGCTTCAGTCATCTATCGCTTCCGCAATTGCTGCGATGGATACGTCAAGTATCCTGGCAAGTTCACGGATCCTCGTTAGGCCCGGAGCGTGCTCGCCCGCTTCCAAGCGAGACACATAGGCTTGGCTGGTCCCAAGTGCTTGGGCCAATTCTGCCTGGGTCAGGCCCCGCGCAAGTCGCAACGTCGCCAGGCTCTCGCGCCCTTCGCGAGTTGCAATCTCACGACCGATCGACCTAGCGGCGGCGGCCACGTCCTCTCCGTGCCCATCGGCAGTCAACTCAGCGAGGAAATCGTCAACGCTGATTGCCTCTTCTGTGGCGACCTCATGGTCAACCGCCAATGGCTCCCACTGGGAAATCGTCCCGCCGACAGGCGGCAGGTGGATAAAGTGAGCGACGTGACCCACTATTCTGGGCTCGTCAGGCGCGAGGGAATACCGGGAGGCCCTGACCTCGGTACGCTCGTCGGGCATCTTCGGTAACGGGATGGTTCGGCTCGTAGCCATAGTGGCCTCGATCTGCGACTGCTAGGATGAAGACTGTGCAGTCCCGCGCCGATCGCCGGGTTGCATATAAAACTCGGTGCTGCATTCGGACGGGTACAAGCAACCGTGACCCGGGAGGCTCCTCGAAGGCAAAAGGGCCGTGAAATTTGAGGCGCCAGACATTGTATCCCTCCTGCTGAAGAGCGGCGAAGCGCCGAGCCTGAGCAAGTCCATGTACACCCCCCTCGACCGTAAGCTGTGAGCCCATTCTCGGAATGGTCTCGCGGATTAGCATCGCTACCCGACTCGCTGCTGGCTGCCCAAGTTCGATCAGATGCCGCTTCGCCGACGGCGTTAGAAACACCGTGTACATCAAATTATACCGTTCGCGGTATTTTTAAATCGTTAGTCGGCTATGCCGAAAACGACCCCGGCACCATCGTTACAGTTGTGGCTGAGACTCCGCAAATCCTCACCGCAACCCCGCCCATCGGGCGACCGCCAGCGAGACGGCAATGCCAATCGCAGCGCAGGCGAGGAGGGCCGCGAGAATGAAGGGCCAGAGGGGCTGCAACCGGAGCATCGCGCCCACACAAACGGAAATTTGTGGCCCCCAAGTGGGCCCGACGCGACAGAGGCCCGATTAGAGGGTTTCTCCCTCCGGACTGCCGGCTAAATTCCTTGTTTTCTTTGGAGAATTTGGTGAGCCCGTCGGGATTCGAACCCGAGACCCTCTGATTAAAAGTCAGATGCTCTACCGGCTGAGCTACGGGCTCTCTCGGCGGCTTGCCGCACGCGGGCGCAACCTAGGCCGGGTCGGCCCGGGGGTCAACGCGGGCGTGGCAGGCGGTGCCCGAAGCGGGCGCAACCTTGACGGCCGTCCCAGTTTCTTGCATAATATGCGCGATCGGCCCGCTGGTCAAGTGCCGGCGCCGGCCCGTCCCTCTCTGCGGATCATCCCTGAAATGTGGCTTTCTTCGTCCATTTATTTGCACAGCCGGCCACTCGGCAGGGAGGCGGACAAATTTGTCCGCCCGCCGATCTCCCGGACGGGGTGGCTGAAATTGGTGCAGAATGGCAATTTTCTGGCCGCGGCTGGAAGCGGGCTGGCTTTATCTGGCTCGAATTGGCGCGAATTGGTCGAGATTGGCAGGGGTGGTTTGGCGGCGAAACCCGGAAGTATCCTGCCAGATCAATTGGTTGGATCGGTTTCGACGAGTTCGCCGGCCGGGCGCTTCGCGGCCCGCCCGGGGATGAGCAGGCCTTGCCCGGTGGTGACGGCGAGGGCGCGCGGGCGGACGGAAATGTCCGGCATCAAGGGCGGCCGAGTCTTCCGCCCAACGCCGGTCGCGCGGCGTGCCCGGGCAGCGGACAGAAATGTCCGCGTCGCGAAGCGGACAGAAATGCCCGCTGGCCTTGGAGGCGACGCCGAGGTCGCGCTTCGGCCCCCACCTTGCCTCCCCCACGCTTCGCGCGAGGGAGGGATAAATTGGGAGCGGACAAGAATGTCCGCGCGGCTGTCGTCGGACAAATCTTCCGCCTGCCGCCGGGCACCCCGCTCCGCCGCACGGCCGGCCGCCCCGCCCGCGCCAAGCGGACAGAATTGTCCGCCGGGCCTCTATCGCTTGGCCGCGCCGCTCGCCCGCGCCATATTGCCCCGATGACAGCCCCCGCCCCCCGTTCGCTCGAGATGATCGAGCGCCTGATCGGCTTCCCCACGGTGAGCCGCGATTCCAACCTCGACCTCATCCACTGGGTCCGCGATTTCCTGAAAGGCCATGGCGTCGACAGCCGCCTCTCCTTCGACGACGAAGGGCGCAAGGCGAACCTCTATGCCACGCTGGGGCCGACCGACCGGCCCGGCATCATGCTCTCCGGCCATACCGACGTGGTGCCGATCGACGGCCAGGACTGGGACACCGATCCCTTCAAGGTGGTGGAGAAGGAGGAGAAGCTCTTCGGCCGCGGCACTTCCGATATGAAGAGCTTCATCGCGCTGGCGCTCGCCATGACGCCCGATTTCCTCGCCAAGCCCTTGAAGACCCCCATCCATTTCGCCTTCTCCTTCGACGAGGAGGTGGGCTGCATCGGCGTGCGCAAGCTGATCGAGCAGCTGGGTCCGCTGCCGGTGAAGCCCAAATGCTGCATCGTGGGCGAGCCCACCGGCATGAAGGTGGTGAGCGCGCACAAGGGCAAGAAGTCCTATTGCTGCCGCGTGCACGGGCTGGAATGCCATTCCTCGCTGTCGCACACCGGCGTCAACGCGGTCGAGGCGGCGGCCGAAATCGTCGCCTATATCAAGGGCATGGCGCGCCGGCGGCGCTTCGACGGGCCCTTCGACCAGGATTTCGAGCCGCCCTACACCACCATCCACACCGGGGTCATCCGGGGCGGCACCGCGCTCAACATCGTGCCCAAGGATTGCGAATTCGTCTTCGAATGGCGCTATCTGCCCGACGACACGCCCGACGAGCTGCTGGCCGAGGTCGAGCGCTATGTGAGGGACGAGATCGAGCCCGAGATGAAGGCGGTCGATCCGAAAACCGGCGTCGCCTTCGAGGAAATCTCGGCCATTCCCGGCCTCGCCACCGAGGAGGAGGCGGAGGTGACCCAGCTGGTGAAGGCGCTGACGGGGAACAATTCCACCGCCAAGGTCAGCTTCGGCACCGAGGCGGGCTTGTTCCAGGAGGCCGGCATCCCCACCATCGTCTGCGGCCCGGGCTACATCGACCAGGCCCACAAGCCCAACGAATGGATCGAACTCAGCCAGATCGCCGCCTGCGAGGTCTTCCTCAATCGCCTGGCCGAGCGCTGCCGGGCCTGACCACGCCGGTGGACCGGTCGGAGCCGTTTCGGTCGGTTTCCTCATCCTGAGGGCGCCCGAAGGGCGCGTCTCGAAGGACGAGGGAACCGCGGCAGGGCCGGCGCAGGCCAGCCCTGCAACGGAATCGCAATTGCTGCATTGCACAATGCCCGCGCTGCGGCTATGAAGCGCGCGGTTTAAGGATTTCAGACTTATGGACATTCGCAACATCGCCATCATCGCCCATGTCGATCATGGCAAGACCACGCTGGTCGACGTGCTCCTGAAGCAGTCGGGCACCTTCCGCGAGAACGAGAAGGTGGCCGAGCGCGCCATGGATTCCAATGATCTGGAGCGCGAGCGCGGCATCACCATTCTGGCGAAGTGCACCTCCGTCGTCTGGAAGGGCACCCGCATCAACATCGTCGACACCCCCGGCCACGCCGATTTCGGTGGCGAGGTGGAACGCATCCTGTCGATGGTCGACGGCGTCGTCGTGCTGGTCGATGCCGCCGAGGGGCCGATGCCCCAGACCAAGTTCGTGGTCGGCAAGGCGCTCGGCCTCGGCCTGCGCCCCATCGTGCTGGTCAACAAGGTCGACCGCGGCGATGCCCGCCCGACCGAGGTGCTGAACGAGGTCTTCGACCTGTTCTCCGCCCTCGACGCCTCGGACGAGCAGCTGGATTTCCCCTTCCTCTTCGCCTCCGGCCGCCAGGGCTGGGCCTCGACCTCGCTCGAGGGCGAGCGGAAGGACCTGTCGCAGCTCTTCGACCTGGTGCTGGAGCACGTCCCCCCGCCGAAGGCCGAGCTGAACGCCCCCTTCCGCATGCTGGTCACCACGCTGGAAGCCGATCCCTATCTGGGGCGCGTGCTGACGGGCCGCATCCATTCGGGTGAGATCAAGGTCAACACCCAGATCAAGGCGATGCACCGCGACGGCACCCAGATCGAGGCGACGCGCGTCACCAAGCTCCTCTCCTTCCGCGGCCTCGAGCGCATCGGCGTCGACAGCGCCCAGGCGGGCGACATCATCGCCATCGCCGGCATGAAGGAAGCCACCGTCGCCGACACGCTCTGCGCCACCGACGTGTCCGACCCGATCCTGGCGCATCCGATCAGCCCGCCGACCTTGGCCATGATCTTCTCGGTCAACGACAGTCCGCTGGCGGGGCGCGAGGGCGACAAGGTGACCAGCCGCGTCATCCGCGCGCGGCTGATGCGCGAAGTGGAAGGCAACGTCGCCATCCAGATCAAGGAGACCGAGGAGAAGGACGCCTTCGAGGTGGCTGGCCGCGGCGAACTGCAGTTGGGCGTGCTGATCGAGACCATGCGCCGCGAGGGCTTCGAGCTCTCGGTCGGCCGTCCGCGCGTCCTCTACAAGAACGACCCGGAAACCGGCCAGCAGCTGGAGCCGATCGAGGAAGTCACCGTCGACGTCGACGAGGAATTCTCCGGCATCGTGGTGGAAAAGCTCTCCACCCGCCGGGCCGAGCTCCGCGACATGCGCCCCACCGGCGGCGGCAAGACCCGCATCGTCTTCCATGCCCCCTCGCGCGGCCTGATCGGCTATCACGGCGAGTTCCTGACCGACACCCGCGGCACCGGCGTCTTGAACCGCATCTACCAGGGCTATGCCCCGCACCGGGGCAGCATCCAGGGCCGCCGCAACGGCGTGCTGATCGCCAATGCCGACGGCACCGCCGTCGCCTATGCGCTGTGGAACCTCGAGGATCGCGGCCCGATGTTCATCGACCCGGGCTTCCAGGTCTATCCGGGCATGATCATCGGCGAGCACAACCGCGGCAACGACCTCGAGGTGAACCCCTTGAAGGCGAAGCAGCTGAACAACATCCGCACCCACTCCCACGACGAGATGATCCGCCTCACGCCGCCGCGCAAGATGAGCCTGGAACAGGCCATCGCCTATATCGAGGAGGACGAGGTGGTCGAGGTGACGCCGAAATCGATCCGGCTGCGCAAGCGCCTGCTCGATGCCAACGACCGCAAGCGCGCCTCGCGCGCGGCCAGTTGAGACCAGAAACGGAAAAACCCTAGGGAAGGAATGACATCGTGGCCGTAGTTGATGTGAAGTCTGAGATCACCGGCAAGGTCTGGAAGCTGGACACCACCCCCGGCGACGCGCTGGGCGAGGACGACACCATCCTGACCCTCGAATCGATGAAGATGGAGATCCCGGTGCTCTCCCCCTCGGCCGGCAAGCTGAAGGAAATCCTGGTTGCCGAAGGCGATTCGGTGAAGGAAGGCCAGGTCGTCGCCCGGCTGGAGAAGTAAGACCCCAGGGTCTCAGGCGCGCGCGAGCTTCGCCACGGCGGGGCTCGCGATCACCCGCCCCTCGCTATAGGCCTCGTGGTTGGCCTCCACCTCTTCCAGCTTGTAGCGATAGTTCACCATCATTCCGAAGGCCTGCTTCATGCCCTTGCGTGAGGTGTCGCCGAGCGGGTTGATCCGCTCCACCCGCGCCCCGTTCGCCAGATGGAAGCGCGCGACGGGGTCGAGCGCCCGGCCGCGGTCCTTCTCGCGGGTCAGATAGCGCGCACAGAGCCGGTTCAGCACCGCCTGCAGCCCGTCCCGAAGTGCCGGCACCTGCATCCAGTCCTTGCGGGCCAGCGCCTGGGCGAAGGCCTGCGGCGTCACCTCGCCCTCGATGAGGGAGGCGAGCGCCTCGCGCTCCCCGTTCGCGAAGAAGTCGGCCGGGTCGGCCGCCACCAGCCGGTCGAACCAGGCCCGGAAGCCCGGCAGCGGCGACAGGGTGGCGAAATGCTTCAGGCTCGGCAGTTCCCGGGCCAGTTCGTCCGCCACCCGCTTGATCAGGAAGTTGCCGAAGCTGACCCCGGCCAGGCCCGCCTGGCAGTTCGAGATCGAGTAGAAGATCGCCGTATCGGCCTCGTGCGGGTCGCGGGCCGAGCGGCCCTCGTCCAGCAGTACCTGCACCGACCCCGCCATGCCGCCGACCAGCGCCACCTCGACGAAGATGAGCGGCTCTTCCGGCATCCGGGGATGGAAGAAGGCGAAGCAGCGGCGGTCGGAATCCAGCCGGTTCTTCAGGTCCTTCCAGGACCGGATCTCGTGCACCGCCTCGTATTCGACCAGCTTCTCGAGCAGCATGGCGGGCGAGGACCAGGTGATCCGCTCCAGATTCAGGAAGCCGACGTCGAACCAGCCGGCCAGCACCCGGCGCAGCTCATCCGACAGGCGCGCGAAGCGCGGCTCGTCCTTCGTCCAGCGGATCAGATCGGCGCGCAGGTCGACCAGGAACTTCACCCCCTGTGGTAGCCCGGTGAACTGCGCCAGCAGCCGGATCGCCGGCGGGTCCAGCGCGTCGCGCAGGCCCGCCACCGCCTTCGCCTCGGCATCGACATCCTCGGCCCGGCGCCAGGCCTCCACCCGGCCGGCCAGCTTTTCGCGGTCCAGGCCATAGCGTTCCGCCAGCACCGCCAGGAAGCGCTTCCGCCCCTCCTCGTTCAGGTCCAGATAGGCCTTGCCCAGCGCCGCGGCGCGGGCGCGGACCGAAACCTCGCCGCCCTTGCCCTCGAGGCACAGGTCGATCTGCTCGATCAGCCGCTCGGCATCCTGCTCCGGCAGGTCTTCGCGATAGGGGGCGCCGCGCCAGCTCCGCGCCGTCTGGGTCACGTCGCGGAAGGCACGGCCGATGCGGTCGAGGAGCGAAGCGGCGAGCGTCTGGTTCATGGCCGAAGTGTCGCCGAAGCCGATGACGCCTTCAAGGCGGCCAGCGTCGCGGGGATCAGTCCCGGCAGGTCCTCGGCGATCAGCCCCGGTCCGAAGGCCGCCGCCGCCGCGCCATGCAGCCAGACGGCGGCCGCTGCCGCCTCGAAGGCCGGCATCCCCTGCGCCAGCAGCCCGAGGCAGAGCCCCGCGAGCACGTCCCCCGACCCCGCCGTCGCCAGCGTCGGCGGTGCGTTCTCGTTGATCGCATACCGCCCGTCGGGGGCCGCGATCACCGTGTCGGGCCCTTTCAGCACCACCACCGCCCCGCTCCGCTTCGCCGCGGCCAGGGCCCGGGAGAGCTTGTCCCCCGTGATGTCGAACAGGCGCCCGAACTCGCCCTCGTGCGGCGTCATGACGACCGGTCCCCGGATGGCGGCGAACAGCGCCTCCGGCTCGTCGCGGAAGGCGCTGATCGCATCCGCGTCCAGCACCACCGGCCGGTCGAGCGCCTCCAGCACGTTCGCCCGCGTCATCGGGCTCACCCCGTTGCCGGGCCCGAGCAGCACGGCGTTGAACCGCCGGTCCGCCAGCATCGCCCTCAGCCCCGGCGTGCCCTGCACGGCCCGGGTCATCACCGAGGTGAGGGAGGTCGCAAGCGTGGTCATGGTGAAGGCTGGTGCAGCGACGGTGACCAGTCCGGCGCCACAGCGCAGCGCCGCCAGGGCCGCGAGCCTCGCCGCGCCTGCCGCGCCGCCCGCCACCACCACCCCATGCCCGCGGGCGTATTTGTGTCCTTCCGCCTGCAAATCGGGCAGCACCGGCGCCGCATTGGCGCGGCCCTGGGGGCGGATAACCTCAAGCACCGATTGCGCAATCCCGATATCGGCGACGACGACCTCGCCGCCGAGCCGCCGCCCCGGCATCAGAAGATGCCCCGGTTTCCGCCGGAAGAAGGTCACGGTGACATCCGCCCTGACGGCGGCTCCATCGGCAAGCCCGGTATCCCCGTTCACCCCGCTCGGCACATCCACCGCGACGACCGGCAGACCGGATGAATTCACCTTTTCCACCAAGGCCTTGGCCGTCCCGTCCAGCGGCCGCGCCAGCCCGGCGCCGAACAGCGCGTCGACCACCAGCCCGGCCCCTTCCAGCGCATCCTCGACGACCGGCCCGGTCCAGCGCTGGGCGGCCAAGGCCGCGTCGCCCTTGAGCTTTTCGCGATCCCCGAGCAGCGACAGGCGCACCGGCCAGCCTTCGGCGGCCAGCAGCCGCGCCACCACGAAGCCGTCACCGCCGTTGTTGCCCGGCCCGCACAGCACCGCCACCGGCCGTGGCGACCAGCGGGCCTTGATCGCCGCGGCGATCCCCGCCCCGGCCGCTTCCATCAGCTCGACGCCGGGAATCCCGCCCTCGATGGCCAACGCATCGGCCCGGTACATCTCGGCCACGCGCAGGAGTTCGTTCATGCGAGGGGCGGTTTCAGCGCGGCGATGGAATAGATGCCCTCGTAGGCCCGCGCGGCACGCAGCACCTTGTCGTCGCGCTGGTGCCCGCCCACGATCTGCAGGCCGACCGGCAACCCCGCCTCGGTGAAGCCGCAGGGGATGGAGGCTGCCGGCTGCTGCGTCAGGTTGAAGGGGTAGCTGAAGGGCGTCCAGGTCAGCCAGTTGTCGCCGAGCGGCCAGCCCGGCGGCACCAGCGCGCCCACCGGCAGCGCCGGCACGGCCACCGCCGGGGTCAGCAGGATGTCCCAGTCCTCGTGAAATCGGCGCATGCGGGCGCCCAACTCGGCGCGCGCCGTCGTCGCATCGAAATGCTGCTTCAGCGTCACCTTCCGTCCGTCCTCCACCCAGGCCCGCAGCCCCGGATCGAGCCTGGAGAGTTCGGCTTCCGGCAAGCCGCCGAGCGGCCCGAACAACCCCGCCAGCCAGAACGGCATCATGGTGTCGATCGGATCGTCGAAGGGGGCCGGCACCTCCTCGACCCGGGCGCCCAGCTGCTCGAAGCTGCGCGCGGCCCTCTCGACCAGCGCCGCCACTTCGGGGTCGACGGGTGCGGCGCCGAAGCGCGGGCAGTAGGCCACGCGCCAACCCTGGACGCCACCTTCCGACGCGGCGAGCCAGTCGCGGCCATCGTCGGGGAACGAATACCAATCCCGCAGATCCGGTCTCGCCACCACATCCATGAACAGTGCCGCATCCGCCACCGTGCGGGTCATCGGGCCGACATGGGAGAGCGTGCCCTGCCCGCCGAAGGGCCAGGCCGGCACCCGGCCATAGGAGGGCTTCAGCCCGAAGCAGCCGCTGAAGGCGGCCGGAATGCGGATCGAGCCGCCGGCATCGCCGCCGCTGGCGAGCGGGCCCATGCCGGTCAGCACCGCCGCGGCGGCGCCGGCGCTGGAGCCGCCGGTGGTGCGGGCGAGGTTCCAGGGATTGCGGGTGCTGCCGGTCAGGGGGCTGTCGCCCGTCCCCTTCCAGCCGTACTCGGACGTCGTCGTCTTGCCTAGAAGGACAGCACCACCCTCGCGAAGGCGGGCGGGCAGAGGCGCGTCCTGCGTCTCCATCTGGGCGGCATGCGTGGTGAGCGACCCGCGCCGCGTCGGCCAGCCCTTGGCGACATTGAGGTCCTTGATCGAGACCGGCACGCCGTCGAGCCGGCCGGCAGGCTCGCCTTTCTGCCAGCGTGCTTCCGATGCCTTGGCCGCGGACAGCGCGACCTCGGCATCGAAGACGACGAAGGCATTCACCTTCGGTTCGGCCAGGGCATGACGGGCGATCACGGCCTCGGTCGCCTCCACCGGGGAAAGTTTCTTCGCCCGGTAGAGCGCGACGAGATCGAGCGCGGTGAGGTCGGCCGGATCGGTCACTGCAGGGTCGGCGCCTTCTTCGCGATCGAATAGACGGTTTCGTAGGCCCGGCTGGCGCGAAAGACCATGTCCTCGCGGAAGAACGGCCCGACGATGTGGAGCCCGATCGGCAACCCCGTCTTGGTGAAGCCGCAGGGGATGGAGGCAGCCGGTTGCTGGGTGAGGTTGAAGGGATAGCTGAAGGGGGTCCAGCTCGGCCAGGTATCGCCGTGCTTCCAGCCGGACGGCACCATCTCGCCATGCTTCAACGCCGGCACGGCGAGGGAGGGTGTGAGCAGGATGTCGTAGCGGTCGTGGAAACCGCGCATCAGCCCGCCCAGGTTCTGCCGCGCCGATACCGCATCCAGATACTGTTTCAGCGACAGCCGCGCGCCTGCCTCGATCGAGGCGTTCAGCCCCTCCTCCATCACTGCCCGCTTCTCCTTCGGCAGTCCGCCGAAGGTGGTGTAGGCCCCGGCCGTCCATAGCGTCCAGAAGATGTCGTAGGGGTCGGCGAAGCCGGGATCGATCTCTTCGACATGGGCGCCCAGATCTTCGAAGGCGGCTGCGGCCTTGGCGACCGACGCGGCGACTTCCGGATCGACGGGGGCGAAGCCGAGGCGCGGGCTGAAGGCGATCCTCATGCCCTTCACGCCGGCTTCCAGGTCGGCGGTCCAGTCGCGCCCGTCATAGGGCATGCCATACCAGTCGCGCGAATCAGGCTTCTGGATCACGTTCAGGAAGAGGGCGGAATCCCTCACCGTGCGCGTCATCGGGCCGTTATGGGCGACGGTGCCGAAGCCCGAGAGCGGCCAGGCCGGCACGCGGCCGAAGTTCGGCTTGATGCCGTAGCAGCCGCTGAACCCGGCGGGGATGCGGATCGATCCGCCGCCGTCGCTGCCGGAAGCGAGCGGCCCCATGCCGCAGACCACGGCGGCGGCCGCGCCGCCGCTGGACCCGCCGGTGGTGTGCCCGAGTGCCCAGGGGTTGCGGGTGATGCCGGTGAGCGGGCTGTCGCAGAGCCCCTTCCAGCCGAACTCCGGTGTCGTGGTCTTGCCGAGCAGCACCGCGCCGGATTCCCGCAGCCTTGCGACGAGCGGCGCATCGTCCGTCCAGGGCTGGTCGCGGTCGACGGTCTTCGAGCCGCGCAGCGTCGGCCAGCCTTTGGTCAGCACCAGGTCCTTGATCGAGGCCGGGACACCGTCCACCGGCCCCGCCGGCGCGCCCTTGGCCCAGCGCACCTCGGACGCGCCGGCATCGGCGAGCGCGGCTTCCGCGTCCACCATGACGAAGGCGTTCACCACGGGGTTCAGCTTTTCGATCCGGGCCAGCACCGCTTTGGTCGCTTCGACCGGTGACAGCGCTTTCGATCTGTACAGATCGACCAGCTCGTATGCGGAAAGGTCGGCCGGATCGCTACCCAAGTGCATCACTCCCTTCGCTAGACTAAGCCCGCTTCTTGCATTCTTAAGCCGGCGGCGCGCGCCGGCAATCTCAGGAGTGAGGGTAATGGGTTTGGAATCGGCCGACTTCCTTATTGTCGGCGCCGGGATGGCCGGGGCTTCCGCCGGATACGAACTGGCGGCCTTCGGCCGGGTGATCGTGCTGGAGCGGGAAAGCCAGCCCGGCTATCACACGACCGGACGGTCTGCGGCACTCTATGCCGAGACCTACGGCAACTTCCCGATCCGGGCCATCACCTCGGCATCGCGCGCCTTCTACATCAATCCGCCGGCCGGCTTCACCGATCATGTCCTGCTGAGCCCGCGCGGAACCATCATGGTCGGCAGCGACAACCAGCGGGAGCAGCTGGAGCACCTGTTCGAGGAAAGCCGCAAGCTGTTGCCGAGCGTGCGCAGGGTGAGCGCGGCGGAAGCACTGGCGGCGGTGCCCGTGCTGCGGGCGGAGTATGTGGTCGGCGGCGTCGCCGAACCCGATTCGATGGATATCGACGTCCATGCCCTGCACCAGGGCTATCTCAAGGGCCTGCGCGCGCGTGGCGGCAAGGTGGTGACCGATGCCGATGTCATCGGCCTTGCCCGCGGCAGTGCAGGCTGGACGGTGGAGACCCCGGCCGGCACCTTTTCCGCGCCGGTCGTGATCAACGCCGCCGGCGCCTGGGCCGACGTGATCGGCGAGAAGGCCGGCGCCATGCCGATCGGCCTGGTCCCGAAGCGGCGCACCGCGATCACCTTCGATCCGCCCGCGGGTAGCGAGATCGCGCGCTGGCCGGCGGTCATCGATGCCGACGAGACCTGGTACTTCAAGCCCGATGCGGGACGCTTCCTCGCCTCCCCCGCCGACGAGACGCCCTCTGTCCCATGCGACGCGCAACCCGAGGAGCTCGACATCGCCATCTGCGTCGACCGACTTGAAACGGCCACGACCCTGCAGATCCGCCGCATTGCCCATAGCTGGGCGGGCCTGCGCAGCTTCGTGAAGGACAAGACCCCGGTGGTCGGCTTCGACGACAAGGTGCCGGGATTCTTTTGGCTGGCCGGCCAGGGCGGATACGGCATCCAGACCGCCCCCGCCATGGGCCGCATCGTCGCCGGCATGGCGCGTGGCAACGGCCTGCCCGCCGACGTTGCCGATCTCGGCGTCACCGCAAACGATCTGGCGCCGGCGCGCCTGCGCTGACATAGTAGGGCCATCACCTGGGGGAGCCGCTGCTTGCGCGGCTGAGAGGTTCCACTCCCGGAACGACCCCTCGAACCTGATCCGGCTAGCACCGGCGTAGGGATGCGTGAGGCCATGCAGGACCGTGTTGTGCCCCGGGAGGGCTTGCGCTCGTATTCCGTCGCCGTGCGGAGTCTGGGCGTGAGCTACGAGGGGCAGCCGCTCTTCCGGGATCTGTCCTTCGACCTTCCCGCAGGCGGCATTACCTGTCTGCTGGGGCCGAGCGGTGTCGGCAAGAGCACGTTGTTGAAGGCGATTGCAGGCCTGTTGCCCCCCGCCGCCGGCACGGTCACCTGTGGAGATGGTGAATCGGTGGAGGGCCGCATCGCCTGGATGGCGCAGGATGCGCTGCTGCTGCCATGGACCGACGCGCTCGGCAACGTAACCCTGGGAGCCCGCCTCCGCGGCGAGAGAGCGGACGAGGCGCGGGCGATCGAGTTGCTCGGCCGGCTCGGCCTCGGCGATGCGATCCGCGTCTCGCCGGCGAAGCTGTCGGGCGGCATGCGCCAGAGGGTGGCGCTGGCCCGCACGCTCTACGAAGACCGGCCGATCGTCCTGATGGACGAGCCTTTCGCCTCGCTCGACGCCCTCACCCGCCATCGCCTGCAGGCGGAGGCAGTGCTGGCGCTCACCGGCCGGACCGTGCTCCTCGTCACCCATGATCCCTGGGAGGCGCTGCGCATGGGCCGGCACCTGCTGGTGCTGGTCGGCACGCCACCCCGCCTGCTTGTCGCCGACGACCCGGCTGGCGCGCCGCCGCGCGACCCCGACGCCGCCGGGCTGGTGGAAGCCTATCGTCACCTCCTCGTCCTGATGGAAGCGGCATGAAGCGGGCGCTGCGCCTTGCGGCGATCGCGGCGACGCTGCTCCTCCTCTGGGAGGGGCTGGTGCTGGCGACAGGCGTTCCGCATTTCATCCTGCCCGCGCCGCACCGCATCGCCGCCGCATTCACCGCCCGATTCGACCTGCTGGCCCAGCATGCGGCGACCACCGCGACCGAGATCGTGCTGGGCCTCGCGCTCGGCACGCTCGCCGGCGGGCTGCTGGCCCTGGCATTGGCGGCGAGCCCGCGCATCCGGGGCTGGCTGCTGCCGCTGGTGATCGCGAGCCAGGCGATCCCGGTCTTCGCCGTCGCGCCGCTGCTGGTGCTGTGGCTGGGCTACGGCCTCGCCTCCAAGATCGCCATGGCGGCCCTGGTGATCTTCTTCCCCGTGACCGTCGCCCTGTTCGAAGGCCTGCGCCGGACCGATCCGGGCTGGATCGACCTGGCGCGAACGATGACGGGAGGTCCCGCCGCGGGCTGGCGCACTCTCGTTCATCTGCGCCTGCCTGCGGCACTGCCCGCTTTCGGGGCCGGCATGCGGGTCGCCGCCGCGGTGGCACCGATCGGCGCGGTGATCGGGGAATGGGTCGGGTCGTCCGGCGGCCTCGGCTATCTGATGCTGCATGCAAATGCGCGAATGCAGGTCGACCTGATGTTCGCCGCCCTCCTCGTCCTCGCGGCGATGGCGCTCGCTCTCTACCTCGCCGTCGACCGGATCCTGGCCCGGGCCATGCCCTGGGCCGCCGACACCACCACCCGCGCTCACACCTGAAGGATACTCGGCATGCGTCTTTCCATCTTGCTCGCAACGCTGCTCTGGGCCACTACTGCGGCGGCCCAGGACAAGCTCACCGTCATCCTCGACTGGTTCGTCAATCCCGATCACGGACCGCTGTTCGTGGCCCAGGAGATGGGTGCCTTCGCCGAGCGCGGACTCAAGGTCGAGCTGATCGCGCCCTCGGATCCGAACGACCCGCCGAAGCTGGTCGCCGCCGGCAAGGCCGACATCGCCGTCAGCTACCAGCCGCAGCTTCACCTGCAGGTCGCCGAGGGGTTGCCCCTGAAACGCATCGGCACGCTCGTGGCGACGCCGCTCAATTCGCTCGTCGTGCTGGCCGACGGGCCGGTCAGGAGCATCGCCGACCTGAAGGGCCGCAAGGTGGGCTATTCGGTCGGGGGGTTCGAGGAGGCGATCCTGGGCGCGATGCTGGAGAAGCATGGCCTGGCGCTGAAGGACGTGACGCTGGTCAACGTGAACTTCAGCCTGTCACCGGCCCTGATCGCAGGCCAAGTGGATGCCGTAATCGGCGCCTATCGCAACTTCGAGCTGAACCAGATGCAGATAGAAAAGCGCCCTGGCCGGGCGTTCCTGGTCGAGGAAGAGGGGGTGCCCCCCTATGACGAGCTGATCTTCGTCGCCAAGTCGGACCGTCTGACCGATCCGAAGCTGCGCCGATTCATCGACGCGGTCGAGGCGGGCACGCGCTTCATGATCAACCATCCGCCGGAGGCGTGGTTCATGTTCATCAAGGGCCGCAAGGAACTGGACGACGAGCTGAACCGGCGCGCCTGGGCCGATACCCTGCCACGCTTCGCCCATCGTCCGGCAGCGTTGGACACCGCGCGCTATGCCCGGTTTGCCCAGTTCCTGGCCGGTCGCGGCCTCATCCCGAAGGCCCTGCCGGTTGCCGACTACGCGGTGGAACTGCCCGGCGCGCCATGAGGCGCGCCGGTTCGCTCCCCGTCAGAGACGGATATCGGTTGCCTGCGGTCCCTTAGGCCCCTGACCGACACGCACCATGACCGGTTGACCCGGCATCAGGTCGCTGACCCCGTGCTTTCGCAAGATCGCGACGTGCACGAAGATGTCGGGATCCGCCTCTCCCGTCGTCAGGAAGCCGTAGCCTTTCACCACGCTGAACCACTTGACCGTCGCGGCTTCGAAATCGCCCTCCGCGACGATCGGTGGAAAGCGGGGCTTCGAGCGCTCTTCCAGGGAATGGGCGCAGTGAGCCGTGACATGACCGTCGAGATGGCCGTTGAGCGAGGGCGTCGAAGTCGTCGCGAGTTCCACGACCCGCACGACCTGGACGCCCTTCGATCGTCGGGCCGCCTCGCATACGATTCCGACCCCGTCCGACACAGTCTCGTAGCCGGATTGGCGCAGGCTCGACAGATGCATGAAGACGTCTCCCGATCCGTCTTCAGGCGTCACGAACCCGAATCCCTTGGCCGGGTTGAACCACTTCACTGTGCCTCGGATGGTGAAGATCACCTCGAGCGCCGAGACGCCGCCCCCCATTTCTTGTTCCATTGCCACCCTGCGCGAACTTGACACACGCAAGACATACTGTGCCACAAAGCACAGCAATGGGAAAGAAAAGGTCAAATAGATGATCGACCGATAAAGATATCGCGCTATCTATAACAGCACAGTCCTAGTCGATATTGCGTCGCAACATAGAACTGGACGTCAACGGCGGAAGCGGAATCCGGCGGCGCCCGCTCCCGACGGAGCCTCGATCGCTTCCGCCTCGACAGCGCGCGACGACAGGGGAGGACGGGGCTTGCGGTTCGGATCGGAGAGGAAGTCAGCCATGCGCACGTCGTCGCTGGTGACCCAGGGCTGGCCGTCCTTGTCGAGATAGAAGCGCTTCTGCTCCGCGAGGTTGAACGGCCGCGAACCGGTACGGCCGAACACCGACATCTGATGGCCGGTTTCATCCACCCCACGGTCGCGATCCAGGCCCTTCGACAGCGACAGAGCCGGCCAGCGCGTCGGCCACCAGGCGATCAGCTCTGGCTTCGGGTCTGGCGCGAAGCCGTAGAAGTTCGGCTGGTTGTTCGGCGCCGTCAGCGAGATCACCTTGAGTCCGTTCCTGCCATCGGCGACATAGGCATAGGCGCTGGCGTTGGTCGATCCCACGATCACGTCCCTGGCATCGGATATTTTCCCCTCCGCCGTATACATCATGTAGACGAACGGCTTCTCAGGGCGCTCCACATCGATGATGGCGAGACCCGCGGCCCCGGCGGCGACATAGGCGTAGGTACGGGCCACATAGATCCGATACGCCTCCTTCAGCGGCACGGTGGCACCCGGCACCTTGCGCGGCTTGGCCGGATCGGTGACGTCGACGACGTGCAGGCCTTCCGGATCGGTGACGAAGAGATAGCGGAACTGCAGCGCCGTCGAATGCGCCTTGTCGAAGGGGATCACCGCCCGAACACGCGGGGTCATCACCTTGTCGAGGTCCAGAACGACCACGCCCGCATCCGCGGTGATGTAGAGCGTCGTGCCGGCGACGGTGAGATGACGGGCGCCCTTCAATATCCCGTTCTCGTTCCAGGTCAGCGCACGCTTCAGGAAATTGTTGAGCGGATCGCCGTCGCGGAGCGTGTTGATGTCGACGAGGATGAGGCCCTCCTCGGCATCGGTGACGATCGCGAAGTCGTAGATGTCGTGGAAGGGCTGCTCCTCATTGGTCTCGAGCATCAGCTTCCGGGTCGCCTCGTCCTTCTTCTGGCGCATCGGGGCGATCGCCTGGGCGGAGGCCGGCATGCCGACGCAGGTGGCGTTCCGGGTGCCCACATGAGTGTCATGGCCGAGCGGACCGAAGGGCGCCGTGATGATGCGCTGGCCGATGCCCTTGTTGGCGATGGAGGCGACGTCGTACACGCGGAAGCCGCCTGCCCCTTCGGCCACGTAGAGATATTCGCCGACCAGCTGCACGCAGCCGACATCACCCCGGGCCGGATGGGTGAAGGCACCGAGCGCGGACACCTCCGTGATGAGCTTCCGTCCGCGCTCCAGATGGCGCTTGTAGTCGTCGGGATAGACGTTCTTGTGCATCCAGCTGCCGATGACGGTCTGCGGCTCGTCCCACTCCGTGACCTGGACCGCTTCGACGCCGCCGGCGGCGCCGACCCAGGCGTTGTAGCCGACGAAGTTGATGTAGTTGGTCCCATGCATCAGCGTCTGCGCCATGATGGCGTTGTTGTCGCCCTTATCCGACAGATGGCAGTCGCTGCAGGTCTTGGTTTCGGTCTTGCGCTCGGTATGGGGGTAATGCGGCGCGAAAGCCTGCGAGGAATAGCCCGAAGACGCGATCGGTTGCTGCTGGATGTAGATGCGTTCGCGGTTGATGTTGGTCGAGGAGAGGATCAGCGCCGAGGTCGAGCGGATGGGCGCCGTGGTGCCGCCCTTAATCGACTGGTGCTTGCCCAGCATGAAGATTTCGTCGCGAGCCACCTGCGGATTGTAAGTCGCAAAATTGCGGGTCTCGCCACCCTCGTAGTGATGACGCGTGGTCTTCCAGTTGGCCTGGATCGGCAGGTGGCAGCCACCACAGCTCGTCGTCCAGGAGAGATGGCAAGTGAAGCACTCCATCTCGGCGTCCTTGTGGGCGCGATCATCGATCTTGACGCCCGGCCCCCATTTCTGGTCCGTGCCCTTCGACATCAGCTTGGCGCGCGCGGCCTTCGGATTGTAGGTCGGACTGTCGGGATCGACCGTGTCCTTGACCAGGCTCACTTCCCATTCGAGGTCGGGCCACAGGGCCGAGCGCTGGACGAGGTGGCAGTCCCGCACTTCCGCGCGAGGCTTGTCGCACTCGGTGCCGCGCCACTCGAAGCGGCGGCGGCCGTCCTGCACGCGGATCAGTTCGAGGTTGTGGCCGCTGGGTGGTGCCGCCGGACCGGATGTGCGCAACGTCGGATGTTCGTCCGCGGTCCCGTGGCAATCCTTGCATCGGATCTCGATAGCCGGCGCCACCTCACCGTAGATGTAGCCGTTGCCGTGATTGTCCTGGGCGAAATGGCAGTCGATGCAGTGCATGCCGACATCGACATGCACGGAGGACATGTGAACGGCCTTCTTGAACTTGTCGGGATCGTCGTTGGCGACCTTGTTGCCCTTGGCGTCAAGCAGGTTGCCCTTGCGGTCGCGCTTGAAGATGGCACGGAAATTCCAGCCGTGGCCGTGATAGTCCGCGAACTGGGTGTGCTCCAGGTCCGGATTCATCGCCGAGACGTTCTTGGTGAAGTTCACGTCGGCCCATTTGCCGCGGATCACCGCCTCTTCCGGATTGCGATCGAGTGCCCGGTGCATCTCCTCGTTCGTCGGGTACTTCTGTTCCTTCGGGAACATCTTGTCCGACTCGGGCTCGTAGTCCCACATCGTGTAGCCGAGCATCGAATTCAGGAAGATGTTCGGCTGGTGCATGTGGCAATTCATGCACTGCGAGGTCGGGATGGAGCGGGTGAACTCGTGCTTCAGCGGATGCCCGATCTCGTTCCTTGAAATGGTCGGGTCGAGGGTCTGGGTCGTGCCGGTGGCGCCGAACTTGAAGTACGGCCCCGAGTGCCGCGGGTCGCGCTCGTTGGCATAGACGACGTGACAGGCCGCGCAGCCGGAATGACGGAAGTCGCCCGGCTGGTCGTTGGTGCCCATCATGCCGGTGAAGGGATCGTTCAGGCGGGTCTTGTGGATGTTGATGACCGGCACGGCGATGCGCAGACCCGTACCCGAGCCGCGCATCGACTGGCGGATGTCGGGCCGGCCGGGCTCCTCGAGGCGCTGGATCGCGCCGATCGGGCTCGGCAGCCCGATTTCCGGAAACTGGGTGACGATGTTGCGGCCGCCGCGCTCGAACACACGGAAGATGTCGCCGGGGGGGATGACCTCCCAGGCGGGAAGCGGCACGAGCTGCGGAAGAACGCCCCGCTTCGCGGTCATCCAGGGCTCGATGGTGCCCGGGCTCTTGATCGCCGCAGGCTGCCCGTCACGGGTATAGGCGGAACCGATGATGTAGCGCTTGTAGGGCAGGATGCCGTTGTTGTAGGCCGCCCCGCCCCAGAGCATCGCACCGGTCGCCATGAGGCTGCGCTCGGCCGCCTGGATGATCGGCAGGTGGCAGGCGCCGCAGGCCTCCCGCGCAACGCGGTAGTCGGACGGGTTGACGAAGCGGATGTATTCCGGCGCTTCCCTGTTCAGGAGCGTATAGGTGCGCGGCGGATTGGCGCTGGAGGGATAGCGCCAGCTTTCTGGATAGCGCGGCAGAACATGCGCCTTCTCCTGGGCGGCGAAGTAGCGCTCCTCGCCCTTGTTCGTTCCGGTCGGACGGAAGACCGTAGCGTCGCCACCATGGCAATCCGCACAGCCGATGATGACCCCTGGATTGATGTGCATCGAGGGCGCGTCCGTCACCTCGTGACAGGACATACAGCCTTCGCTGCTCTTCTTCGCCTCTTCGATGGTGAGGCCGGCCTTCACGTCGGGCGTGGTCGCATAGCGGATGTCGCGCGGCTTCTCGCCACTAGCGGCAAGCGCATCGCCGCTCGCGATCGCGAGCAGCGCCGTCGCCCCAAGAGCCAGAACCAAACGCCGGAACATCATCACCCCGTCCGTCCCGTCAGTAAGTCAAAGTCAGATTCGCCAGAACCGAATAGAAGGTATTGCCATCCGTCAGGAACAGTTCGTCGAAGGCATCACCACCGAACAGCACCGCGCCGGAAAGACGGAAGACGATGTTCTGGATGAAGCCCGGCCGGTAGATCAGCGCCAGGGACGCATCCCAGCCGATCTCCCGGCTCTTCAGCGGCTGATTGCGAAGTTCCTCGATCACGCTGACATCGGCGAATGACAGATGGTTGAGGTTGGCCGTCAGACGGATTTCCGGGGTCAGGTCGAAGTCGGCGCCGGCGCCGATCAGGATCAGGCCCGGATTGATGAAGTTCGACTGCCCTTGCTCCTTCGAAGTGCGCAGCGAATTGAGGAGCCCGTTGCGCGACGACAGCTGCAGGCCGCCGCCGCCGATCAGCGGCACCGCCTGGCGCATCCAGTAGCTGGTATCGGCGCCGGCGAATTGCGGGTTCTCGAAGATCGCGTCGAACCCCGTCTCCTTGTCGTCATAGGGATCCTTGTCGCCGGAGGCGAACATGAAGGAACCGCGCAGGCGTACCCAGCTGAAATCGATCGACGGTTCGGCGGCGAACATGAAGGCGCGGATATCGGCCTTCTCCTTGTCGGTCTGGGAGGTATACGGATTGGCCTGATCGCGGCCGAGGGCCGCGTAGAAAGACGTCGTCAGGTTGAAGCGGCCGAAATGCCCGTCGCCGTTCAGGCCGAGATAGAGAACGTCGTAGCCATGCGGCCGCTGCGAGGCGATGGGCGCGGGGCGCTCCTGGAAGCCGTTGTTGTTGAAGAAAGGATTGGTTCCGTCTTCGCGATTGCGGTTGTAGATCGCCGTGGCCTGGCTGGTGAAGCCCAGGATCGGGAAATCCTGGCGATACACGTTGGCGATCGCGACCCAGTCGTCGCGCAGCGCCTTGGTGACGTCGTTCAGGCCGGAGTTCGTGTCCTTCTCGACGCGCCAGAAAGCACCGAGATTGTATTGCCAGATGTTGTTGTCGCGATTGCCGAACAGGCGGGCGCCGAGCTGCAGATCCTGGAAGACGAAGCCGCGGAAATCGGACTGGATGGGCTGGATGCCGACGCGGATCGAATCGAAGTCGTAGCGATCGGAGACGTTCCGGATGTGATAATCGACGAAGCCTTCCTGCAGCCCCAGGAAATGGTCCTCGCGCACCTTGCCCGAGAAGGCGTCGATGCGGAGCAGACGCTCCTCGGGAGCGGCGGCGCGGTTGTAGTTCAGCACCGGCGTCAGACGGAATTCCCAATCCGGCGGCTTGAAGGCGGTGTTGCCCTTGATCAGCGAGATCGAGGGGATGAGGGTCGTGGCGAAGACGTTCTGCGAAACCTGCGAGAACTGCCCCACCCGCGCACTGGTGGCCGGGGAGACCGGCGTCGGGAATGAGCGCGGCTCGTAGATCGTGTCCGAGATCAGGGCCAGATTGATGAACCAGTCGTCGAAGATCGGGCGGTCACCCTTCAGCGTGTTCTGGCTGTAGGGATCCCACCAGCGCTCGTTCACGCCGATGTTCTCGATCAGGCGCCAGCGGTCCGGAATCGGAATGGTCTCGCGCGGCAGGATCGGTTCGGGTGGCGGCACGGCCTCCGGATCGATGGGCGGCAGATCCTCGTCGCGATCGGAGGGCGGGATCACGCCGGGCCGGCGCCGATCGGCCTGCGCCATGAGAACGCCGTCACCGGCCGGCTTGAATTCGTGGATCTGCTCCTTGCCCGCCCAACCCGGCGCAGGGAAGAGCGGCAGGCCTACGGCCACCGCGACGGCCATGGCGATGAGCTTGCGCATGGTCATTTTCCGCTGCACGGATCCTGCTCCTTCGATCCGAGGAACGGTGCGAACGGACAACTCACGTAGCGGAGGCTCCGGCCGAATGCCTTCAGGGTGTTGGCCCGCTGCCCGACGGGTGCGTTGCCGACACCGGAGCCGAGGATCTGGCCCGCCCGATGCACGCCCAGGAAGGAGATCATGTCGTCCTGGTCGATACCATCGCCCGAAACACCGATCGCGCCGACCAGATCGCCGTTCTTGAAGATGGGTACCCCGCCGGCGAAGATCTGCAGGCCGTTGGCGAGCCGGGTGCCGCCGAAGGGTTGCGGGGCGAGCGGCGTGCAGAAGGGCGCGGTGGCCGGCGGGCTGCCGCCCAGAGCGCTGCCCACGATGTTGGCGATCACGAGGTCGAGTTGAAGCCCGACGTTGAAGGGGCTCCAGGTCGCATAGGGATTGCTGAGCGGTCCCGGAATGCCGAAGGCCGCACCATCGGGGAAGAACGGCCGATGGACGTTTCCGATCGACCGGGCGCCATAGGCGACTCCATTGGTCAGCGCGCCGGGGAAGAACCCCTGCATCTGCGTGACATAGGTGGAAAGGGCAGGCACCGGAATGAGACCGCCCACCAGTTGCGCGCCTACCGCATTCAGGTCCGCGGCGGCAAGGGGATTGGAGATGAAGGCGGCGCTGCGGGCCTTCTGCAGCGAGACGTCGGTGCCGAACACCGGCCCGTCGGGCGTGCGGGCGACGCCCAGAATGTCGCCGGTGGCATCGGCAACGCTGATCGTCACCTGGATGAAGCTGCCGAGCGGCTTTCTGATCTGTGCGCGGCCCGAATAGGCGACACCCAGGGCACTGGCCAGAATCTGCTGGACCTCCGGCGCGGTCAACGACTGGGCAGAAGCCGCGCCGGCCGCCGTGACGCCCGCCGCCCCCGCCTTCGGCGTGAAGCGGTTCGCGTTTCCGGGCGTGACGAGGACGAAGGGCGTGGGCGCCAGCCCCGGAAACAGTCCCGCGGTATCGGCCCGATAGCCGGAGGCGCCGGCAGGATCACCGTAGTTGGTGCCGGCGATCGGCGCGCCGCCCGGATGGTATCCCGGCACGACGATGAAGGCGCCGCCAGCGGGCGCCGGCGCGAGCGCGGGGTTGGTCAGGATGTGGCGGGTGCTGACATCGGAATAGCGCAGCGTCTTGCCATCGACCGCGATCCGCTGCGCGGTGATGTCGATGCTGGGGGCGAACCCGGCCTGGCCGGCGATGGCGATCACCTCGTCGACGTTGCGGTCGTAATCCTGGATGCGCAGGTCGAGGCCATACTGACCATCGGCGATGACGCCGATACCGCCGACCACGAACCCGTTCTTGTAGAGCGGAAACCCGCCTGGATCGGCGGAGAGGCCGAGGGGGGTGCGCTTGGGACCGATGGTGAGCGCCGGGTCCGAGATCACGAGGTCGGAACAGGGCAGCGAGCTGAACTGCACGCCGAACAGCGGCCCG
>Ga0164290_1001538_pt1 | contig 31066 bp, 35 predicted proteins | sample Micstemetagenome_FD_108782 | JGI IMG/M metagenome (GOLD analysis project Ga0164290, IMG submission 108782) | Contaminated culture microbial community from soil near Moab, Utah, USA - Microcoleus steenstrupii SON62 (Illumina Assembly) | ecosystem: Environmental > Terrestrial > Soil > Soil crust...
CGACCATCTGATCGACACCCGCTCGGGCGAGGTGATCGAATTCTTCGACGCCGAGATCGAGCGGCTGAAGACCGAGATCGCCGAACGGCTGGGCTTCGAGCTGATCGGCCACAAGCTGGAGCTTTACGGCAAGCCGATCGAGGGGGCCGAGCCGTCCAGCCGCGAAGGGCTGATCTTCAAGCGCCACGCCGCGCGGGTCGATCCCGACGAGGTCGAACCGGGCTAGACGACGTCGTCGTCGCCGACCGGGCCGCCCTCGTTCTCCAGCCGGTTGATCGATCGGGCGTCGCGGCTGTTGAACTTCAGATGCACCCCGACGCCGGCGCCGTTCTCGTCGATGAACACCGCCCCGCCGGATTCCAGCGCCGTCCGCAGGCGCGCCGCGGCCTCCGGCCCCGGATGGATCTTGCCGGCCTCGAAGGCCCTGAGGGCGTCGACGGCGAGGCCGGACAGGCGCGCGACGTGATCGCGCGGCCATTCGACGAGGGCGCGGGCGGCGCGGGCCTGGGGTCCTGTGATCGTCATGACGGCAGACTGGCACGATCGGCGGGGTCATGCACGGGCATGGCGCGAACGGCGCGGGCGCACTAAAAGTCGCGCATGACCGAGACCCTTGTTCCAGCGCCGGAGACGGCCGAGCCGGCCGCCGCGCCGAAGCGGTTGTTCATCAAGACCTACGGCTGCCAGATGAACGTCTATGACTCGGAGCGGATGGCCGATGTGCTGCGGCCGCTGGGCTATGCGCCGACCGACACGGCCGAGGACGCGGACTTCGTCATTCTGAACACCTGCCACATCCGCGAGAAGGCGGCCGAAAAGGTCTATTCCGAGCTCGGCAAGCTGAGGGAGATGCGCGACCTGCGACTGGCGGCGGGGCGGGCGCGGATGACCATCGCCGTGGCCGGCTGCGTGGCCCAGGCCGAGGGCGAGGAGATCATGCGCCGCCAGCCGGCGGTCGATCTGGTGGTCGGACCGCAGGCCTATCACCAGCTGCCGGAGCTGCTGACCCGCACGGCGCGGGCGCGGGGCGAGCGGATCGGGGCCGATTTCGCGCCGAACGAAAAGTTCGACGCCCTGCAGGCCCCGCGCGGCGGCGAGGGGGTCACCGCCTTCCTGACCGTGCAGGAGGGCTGCGACAAATTCTGCACCTTCTGCGTCGTGCCCTACACCCGCGGCGCCGAGTGGTCGCGGCCGGTGGCCGATGTGCTGGCCGAGGCGCGGGGGTTGGCCGACCGGGGCGTGCGCGAGGTCACCCTGCTGGGCCAGAACGTCAACGCCTATGACGGCGAGGGGGCGGACGGAAAGCCCTCGACCCTGGCGCGACTGGCCTATGCCCTGGCGGAGATTCCGGGGCTGGAGCGCATCCGCTATACGACCAGCCATCCCAACGACATGTCGGACGACCTGATCGCCGCCCACGGCGAGCTGGAGGCCCTGATGCCCTGGCTGCACCTGCCGGTGCAGTCGGGGTCGGACCGCATCCTGCGGCTGATGAACCGCAAGCACGGGCGGACGAAGTATTTCGAACTGGTCGAGCGCATCCGCGCGGCGCGGCCGGACATGGCCCTGTCGGGCGACTTCATCGTCGGCTTCCCGGGCGAGACCGACGCCGATTTCGGGGCGACGATGGATCTGGTCCGGCGCGTGAACTACGCCAGCGCCTTCTCCTTCATGTATTCGCCCCGCCCCGGCACGCCGGCGGCGACGATGGCGGGGCAGGTTCCGGACGCCGTCAGCCGCGCGCGGCTGCATGCGCTGCAGGCCCTGCTGACGGAACAGCAGGTCGCCTTCAACGAGTCGCGGGCGGGGATGACGATGCCGGTGCTGTTCGAGCGCAAGGGGCGGCACCCGGGCCAGGCCATCGGCCGGTCGCCGTGGCTGCAGTCGGTGCATGTGGATCACGCGGATCACCTGATCGGCCAGATCGTTTCAGTGGAGATCCTGACCGGCCAGCAGAATTCCCTGACCGGCCGCCTCGTTGAACAGAAGGCCGCTTGATGGCGCGTGAGAGTGAGTTTCTGGCGTTGGACGACGCCGCCCTGCGCGCCGTCACGGGCCCGCACAGCCGCCACATCGCCCTGATCGAAGACGCCTACAAGGTGCTGGTCGAGGCGCCCGGCGGCGGCGTGACCATCAACGGCTCGAGCCGCGACCGGGCCCAGGCGAAACGGGTCATCGAGACCCTGGCGGCGCGCTCGACCACCGGGGCCGAGATCACCGAGGCCGACGTGCGCACGGCCCTGGGGGCGGCGGCGACCCGGCCGCGGGACGGGCAGGGGACCGTGGCGCCGAACGCCATCGCCCTGCCGGTCGGGCGGCGCGGGGCGATCGCGCCCAAGACGGCGGCGCAGGCCAACTATCTGGACATGCTGTCGCGCTGCGAACTGACCTTCGGGGTCGGGCCGGCGGGGACGGGCAAGACCTTCCTGGCGGCGGCCTACGGGGCCTCGCTGCTGCGGCGCGGCCAGGTCGACCGGCTGGTCATCACCCGGCCGGCGGTCGAGGCGGGGGAGAAGCTGGGCTTCCTGCCCGGCGATCTGAACGAGAAGGTCGATCCCTATCTGGCCCCGATCTGGGAGGCGCTGAACGACATTCTCGGCCCCGACGACGTGCGCCGGCGGCGCGACAAGGGCGAGATCGAAGCGGCGCCGATCGCCTTCATGCGCGGCCGGACCCTGGCGCACGCCTTCATCATCGTCGACGAGGCCCAGAACACCTCGCGGCTGCAGATGAAGATGGTGCTGACCCGGCTGGGCGAGGGCGCGCGGATGGTGGTGACCGGCGATCCGTCGCAGATCGACCTGCTGAACCCGCGCGACTCCGGCCTGCGCCATGCGCTGCGCATCCTCAAGGATGTGAAGGGCGTCGCCATCCAGACCTTCGAGGCCCAGGACGTGGTCCGCCACGCCATGGTCGAGCGCATCGTCCGCGCCTATGACGCCGACACGGCGAAGCACCGCCCGGCGGCCGATCTGGAAGACCCGGACTGATGATCGAGGTCGAGATCGAGGATGCGGCGTGGACGCAGGCCTTGCCCGACGCGGCGGCCGTAGCGGAGCGCGCGGCGTCCGCGGCGCTCGGATCGGTCGAGGGCGACGTGGTCGTGCTGCTGACCGACGACGCGGCGGTGCGGGACCTCAATGCGCGGTTCCGCGACCGGGACCGGCCGACCAATGTGCTGTCCTTTCCGGCGGCGGAGAGTGCCGCGCCCCACCTCGGCGATCTGGTGCTGGCCTATGGCGTGTGCGCGGCCGAAGCGGAGGCCCAGGGCAAGACGCTGGGCGACCACCTGTCGCACCTGATCGTCCACGGCGTGCTGCACCTGCTGGGCCGCGACCACGAGGCGGACGGCGAGGCCGAAGAGATGGAGGCCGAGGAGCGGTCCATCCTTGCTAGTCTGGGCGTCGCCGACCCATACAGGGCCGATGCTCAAGCTTGATCCCGCCTCCCGTCGCGACCGGCTGATCCTGCGCTTCGGCCGGATCGGCCTGGCCCTGCTGGCCGGCGCCGGGGCGGCGCTGGCGCATCCGCCGTTCGGCGTCCTGCCCGGCCTGCTGGGCTATGCCCTGCTGATGCTGCTGGCCGAGCGGTCGGCGAGCGTGCGCGGCGGCTTCTGGATGGGCTGGCTGGCCGGCTTCGCCTATTTCTTCATCAGCTGCTGGTGGGTGGCCGAAGCCTTCCTCGTCAATCCGGCCCAGGCGTGGATGGCGCCCTTTGCGGCCTCGCTGCTGCCGATCGGCCTGGGGCTGTTTTGGGGGACGGCGACCGCCCTGTACCGGCGCTTCGCCCCGAGCGGCGTGGTCCGGGTGCTGGTCTTCGCCGGCCTGTTCTGCCTGCTGGAGTGGCTGCGCGGCCATGTGCTGACGGGCTTTCCGTGGAACCCGGCGGGAGCCAGCTGGAAGGCAGGCTCGGCCGGGTCGCAATTCGCCTCGGTGGTCGGGGTCTACGGCCTGAGCCTGGTGACCGTGGCGGCGGCGGCGGCCTTCGGTCCGCTGGCGGGTCCGGGGCCGCGCAAGGCCCGGGTGGGCGCCGCCGTGCTGGGGACGCTGGCGGTGGCGGCGCTGCTGATCGGGGGAACCCTGCGGCTGGGCGGGGCGCGGCTGGTCCAGACCGACACGGTGGTGCGCATCGTCCAGGCCGATGTGGACCAGCAGTCCAAATGGACGCCCGAGGCCTATCGCGGCATCGTCGACCGCTATGTGAACCTGACCGCGCGGCCAGGGGCCGTGGTCCCGGATGTGGTGATCTGGCCCGAGGGCGCCCTGCCCGCCTCGGCCAATCAGGTCTTCGCCGCCGGCTCGCCCGACGCCGCCGCCATCGCGCGGGCGGTGCAGCCCGGCCAGAGCCTGATCCTCGGCCTCGGCCGCGGCGTCGCCGATCGCGCCGCACCCGAAGGCGCGCGCTATTACAACAGCCTGCTGGCCCTGACGGACGAGGGCGGCGAGGGCCTCAGGATCACCGCCGCCTATGACAAATACCGGCTGGTGCCGTTCGGCGAATTCCTGCCCGCCGGCGGCCTGCTGGGCGCGCTGGGCGTGCGCAGCCTGACCCATATGCCGCTGGATTTCAGCGCCGGCCCGCGGCCCGCGCCGATCGACATTCCGGGCCTGCCGCGGGTGCAGCCGCTGATCTGCTACGAAAGCCTCTATCCCGGCTTCACGCCCGGCGGGGCCGACCGGCCGCGCTGGATCGTCAACATCTCCAACGACGCCTGGTTCGGGCGCACCTCGGGGCCGCTGCAGCACCTCAACCTGGCCAGCTATCGCGCCATCGAGACCGGCCTGCCGGTGGTGCGGTCGACGCCGACCGGGGTCTCGGCGATGATCGATCCGTGGGGGCGGGTGGTCGGCGACCAGAGGCTGGAGCCGGGCGAGAGCGGGGTCATCGACGCCCGTCTGCCGGCGCCGGCGGCGGTGACCGTCTACGGCCGGTTCGGGGACCTGTTGTTCGCTCTGGGGCTGCTCCTCGCGCTCGCCCCGGCGGTCTCGTGGCGGCGCCGGATCGGCCGGCTCCAACGCTGAATTTTCCTCTTCACGCTGATTTTCGCGCGGGCGGAGAGGGGGGGAAGCGGTTACGCAACCCCCGGCTGCAGGCAGGCGAGAAATGGCGCGTTTTTCCGTGACAGCGCGGCCAAGCAGGCGCATTCAGGCCATGCGTCACCCAATTTGAGGGCATAACGAACGATGGCCAGAGGCAAGGGCGAGGACGGACCTCATCCGGTGGACCGGCATGTCGGTCGGCGCGTGTGCGAAAAGCGCCTGGCGCTGGGCTATAACCAGAGCGACCTCGGTCGCGCCCTCGGACTGACCTTCCAGCAGATCCAGAAATACGAGAAGGGCGCCAACCGGATCTCGGCGTCGAAGCTCTGGGACATCGCCCGCTTCTTCAAGGTCGATATCGGCTATTTTTTCGAGGGCCTGAGCGGCGCCCAGCTGGCCGGCGTGGCCGAGGGAGCCGGAACCTTCGATCACGACTTTCCGGCTACTCGCTACACCATAGAGATCAGCCGTCTGGCGCCCCAGCTGTCGACCCGGCAGCAGAAGCTGGCGCTGGAGCTGATCCGCGAAATGGCCGACTCCAGGGCCGCCGACGACACCTGAGTCCCGCCGCCCGGCCTAGTCTGCCGACGGCGCGCGCCGCCGTCCGAATTCGGGCGCGGCCGCCTTCTGTTCGACCCAGTAGGCGGCCCCGTCGCGCGGCTTGAACATGGTCTTGGCGACGCCCTCGCGCGACACCACGGCGAAGGTGTTGGTCGAGGCCTGGTACAGCAGCACGTCTCCGTTGGGCCGCTCGACCCGTTCCGTCCCCGCCGGAGGTCGCTCGGTGAAGGCCCGCACCTTGTCGAGATAGTCCGCGGCCGAGGCGGCCCCGAAATCCGCGCCGTTGCGCTCGAACAGCCGGGCCGTCTTGGCGTCCACCGTCTCGCGCCGGTTGGCCGTGAGCACCGGCTTCGCCTTCGGCGCTTCCGCCGCCTGAGCCGACGCCCCGGCCGCCGAGGTCAGCACCGCTTCCGCGCCGTCCGCCGCCCGGTCCCGCGTCTCAACCGCCGAACCGCCGTTGCCGCAGGCCGCCAATGCGAGCAGCGCCAGCGCCGCGGCCGCCCTGTTCATGTCCTTGCCGATCATCACGCCCTCCGTGGTTTCAAACCCGCGCGGATTCCATAACGCCGTTATCTTGTTCATGCAATGTTCTTGTTTGCCCCGTGGCGCCCGTCGTGATGAACCAGCCGGCGGCGGCCCGTCGCGAAGCCATCACTCGACGGCATGCGGCCGGGTCGCTAGATCATCGGCATGACCCAGGCGTCGCTGTCCGGACGGAAAATCCTGCTGATCGTCGGCGGCGGCATCGCCGCCTACAAGGCGCTGGAGCTGGTGCGTCTGCTGAGGAAGGCGGGCGCGGAGGTGATGAGCTTGCTGACCGCGGCGGGGGCGGAGTTCGTCACCCCGATGTCGCTGGCCGCCCTGACCGGCCATCCGGTGCGCCAGGCCCTGTTCATGCCCGAGGACGAGACGGCCATGGGCCATATCGAGCTGTCGCGCTGGGCCGATCTGGTGGTCGCGGCCCCGGCGACGGCGGGGCTGATCGCCAAGGCGGCGAACGGTCTGGCCGACGATCTCGCCTCGACGACGCTGCTGGCCACCGACAAGCGGGTGCTGCTGGCCCCCGCGATGAATGTGCGGATGTGGCTGCACCCGGCGGTGCGGGCCAATGTCGAGCGGCTGAAGGGCTTCGACGGCTTCCATGGCGTCGCGGTGGTCGGGCCCGATGAGGGCGAAATGGCCTGCGGCGAGTTCGGGCCGGGCCGGATGGCCGAGCCGGCGGCGATCCTCGAGGCCATAGAGGGATTGCTGGCGGGGCCCGACGGAAGGCCGCTGGCGGGGCGCCACGCGGTGGTGACGGCCGGGCCGACCTTCGAGCCGATCGACCCGGTGAGGGGCCTGACCAACCGCTCCAGCGGCAAACAGGGCTATGCGATCGCGGAGGCGCTGGCGGCGCTGGGCGCGCGGGTGACGCTGGTCTCGGGGCCGGTGGCGCTGGCGGCGCCGGTCGGGGTGGAGCGCGTCCAGGTCGAGACGGCGCGGGAGATGCAGGCGGCTGTCGAGGCGGCCCTGCCCGCCGACATCGCCGTGATGAGCGCCGCGGTCGCCGACTGGCGCGTCGACGGCGTGGCCTCGGGCAAGATCAAGAAGGCCCCGGGCGGGCCGCCCTTGCTGAGCCTGATCGAGAATCCCGACATCCTCGCCGGGGTTTCGGCGGCCGGGAAGAAGCGGCCGAAGCTGGTCGTCGGTTTCGCCGCCGAGACTACGGACCTGGAGGCCAACGCCCGGGCCAAGCTGTCGAGGAAGGGCTGCGACTGGATCGTCGGCAATGACGTGTCCGACGATGTGTTCGGCTCGGACGGAAACGCCGTGACCCTGTTCACCCGGGGGGGCGAGCCGGAAACCTGGCCTCGCCAGTCGAAGGCGGAGGTCGCGCGCAAGCTGGCGGTCCGGATCGCCGAGCATTTCAAAGCCTGAGGAAAGACCGCCCCATGACGACTGTCCGCGTCGAGAGACTGCCGCACGCCGAAGGCCTGCCCCTGCCGGCTTATGAAACCACGGGCTCGGCCGGGATGGATCTGCGGGCGGCGGTGGCGGAGGAGGCGCCGGTCACCCTGGCGCCGGGAGCGCGGGCGCTGGTGCCGACCGGGCTGAAGATCGCGCTGGAGCCCGGATTCGAGGCCCAGGTGCGGCCGCGGTCCGGGCTGGCGCTGAAGCACGGCCTGACCTGCCTGAATTCGCCGGGCACGATCGACAGCGACTATCGCGGCGAGGTTGGGGTGATCCTGATCAATCATGGACAGGAGCCGTTCGTGATCCGGCGCGGCGAACGCATCGCCCAGATGGTGATCGCCCGCTATGCCCAGGCCGGGATGATCGAGGTCGGGGCGCTGGACGAGACCGAGCGCGGAGCCGGCGGATTCGGCTCGACCGGACGGTAAGCGGAGCCATTCGGCGCGGGCTGCGTTAACCCTGCTTACGGCCAAGCTGGCCGCGGCAAGACGGAGGTCGGCCTATGGAGTCCCTGTTCGATTCGATCGGCGCGTTTCTGAGTGGAATTTTCGGCCTGGCCCAGGGCGGGTTCGACGGCGTCAACCAGGTCATGGGCCTGCTGATCGCGGTCATAGCGGCCCTGCTGATGCCGGCCTGGAGCCGGCTGTGGGCCTCGGCCTTGGGGGCGGCGCTGGTGCATATCGCCGTCGGCGTGATCCGGCCGATGCTGGACGGCGGGGCCATGGTGCTGCCGGACCTGCTGTCGATGGGCTTCTGGATGACGGTGCTGGCCCTGTTCCTCGGCTATGCGATCGTCATCGCCGTGTTCTTCCTGATCAAGTCGCTGGTGACGGGCGGGGTGGGCCGCAGGCGGCACGCGCACTGAATCCTGATCCTTCTCCCGATGGGAGAAGGTGGCGGGGCGGAGCCCCGTCGGATGAGGGTCGACTGGTGATGCGGCGAAGCCGTCCCCGGAAGGTCGACCCTCACCCTTGAGCGCAAGGACGACGGCTGCGCCGCCGTGCGCTCAAGCCCTCTCCCAACGGGAGAGGGGTCTTCCTAAGCCTGCCGAAAACCAAGCACGTCCTGCATGTCGTAGAGGCCGGGCTTGCGGCTGCGGACCCAGGCGGCGGCGGCGACGGCGCCCTTGGCGAACAGGGAGCGGTCGATGGCCGAATGGCTGAGGGTCAGGGTCTCGTCGTCCGAGGCGAACAGGACGGTGTGTTCGCCGATGACGCCGCCGGCGCGCAGGCTGGCGAAGCCGATCCTGCCGGCCTCGCGGGGGCCGGTGATGCCGTCATAAGGCGCGGTGCGTACGTCGGCGAGGTCCTCGCCGCGGCCGCTGGCGGCGGCCTCTCCCAGCATCAGGGCCGTGCCCGAGGGGGCGTCGGCCTTCCGGCGGTGATGGGTCTCGAGCACCTCGATGTCCCAGTCGGCGGCGTCGAGCCTCTGGGCGGCGTGCTCGACCAGGCCGATCAGGATGTTGACGCCGAGCGAGAAATTGCCGCTGCGGACGATGGCGATCTTTTCCGACGCCTTGTGGATGTCGCTCTCCTGCTCCGGCGTCAGGCCGGTGGAGCCGATGACCAGGGCGGGGCCGCCCCGCTCGGCGCAGGCGCGGGCCAGCTCGACCGAGGCCTCGGGGGTCGAAAAGTCGATGATCACGTCGCACAGCGACAGGTCGGGCGTCTCGCCGCGGTCGAAGCGGGCGGCGACGACCATGTCCTCGCGGGCGTCGAGGGCGGCGGAGACGGCCCGGCCCATGCGGCCGCGGGCCCCGGAGATGCCGGCATGGAAGATGGCGCTCAAATCAGTCCCCTGAACCTGTCGGCGGCACTGTGACGGGTTTGGCCGCGGACGTCACCCGGCGTCCCTCGGCCTACTGCGTCGCCTCGGCGCCGAGAATGTCGGCCCAGAAGCGTTTGGCCTTGCCGGCGAAGGAGGAGTTGCGCGGCGTCTGCAGGTCGCCCAGCGAGGCGGCCAGCTCTTCCAGCAGCTCCTTCTGGCGGGGCGTCAGGTCGGTGGGCGTCTCGACGAACAGCTCGACCACCAGGTCGCCGCGGTTCTTGCCGTTCAGGTGGGGCATGCCCTTGCCCCGGATGCGGACGGTCTTGCCGGTCTGGGCCCCGGCCGGGACGGTGACGGGGGCCTTGCAGCGGCCGTCGCAGGCCTCGGAGGTCAGGCAGGGGGCGTCGATCTCGCCGCCGAGGGCCGCAGTGGTCATGGGCACGGGCACGGTGACCAACAGGTCGAGGTTGTCGCGCTCGAACAGCTCGTGCGGCGTCACCGAGATGAAGACATAGAGGTCGCCGCGCGGGCCGCCGCGCTGGCCGGCGTCGCCCTCACCCGACAGGCGGATGCGCGAGCCGTCGTCGACCCCGGCAGGGACCTTGAGCTGGAGCTTGCGGTTCTTGCGGACCTGGCCGTGGCCGGCGCAGCTGGTGCAGGGCTCGGCGATCATCTGGCCGTGGCCGCCGCAACGCGGACAGGTGCGCTCGACCTGGAAGAAGCCGTTGGCCGACCGCACGCGGCCCGCGCCCTGGCAGGTGGTGCAGGTGACCGGCTTGGTGCCGGCCTTGGCGCCCGAGCCGTCGCAGGTGTCGCAGGTCGCGGTGGTGGGCACGCCGATCTCGACCTCGGCGCCCTTGTAGGCCTGTTCGAGGGTGATCTCGAGGTCGTAGCGCAGGTCCGAGCCGCGGCGCGGGCCGTGCTGGCGGGCGCCGCCGCCCTGACGGCCGCCGAACACGTCGCCGAAGGCCTCGCCGAAGACCTGGGAGAAGATGTCGTTGACGTCGGCGAAGCCGGCGCCGCCCTGGCCGAAGGGATTGCCGCCGCCGTTGACGCCGGCATGGCCGAAGCGGTCGTAGGCGGCGCGCTTCTGGTCGTCGGACAGCACGCTGTAGGCCTCGGAAATCTCCTTGAAGCGGGCCATGGACTCGTCGCAACCGCCGTTGCGGTCGGGATGGTGCTGCATGGCCAGCTTGCGATAGGCGGATTTCAGCCCGGCGGCGTCGATGGTCCGCTCGACGCCCAGGATCTCGTAATAGTCACGCGTCGCCATCTGGCGTTCGTCCTCTTACCCTGCCGTTCCCGCCGAAGCCTCTGCCGGGCCGCTGGCTGGAATGGCTGACCGGGCTGACATGGGCGCCCGGCCGACTGATGCAAGTTTTATGAAACGGCCCCGCCCGTCGGGTGACAAGCGGGGCCGCGGCGGTTTTGCGGAGCCTGTGGCTTACGCGCTCTTCTTCTCGTCGTCGGACTTGCCGTCCGCGTCCGGCGAGACTTCCTCGAACTCGGCGTCGACCACGCCGTCGTCGGCGGGGGCCTCGGCCGCGCCTTCTCCGTCCGACCCCTGGGAAGCCGCATACATGGCCTCGCCCAGCTTCATCGAGGCCTGGGCCAGGGTGTTGGTCTTCTCGCGGATGGCGTCGGCGTCAGTGCCCTCCTTGGCCGTCTTCAGGTCGGCGATGGCGGCCTCGATGGCGGTCTTGCCGGCCTCGTCGATCTTGTCGCCGTGTTCGGCCATGGCCTTTTCGGTCGAGTGGATCAGGCTGTCGGCCGAGTTCTGGGCCTCGACCAAGTCCTTGCGGGACTTGTCGGCCGCGGCGTTGGCCTCGGCTTCCTTGACCATCTTCTCGATGTCGGCGTCCGACAGGCCGCCGTTGGCCTGGATGCGGATCGACTGTTCCTTGTTGGTGGCCTTGTCCTTGGCGGTGACGTGGACGATGCCATTGGCGTCGATGTCGAAGGCGACCTCGATCTGGGGCATGCCGCGCGGGGCGGGCGGAATGCCCATCAGGTCGAACTGGCCGAGGATCTTGTTGTCCTGGGCCATCGGCCGCTCGCCCTGGAAGACCCGGATGGTCACGGCCGACTGGTTGTCGTCGGCGGTCGAGAACGTCTGGCTCTTCTTGGTCGGGATGGTCGTGTTGCGTTCGATCAGCGGGGTGAAGACGCCGCCCAGGGTCTCGATGCCGAGGGTCAGCGGGGTCACGTCCAGCAGCAGCACGTCCTTGACGTCGCCCTGCAGCACGCCGGCCTGGACCGCGGCGCCGAGGGCCACGACCTCATCCGGGTTGACGCCCTTGTGCGGCTCCTTGCCGAAGAAGGCCTTCACGGCCTCCTGCACCTTGGGCATGCGCGTCATGCCGCCGACCAGCACCACTTCGTCGATGTCCGAGGCCTTGAGGCCCGCGTCCTTCAGCGCCTTGGCGCAGGGTTCGATGGTGCGGGCGACCAGATCCTCGACGAGGGCCTCCAGCTTGGCGCGCGACAGCTTGATGTTGAGGTGCAGCGGGCCCGAGGCGTTCATGGTGATGAACGGCAGGTTGACCTCGTACTGGGTCGTGGAGCTGAGCTCCTTCTTGGCCTTTTCGGCTTCTTCCTTGAGGCGCTGCAGGGCCAGCTTGTCGGAGCGCAGGTCGACGCCCTGCTCCTTCTTGAACTCGTCGGCCAGGTAGTCGACGAGGCGCAGGTCGAAGTCCTCGCCGCCGAGGAAGGTGTCGCCGTTGGTCGACTTCACCTCGAACACGCCGTCGCCGATCTCGAGGATCGAGACGTCGAAGGTGCCGCCGCCGAGGTCGTAGACAGCGATCTTCTGGCCGTCGTTCTTGTCGAGGCCATAGGCGAGGGCGGCCGCGGTCGGCTCGTTGATGATGCGCAGCACCTCGAGGCCGGCGATCTTGCCGGCGTCCTTGGTGGCCTGACGCTGGGCGTCGTTGAAATAGGCGGGGACGGTGATGACGGCCTGGGTGACGGTCTCGCCGAGGTAGGCCTCCGCGGCCTCCTTCATCTTGCCGAGGGTGTAGGCCGAGACCTGCTGGGGCGAATAGTCCTTGCCGTGGGCCTTGACCCAGGCGTCGCCGGTCGGACCCTTGACGATCTCATAGGGCACCATGCCCTTGTCCTTGGCCACCACGGGGTCGCTGAAGGCGCGGCCGATCAGGCGCTTGATGGCGAAGAAGGTGTTGGTCGGATTGGTCACGGCCTGACGCTTGGCGGGCTGGCCGACCAGCACCTCGCCATTGTCCTGGATGGCGACGACCGACGGGGTCGTGCGGTTGCCTTCCGCGTTCTCGATGACCTTGGGGTTCTTGCCGTCCATGACGGCGACACACGAGTTCGTGGTGCCCAGGTCGATGCCGATGATCTTGGCCATGTTTTTGTCTTTCACTCCATTTCAGCGGGCGGTGCGGCGGCCTTTTAGAGCGAAGCGCCGCGCGTGACCGCCCCCGGTGTCAGGGTCTTGGGTCGATTGTACGGTTCCGGCGGAAAGCCCCACGGGTTGCGGGGTTTTCCGGCGGCTGTCGCGGATATGGGAAACACCCCCCGCCCCGCAAGGCCTGATCGCGATTCAGCGTCAGTCTCCGTCAGGTGTGTCACGAAGCGCGCATCAGCATATAGTGAACGCGGCGGCCCGGTCGGAAGGGCCGGCCGGAAGGAGGGCCCATGCTCACCCGGAGACGTCTCACAGTCGCCCTGATGGCCGCGGCGATCGGCATGGCGGGCGTCGCCGACGCCGCCCCGCCGCCCGAGGGGCAGTCGCGCGACGGCCAGAACCGCCGCGTCCGCATCCACAACCAGACCGGCGTGGTGCTGCAGACGCTGCAGGCCGCCGATGTCCGCACCGGGACCTTCGGCGCCGACCTGCTGGGCGGAACCCCTGTCGCCAGCGGCTCCAGCGCGCCCGTGACCATCGACGACGGCGCGGGGGGCTGCCTCTACGACCTGCGGGCCGGGCTGGCCGGCGGGCAGGTCCTGTTGCGCGAGAACATCAACGTCTGCCGCATCGCCGACTACTATCTGACCCGCTAGCCTTGGCGCCGCGCGAGATCGACACCGGGCTGGACGGGTTCCGCCTGTGGCCGGCGGCCCTGACGCCGGACGAGCAGGCCGCCCTGCGCGATGGCGTGCTGGCGGCGATCGGGGCGGCGCCCTTCTACCGGCCGACGACGCGGACCGGGCGGCCGTTTTCGGTCGAGATGACCAATCTGGGTCCGCTGGGCTGGGTCTCGGACCGCTCCGGCTATCGCTATCAGCCGACGCACCCGGTGACGGGGGAGGCGTGGCCGCCGATGCCGGATCGCCTGGTGGAGCTGTGGCGCGACCTGACCGGCTGGCCGGAGCCGCCGGACGCCTGTCTGGTCAACCTCTACCGCGAGGGGGCGAGGATGGGGCTGCATCAGGACCTGGAGGAGGCGGACCGAACGGCGCCGGTGCTGTCGGTGTCGCTGGGGGATACGGCCGTGTTCCGCTTCGGGGCGGCGCAGGGCGGGCCGACGCGGTCGGTGCGGCTGGCCTCGGGCGACGTCTGCGCCCTGACCGGGCCGGCGCGGCTGGCGCGGCACGGCATCGATCGGGTGCTGGCGGGGTCGTCCGGCCTCATACCGGGCGGAGGACGGCTTAATCTGACGTTGCGGCGGGGGGGCTAGGGACTAGGGACTAGGGGCTAGGGGTGAGCCGCTTCCCGTCGTTCGCCCCGGGGCGGCCGCTGATGACCCGGCCCCCGTATGGCCCGCCGTCCACTTCCTAGCCCCTAGCCCCTAGCCCCTAGTCCCTGGTTCCTCATCACTCGCCCGTGACTCGACGCCCCGGCGAGGCCGCGCCACTGTCCCGCTTTGCCGAGCCGGAGGTCCCCATGCCCGATCTGATCCGACCCGAAGGCCCCGAGGCCGACGATTTCCGCCTCAGCCGGCGGGGGCTCGCCACGGCGGGCCTCGGCGGGCTGTTCTTCGCAGGCTATGCGCCGGCCGCTTTGGCGGCGCAGGCCAGTCCGGTGACCACCCCGGCGGACGGGCTGGAGACGGCGAACGTCAGCTATCCGGCCCCCGACGGCTTCGACCTGCCGGCCTTTGTGGCGCGGCCCCAGGGCGACGGCCCCTTCCCGGTGGTGGTGGTGGCCTCGGAGATTTTCGGCGTCCACGAATATATCCGCGACGTCTGCCGGCGGCTGGCCCAGGCGGGCTACGCCGCCATCGCTCCGGCCTTCTTCGTCCGGGTCGAGGATCCCGCCGGCGCCGAGATGGCGCGGGTGCAGGAGATCGTCGCGGCCGCGGGTTATGAGCAGGTCATGGGCGACATCGCCGCCACCCTCGACTGGGCCAGCCAGCAGCTGTGGGCCAATGCCGACAAGGTCGGAATCACCGGCTTCTGCTGGGGCGGCAAGGTGGTGTGGCAGGCGGCGGCGCGGTTCGCCGCGATAGACGCCGGCGTCGCCTGGTACGGCCGTCTGGCCCCGGCCGCCTCCGCCACGCCAGAACAGGCCGCCGCCGGCGCCCCCTGGCCGGTCGACGTGGCCGGCGACTTGAAGGCGCCGGTGCTGGGCCTGTACGGCGAGGCCGACCGGGGCATTCCGCTCGACAGCGTCGAGGCGATGCGCAGCGCCCTGCAGCGCGCCGGACAGACGGAGAGCTCGATCGAGGTCTATCCGGCGGCGCCGCACGGCTTCCACGCCGACTATCGCGACAGCTATCGCCCGGCCGACGCGGCCGACGGCTGGGCGAAACTGCTGGCGCTCTTCGAGGCGCGGCTGAAGGTCTAGCAGCCGAAACGATCGATTACCTCGGCCAGCGGGATGTGACCTTGCAGCGCCCCCGTTCCGGGCGGCGTCTCGCCGTCCTCGAGCGCGAGGGCGAACCGCACCGCCGGATCGGCCTCGATCCGGCGCCGGATCGCCGCCAGCTTCGGCCAGCGGGCGATGTCGGCGACCGCGTGATACTCCAGCCAGCGCGCCACGCCGGCCAGAAGGGCATCCGCCAAAGTGGGTCTGCCGCCGACCAGCCAGGGGCCGTCGCCGACCATGGCTTCCAGTTTGTCGTGCCGCTCGATGACGCCCTCATGGCCAAGACGCCCCAGGGCGGCCTGATAGTCGGGGTCCGGCGTCTCCAGCTCCATCGCCACCCATAGAGGGGTGAAGGCGCCGGTGAAGCCGGTGTTGAGGAAGGCCATCAGCTGGTGCATGCGGTCGGCCTCCGCGGACAGCGGGTCGAAGCTGATGCGGCGGTCGGTGTCCCGGGCCTCCAGCCAGGCCGCGATGGCCATGGTCTCGCTCAGGGGGCGGCCGTCGTCGGTGATCAGGGCCGGGGTTTCGTGCCGCGCATTGATGCGGGCGTAGCCGGGCTCGCGCATTTCGCCCAGCATATCGACGCGGCACAGGCGATAGGGCTGTCCCAGCCATTCAAGGGCGGCGACCAGTCCCATCGAGGCGCCTGACGGGAAGCCGTACAGAAGGATCGGTTCCATTGGTGTGTTTCCGTGATTTCGAGGATCACGCTGCGCAGCGAAACTGGAAACTACGGACCGGCCGCCCCAAGTAAATCACGCACTTTTTTGTAACCGGAACGGACCGTGGCCATGAAGGACGTCGTCTCGCGCTGTCCCATCGAGGAGGCCATGCGGGTGCTGAGCGGCCGCTGGCCGACGCTGCTGCTGTACTATCTGGCGGACGGGACCAAACGCTTCAGCGATCTGAAACGTGACAATCCGACGGTGTCCCACCGGATGCTGACGCTGGAGTTGCGCAAGCTCGAGGCGGCGGGCGTGGTGCGCCGCACCGACCATCCGGGATATCCGCGGCGGGTCGACTACGACCTGACGCCGTCGGGCCGAAAGCTGGTTCCGTTGATCGATGCGCTGGGCGACTGGTGGGACGAGACCGAAGCGGAACGCGCCGCCCCGGCCACCGTCGCCGAGGCCGCCTAGGCCGTGCCGTCGAAATGGCCGCCGTCGAGGTCGGCGGCTTTCGCATAGGCGGCGTTTCCCGCGGTCGCGCCGGAGCCCTTGGCGGCGACCACGACCATGGCCGGGCGCACGGTGCGGCCGAACAGGGCGTAGCCGGCCTGCAGGGTCTGGATCACCTGGCCGCCCTGGATGGTGTCGGACGGCTGCTCCATCATGGCCTGGTGCAGATGAGGGTCGAAGGCCTCGCCCGGCTCGGGGGCGACGCGTCTGAGGTTGTTGGCCTCGAAGGCCGACAGCAGCGACTTCTGGGTGAGCTCCAGACCCGTGACCAGCCCGGCCTCGCCGGCGTCGGCGTCCTTCGGCGCCGCCTGCAGGGCGCGCTCGAGGTTGTCGGCCACGCCCAGCAGGTCGCGGGCGAATTTCTGGATGGCGTAGGCGCGGGCGTCGTTGTTCTGGGTCTCGGCGCGCTTCTTCGTGTTTTCGGCCTCGGCCACGGCGCGCAGGGCGCGGTCCTTCCACTGGTCGCGCTCGGCGATCAGGGCGTCGATAGGTCCGAGACCGTCGTCGGGCTCGCCGTCGAAGCCTTCCGCCTCGCCGATATCGGCGGCCAGTTCCTCGGAGGTGGGGGTGTCGTCGTGAATGTCGCTCAAGTTTCTTGTCCGTCCAGCATCCGGCCCAGCACCCGGGCGGTATAGTCCACCAACGGTATGACACGGGCGTAGTTCAGTCGCGCGGGGCCGATGACGCCGATGGCGCCCAGCACACGCTGCCGGCCCGTCATATAGGGCGCCGCGATCACGGCGGAACCCGAAAGCGAAAACAACCGCGTTTCCGCCCCGATGAAGATGCGCACGCCCTGGGCCGTGGACACCCCGTCCAGCAAGCCGATCAGCTGTTCCTTCTGCTCCAGATCGTCGAACAGGACCCGGACCCGCTCCAGATCCTCGGCGGTCTCGCGGTCGTGCAGCAGATTGGCCCGGCCGCGCACGATCAGCGACCGTTCGCGCTCGGCCCCGCCGGACCAGGCGGCCATCCCGTCCTCGACGAGACGGGCCGCCGCGGCGTCGAGTTCGCGGCGGGCGGCGTCCAACTCGGTGCGCATTTCGGTGCGCGCCTCGTGCAGGGGGCGGCCCTTGAGGCGGGCGTTGAGGAAGTTCGACGCCTCCTGCAGGGTCGAGGGGGTGACCCCGGCCTTCAGCGGCATCAGCCGGTTCTCGACCGAGCCGTCGTCGCCGACCAGCACCGCCAGGGCCTGGTCGTGGCCGAGGGCGACGAACTCGACGTGTTTGACCCCGGCCTCGCGCACCGGGCTGGCCACGATGCTGGCCCCGCCCGCCAGACCCGACAGCAGGGAGGAGGCCTCGTTCAGGGCCTCCTCGAAATTGCGGCCGCTGCCGGCGAGGCGGGCGTCGATCTCGCGCCGCTCCTCGGCCCCGACGTCGCCGATCTCGAGCAGGCCGTCGACGAACAGGCGCAGGCCGGCGTGGGTCGGGATGCGCCCCGCCGAACTGTGCGGAGAGCCCAGCAGGCCGGCCAGGGTCAGGTCCTGCATGGTGTTGCGGATCGAGGCCGGCGAAAGGGCCACGCCGGTCAGGGACAGGGTGCGCGATCCGACCGGTTCTCCGGTCTCCAGATAGGATTCGACGATGCGGCGGAAGATGTCGCGGGCGCGCTGGTCCAGCCCGGTCAGGCTGCCGGTCTCCAGCGAGGACGAGGTGAGGAGCGGCGATTTCATGTCGTGGCCCGGGCGTTCCATGTCGCCCGCTCCAGCCGGTGCACCAGACAGTCGTCGTCGTCGAACATCCGGCGGCCGACGACCTCGAAGCCGAGTCGCTGATAGAAGCGGTGGGCGTCCGTGTTCGACGCCAGCGGGTCGATGACGATGGCGGGGACCGCCGGATCGGCGAGGCAATCGTTGATCGCCAGGGTCATCATCTGCGTGCCGTAGCCGCAGCCCAGCGCGTCCTTCGGGCCGATCCAGATGTCCATCGCCTGCAGGTTCGGCTCGATCTCGCCCCAGTAGTGGGTCGGCTCGAGATGGGGATCGACGATCTGCATGACGCCGATGGGCCGCCCTTCCACCTCGGCGATGCGGTAGAAGCTGTGCTCCGACTGATCGGACAGCTCCTCGCGCCACTGGATGCCGCCGAAGGCGATGTCGGCGTCGGGGTCGTCGGTCGAGCAGGCGATGACGTGCGGCTCGCGGTCCCAGCCGGCGAGCAGATCGGCGTCCTCGAGCGTCGCCGGGCGCAGCCGGACGGCGGAAGGCGCGGACAGGGGGGAATACAGGCTCACGGTTTCAGGATAAGCAGCCCGGCCGTCCCGTCCAAGGAAATCGCTCATGTCGACCGCCCGCCCTTCCGAACGCGCCCCCGAACAGCTCCGCGCCGTGACGCTGGAGACCGGGGTCAACCGCTACGCCGAGGGTTCGTGTCTCGTGACCTTCGGTCATACCAAGGTGCTGGTGACGGCCTCGGTCGAGGAGAACGTGCCCGGCTGGATGCGCGGCAAGGGGCAGGGCTGGGTCACGGCGGAATACGGCATGCTGCCGCGCGCCACCCACACCCGCGGCCGGCGCGAGGCGGCGGCGGGCAAGCAGAGCGGGCGGACGCAGGAGATCCAGCGACTGATCGGCCGTTCGCTGCGGGCTGTGGTCGATCTGAAGGCGCTGGGCGAGCGGCAGGTGGTGCTGGACTGCGACGTGGTCCAGGCCGACGGCGGCACCCGCACGGCGGCGATCACCGGGGCGTGGGTCGCCATGGCCAGCGCCTTCGACTATCTGCGCGCCGAGGGGGTGCTGAAGGCCGACCCCATCCTCGACCAGGTCGCGGCCATCAGCTGCGGCGTGTGCAGCGACCAGCCGGTGCTGGACCTCGACTATGAGGAGGATTCCACCGCCGAGGCCGACTCCAACTTCGTCCTGACCGGCTCGGGGACCATCGTCGAGATCCAGGCCACGGGCGAGAAGCGCGGCTTCACCCGCGCCGAGTTCGACCGCCTGTTCCAGCTGGCCGAGGGCGGCTGCGCGGAGCTGTTCGCGATGCAAAGGGCGGCGCTGGGGCGGTAGGGGTGGTCGGCCGTCCGCCGCCGACGGTGGCGGCCCTTCAAGATCAGGATGGCGGCCCGCAGGTCTTCACCGCCGCCACTGTGTCGCTGACCCAGGACGAGTAGGGGCCGCCGGGTCCACGCAGTTCAATGTCGATACCGGACCAATCGGGCGCGAAGGCCGAGGTCCGTATGACCCAGCTTTCGCCATGCCTTCTTTGGGGCGGGATCGGAACCGCGTCTGGCAGATTGGGTTGCAGGTTGATCGGTCCAGGTTTCAGCGCAGGCAGATCACGGAATGCCGCTAAGGCGGACGCGAAGGCTTCGCACTCCGTGGTGAACTCCCATTTCACTCCGTTCTGTTCAAGCCAGCCGGACGCCTGAACCGGGCGGCCAGGCGCCAGGTTGATCTCCAACCTTGTGCCGCTTGAGCCCTGCGCCCGGATACCGGAGAACATACCCCTCCACTCTCCGCTCGAGGCCCGGTTCGCATCGGCCGTCGGGTCTTGTGCGCCTACGGAGCTGCACGACGACAACAGGTAGCCGCAAACTGTCAGGCAAAGGACGCGGTCAAGAGCAAGGCTGTGCATCGGGATTCACCTCTTGGCCGGTTTCGGTCGGTCTCGGCGGATCGGGGCTGTCAGCAGCCCGGGGGCCGTCCTCGTAGACGTAGATTTTGTCCGGTTGACCGTTAGCGTCGACAGTCACGATGTAGAGATAGAAAGTCTCCGACGTACGACCATAGTTCTCTCTGGCCAGGCGGTTGTTGCGCAAGAAGAATTCCCAGTCCGTCTGACTTGGCTCAGGGTTGCCGTTGGGGTGGCTGTGGACGTCGCCCAAGTAGATATCGAGGGTGATGGGGTCGAAGTTTATCGTAAGCTCCCCCGTGCTTCCGTCAGGGTTCCGGTCAAGACCGGGGGTGACGGCATTTCCCCACACGGAGTTGTTCGGTCCGCGCGCCAAGCCCCGGCCAAATTCTCGATTTGAAAGTGTTGGAAGCCCGGTTTGCGGGTTGGTATCACCGGCTTCCGCAGCCTCACTCAAAAACTCGCTGGCCGAAGCAGCGCCCGCCGCGTCGGCGTTCCAGGGCAGCGCCGTCGTCGGACGGGCGCACGGGTCGGGCGGCCCTTCGAAATCCGGCAGCCTTTCGTCATGCTGCCCGTCCCACACCACCGGCTCGGGCCGATGCGGGAACGGCTCTGACGGATCGCTCCGTCTCTGGCCGATTACGGTGATGTCGCCGGGTTCGTCGATGGGTGGTTCTGTGTCGGCCACGACATCCTCCTCCTCGACGCCAGGTTACTTCCTCATTTCTCCGGCCGGATAGAGAGGATCCATCACTTCCGGTTGATCGGCCTCAGCCCTCCTCGTCGGCCGCCATGCCCATCATGTGGAAGCCGGCGTCGACGTGGATGACCTCGCCGGTGGTCGAGAAGCCGAGGTCGGAGCACAGCCACAGGGCGCAGCCGGCGACCCCCTCCATCGAGGTGTCCTCCTTCATCGCCGACATGGCGCGGCCCTGGCTGATCATGCCGCGGCCGCCCGAGATGCCGGCCAGCGACAGGGTGCGCATGGCCCCGGCCGAGATGGCGTTGCAGCGGATGCCCTTCGGCCCGAGGTCGCGGGCGATGTAGCGGGTCGCCGCCTCCAGCGCCGCCTTGGCCACGCCCATGGTGTTGTAGTTGGGGATGGCCCGCTCCGAGCCGAGATAGGTCATGGTCACCAGCGAGCCGCCGTTGGGCATCAGCTTCGAGGCCCGTTTGGCCACATCGACGAAGCTGAAGGCCGAGATGTTCATGGCCAGCAGGAAGCTGTCGCGGCTGGTGTTGTCGACGAAGCTGCCCTTGAGCTCGTCCTTGTTGGCGAAGGCCACCGAATGGACCACGAAGTCGATGGTCCCGAATTCCTTCTCCAGCTCGGCGAAGGCGGCGTCCATCGAGGCGTCGTCGGTGACGTCGGCCTGGATCAGCAGTCTGGCGCCGACGCTTTCGGCCAGCGGCCGGACGCGGCGCTCCAGCCCCTCGCCGAGGTAGGTGAAGGCCAGCTCCGCGCCCTGCGCCGCCAGCTGGGAGGCGATGCCCCAGGCGATGGAGTTGCTGTTGGCGACCCCCATGATCAGGCCCTTCTTGCCCTTCATGAGTTCGCCCCTGGGCATGTTCCAGCCGCTCTCGCTCGCCATGGTCAGTCTCCGTTCTTCGAGCCGGGAGGGTTAGCAGGGGCGGCGACGGCGGGAAAGTCTGGCGCGTCGGCCTGCGCCTCCCGGCGGCGGGTCAATCGCGCCAGCAGCGGCGTGGCCGTCACGCCATGGACGATGATCGACAGCAGGATGATGAAGCCGACCACGGCCCACAGCCGCTCGCTGTCGCCGAAATCGCCGTGGTTGATTCCGTAGGCGAGATAATAGACCGAGCCGACCCCGCGGATGCCGAGGAAGGCCAGCAGCAGACGCTCGCGCCACGGCTGGCCCGACCCCGCCATGGCGATCAGTCCGGCGACCGGCCGGACGATGAAGACCACCGCCAGTCCGATCAGGGCGTCGGTCCAGGTCAGGCTGGACAACAGGCCGTTGGCCAAGGCCCCGCCGAACAGCACCAGCAGCAGCATCATCAGCAGCCGTTCGATCTGGTCGGAGAAATCGTGCATCTCCTGATGGAACTCATGGTCGCGCTCGGAGCCCCGGATCATCACGGCGCAGACGAAGACGGCGAGGAAGCCGTAGCCGTGAACCATCTCGGCGACCGAATAGGCGATCAGGGTGGCGGCGACGGCGATCAGCCCGTCGGCCAGCTTCGACAGGCCGCCGCGACGACTGCGGAACAGCAGATAGCCGAGCGTCTTGCCGATGAGCAGGCCGGCCCCCAGCCCGACCAGCAGCTTCCAGCCGACCTTGATGGTGAACCAGTCGGTCAGACCCCCCTGCGTGGCCAGTCCGCCGGCCGCGGCGAGTATGGCGAGGTGGACGAAGGGGAAGGCGAGGGCGTCGTTCAGCCCGGCCTCGGAGGTGAGGCCGAAGCGGACTTCGTCCTCCTCGCCGGAGCGGGGCGGCCCGACCTGCACGTCCGAGGCCAGCACCGGATCGGTCGGCGCCATCGAAGCCCCGAACAGCAAGGCCATAGCCAGGCTGAAGCCGAGGCCGGCCCAGCCCAGCCAGGCCACGGCGGCGATCGTCAGAGGCATGGCGATGGCCAGCAGCCGCCAGGTCGTCGACCATTTCCGCCAGCCCGGCGGCCGGTCCAGTTTCAGGCCTGCGCCCATCAGGCTGATGATGACCACCAGCTCGGTCAGCCGCTCGGTCGCCGTGTCCCAGGTGCGCGGGTCCGGATCGAAGGCCAGAAGGCCGGTGCTGAACACCAGCACGCCGAGCCCGACGCACAGGATGGCCAGGGTCAGCGGCAGCCGCTTCAGTCCCACCGGGGCCCAGGACACCAGCAGGACGACCCCGCCGAGGCCGAGCAGGAACAGGATGTAGGGGTCGAAGGTCAGGGAGGCTCCGGGGTCAGGTTCGGCGGGTCATCATCGCCCGAAACGGCGGGGCCGTCTGCAGCAACGCCGGCGGGGGCCTTCTGATCCTCAGTCCGGCGGTCCGGCCCGGCGGATGTTTCCAATAACGGCCTCGATCACCTCGGCCCAGATCCCGGTCGGCAGCTCATGGCCGACTCCCTCGAGGATGGTGAGGCGGGCGTCGGGCAGCCGGCCGGCGAGGGCGTGCGCGTGGGCCACGGGGGTCACCGGGTCGCGGTCGCCGTGGATCACCAGCACCGGCGCCCGGATGGCCGGGGCGACGTCCGGATGGCTGGTGTCATAGGCGGCGTGGTTCAGGGCGCTGGCCCGGTCGCGGGCGCGCCGGAACTCGCCCTGCGCCAGCCGGGTCTGGGCGGCCTCGTCGAACGGGAAACGGTCGCCGCGCATCCGTCGCGCGCCCTCGACATGGAAGGCCACGACCGCGGCTTCGTCGGTCCAGTCGGCGGGCATGGCGGACATCAGGAAGTCGAGCAGGTCGGGGTCCATTCCCGGAAGGTCCGAAACGTCGTCCAGCGGCCCGGAGCCCCAGATGGTCAGGCTGGCGACCCGCTGCGGCTCGGCGGCCGCCGCCGCCTGCAGCAGGTAGCCGCCCATGGAGAAGCCGACCAGATGGGCCGTGGCGAGGCTGAAGCCGTCCATGACGCGGAAGATGTCCCCGGCCAGGTCGGCAAGCGCGTAGGGCGGCTGGCCGAGGGCATAGCTGGTGGAGCGCCCGACATCGCGGTGGTCGTAGCGGATGACGTGAAAGCCCCGGTCGGCGAGGTCGCGGCAGAAGCCCTCGGGCCACCACAGCATCGACGCCTGGGCGCCCATGACCAGGACGATCGCGGGGTCGGCCGGATCACCGAAATCCTCGGCGCACAGTTTCAGCCCCTCGATCCGGACAAGCCGCTCCGGCACGGGGTCAGACCTTCGACAGGATCAGCGTGCCGTTCGTCCCGCCGAAGCCGAAGCTGTTGGACATGACGTGTTTCAGCTCGCCGTCGTGGCGCTTCCTGAGGATCGGCATGCCCTCGAACTCGGGATCGAGGTTTTCGATATGGGCGCTCTCGGCGGCGAAGCCGTGCTTCATCATCAGCAGGCAGTAGATCGCCTCCTGGGCCCCGGCCGCGCCGAGCGAATGGCCGGTCAGGGACTTGGTCGAGGAGATCATCGGCAGGTCGTCGCCGAAGACGTTGCGCACCGCGCCCATCTCCTTGCTGTCGCCGACCGGCGTCGAGGTGCCGTGCGGGTTCAGATAGTCGATGCGCGGATTGCCGGCCATTTCCAGGGCGATCTTCATGCAGCGTTCGGCGCCCTCGCCCGAGGGGGCGACCATGTCGTAGCCGTCGGAATTGGCGCCGTAGCCGGTGACCTCGGCGTAGATGGTCGCGCCGCGGGCCTTCGCCCGCTCGTATTCCTCGAGCACCACGATGCCCGCGCCGCCGGCGATGACGAAGCCGTCCCGGTCCTTGTCATAGGCCCGGCTGGCGACGGCTGGCGTTTCGTTGAAGTTGGAAGACATGGCGCCCATGGCGTCGAACATATTCGACATCGACCAGTCGATATCCTCGACGCCGCCGGCGAAGACCACGTCCTGCTTGCCCCAGGCGATCTGTTCGGCGGCGGCGCCGATGCAGTGGGCGCTGGTCGCGCAGGCCGAGCTGATCGAATAGTTGATGCCCTTGAGCTCGAACCAGGTGGCCAGCACTGCCGAGGGGCCGGAGGCCATGGCCTTGGGCACGGCGAACGGGCCGATGCGCTTGGGCGAGCCCTTTTCGATCGTCGTGGCCGCCGCCTGCAGGATGACCTGGGTCGAGGGGCCGCCTTCGCCGACGATCAGGCCGATGCGCTCGTCCTTGATCTCGTCCGGAGTCAGACCGGAATCCTTGAGGGCCTCCTCGAAGGCGATGTGGCCCCAGGCGGTGCCGTTGGCGAGGAAGCGGGCGGCGCGGCGATCGACGTGCGGAGCCCAGTCATCGGCCGTGTGGCCAAGAGCCGGCGGAGCCCAGACCTGCGAGCGGAAGCCGTGGGCGGCGTGATCGGCGGCGTGCTGCACGCCCGACTTCGCATCGCGCAGGGAGGCGGCGACCTCATCCTGCCCTGTGCCGATGGAGGAGACGATACCCAGTCCGGTGACGACGACACGCCGCATGGTGCTTCCTTCTTGAACTCAGATCGCCGCGTTGTCCGCGGTCTGTGAACGGGTTTAGCCGCCGACGGGTTCAGCGGCCCCGAACAGGCCGACACGCATGTCGGTGGCGGTATAGATGGGAACGCCGTCGGCCTCGAGCACCCCGTCGGCGATGCCCATGACCAGGCGGCGGTTGATGACCCGCTTGAGGTCGATCTTGTAGACCACCTTCTTGATGTCGGGCGTCACCTGGCCCGTGAATTTGACCTCGCCGACGCCCAGCGCCCGGCCGCGGCCGGGGCCGCCGATCCAGCCGAGGTAGAAGCCGACCAGCTGCCACATGGCGTCGAGGCCCAGGCAGCCGGGCATGACCGGGTCGCCGATGAAATGGCACTGGAAGAACCAGAGGTCCGGGTGGATATCCAGCTCGGCCTCGACATAGCCCTTGCCGTGGGCGCCGCCGTCCGCATTGATCTGCGTGATCCGGTCGAACATCAGCATCGGCGGAGCCGGCAGTTTGGCGTTGCCCTCGCCGAAGACTTCGCCCCGGCCCGCGGCCAGCAGCGCCTCATAGTCGTACGAGGAGGGACGATCGGTCTGGGTCACGGGCGCTCGCATCTCAGGAGGCCGGCGACGCGAACGCCGCTGATGGCCGGTGTGGCCGCCGGGTTACACGAGCGCGGGAGCCGGCTCAACACCGCTCGCTATCCGCGACCCGTTCCCGCCGGGCGGGCCGCGTTGCACAGCGCCCGCTCCTGGGCCCCGAAGACTGCGCCCTGGCGCACCCAGCCGCGCAGACGCCCCGCCCGGATGCGGCACCAGCCCTCCTCGCATTCGTCCATGGCGACGAGGGAGCGCGCCGACAGGCGGGCGCGAACGGGCGAGGCGTCGGACCGTCCGGCGCGGACGGGAATCTCCTCGTTCGACGCGTTGAAGACGCTGCGGCGACTGGAGACCACGCTGCGATGAACCCAGGCCACGCCCCCCTCGGGATCGCAGATCTTGCGCCATTCGGTGGTCTCGGCGATCACCTGCACCGGCAGGCCGGAGACGCGGTACTCCCACAGGATGCGGTGATCGAGGCCCGGGCCGAAGCGGGCGTGGACCTCGGACGACTTCAGCGACAGCCAGCGCGGCACCGGCTGGCCGCTCGGCGTCGGACGGCCGTCCGGCATGGTCCGGGACGCCCCGGCCAGCACCGCCGCGCAGACGACACCCGCCGTGACGGCCAGCCTTTGGAAGCGGGGACGAGCTTTGCTAGACACGCGAGGTCCGTGAAATCGAAGGCTCCGAATGTCCGCGTCCAGGCTTAAGGTCGTATTAACCAGACGGTTGCCGGACGCGGTCGAGACGCGCATGCGCGAACTGTTCGACGCCGAGCTGAATCTGACCGACAGGCCGATGGACCGCGCCGCGCTGGAGGCCGCCGTGCAGCGGGCCGAGGTGCTGGTCCCGACCATCACCGACGCCATCGACGCCGGACTGATCGCGGGGGCGGGCGACCAGCTGAAGATGATCGCCAATTTCGGCGCCGGAGTGGATCACATCGACGTCGAGGCGGCGGTCGGGCGCGGCCTGATTGTCACCAACACCCCGGGCGTGCTGACCGAGGACACCGCCGATCTGGCCATGGGTCTGATCCTCGCGGTCAGCCGGCGCATCGTCGAGGGGGCGCAGGTGGTGGCCGCGGGCCGGTTCGAGGGCTGGACCCCGACCTGGATGACGGGCCGAAAGCTGTGGGGCAAGCGGCTGGGCATCGTCGGCATGGGCCGCATCGGACAGGCCCTGGCCCGCCGCGCGAAGGCCTTCGGCATGCAGGTCCACTATCACAACCGCAGACCGGTCCCGGACATGATCGCCGAGGAGCTGGGGGCGACATACTGGGACGATCTGGACCAGATGCTGGCGCGGATGGACATCATCTCGCTGAACTGTCCGGCGACGCGGGAGACGCATCATCTGCTCTCGGCGGAACGTCTGGCGCGGCTGCAGCCGCACGCCCTGCTGATCAACACCGCCCGCGGCGAACTGATCGACGAGGCGGCCCTGGCCGACGCCGTGGCGCGACACGCCGTCGCCGGGGTCGGGCTGGACGTCTACGAGCACGAGCCGGCGGTCCATCCCGGCCTGCTGGGGCACGCCAACGTCGTGCTCCTGCCGCACCTCGGCTCGGCGACGCTGGAGGCCCGTCAGGACATGGGCGACCGGGTCATCACCAACATCCAAACCTTCCGCAACGGCCACCGGCCGCCGGACCGGGTCATCCCGGCGATGCTCTAGGTCAGCCGCAGACCGGACAGGACGGATCGGCGGAGACGGAGACCACGCGCGCCGCAGCCGCCAGTCCGTCGTAGACCAGCAGGCGGCCGATCAGGGCCTCGCCCGCGCCGGTGATCAGCTTGATCGCCTCCAGCGCGGCCATCGAGCCGACGACGCCCGCCAGCGCCCCGACCACGCCGACGCGGGCGCAGGTCTCGGCGTCCGGCGGGACCTCCGGGACGAGGCAGCGGTAGCAGGGACGGCCCGCGAAGACCCCGACCTGGCCGCTCCACCGTCCGAGCGCGCCCGAGACGAGCGGGATGGAGGCCGCGACGCAGGCGGCGTTGGTCGCGAACCGGGTCCCGAAATCGTCCGTGCCGTCGATGACCAGGTCGCAGCCATCCAGCAGCCGGGCCGCATTGTCCGACGTCAGCCGTTCGGCCGCCGCCTCGATCCCGATGTGGCGGTTCAGGGCGGCCAGCCGGGTCGCGCCCGCCTCGACCTTGGGGGCGCCGACGTCCTGTTCGGAAAAGGCGATCTGGCGCTGCAGATTGGACAGGGCGACCTGATCGTCGTCGATCAGCCGCAGGCGGCCCACGCCCGCCGCCGCCAGATACAGGGCGGCCGGGGCGCCGACCCCGCCCATGCCGACAATGCCTATTCGGGCGGCCTTCAGCCGCTGCTGGCCGGGGCCGCCGACCTCGGCCAGCACCAGATGGCGGGCGTAGCGTTCGATTTCGTCGTCAGAGAAGCTCACCCGCCTCCGTTAGGCGGTCACAGTCGCGACGTCACGCGGCCTTGCGCAGTTGCAGGATCACTTCCGCCTCCCGGGCGGTGACGCGGGACAGGCAGTTCAGGCCGACGCGCTGCAGGAGCGCTACCGGGTCGGCGCACAGCCCCATCGGCTCCTCGATGCGGCGGGCCGTGATCGGCGTATCGATCAGCACGCGAAAACCGGAGTGGCGGGGATCGTCCAGCAGCCGTCGGACCAGCCGGTCCAGATCCACCCGTGCGCCCTCGATAGCCTGCAGGATATGCCCGTCGTGGAACATCACGCAGCTGGTCAGGTGGTCGCGGCGGTTGTTGCGCTCGGAGACGCCCAGAATCTGGGCGATCGACAGCGTCGACGCGCCGGTCGCGCCGACAGCTTCGCTTGCGTAGATGACGCGATGAAGCACGTCGATTCCCTCGGATGGCGATTTATGGGGGCGAAGAGTGTCCATGTAACGGGTTACATTGGTCAGAATGTGGCTCAGCGGGGCCGTTGAAATCGCGTCGGAATCGGCTTGCCGCGCCGCAATCCGGTCGCCATCTGAAACGGATGATGAACGCGAACGACACCCCCTCTCCCGGCTGGCACGGCACAACCATCCTCGCGGTGCGCAAGGACGGGCGCACGGTGATCGCCGGCGACGGCCAGGTCTCCATGGGTCCGACCATCGTCAAGGGCGCGGCGCGCAAGGTGCGCACCCTGGCCGGCGGCAAGGTGCTGGCCGGCTTCGCCGGGGCCACGGCCGACGCCTTCACCCTGATCGAGCGGCTGGAGGCCAAGCTGGAGCAGTATCCGGACCAGCTGGCCCGCGCCTGCGTCGACCTGGCCAAGGACTGGCGCACCGACCGCTATCTGCGCCGGCTCGAGGCCATGCTGCTGGTCGCCGACCGAAGCTCGATCTTCACCGTCACCGGCGTCGGCGACGTGCTGGAGCCGGAGCACGGCGTGGCCGCGGTCGGCTCGGGCGGCAATTTCGCCCTCGCAGCGGCGCGCGCCCTGATCGACCATACCGATGTGGACGCCGAGACCATCGCCCGCCGGGCCATGGCCATCGCGGCCGACATCTGCGTCTACACCAACGGCAATCTGACCGTGGAGACGCTGGAGCCCTGACGGCCTTCAGCTCCCGATGAAGCCTGCGACGACGGCGCCTTTCGGCGAATTAACGGGACAGGTCCCGTAGCCTGCCGTCTATTACCGGAGGAGGTTCCCCGATGCGCCTGATCGCCTTCGCCGCCCTGTTGGTCGCCTCGCCGGCTGTCGCCCAGGCGCCCGACGTGGCGCCGATTGTGGCGGCCGAGCGAGCCTTCGCCGCCGACTTTCCGGCCATGGGCCTTGCCGGCAGTTTCCAGAAATGGGGCCGGCCCGACGCTGTTCTGATCAATGGCGGCCAGGCGCAGGAAATCGCATCCGTGTTCGAGGGCGCTCCCCTGACCCGCCAGCCCGGCGAGCCGCTGATCGAATGGTGGCCGACCTTCGCCGGCGTGGCGAAATCCGGCGAGCTGGGATTCACCACCGGCCCGGCCGCCCGCGATCAGGAGGGCTACGGCCACTATTTCACGATCTGGAAGCGTCAGGCCGATGGCGCATGGCGCTGGGTCTATGACGGCGGCTCCAACGCCAGCCCGGCGGGCCAGCCGGGTCCCGACAGCGAGCCCCGCATTCTGCCCGTCGCCACGGTCGGCGCCGGTTCCGCCGAGGCGGCGATGGTCGAGGTCCGGACGGCTGAAGCCGCCCTGGCGCAGGCCGCGGCGGCCGACCAGAAGGCCGCACACCTGTCGGTGCTCGCGTCCGACGGCCGGCTGTACGTCGCCCCCCTCTCGCCGGCGGAAGGACCGGACGCCTTCGCCGCGGCGCTCGACATCTGGCCCGCCCGCTTCGACTTCGGCGTTACGGAAGGGGGCGGCGCTTCGGACGCCGGCGACATGGCCTGGACTTACGGCCCGGCCGCCTGGATCCGCGACGACGTCGCCCGCCGCGGCCACTACATGCGGCTGTGGCAGAAGCGGCCGGAGGGCTGGAAGCTGATCATGGCCCAGCTGATCCCGGCCCCGATCGCCCCGCCCCCTCCCGCCGGGGGCTGAGCCGCCCTATCTGCAACCCATGACCGACCTCTCCCCCCGCGAAATCGTCTCCGAACTCGACCGCTTCATCGTCGGCCAGGACGACGCCAAGCGCGCTGTGGCCGTGGCCCTGCGCAATCGCTGGCGGCGCAAGCGCGTGCCCGACGACCTGCGTGACGAGGTCACGCCCAAGAACATCCTGATGATCGGCCCCACCGGCGTCGGCAAGACCGAGATCGCCCGCCGCCTGGCGAAACTGGCCGGGGCCCCCTTCCTCAAGGTCGAGGCGACCAAATTCACCGAGGTCGGCTATGTCGGCCGCGACGTCGATCAGATCATGCGCGACCTCGTCGAGGCGGCCCTCGTCATGGTCCGCGACAAGCGCCGCACCGGCGTGAAGGCGAAGGCCGAGGCCGCCGCCGAGGAGCGGATCCTCGACGCCCTCGTCGGGCCGGGCTCGCAGCCTGCCACCCGCGACAGCTTCCGCAGGAAGCTGCGCGCCGGGGAGCTGGACGACAAGGAGATCGAGCTCCAGCTGGCCGACACGGCCTCGCCGATGCAGGGCATGGACCTGCCCGGCGGCGGGGGCATCGGCATGATCAATCTGTCCGAGATGCTGGGCAAGCTGGGCGGCGGCCGCACGAAGTCGGTCCGGCTGCCGGTGCGCGACGCCGTCGGCCCGCTGATCGCCGAGGAGAGCGACAAGCTGCTGGATCAGGACAGCCTGACACGCGAGGCCGTGCTGCTGGCCGAGAACGAGGGCATCGTCTTCCTCGACGAGATCGACAAGGTGGCGGCGCGTCAGGGCGCCTCGGGCGCCGACGTCAGCCGCGAGGGGGTCCAGCGCGACCTGCTGCCGCTGATCGAGGGCACCACGGTGTCGACCAAATACGGGCCCGCCAAGTCGGACCACGTGCTGTTCATCGCCTCGGGGGCCTTCCATGTCGCCAAGCCGTCCGACCTGCTGCCCGAGCTGCAGGGCCGGCTGCCGATCCGGGTCGAGCTGAAGGCCCTGACGCGCGACGACTTCGTGCGCATCCTGACCGAGCCCGAGGCCAATCTGATCCGCCAGAACCAGGCC
>Ga0164290_1001539_pt1 | contig 31048 bp, 25 predicted proteins | sample Micstemetagenome_FD_108782 | JGI IMG/M metagenome (GOLD analysis project Ga0164290, IMG submission 108782) | Contaminated culture microbial community from soil near Moab, Utah, USA - Microcoleus steenstrupii SON62 (Illumina Assembly) | ecosystem: Environmental > Terrestrial > Soil > Soil crust...
CGATGACCACGCCGGTGTATTCATCGTCGACGTCGATGACGACGTCCTCGATCGGCTCCAGACGCTCGCCGTTCTCGCCGGTCTGATAGACCACGCGCGGACGCGAGATCGACAGTTCGAAGCCCTCGCGGCGCATGTTCTCGATCAGCACGCCCAGCTGCAGTTCGCCGCGGCCGGCGACCTCGAAGGCGTCCTTGCCGCCGGTCTCGGTGACGCGGATGGCGACGTTGGCTTCAGCCTCCTTGAGCAGGCGGTCGCGGATGACGCGCGACTGGACCTTGTCGCCCTCGCGGCCGGCCAGCGGGCTGTCGTTGACCGAGACGGTCATGGAGATGGTCGGCGGATCGATCGGCTGGGCCGGCAGCGCCTCGGTGACCTCGAGGGCGCACAGGGTGTCGGCCACGGTGGCCTTGGACATGCCGGCGATGGCGACGATGTCGCCGGCCTCGGCGCTGTCGACCGGCTGGCGCTTCAGGCCGCGGAAGGCCAGCACCTTGGTGATACGACCCTGTTCGATGATCTTGCCGTCGCGGTCCAGCGCCTTGATGGCCATGCCCGGGACCGCCTTGCCGCTCTCGATCCGGCCGGTCAGCAGGCGGCCGAGGAAGGGGTCGCTCTCGATCAGCACATTGAGGATCTGGAACGGCTTGTCCTTGTTCTCGACGACCTTCGGCTCCGGCACGTGGCTGACGATCAGCTCGAACAGGGCGTTCAGATTGTCGGACGGCTGGTTCAGATCCATCGTCGCCCAGCCGGCGCGGCCCGAGGCGTAGATGTGCGGGAAGTCCAGCTGCTCGTCGGTCGCGCCGATGGCGGCGAACAGATCGAAGGCTTCATTGTGGACGCGGTCGGGATCGGCGTGGGCGCGGTCGACCTTGTTGATGCAGAGGATGGGACGCAGGCCCATCTTCAGGGCCTTGGTCAGCACGAATTTGGTCTGGGGCATGACGCCCTCTTCGGCGTCGACCAGGATGACGCAGCCGTCCACCATGCCCAGGATGCGCTCGACCTCGCCGCCGAAGTCGGCGTGACCCGGGGTGTCAATGATGTTGATCCGGGTGTCGCCCGTCTCGCCGTGCCACAGCACCGAGGTGCATTTGGCCAGGATGGTGATGCCGCGCTCTTTTTCCTGGTCGTTGGAGTCCATGGCCCGCTCGGCCTGGGCCTCATTGGCTCGGAACACGCCCGACTGGGCGAGGAGCTGATCCACCAGGGTGGTCTTGCCGTGGTCGACGTGGGCGATGATGGCGACGTTGCGGAGATTCATTTCAGACTCGGGCGGACTGTGTTCGGTCGCGGAAGGTCCGCGCCGCTGCAGGGAGAGGCGTGATTGCGGGAAGGCGCGCGCCTCATACAGGGGCGAACGACGAAACGCCAGTGCGCGGCGAGCACGCACTGGCGGAACGGCGGGTGTTATCGCCCCCAAAAGCGGCGGTGCGAGGGCGAACTCAGACCTTGGCCGACCGTCCCCGCACCCAGGCGTACAGCGCCAGGGTGAGCACGACGAAGGTGACGAGTCCGGCCAGCATGGCCGGCCAGGTCGAGCCCTCGGGCAGCATGGCGAACGGCGCTTCATTGTCAGTCGAGACAATGACCCCGGCCGTCATGACGAGGAACAGGCTCTCGCCGACGATCAGGCCGGACGCCAGCAGAACGCCCATCCGGCGGCCGACGTCGGCGAACCGGGTGGTCCTGATCGCCCTGTTGTACAGCCAGCCGCACACCGCCCCGACCACCAGCATGGTGGTCACGGCGGCGGGCAGGTAGAAGCCGATGCCCACGGCGAGGGGCGGAAGCTTCATTTTTCCCTTCGTCGCGCCGCTGAGCACGGCGTCGAGGACGATGATCACCACGCCGATCGCCGCGCCGAGGCCGATCAGGTCCCAGCGCAGATCGCCGCCGATGACGCCGCGCGCCAGCGCCGAGATCAGCGTGGCCTGGGGCGCCGCCAAGGGCTCGTTGGCGATGCCGGCCGGCCCGCCGGCGAAGCCGAAGGCCTGGTTCAGCAGGTTCAGGATCAGCGGGATGACGATGGCGCCGGCGAAGACGCCGACGATCAGGGCGGTCTGCTGACGCCACGGCGAGGCATGAACCAGCTGGGCGGTCTTCAGATCCTGAAGGTTGTCGTTGGCGATGACCGCCACGGCGAAGACGATGGCCGTCACGATCAGGGCGAACGCGATCACCGACGGATCGGCGGGCAGGCCGGCCAGCGCCAGCACGCCCAGCATCAGCAGCGAGGCGATGACGATGGCGAGGATGCCCACGCCCGACACCGGGCTGTTGGACGAGCCGATCAGGCCGGCCATGTAACCGCAGATGGCGGCCACGGCGAAGCCGATGAGGACCACGTAGATCAGGCCGCCGCCGACCAGCAGGGCGGTCGAACCCGCGAGAGTCGGATTGCCCTGGGCGAGCCAGGCCAGAAGACCGCCGATGCCGATCAGACAGGCGACCGACAGGCCGGCGACGATGTTGATCGGGATATCCTGCTCGGTGACTTCGAGCACCGCGCCGCCCTGACGGCGGCGGTTGTCGGCCAGGGCCGAGGTCAGGCCGGTGATCAGCGGCCCGGCCAGTTTGATCAGGGTCCAGATGGCGGCCACGCCGATGACGCCGGCGCCCATCAGACGCACCTCGCGTCCCCAGACCGTTCCGGCCAGTTCTTCAGCCGGCGCGCCCGGCGCGATCGAGGCGGCGATCGAGGGGATGCCGTTGGCGGTCATCCAGGCGATGGCATCGGGACTGGTCAGGATCGGCACTGCGATGCCCCAGGCCAGGATCAGGCCGAACAGCTGCGCCAGTCCGACCGCCAGTCCGATCAGGTGGCCGGCGCCCAGCAGGGCGAACTGCATGCCGAAGCCCATTCCGGTCGCACCGCCTCCCAGCGCCGCCGGCAGTTTGATGAAACGCACCGCCTCGCCGGCGAAGACCCGCCCGGCGACCAGCAGGGCGTAGGCCGCCGAGACGATCGCGCCGGTGATGACCACCCACAGGCCGGCAGCGTTCTCGCGCACGGCGCTCTCGGTCTGTTCGGCGCCGCGCGAGCCTACGGTCAGGACCTCGGCGGCCGCGCGGCCTTCCGGATAGGGCAGGTCGCTGTTGACCACCAGGGCCCGCCGCAGCGGGATGGAGAAGGTCACGCCCAGCACGCCGCCGAAGACGCAGATCAGCACCGACTCCCAGAACGGGAACTCCAGCCACCAGCCGACCATGACGAGGCCGGGCAGGACGAAGATGATCGCGCTCATGGCGCCGCCGACCGAGGCGACGGTCTGGACGGTCATGTTCTCCCAGATGGTCGAATCCTTGAACATCCGCAGGATGGCCATCGAGATGACCGCCGCCGGGATGGCCGAGGCGAAGGTCAGGCCGACCTTGAGCCCCAGATAGGTGTTGGCGGCGGTGAACACGACGGCCAGCAAACAGCCCAGCACCAGGGCGCGCAGCGTCAGTTCGATGCGCTTGCCGGCAGTCGGCCGCGCCTTTCCAGCAGTGTCCGTCACGTCAGGCCCTCTCCCTTGTTACGGCGGAAGTAAGCGGAGAACTGCGAGCGGAGCAATCCTCCATATGGCGGGGCGATCGACTTCCCGACATCGCCCGCACCGGCTATCCCTTCCCGCATGCCGGAACTTCCCGAGGTCGAGACGGTCCGCCGGGGCCTGCAGCCGGTGCTCGAAGGCGCGCGCCTGATCCACGTCCGGCAGAACCGGCCCGACCTCCGGTTTCCCTTTCCCGACCGCTTTTCCGAACGGCTGGAGGGCGCCGTCGTCGAACGCATCGACCGCCGTGCCAAATACCTGCTGATGCCGCTGTCGACGGGCGAGACCTGGGTGACCCATCTGGGCATGACGGGCCGTTTCACGCTGGACGGTGAACAGCTGGGCGAGTTTGAAGAGGCCGCCCCCGTCGCCGGCAAGCACGAGCACGTCAGCCTGTGCGCCTCAAAGGGCCAGACGAACACCCGTCTGGGCTTCGCGGACGCCCGTCGTTTCGGTTTCATGGGCCTGATCCCTTCGGACGAGGTCGGGACCCATCCCTGGTTCGCGGCCCTGGGACCGGAGCCGCTGGGCAACGCCTTCTCGGGCGCGCATCTGGCCGAGGCCCTCGCGGGCAGGAAACAGAACATCAAGGTCAGCCTGCTGGATCAGCGCATCGTCGCCGGCCTCGGCAACATCTATGTCTGCGAGGCCCTGTACCGGGCGCGCCTCTCGCCTCTGCTCCCCGCCGGCAAGGTCTCGAAGCCCCGGCTGGAAACGCTCGCCGCCGTGGTCCGCGACGTCCTCAACGACGCCATCGAGGCGGGCGGCTCGACACTGAGAGACTTCGCCAACGCGGAAGGCGGGCAGGGCTATTTCCAGCACCGCTTCGACGTCTACGGCCGCGAGGGAAAACCTTGCCCAGGTGAGGGCTGCAAGGGGGTGGTCAGGCGAACGGTGCAGGCCGGCCGCTCGACCTTCTGGTGCCCCAGCTGCCAGAAGCGTTGACCCTGCCGTCCTTTCGGGGGCCAATCGGGGAATGTCGAAGAGGTCCCTGATGTTTGCCCGTCTGGCCGCGCTGTCCGCGGCGCTTTTCCTTTCACTGGCGTCCCTCGCCTCCCCCGCAGGCGCCGAACCGGCCAGCTGGCGGGTCACCGACGGCGATACCGAGATGCTGTTGTTCGGCTCCGTCCACATGCTGCCGCCGCATGTCGAGTGGCGCACCGCCCCGCTGGAAGCCGCGCTCGCCTCCGCTGATCTGGTCGCCTTCGAAATCCTCACCCCCGGGACGGAGGAGGAGGAACACGCCATGTACGGGCCTCTGGTCGGCTATATGTTTGCCGAGCAACCGTTGCAGGAGGTTCTGGCCCCCGCCACCTGGGCGCGGCTCGAAGCCTTTCTCGACAGCCATGAGATTCCGGCGGCGGCGTTCGGCCAGCTCCGACCCTGGGCCGCCGCCATGATGCTGGATCTTGCGGTCATCGAGAACGCCGGCAGCGACGAGGACCTCGGCGTCGACACCGTCCTGGAGCAGTCTCTCGCGCAGGGCCAACGCAAGGAGGCGCTCGACACCCCGGACCTGCTCCTGGCCACGATCAGGGGGCTGGCGGCCTATGGCGACGCAGAGGCCGAAGGCCTGCTGAACCAGACTCTCGATTGGCACGAGGAGCTCGAGGATCAACCCGACTGGAGCATGGAGGAGGCTTGGGCGGCCGGCGACACCGACTCCGTCGCCAGCTACGTCGCCGAGATGAAGGTCGAGGCGCCGCTGCTTTATCAGACTCTGATGACGGACCGGAACACCGCCTGGATGCCCGCTCTTGAGCGGATGATGGAGACAGAGACGCGCGTCGTGGTCATCGCCGGCGCCGCGCACATGGCCGGCCCCGATGGCCTGCCCGCCCTGCTGCGCGCCGCGGGTTACACCGTCGAAGGACCATGACCCACCGCATCATCCTGTTCCGCGGCATGAACACCGGCGGCGTCCGCGCGCCCGTGGCCGAGCAGCGCGCCATGGCGGAAGAGATGGGGCTGAAGAACCCCCGCACGCTGGCGGCCAGCGGCAACCTTGTGGTCGAGAGCGGCCAGGCGGCGGCCGTGCTCGAGCGCGAGATCGAGGCGGCGATGGAGAAGCGCTTCGGCCTGAAGATCGCCGCCATGGTCCGCACGCCGGACCAGTGGGCGAAACTGGTCGAGGCCAACCCCTTCCCGACGGAGGCCGCGGCCCATCCGTCGAAGGTCCTCGCCATGGTCATGAAGGACGGAATCCGGCCCGGCGCCCTCGAAGCCTGCCGCGACCTCGCCGAAGGCGGCGAGCGGGTCGAGGCGGTCGACGACGTTCTCTATTTCTGGTTTCCCGACGGCCAGGGCCAGTCGGCCATCTTCAAGAAGGCCACCCCGCGGCTTCTGGGCATGGGTACCGGGCGCAACTGGAACACGGTGCTCAAGCTGGCGGAGATGGCGGGCGCCGCCCGGTGATCGCGTCATCCGGCCGGCATGCGACCGATTCTGACGCAGGCGCGTGCCATAACCGTCTCCTCCGGGCGCCCCGGACTGGACGAGGTAGACGGAATAGACGGTAGACTCCCTTCGCCCCGCCGCTTCCGCCCCCGCCCCCCTCTTGGTAAGGCGGTGCAAAACGAGGAGACCCCATGGCCGACACCTATGCGACCCTGCTGATCGAGCGCCACGCCGACGGCTATGCGGTGGTGACCCTGAACCGTCCCGAGGCGCTGAACGCGCTCAACTCGGCCCTCTTCAAGGACCTGTCGGACTTCCTCGACGCGGTCGAGCACGACGACAGCGTCCGCTGCCTGGTCCTGACCGGCTCGGGCGACAAGGCCTTCGCCGCCGGCGCCGACATCAAGGAGATGTCTGACCAGTCCTACGCCGACATGTACAAGGCGAACTTCTTCGGCCTCGGCCACGATCGGATCACCCGCTTCCGCAAGCCGATCATCGCCGCGGTCAACGGTTTCGCCCTCGGCGGCGGCTGCGAACTGGCCATGCTGTGCGACTTCATCGTGGCGTCGGAGAAGGCCAAATTCGGCCAGCCCGAGATTAACCTGGGCGTCGCGCCCGGCATCGGCGGCTCGCAGCGGCTGACCCGTCTGGTCGGCAAGTCCAAGGCCATGGACATGGTCCTGACCGCCCGCATGATGGACGCCGCCGAGGCTTTGGCGTCCGGCCTCGCGTCCCGCGTGGTCCCGCACGAGACCCTGCTGGACGAGGTCCGCAAGATCGCCGCGAAGATCGCCTCGCAGAGCCCACTGGCCGTCATGGCCAACAAGGAGATGGTCAACGCCGCCCTTGAGACCACCCTGACCCAGGGCGTCCAGTTCGAACGCCGCCTGTTCCATTCCCTGTTCGCCTTCGAGGATCAGAAGGAGGGGATGGCGGCCTTCGTGGAGAAGCGGAAACCCAGCTTCACGGGGCGCTAGACGAAGGTCAGCTCCGCCCGGTCGGCGCCGTGGCGGGCGACCAGTCGGGCGGGCCGGCCCCGGATCCACAGCCGGTCGCACTCGATCGCCTCCCACCCCTGCGGCAGGACCACGGGTCTCGACGGCCAGGATTCGGGCTCCCCGGGCCCGACCTTGATGCCGGGGAACCCGAACATCAGCCCGGTCAGGAAGCCGCCCATGTTGGCGAAGAACGGCCCCGAGGCGACGCCCTCCGACGGCAGGTCCACCCGGTACTCCAGGGTCTGCTGAAACCGCCCGTACTGGTACAGGCCGTACCCCTCCTCAAGCAGCTTCAGGGACAGGGCCCGGTCGCCGGCCCACGCCGCCCAGGTTCCGTACAGGGCCGGCAGCATGGGCGAGCCGACATAGTCTCTCCACAGGCCGAGATAGAAGGTCAGGGTCTTCTGCATCGTCTCCGCATCGACTTCCGCCCAGTAGGGGAAGAATCCCATCAACGGCGACGGCGTCGCCCCCTTCTCTTCCGTGCTCCGGTAGTCGTCGTGCGAGGCGATCGCCCCGTCGGCCCGCAGGGGAATGTGCAGGCCGTCCGCGACCCGGGCCCATGCCGGGCGCGGCGGCAAGCCGACCCGCTTCGCCGTCTCCGTCGCCCGCTCCAGAATGATGCGCGCGGCCATCAGCGTCATGGCGTCGTTATCGTCCGTCTCCTTGCGCTCGGCCGGCCCGCCGCCGTCGCGCAGGTCAAAGCCGGAACGCGCCCGGTCGACCCGGTCCACAAACCAGTCGGCCACTCCCGCCAGCACGGGCCAGGCCTCCTCTCTCAGGAACCGTTCGTCTCCCGTCACGTCGGCGTACCAGGCGAAGGCCCTCGCCACATGCATATTGATATGGTCCTCGCGGGCCGCCGCCCCCGCCCCGCCGGGCGCCGCCTCCTCGCCGCGCGAGGGCCCGGCCTCCCACGGGAACTGCAGCCCCAGCCGCCCCAGCGTCTGTGCATTGGTCCGCGCCGCCGGGAGGCTCCGCGTCCGGAAATCCAGCATCGCCCGCGCCGCCTCGGGTTGCATCAACGCCAGCGGGGGGATGGCGAAGGCGTCCACGTCCCACATCACATGGCCGAAATAGTAGTGGTGATCCCGCCAGGTCGCGAGGCCGTAGATCGAGGTCGACGACGGCGACGACGCGTGCACCGAGCAGTTCATATAGAAGAAGGCGGCGTCGCTCATCGCCTGCCACTTCTCCTCCGCCCCGATCAGCCGGATGCGGCCCTTCCACAGCTCGCCCCAGATCGCCCGGTTGCGCCGGCGCAGTTCGTCGAAGCCGAGATCGGCCGCCGCCGCGATCATTCGCACCGCATGCCGGTGCGGCTGGTGATGCAGGACGTCCGGCACCAGGCTGACCATCTGGCGGAAGCGGTAACGCCGGCCCTTCCGCGCTCGCTGCCTGTATGTCGTCGCCAGGGGGCCAAGGGCGTCCCACGGCTCCTGCGTCCGCTCGGCCTCGTGCTCAACCAGGGTCATCAGGGCCAGGCCGCACTGGCCCAGCGCGCCTTCAGATTCCCACAGCAAGGAACCGTCGCAGACCGGCTCGGGCTCCCCGGCCGTGTCCAGGCGCCGCTCGACCTGCCGCCCGCGCAGTTCGGTGGAGTCGAGCCGCATCCGCACCATCAGGTCGCAGGCGCCGTCGGCCTCGACGGTGATCTCCTGGCACACGACCGTCGGATGGCTGCGGCTGGCGAAGGTCACGACCTCGACATCCGCGCGCCGGTCCCCGATCCGGACGGTCAGCCGGCTGGTCAGTTCGCCGGTCCCGAAATCATAGGCCTGATCGACCGGTTCCACAGCGCCGGGGTGATCCGCGCTCCACAGGCCCTCGATGGCTATGTCGCCGCTCAAGGGGTAGGGCGCGGCGACCGCCGCCTCGATCCGCTTCTCGTGGTGTTCGCCGACAAAGCCGCTGATGATGCACATGCCCGACAGCAGCGGATTTTCGCGCACCCGCAGCCCGATCAAGCCGTTCGACACATAGGCCGGCAGGTCCCGTCCGCGCGGACCGCGCGCGACGGGCGGGCTGATCGGAACATGCGAACCCATAGCCCTAGACGGGTTGGTCAGGATGGGTCTGCGTGCCGGGAGGCATGGCGTCGACCTCCTGATACGGGTCGTCGGTCTCCTCGATCGACAGGATCGACTCCCCTTCGGTCATCCGGGTCGCCGCCGCGTCGCCCGCCTGCACATCGGTCTTCGACGGCACCTTGAGCACCCGGGCGGGTCCGCCTTCGACGCCGACGGTCACACGATAGATGCGCATCCGTCAGGTCCCGAAGCCGCCGGAACCGCCCGCGCCGGCCGCGCCTTCACCGCCGGTGGCGGGGTCCGCCTCCTGCTGGCCGGGAGGCGCGCCCCCCTGGTCGGGGCGACGTTGGCCGGCGGAACCGCCGGTATCGGCGCCGGGTCCGGGAGTCTGATCGTCCTTGGGGTCTGGGCTGTTGGCCATTTCGGGTCTCCTGTTGCTGCAAGGAAAACGGTCGGAGGTCAGTGGGGTTTCAACACGACCTTGGTCCATTCGTCCGGATTGTCGTGGAAGTTCTTGTAGCCCTCCGCGGCCTGCTCCAGCGGCAGCCGGTGGCTGATCAGGTCGGTGGTGTCGATCCTGCCCTCCAGGATCAATTCCAGCAGCTGCGGGAGATATTTCTGCACATGGGTCTGCCCCGTCCGGATGGTCAGGCCTTTCTGCATGAAGGCCCCGATCGGCAGCTTGTCGCCGATGCCGCCGTAGACGCCGGGAACCGAGACGCGCCCGCCTTTGCGACAGGCCATGATGGTTTCGCGCAGGACATGCTGGCGGTCGGTGCCCAGCTTCGTCTCCTGTTTCACTGCGTCGATGATGTTGTCCGGGGCGAAGCCGTGCGCCTCCATGCCGACCGCGTCGATGCAGGCGTCCGGGCCGATGCCGGCGGTCATCTCCATCAGGGCCTCGCGCACCTTGACCTCGTGGTAGTTCAGCACCTCGGCGCCGTTGGCCTTCGCCAGTTCCAGCCGGCGCGGCAGGTGGTCGATGGCGATGATCCGGCCCGCGCCCATCAGCTTCGCGCTCTTGATGGCGAACAGGCCGACCGGACCGCAGCCCCAGATCGCCACCGTGTCGCCGGGTTCGATTTCCGCGTTCTCGGCCGCCATCCAGCCGGTCGGGAAGATGTCGGACAGGAACAGCACCCGCTCGTCCTCGATGCCGTCCGGCACCACGATCGGCCCGATGTCGGAATAGGGCACCCGGGCGTATTCGGCCTGGCCGCCCGCATAGCCGCCCGTCAGATGGGAATAGCCGAACAGGCCCGCCGCCGGATAGCCGTAGGCGATCTCGGAAGCGTCCGACTTGTCAGCGGGATTGGAGTTGTCGCAGGCCGAGAACTGCTGCTTGCCGCAGTGAAAGCAGGAGCCACAGGCGATGACGAACGGCACCACGACCTTCTGCCCGACCTTCAGGCTGGTGTTGCCGCGCCCGATCTCGACCACCTCGCCCATGAACTCGTGGCCCAGGATGTCGCCGTTGGACATGCCAGGGATCACGCTGTCGTAAAGGTGCAGGTCCGAGCCGCAGATGGCGGTGGCGGTGATCTTGATGATGGCGTCGCGGGGATTGACGATCTGCGGATCGGGGACGGTGTCCACCTGCACATTGTGTTTTCCGTGCCAGGTCAGGGCGCGCATGAATCTCTCTTTCGCTGTGATCTGATCAGAAGTGACGGTCGGCGCGGGGCGCGGCGTCGGGGGCCTTCGAGGTCGGGATCTCGCCCGTCTCCATCAGCTGTTTGAACCGCCGCAGCTCCCGACGCGCCTGCACGCGCGGCTCCCGCTGCAGCACCTTGGCGACGACCTTGCCGATCGTTCCCGCCGGCGGGTCATAGCTGATGAACACCCGCACTTCCGTGCCGCGACCGAACGGGTTGTCGCGAAACTCGATCCAGCCCTCGTGATCGATGTCGCTCTCCTCCAGCGACCGCCAGGCGATGTATTCGCCGGGGCGGTCCTCGGTGATCTCGCTGACCAGTTCGAAGTCGGCCCCGGCCGGTCCTGCGATGATCCAGCTGGAGCGGCCGGACTCCAGCAGTTCGACCGACTTCACATTCTCCATGAAGGTCGGCAGGTTCCGGAAGTCGCGCCAGACGTCATACAGTTGCTGACGGGGGCGGTTGATCATGACGGCGCGGACACTGGCCGCCTCGTGCTCGCCTTCGACCCGGTCCTTGTCGTTGAAGGCGGTGGACTCGACGTCGGCGTCGGTGGACATCGGCTGTTCGGGCATGGCGTCTCCTTTCCGCCGCCAACCGGCTGCGGCCGGACTTCGTTCCCCACGGTCGAAGAGCACGGTCGAAGAGACCGTCAGGCGGCGCTTGAACCCCCCGCCCCTTTCCGCTATAGCCGCGCGCTCTTGAGATTTTCGCGCCGTGGACGTGTGCTCCGCGGCGTTTTCCGTTCGAAGGTTTGACTGATGGCCAACAACCCCGGCGCCAAGAAAGCGATCCGCAAGATCGCCGCCCGCACCGAAGTGAACAAGGCGCGCCGCACGCGTGTCCGCACCTTCCTGCGCAAATTCCAGGAAGCCGTGACGGGCGGCGACGCCGGCGCGGCGAAGACCGCCTTCGTCGAGGCGCAGTCCGAGCTGATGCGCGCGGTGACCAAGGGCGTGGTTCACAAGAATACGGGCTCGCGCAAGGTGTCTCGCCTGGCCGCCCAACTGAAGAAAATGTCCGCTGCCTGACACAGGGGCATGCGGACGGCCTTTCACAGGCCCGTCATGGTAAAGACCAGTGATTTCAACGGCGAGGGCGCATCCGCTCCCTCGCCGTTCGCACGTGACGCCCTAACTCGCACGGACTGGAATTGTGCTCGCCCCGGTGGCGAAATGCGGATTTCCCGAGGCCGTCGCGGCCTTTAGCGGAGTCAACAATTTTAACTTCAAATCGACTCGCGAATCAGCGTTGACGCCCCCCTCGCCCGGCGTAAGTTTGGCGCTCTAACGCACTTCCATCCCTCCACGGATGAACACGGCGCGGGACCAGTTTCGCGTCGGCGTGAGATGTCTGATCGAGAGTACGACCCCCACCCGGGCGGCCCACAGCCGCACCGGACAGGAGAAGTCGTCCGCGATCCAGGCCGCTCGAAGGGCGTCGGTTGATGGAATTTCTTACGGGTGGCTGAACAATGGCGGGGGGCGCGCAGATGGCGGGGATGACCGATCCGGATCGTATCTGGACCGAGGCGGCGGGTCGCCTGCGCAGCGAGATCGGCGAGGGCGCGTTCAGCTCCTATATCGCCCCCTCGGCGGTGCGGGCCGACGGCGCCGGCCAGCTGATCCTCGTCACTCCGACCGCCTACGCCCGTGACTGGGTGCGCAAGAACGCCCTGCGCCGCATGAATGAACTGTGGCTGGGCCTCGACGGCCTGTCGCGCCGCCTCGAGGTGCGCTGCCGCGCCGAGATGGGTTCGGTCGCCCCGGCCTCGCAGGTCGCCGCGGGCCGGGCCGAGGCCCCCGCCAACGTCGTCCCGATGCCGACCGCCACCCACGGGCCGGTCGCCGACGGAGCCCGCGCCGTGCGCGCCGCCGGTCTTCAGGAGCGGCTCAATTTCGACAGCTTCGTCGAAGGCCAGGGCAACGCCTTCGCCCTCGCCATCGCCCGTCAGGCCGCCTGCTGGGCCGACGGCCATTTCAATCCGATCTTCTTCTGCGGCCCCTACGGCTACGGCAAGACCCACCTGCTGAACGCCATCGCCTGGGAGGCCCAGCGCCTGCGGCCCGACGCCAAGGTGGTCTATCTGACCGCCGAGCGTTTCCTGTCGACCTTCGTGCGGGCCATGCAGGATCGCTCGACCGCGGCCTTCAAGGAAAGCCTGCGCGGCGCCGACATGCTGCTGATCGACGACGTCCAGTTCGTCGGCGGCAAGGCCTCGACCCAGGAAGAACTGCTGTCGACGCTGACCGCCCTGATCGAGGACGGCAAACGCATCATCCTCTCGGCCGACCGCCCGCCCATGGCCCTGACCGAGGTCGAGCCGCGGCTGCGCAGCCACCTGGCCTCGGGCCTGACCTGCCCGGTCGAGCCGGCTGATCGCGCGCTGAAACTGGCCGTGGCGCGCAATCGGATCCAGGCCCTGGCTGCGCTCGGCGTCGTCTCCGGCGAGGCCCTGCCCGAGGTGCTGGAGCATCTGGTCGACCGCACCCCCGGCTCGATGCGCGAGCTGGAGGGCGCGGTGAACACCCTGGCCGCCGTCGCCGGCGCCCGGCTGTCGGCCCTGACCGTCGACGAAACCCAGGTCCTGCTCGGCTCCGCCCTGCGCGGCGGCCCCGAGCGCCGCATCACGGTCGATGAGATCCAGAAGACGGTCGCCGAGCATTTCACCCTTAAACAGGCCGACCTGCTGTCGGAGCGCCGCACGCGCTCCGTGGCGAGGCCGCGCCAGATCGCCATGTGGCTGTGCAAGCAGCACACGACGCGCTCCTATCCCGACATCGGCCGCCGGTTCGGAGGGCGGGACCACACCACGGTCCTGCACGGCGTACGCAAGATCGAGGAGCTGATGGCCCTGGACGACCAGATCGCCCGGGACGTCGAGGCGCTGACGCGCAAGCTGCGGGGCTAGGGTCCGCCGCGGGACGGCCTCTGTCCCGGTCCGGAAGGAAAAAACGGTGTGGCGGAGTCGGCAGAGTCGGCATCCGCGCGAGAAATTCGTTGTGGCGGAGTCGGCAGAGTCGACATCGGTCCAGAGGAATTTCAACGACCGGGCGATTTCGCCGTGGCGACTCGAGCGCTCCTGCGGCGAAGCGGCGTGGGTTCGATTTTCACAGGCGGGCAGATACATGGCGCGCATTGTGCGCCCGCTTTTTTATCAGGCGGGAAGATAGCGTCGAGAAAAGGCGATGTGTCTGGAAAGTCGGCCGATTTTCCGTCCAATCCGACCATAATTCCGCCGATTGCCAGCACAGCGTCACGGCGACGACGGACCCGCGGGCGCTTTGTCCACAGACAGCAGCCGCGTCGTCCCGGATCGCGCGGCCCGGGACCCCCGCCCCTTCCTTGCCCCCCGCCGCCAATCCGCTAGTGTCCAAGGCCCTCTATACGCGGTGGCGCTTCTGAGTCGCCGCACCCCGGGCGAGACACATGCAACTGACCATCGAACGTTCCGCGCTCCTCAAGGCCCTCGGCCATGTGCAGAGCGTCGTCGAGCGCAGGAACACCATCCCCATCCTGTCCAACGTCCTGCTCAGCGCGGGCCGCGACAAGCTGTCGTTCGCCGCCACCGACCTCGACATGGAGATGGTCGACGAGGCCGAGGCCCAGGTGAACGTCGAGGGCCAGATCACCGCCCCGGCCCACACCCTGTACGAAATCGTCCGCAAGCTGCCCGAGGGGGCCGAGGTCTCGCTGAGCTACAACGGCGACGACCCCCGTCTGGTGGTCCAGGCGGGCCGGTCCAAGTTCAACCTGCCGGTCCTGCCGGCCGGCGACTTCCCGGTCATGTCGACCGACACCTCGGGCACGCGCTTCTCGATGCCCAAGGAAGATCTGGCGCGGCTGATCGACAAGACCCGGTTCGCGGTCTCGACCGAGGAGACCCGCTACTATCTGAACGGCCTGTATCTGCACACGGTGGCCGAGGCGGGCATTCCGCTGCTGCGCGCCGTGGCCACCGACGGCCACCGCCTGGCCCTGGCCGAGACGCCCGCGCCCGAGGGGGCCGCCGGCGGCCCCGGCGTCATCGTGCCGCGCAAGACCATCGACCAGGTCCGCCGCCTGCTCGACGACGGCTCCGGCCCGGTCGAGATCATGGTCAGCCCGCAGAAGATCCGCTTCGAATTCGGCCAGGCCTCCCTGACCTCCAAGGTCATCGACGGCGCCTTCCCCGACTATATGCGGGTCATCCCCAAGGGGAACGACAAACAGGCCGACATCGACAACGCCGTCTTCGCCTCGGCCGTCGACCGCGTCGCCACCATCTCGGCCGAGAAGAGCCGCAGCGTGAAACTGGCCTTCGAACTGGACCGCGTCACCCTGACGGTGCGCAACATGGAGGCCGGCCAGGGCGTCGAGGAGGTCGAGATCGGCTATTCGGAAGAGCCGTTCGAGATCGGCTTCAACGCCCGCTATCTGCTCGACGTCGCCGGCCAGATCACGGGCGAGACGGCGCATTTCAAATTCGCCGACCCGGCCAGCCCGACCCTGGTGCTCGATCCGGGCGATCCGGGCGTGCAGTATGTGTTGATGCCGCTGCGGGTGTGATCGGTGGCGACTTTGCCGCTGTGGTATGCGGCGGGTCGCATCATTCTCAATCGTGGAAATGATGTCGCGCAATCGCACGCCACAGGTTTCTTCTGGTCCGGAGATGATGGTCTTTACCTGATCACCAACTGGCACAACGTGACCGGCTGGAATCCAGTCGCTGACACGGCCCTTTCAGCGACGGGTTTCCGGCCCACCCATGTCAGCGTTCCTGTCCTGTATGCCGAAGGCGACGGCAAGATGTTGCGACGGCAGCGCTACAACTTGGACCTCTATGACGATCAGGGTGAACCCCTGTGGTTGGAACATCCCGTGCATGGGAGGCAAGTTGACGTCGTCGCTCTCAGACTGAGCGACGTTGAACTGCCAACCTCATTGCCATTGCTCAACGAATTCGATGGGTTCTTTGAGTTCGATGTGTCGATCGGTGATGACGCATTTGTCCTCGGGTATCCTTACGCCTTGAGTGGCGGCAACGATCTCGCGATCTGGAAGAGGGCGTCTATTGCGACGTTGCCAAATCTCGACATTGACGGTCTGCCAAAAATACTGATCGACACTGCCACTCGTAAGGGCATGTCTGGATCACCAGTGATCGCTAGGCGCAAAGGATTTGTTGCACCCAAGGGCGCTAGCGCAGCATCTGGTCTGACTGGCAAAGAACTGTTCAGTGGCGCAGACACATTCTTCGGTGTCTATTCCGGGCGCGTTGGCCCCGATGAACTTGGCGGGCAACTTGGAATTGTTTGGCGGGCTGACGTTGTCGATCAAATAATCTCAGGGAAACGACGGGGCGATGACCCCACATCCAGCGTCAGAAATTGATCACCACCCTCACCCTCACCGACTTCCGCTCCTATGCGGCGGCGACCCTGTCCATCGCGGCGGGGACGGTGGTGCTGCATGGGCCGAACGGGGCGGGGAAGACCAATCTGCTGGAGGCGCTGAGCCTGTTCACGCCGGGCAAGGGGCTGCGCGGGGCGACGGCCCCGGAGATGGGGCGGCGCGAGCCGGGCGAGGCCGGCGGCCGGGCCTGGGCCGTGGCGGCGGTGCTGACCGACGGCGAGGATGAGACGAAGCTGGGCACCGGGGTGCAGTCGCCGGGCGCGGCGCGGCGGATCGTGCGCATCGACGGGGAGACGGCCCAGCCGGGACGCCTGCTGGATCACCTGCGCCCGGTCTGGGCCACGCCGGAGCAGGACCGGCTGTTCTCCGACGCCCGGGCGGCGCGGCTGAAATTCTTCGACCGGCTGGTGTTCGCGGCCGACCCGGACCATGCCGCCTCGGTCTCCGCCTATGAGAAGGCCCTGCGCGAGCGGCTGCGGCTGCTGACCGACGGGTCCGAGGGCCAGCCGGCCGATCCACTGTGGCTCGACGCGCTCGAGCTGCGCCTCGGCGAGGCGGGGGCCGCCGCCGCCCTCGCCCGCGCCGCCGCCCTCGTCACGCTTCAGGCCGCCATCGACGAGCGCGGCGACCGGCCCTTTCCCCAAGCCGATCTGGGCCTGTCCGGAGAGGCGGAGGCCATGGCCGCTGCGGGCGCCGGGGCCGAAGCCATCGCTGAAGCCATCCGCGGGGGCATGGCCGGCAGCCGCGCCCGCGACGCCGCCGCCGGACGGTCGCTGTACGGGCCGCACCGCTCGGACCTGACCGCCCTCCACCGCGAGAAGAACCGCCCCGCCGCCGAGGGGTCGTCCGGCGAGCAGAAGGCGCTGGTGCTGAACCTGATCCTCGCCCAGATCGCCCGGCTGTCCGGTCAGGCCGCCGCGCCGATCCTGTTGCTGGACGAGGCTCCGGCCCACCTCGACACCCGCCGCCGCGCCGCCCTGTTCGACGAGATCGAGGCGCTGGGGCTGCAGGCGTTTCTCACCGGGACGGAGGCGGAGCTGTTCGCGCCGCTGCGCGGCCGGGCGCAGTTCGTCAGGGTCGAGGGGGGCGGGCTGACGGTGGAGGGGTAGGGTCCCCTCTCCCATCGGGAGAGGGACCGTCGTCCTACCCGAACTCCGCTTCCAGATCCGACAACCGCGCGGCCTGGTCCTCGGCGATCAGGGCGTTCAGCATCGGGTCGAGGTCGCCCTCGAGGATCTGCGGCAGGCTGTGCAGGGTCAGGCCGATGCGGTGGTCGGTGACCCGGCCCTGGGGGAAGTTGTAGGTGCGGATGCGCTCGGACCGGTCGCCGGAGCCGACCTGCGACTTGCGGGTGTCGGAACGGGCGAGGTCCTTCTCCTGGCGCTGCATGTCGTAGAGGCGAACGCGCAGGTTCTTCATCGCCTTGTCGCGGTTGACGTGCTGCGACTTCTCCGAGGAGGTGACCACGATGCCCGAGGGCAGGTGGGTGATGCGCACGGCGGAGTCGGTCTTGTTGACGTGCTGGCCGCCCGAGCCGGAGGCGCGGAAGGTGTCGATGCGGATGTCCTTGTCGTGGATTTCGATCTCGACGTCCTCGACCTCGGGCAGGACGGCGACGGTGGCGGCCGAGGTGTGGATGCGGCCGCCGGCCTCGGTGGTCGGGACGCGCTGGACGCGGTGGACGCCGCTTTCGAACTTCAGCCGGGCGAAGACGCCGTCGCCGGTGACGGTGGCGATGATCTCCTTGTAGCCGCCGGCCTCGCCCTCGGTGGCGCTGTCGACCTCGACCTTCCAGCCGCGCGTCGAGGCGTAGCGGGAATACATGCGGAACAGGTCGCCGGCGAACAGGGCGGCCTCGTCGCCGCCGGTGCCGGCGCGGACTTCCAGCACGGCCGAGGCGTTCTCGTCGGCGTCGCGCGGGGCCAGCAGCAGGGCCACGTCGCGCTCCATGTCCGGCAGGGTCTCGCGCAGGGTCCGCAGTTCCTCGGCGGCCATCTCGGCCATCTCGGGATCGGCGGCCATGGCCTCGAGGTCGGCCATCTCGGCGCGGGTCTTCGCCAGCGCCATGACGGCGTCGGCGACCGGCTTGATCTCGGCGTGCTCCTTCGACAGGCGCACGATCTCCTGACCGTCGCTGGCCGCGCCCATCCGCGCCTCCACCTGATGGAAGCGGTCGAGCACCTGATCGAGCCGGGCCTGGGGCAGTCGCAAGGGGGAGACGTCCTCGTTGGAAAGGAGGGGAGCCTTAGCGCGGAGGCCGGTGATCTGTCGATGCACGGCCGGGCAACCAATTGCGCGGGCCTGACTTTCATCGGAGAAGCAGGCTTCGGCAACGCCTGGGGGCGCATGGACACCTTTCTGCTCTTTCTGCTGGTCGGCTTCCTCGCCCAGTCCGTCGATGGCGCGCTCGGGATGGCCTATGGCGTGGTTTCGAACACCGTCCTGCTCGCCGTCGGCGTGCCGCCCGCGGCGGCCTCGGCCAGCGTCCACGCCGCCGAGGTGTTCACGACCGGGGCCTCGGCCAGTTCCCACATCCTGCACAAGAATGTCTCGTGGCGACTGTGGGCCCCGCTGACGGTCGCCGGGGTGATCGGCGGGGTTCTGGGCGCCTATGTCCTGTCCGGCATCGAGGGCAATGCGATCAAGCCCTTCATCCTCGTCTATCTGGCGGTCGTCGGGGTGTGGATCATCCTGCGCGGGCTGAAGGACCACCAGACGCGGCACATCCGCAGCTTCTGGGGCTTTCCGCTGGGGCTGGTCGGGGGCTTCATGGACGCCGTCGGCGGCGGCGGCTGGGGCCCGACGGCGACCACCGCCCTAGTCGGGGCCGGCAAGGAGCCGCGCATGGCCATCGGCACGGTCAACGCCGCCGAGTTCTTCGTCACCGTGGCGATTTCGGCGACCTTCGTCTGGGCGCTGGTCACCGGACACTGGCAGGATGCGGGGGCGCTGATGGATCATGCCACGGCGGTCGGCGGCCTGATCGTCGGCGGTCTGGTCGCGGCGCCGTTCGCCGGCCTGATCGCCCGCAGGGTGCCGACCCGGGTGCTGACCCTCGTGGTCGGCGGACTGATCGTCGTGCTGGCCCTGTATCAGACGCTGCAGCTGGCCGGGGTGGTCCCCTAGGCCGGCGCCGTGTCCCGGAAGCTGGGCCGCGCTTCCAGCGCCGTCTGCAGCGCGACCAGAGCCGGGCGGCCGGTCTTCCAGTCGAAATCCGGGTGGCGGAAGCCGATCCAGGTCACCGCCACTCCCGCCGTGATCACGCCCATGTCCAGGCGGGCAGCGTCCGGCCCCGCCGTCTCCAGCGCGTCGAGGGCCCGGCCCATGTTGAAGGTCCAGCGCTCAATCCAGGACGGCGAGCGCTCATGCTCCGGCCGGCGCATCTCCAGCACCAGTTTGACGCCCATCTCCAGGGCGCCGTTGGCCAGGGTCTCCATCCGGCGCACCCGCAGCCGCTCCGGCCCGCCCTCGGGCAGCAGGCGCGGACCTTCGCCGAGCGCGTCGAGGTATTCGCAGATCACCGGGCTGTCGTTGAGCGGCAGGCCGTCCTCGGCGATCAGCGTCGGGACCTGGACCAGCGGATTGGACGCCAGCAGCTCGGGCGCATTGGCGTAGGGATTGACCGCGATCTCCTCGATCCGGTCGGCCAGCCCCTTCTCGCGGGCGACGATGCGGCATTTGCGGGCGAAGGGCGAAGGCCCGGCGATGTAGAGCTTCATCTTCACTCGGCGGCTTCGAGGGCGGCGATGCGCGCGGCGTCCAGTTCGGCCGCCTTGGCCTCCACCATCCGGACGATGTGGTCGATCATCCCGTCGTTGGACAGTTTGTGGGCCATCTTGCCGTTCAGATAGACCATGCCCGCGCCCTTGCCGCCGCCGGTGAAGCCGACGTCGGTGTAGAGGGCCTCGCCCGGGCCGTTCACGACGCAGCCGATGATCGACAGCGACATCGGCGTGGTCACATGGGCCAGCTTCTCTTCGAGGACGCCCACGGTCTCGATGACGTTGAAGCCCTGACGCGCGCACGACGGGCAGGCGATGATGTTGACGCCGCGGTGGCGCAGGCCCAGCGACTTGAGGATGTCGAAGCCGACCTTGATTTCCTCGACCGGATCGGCGGCGAGGGAGACGCGGATGGTGTCGCCGATGCCGGCCCAGAGCATATTGCCCATGCCGATGGCCGACTTGATGGTGCCCGAACGCAGCGGCCCCGCCTCGGTGACGCCGAGGTGCAGGGGGCAGTCAATGGCCTCGGCCAGCTGCTGATAGGCGGCGACGGTCAGGAAGGGATCGGAGGCCTTCACCGAGATCTTGAACTCGTGGAAGTCGTGGTCCTGAAGGATACGGGCGTGGCTGAGGGCGCTCTCGACCATGGCCTCCGGGCAGGGCTCGCCGTATTTCTCGAGCAGATCGCGTTCCAGCGAGCCGGCGTTGACGCCGATGCGCATCGAGCAGCCGTGGTCGCGGGCGGCCTGGATGACATCGCGCACGCGGTCGGCCGAGCCGATGTTGCCGGGATTGATGCGCAGGCAGGCGGCGCCGGCCTCGGCGGCCTCGATGCCTCGCTTGTAGTGAAAATGGATGTCGGCGACGAGCGGGACGCGGGCCTCGCGCGCAATCTGGCGGAAGGCGGCGGTCGACTCCTCGTCGGGGCAGGAGACGCGGACGATGTCGGCCCCGGCCTCTTCCAGCTGGCGGATCTGGTCGATCGTCGCCGCCGCGTCCGAGGTCGGCGTATTGGTCATCGACTGGACGCTGATCGGGGCCCCGCCGCCCACGGGCACGCTCCCGACCATGATCTGGCGGCTCTTGCGGCGCTCGATGTGGCGCCAGGGGCGGATGTGCGAATGGTCTGCGCTCATGTCGCGCGCAACATAGGCTTTCGATTGCGGCATGGCCACGACAACGGCCGGCTCACGGCGTCGCGGCTCAGCCCCCTGCGGCGTCGGAGACGGCGCCCTGCACTGTCGTCGAGGCCTGGAGCTGCGCCTGGGCCTGGGCCTGGACGGCGGCGGTGCGCGCGGCCTCGGTGCGCGCCGTGATCTCGGCGGCCGCCTGGCGGGCCAGAGCCTGGGCCCGGCCGTTCAACTGGTTCAGCGAGGTCTGGGCCGTCTCGAGAGCGCCGCCGTGCTCGCCATTCAGATAGACGTCGAAGGCCGTCGGGTCGGAGACATCAACGGTGGCGGCCACGCCCACGGGCGCGCGCCAGGCGTCGCCTGCGGCCAGCTGACGGGCGAACAGGACCCGACCGTCGCCCATGCGGACGACGAGGCTGGCGGCCTTGCGGGCCTGGATCACCACCTGGGAGGCGTTGGCCGAGGCACCGTAGGTGGCGCCGCGCGGGTTGAAGGCCTTCTGCACCGGAGGGGCGCCGGCGGCGGCCGCGGCCAGGCCCTCGGGCGAGGCGGGATCGATGCCGGTCAGCTGGGCCTCGAGTCCGGGCGTGATGTAGAGCGCCGGCACCGTCTGGTCCGGCGGGGCCGGGCGCGGCGCGGTCAGGCGCATGAACTGCTGCTGGCCCGGAACGGCGCCGAGGGTCCAGCTCTCGGGGACTGCGGCGATGTCGGACGGCTGGGGCGCGCGCATCAGGCTGACGCGCTGGAAGACGTTCCAGCCGACCACCGCCAGGACGAGAGCCAGGCCGGCCGCGATCAGGCGCGGCGAATAGCGTTTGACCTCCTCGAAGGCGACGCCGACCGGCGGCTGCAGCGGCACCGAGGGGTCCGGGGCCTCGCGTTTGAACCGCTCGACCGCGAGCTGCTCGTCGAGGCCCAGCGCGGACGCATAGGCGCGGACATAGCCGATCGAGAAGACGCGATTGGGCAGCACCGAGAAGTCGTTCTGCTCCAGAGCCGTCAGATAGCGGGACGGCACCCGGGTGATGCTTGAAAGCTCGGCCAGCGAGCGGCCGGAATGGGTTCTGGCGATGCGCAGGCCGTCGCCCAGAGTCGGGGCGTCCGTGACGGAAGGAACGACATCCTTCCAGTCGGGATCGTCCCGAAACTCCTCGGGGTTGTTCCCCGTATCCAGCGCCATTCGGCCTGACCCCACACTCGGCGCGCGCGAGCCATCCTCACGCGCCGTACTCGAACCCGGGCCCTGTACCATATCGGGATGACAGATCGGTTCCGCCCCCGCAGACCGCCCGGTGAAGCCTTGTGGATAACTCATTAGAGCTGGCCGATCAACGATTTGTTAGCCGTACCGGCCAAATCGGCCGGTGCGTTTCAGATCGTGATGTTCAATTTCCGGGCCAGGGATTCCAGCTCGCCCCGGATCGAGCCGGACGACGACCCGAGCAGGTTGGCCATGCCCCGCCGGGCGGCCGGCAGGTCGGCGGACAGAATCATCCGTTTCACCGGCCCGACGCCGCCCGCGGGCGCCGAAAGGCGGGTGTAGCCCAGGGTCAGCAGGGCGAAGGCCTCCAGGGGCCGGCCGGCCAGCTCGCCGCAGACCGAGACCGGCGTGCCGGTGTCGGCGCATTTCTTCTGGATTTCGGCCAGGGCCCGCAGGAGGGGCGGCGACAGGGGGTCGTAGCGATCGGACACCAGCGGGTTCGTACGGTCGGCGGCGAACATGTACTGGAACAGGTCATTGGTGCCGACGGAGACGAAGTCGGTCAGCGGCAGAAGCGCATCGAGGTGCCAGAGCAGCGACGGGCATTCGATCATGGCGCCGACCCGCAGCAGGGCCGGCAGGGCCCTGCCCCGGCGCCGGGCCCAGGCGCATTCGACATCGACCAGCTCGCGGGCGGCGCGGAACTCGTCGACCGTGGCGATCATCGGGAACATGACCCGCAGCTCGCGCCCGGCGGCGGCGGCGAGAAGCGCCCGGAGCTGGAGCCGCAGCAGGCCGGGACGATCGAGGCCGAGACGGATGGCGCGGCGGCCCAGGGCCGGGTTCTCCTCGCGCTCGGTCTCGAGGTAGGGCAGGACCTTGTCGCCGCCGATGTCCAAGGTGCGGAAGGTGACCGGCCGGTCGCCGGCGGTGTCGAGCACCAGCTTGTAGAGGGCGGTCTGGCTGTCGAGGCGCGGCAGCTCCTCGGACACCATGAACTGGAATTCGGTGCGGAACAGGCCGATGCCCTCGGCCCCGGTGGCGTCGAGATTCTCCAGATCGACGGCGAGGCCGGCGTTGGTCAGGACGGTGATCCGGGTCCCGTCCAGGGTGACGGCGGCGACGTCGCGCAGGCGGGTGAACTCGGCCTGCCGCTCGCTGCGCACCTCCATGCGCGACTGGACGGCGGCCAGCATGTCGGGCCGGGGGCGCAGATAGGTCTCGCCGGTCTCGCCGTCGACGATGACCAGATCGCCCTCTGACAATCGGTCGCGCAGGCCCTGGATGCGGCCGACGCAGGGAATCTGCAGCGCCCGGGCGACGATGGCGGCGTGGCTGGCGGCCGAGCCCTCCTCCAGCAGCAGCCCGCGGATCTTGTGCCGGGGATACTCCAGCAGGTCGGCCGGGCCGAGGTTGCGGGCGACCAGGATGGCGTCGTCCGGCAGGTCCCGTTCGCCCGGCCTGTCGCCGGCCAGAACGCGCAGCAGGCGGTTGGCGAGGTCCTCGAAATCGTGCAGCCGCTCGCGGATGTAGGGGTCTCGCGCCATGGCGAAGCGGGCGCGGTGTTCGTTGCGGACCCGGTCGACGGCGGCCTCGGCGGTCAGGCCGGTGCGCACCGCCTCCTCAAGCGACCGGTTCCAGCCGCGGTCGTCGGCGAACATGCGGTAGGTCTCCAGCACCTCGAAGGACTGGCCCGCCAGCTTGCCGGGGCCGCCCTCCAGCATGGAGTCGATGTTGGCCTTGAGCCCGACCAGGGCCTCGCGCAGGCGGATTTCCTCGACCTGCGGGTCCTCGGCCAGCAGGTTCTCCGGCGGCACGGGGGCTTCGTGCAGGACGACATGGCCGTAGGCCAGACCCTCGGCGAAGCGCTGGCCCTTGAGCCGCTCCGGGCGGTGCGGGGCGACCTCGATGTCGCGCAGCTCGTCCTGGGCCAGCAGTTCGCCTGAGGCCACGGTCTCGGCCAGGACCATGGCGATGGTCTGGATGTCCTCGACCTCTTCCTCGTCGTAGCGACGCTCGGACCGGTTCTGGACAACGAGGACGCCGATGGCCCGGCCGCCGCGCAGCAGGGGAGCGCCGAGGAAGGCGTGGTAGGGATCCTCGCCCGTCTCGGGGCGATAGGCAAAGCTGGGATGGGACGGGGCGTCGGACAGGCTGATCGGCTCGGCCGTGCGCGCCACCTCGCCGACGAGGCCCTCGCCGGGCCGCAGGCGGGTATTGTGGACGGCCTCGGGCTTCAGGCCCTGGGTGGCGAACAGCTCTAGTTCGCCGGAGGCGCGGCGCAGGTAGATGGAGCAGACTTCGGCCACCATCGACTGGGCGATGATGCGGACGACCTCGTCGAGGCGTTGCTGCGCCGGCGCGGCGCCGGCCATCGCCTCGCGGATCTGGCGAAGGAGGTTCCGCGGACCCCTCGTCGTCAATCCGCCAACCGGCATGGCCCCTCCAACAGATCAGCGCCGCAGATGGGCGCCGTCACGCTTGTATTCTAGACCGCTTCCAGACCGTAGGCCGAATGAAGCGCACGAACGGCCAGTTCCGCATAGGCCGCGTCGATCAATACGCTGATCTTGATCTCCGAGGTCGAGATGGCCTGGAATTTGACGCCCTTGTCGGCGAGGGCCCGGAACATGGTCTGGGCGACGCCGGCGTGGCTGCGCATGCCGACGCCGACGACAGACACCTTGGCCACGTCCTCGTCGACGCGCAGCTCCTCGAAGCCGATCTCGGCCTGGGCGGCGCGCATCAGTTCGGCGGCGCGGGCGGCGTCGCGGCGGCCGGTGGTGAAGGTCAGGTTGACCGCCCCCTCGCTGCGCGCCTGGCTCTGGACGATCATGTCGACGTTGACGTTGGCCTCGGCCAGGCGGGTGAAGACGTCAGCGGGCGCCTCGACCCGGTCGGACAGGCCCAGCAAGGTGATGCGGGCCTCGTCGCGGCTCATGGTCACGCCGGATACGATGCGTTTCTCCACGATTTCCTCCTCGTCGCAGATCAGGGTGCCGGACTTGGCGGGCAGGACGCCGTTTTCGTCGGGTTCGATGAAGCTGGACAGGACCCGGACCGGGACCTGTTTCGCCATGGCCAGTTCGACCGAGCGGGTCTGAAGCACCTTGGCCCCGAGCGAGGCCATCTCCAGCATCTCCTCATAGGAGACCTTTTCGAGGCGGCGGGCGCGGGATTCGATGCGCGGATCGGTGGTGTAGACGCCGTCGACGTCGGTGTAGATGTCGCAGGCGCAGCCCAGGGCCGCGGCCACGGCCACGGCCGAGGTGTCGGAGCCGCCGCGGCCGAGGGTGGTGATGCGCCCGTCTCGGGTGACGCCCTGGAAGCCGGGGACCACGGCGATCTCGCCACTATCCAGGGCGGCGCCAAGAACTTCGCCCGGCACGTCCTCGATACGGGCCCGGCCATGGGCGTCGTCGGTCAGGATGGGGATCTGCCAGCCCATCCAGCTGCGCGCGTTCAGGCCCATGTTGCGCAGGGTCAGGGCCAGAAGGCCCGAGGTCACCTGTTCGCCCGAGGCGACGACGACGTCATATTCGTCGTCAGACAGCGCGACGCCCTGGCCCGGCCGCCCGGCGCCGTCGGTCCAGGCGACCAGTTCATTGGTCTTGCCGGCCATGGCCGAGACGACGACGGCGATCTTCTTGCCGGCCCGGGCCTCGGCGGCGACGATGCGGGCGGCGCGGCGGATGCGTTCGAGGTCGCCCATGGACGTGCCGCCGAACTTCATCACCAGTCGCGTCGTAGCAGGCCGCGTCATCGTGGCGTATCGCCCCATCTTGCGTGGAGGGCCGCGCGGGTTCATCCCTCGGCCCATGGTCGCTTCTAACGACACGGTATCGGCGCGCAAACCCCAAAGCGGCGGGGCCTTCGACGAGCGCGCCGCCGGCCCCTCGATCGATCCCGCCGATGTGGCGCGTTTCTCGGCCCAAGCGGCGGAATGGTGGGACGCGCGCGGGCCCTTCGCGCCGCTGCACAGGTTCAATCCGGCCCGCCTCGGTTTCGTCCGCGACCGGGCGGCGGAGCGGTTCGGGCGCGACATCCGCACCCGCGCGCCCTTCGCCGGCCTGAGCCTGCTGGACGTCGGCTGCGGCGGGGGGCTGATCGCCGAGCCGATGCGCCGGCTGGGGTTCGAGGTGACGGCGGTCGACGCCTCGGCCGAGAACATCGGCACGGCCCGGGTGCATGCGGAGCAGCAGGGCCTCGAGATCGCCTACCGGGCGGCCACGGTGGAGCAGCTGGAGGCGGAGGGCGCCGGGCCGTTCGACGTGGTCCTGACCATGGAGGTGATCGAGCATGTCGCCGATCCGGAGGCCTTCGTGCGCGCCTGCGCCCGGCTGGTGAAGCCCGGCGGGATGATGGTGGTGGCCACCCTGAACCGGACCCTGAAGTCGCTGGCCCTGGGCAAGGTGGCGGCGGAATATGTGCTGCGCTGGGTGCCGGCAGGGACCCACGACTGGCGCCAGTTCCTGAAGCCGGACGAGATCCGGCTGATGCTGTCGCAAGAGCCGGTGGCGGTCAGCGGCCCCTACGGCCTGGTCTACAACCCGCTGACCGACAACTGGAGCGAGAGCGACGACGCCGCCATCAACTATATGATGGTCGCCACGCGGGACTGAGCGCGGGCGGGGCGAGTAGACTCCGGCGGGAGGAGTCTACGGTGGAAAGAGTCTACTCCGTCTACTGCGGGGGACGCAGGGAGAGTCTGGCACGGGTTCTTCCCCAGGCGGGAAGATAGCGTCGAGAAAAGCGCAGGGCGCTGAAAAGGCGGCGCTTCGTCCGCTGAACCCGCCCATGTTTTCGCGGATCGCCAGCACAGCGTCACGGCGCGACGGATCGGACGACGTCGCTCGTTGAATCCCGGGCCGGCCGTCGGCCCGGAGGGGCCCGGCCGGGTGGAGAGGGAACGGGAGGATCGACATGCAACGGCATCGGACGACGACGCCCCTTGCGGCCGCGGGCGCGGCCCTGCTGCTGGCGACGGCGGCGACGGCGCAGCAGGGACCGCCTCAGGGGCCGGCGACCCAGATTCAGGACGGCGAGCTGTTCGAGTCGTGGAACGGCCGCGTCAGCGCCGGCCCGCCGGTCGGGGCGATGGGCGAATTCGACGGCTGGAGCATGGGGGCGGCCATGCCCCTGCCGCGCTCCGAACACGCCGTGGCGCTGTTCGACGGCAAGATCTGGGTGCTGGGCGGCTATCCGCCAGGCCGGCTGCCGTCCAGCCTGGTGCAGATCTATGACCCGACGACCAGCCGCTGGAGTCTCGGTCCGCGCCTGCCCCACCCGCTGCACCACACCATGGTCGCGGCCGTGGACGGCAAACTCTATGTGATCGGCGGCGAGATCGACGGGGCCAGCACGGGGCGGCCCGAGGTCTTCGTCAACCAGGTCTGGATGCATGATCCGGCGGTCGGCGGCTGGGTCGAACGCGCGCCCATGCCGACCGCCCGCAGCGGCGGCGGCAAGGCGGTGATCGACGGCAGGATCTACATCGCCGGCGGCCGTCCGCCCGGGGGCCACGCCTTTGAGGTCTACGACCCGGCGACCGACAGCTGGGAGACGCTTCCCGACCTGCCGACCCAGCGCAATCACCTGGCCATGGTCGCCCTCGGCGGCAAGGTCATCGTCGCCGGCGGCCGCTTCGGCCCCGGCGCCGGGGCGGAGCGCACCGACGTGGTCGAAATCTACGATCCCGCGACCCGGACCTGGAGCCGGGGCGCGTCGATGCCGGCCCCGCGCGGCGGCATCACCGGCGCGGCCCTGAACGGCTGCATGTTCGTCTTCGGCGGCGAGGGCGAACGCACCCATGTGCTGGGTCTGACGCCCAACACCTACGCCTGGCATCCGGGGGAGGACCGCTGGACCCAGCTGCCTGACCTGCCGATCGCGGTGCACGGGCTGAAGGGGAGCGCGGTGATCGACGGGCGCATCTTCCTGCCCGGCGGGGGGATCACCCTGGGCGGCAACAGCGGCACCAATGCGATGCAGGTGTACCGGCCGACGATGAGTTGCGAGTGAGCTAGGCGCGGGGACGTCGAAGGCCGAGGCAGAGGAGCGCGCCGGTCAGGCCGGTCAGCAGGACGACGAGCGCCTCGGCGTAATAGGGAGCGTAGACGGCGAAGGGGATCGGCGGGTTCATGCAGATGAGCCCGATCCGTGCGGTTGCCGCGCCCAGAAGGGCCCCCAGAACGCCCCAGCCGAGAGCGCCGCCGACGCCGATCACGGGGCGCGGTCGCCCGCCGCCGCGCATGCTGATGATCCCGATCGCGGCCGATACGACAGACAGCACCGCGCACGCCTGCAGCACGGGGTCCATGTCGGTCAGCAGGAACCGCAGCTGGTGGGGGAGGTATCCTACCAGGGTGACCATCCAGACGAGAGCCGCGAAGGCGACGACCCAGGCGAGGGCGAGGGCGGCGAGCAGAATGCGCGTCGTCATGGCCGTGATCCCCTCCTCCGCAGCGGTTGTAGAGGGCCGCCTGTGGCTTGGGCGGCCCATAGTCCTTTGGGAGAGGACGCCCTGTGGGCTGAACGAGTCAAGAATGGCCCGGCGGGACGTGATCCTTCTCCCGTTGGGAGAAGGTGGCCCGGAGGGCCGGATGAGGGGCGGGTGGTGGAAGCGGCGAAGCCGCCCCCGGACGGTCGACCCTCACCCTTGAGCGCCAGGACGACGGCTGCGCCGCCGTGCGCTCAAGCCCTCTCCCAACGGGAGAGGGGTGCGGCTGTTCGAGTGCCATCTGCACTGCCCGGTGTTTCCGGGCGGCGGAGTGGGACCGGACATATGCGAAGAGACGCTAAAGGGCGGAGCGAGGCGCCGCCGCTTCCTCACGTCAAATATGGCTTTGAACGTCACCAAGCCGTTTTACGTTTATAGAAATGCCGCCGTTTGAGAATACGAAACCCTGATCTTGAAGTGTATTGAGAGAGTCGTCGAACGTGAGAACATTCTTGCAAAGATGATTCTTGAGCGTTTCGTAACTTACCATCTTCGCGCCTACAAACTTCTTCCTGAATAGAACTCCAAGTATTTGCCGCGCTCCAACGTCCATCTGCTGACGCCGTGAAAACCCAATAATGGATTGATCAAAGCTCTCCAGTACATCGTCGAAATCGGCGATACCAAAATAGTGACTGTGGGTTTGACTGACCGTCGCGACGTCCGATGATCCAATCAAAACGACTTCATACTTCAGTTCAGCTGGGAACTCCTTTTCATATCGAACATAGGCCGCGATTGCCTCCTCCGGACTCCGACCGACGACGTCCCAAGTGACAAAAGCTCCGGTGTTCCAGTCGAACACGATCAGCCAGTTTTTCAGGCCCGAGGGCTCGTGCGCCTCCTTTTCGATCATCGCCTTGATGACGTCTTCGTTCACGTAGCTCCCAATTGCGCCCGCCTTGTCGGAGCGCTCGATGATTTGCTCCGACTTCAGTCGCACCAGGTCGAGCTCGGTCTTTTGGCGAGGACTCGGTTCGCGACCTGCCTCAATCTCATAAAAAATGTCTGAGAGAATCTTGAAGTACGTTAGTACTGCGACATCCCCTTCACCCTCTTTCAAGTGATTGCCGTAGACAACGGAGGTTCTCTCGATACTTTCTGCCCAATAATGCTGCGTCTTGCTACGAATTTGGAGCTCAAGGGTGTATCCTTGGCGAGACATAATATAATGCAGAGCACGATATCCGCTCTCGTCTCTGCCGTGAATCCTATAATCTGTAACCCGCTTTACACTAAAAAGTGCTTCCTTAGATAATCGGTCAAGTAAATATGAGGACAAATTATCGACATCGGAGTTATTGTCGACAATAATTCTGCATCCACCTATGTCCTGAAGCTGAGTTAGTCTAGTATTCAGGCGACGAAGTTTTCGAACTATCTGCGGTTTTCTTTTCAGCCGCTGCGCGATGTAATAATTTCCGCCATACTGTGAAAGCCAGTTTTGGAGGTCAAGGGTGGTCTCTGAAAGGGGTTTCAGATGCGCGGCGCGAAAGGAGTCGAAATCCTCTTCCAGTTCGAGAAGCTCGTACTCATCAACCCCCTCAGGGGTCGCCAAGCAGCGGCCCGCCCTGTCCAACCGGCTCTTCGTGACCATTCGCTCCTCCAATATCTACCGTCGTCTAATGCACCCGCGCCTTCCCGATCTCCAGCCCGCCCTCGCCCGCTGACACGGCGATCACGCTCCCGTCCTCGATCTCGCCCGCCAGCAGCTTGCGCGCGATCGGGTCGACCAGTTCCTTCTGGATGACGCGCTTCAAAGGCCGGGCCCCGTAGACCGGGTCGTAGCCCTTGTCGGCGAGCCAGGCGGCGGCGGTGTCGTCGAGGGCCAAGGTGAGCCGCCGGTCGGCGAGGAGCTTCTCGAACCGGCCCAGCTGGATGCGGACGATGCCGGCCATCTGGCCGCGGCCCAACCGGCGGAACAGGATGATCTCGTCGATGCGGTTGAGGAACTCCGGGCGGAAATGGGCGCGGACCTGGTCCATGACGTAGGGGCGGACGGCCTCGACGTCGTCGCCCTCGGACTGGCCGGCGAGGGCCTCGGAGCCGAGGTTGCTGGTCATGATGATCAGGGTGTTGCGGAAGTCGATGGTGCGGCCCTGGCCGTCGGTCAGGCGGCCGTCGTCGAGCACCTGGAGCAGGACGTTGAAGACGTCGGGGTGAGCCTTTTCGACCTCGTCGAACAGCACGACCTGATACGGGCGGCGACGCACCGCCTCGGTCAGGGCGCCGCCCTCGTCATAGCCGACATAGCCCGGAGGGGCGCCGATCAGGCGGCTGACGCTGTGCTTCTCCATGTATTCCGACATGTCCATCCGGGTGATGGCGGCCTCGTCGTCGAACAGGAATTCGGCAAGCGCCTTGGTCAGCTCGGTCTTGCCGACGCCGGTGGGGCCGAGGAAGAGGAAGCTGCCCAGCGGGCGGTTGGGGTCGTTGAGGCCGGCGCGGGCGCGGCGCACGGCGTCGGCGACGGC
>Ga0164290_1001540_pt1 | contig 30934 bp, 31 predicted proteins | sample Micstemetagenome_FD_108782 | JGI IMG/M metagenome (GOLD analysis project Ga0164290, IMG submission 108782) | Contaminated culture microbial community from soil near Moab, Utah, USA - Microcoleus steenstrupii SON62 (Illumina Assembly) | ecosystem: Environmental > Terrestrial > Soil > Soil crust...
CAGCCGATCGACTCCGTGGACAGCCGCCGACGCGCCTGACCACAGGGCCCCATCGGCCAACAGCAACAGAAGCGGACATTTGATGTGCTACAAAAACCGGACAACTTCAAAAGCTACCGACAGCGTCAGGAACCAGTGTGCGTTCAGGCATTCCGCCCGGAACTTGCCGTTGAAGGACTCGATGAACGAGTTGTCGGTCGGCTTGCCTGGCCGCGAGAAGTCGAGCACGACGTCCCTCTGGTAGGCCCACAGGTCGAGGTCGCGGGAGATGAACTCTGAACCCTGGTCGACGCGGATCGATTGCGGATAGCCGTGCTCACGGCACACCCGTTCGAGCGTGGCGACGACATCCTCGCCGCGATAGCTGAAGCGGGGATCGACGGCCGGCGAGAAGCGCGACCACGTGTCGATGATGGTGAGAACCCGCAGCTTCCTGCCGGTCGCCAGTTGATCGTGCACGAAGTCCATCGCCCAGGTCTGGTTGCATCTCGTCGCCTCGGTTCGATCGTCCCTGAGCTTCGCCTTCACGCGCCGCTTCGGTGTCTTGTTGCGGAGCTGAAGCCCTAACTCGTTGTAAAGCCTGCGTGTTCCCTTCATGTTGATGGCCCAGCCCTCGCGAACCAGGAGAACGTGGACGCGCCGGTAGCCGTAGCGCACCCGCGTCTCGCAGATCTCCTTGATCCGCTGCTTTAATCCGGCCTGCTCGCCGCGCCTGGACTTGTAGGTGTAGAGGGAGCGGTCGATCCGCAGGGCCTGGCACGCCTTGCGAACCGACACCTTCCAGGCCTCCCGCACCTGATCGACAAGCTGGCGACGGCGGGCAGGCCTCAGAGCTTTTTTTGCAGCACGTCCTGCAGCATAGCCTTATCCAACGAGAGGTCGGCCACGATCCGCTTCAGCTTGGCGTTCTCCTCCTCGAGCTGACGCAGCCGCTTCACCTCGGACGGCATCAGACCTGCGTATCGCTTGCGCCAGTTGTAGAAGGTCGCTTCCGATATCCCGGCCTTCCGGCAGACCTCGCCGACCGCCGTCCCGCCCTCAGCCTGCTTCAATACAAAGGCGATCTGCGCCTCCGAGAACTTCGATGCCTTCATGGATCTCTCCTTCTCCCCATCCAGGGATCATAAGTGGAAAATTCCAGCCAAAAACGGTCCGATTCAAAGGGCGCACGTCACCCAAACCATCATGTCGGACCCCGTCGACGCCGACGTGCTCTGGTTTAGCGCCAGCAAGGGTTTCGGCTTCGTGAAACTAGCCGATGATACAGAGGTCTACCTGCCGCTGCGCGCGTTGGAAGCAGCCGGAAGCCGCGGCGTTTCCGAGGGGACGCACCTCAAGATCATGGTGGGAGAAACGCCTCGCGGTTCACAGGTCATGCAAGTGCTGGAGATCAGCGATCCGATTGCTAAAAGGCCGGCACGCGAGCAGATCGCGGGCTCACCGTCGACGACGGCCTGTCCCCGGCCTGAGATCGAAGGCACAGTCAAATGGTACAATCCCGAAAAGGGCTTCGGCTTCGTTGCTCCCGATACCGGTGAAAAGGACGTGTTTGTCCATGCCAGCGTGCTGACTCGCTCAGGTCTCAGCGTGTTGGTGGAAGGGCAGAGGGTCGTTTTCCAGTCCGGGCAGGGCAAGAAGGGGATGGAGGTTCGATCCATTCGCCTTGCCTAGCTGCCAAGCCGCCGAGCTACGAAAAAAGCCCGCTGCCGGGAGGAGGTGGCAGCGGGCTCGATTGTCGAACACGGCGCGGGAGGAGGTGCGCCGCATCCAGCATCGGCATCGCATCTGGGAGGAATAGATGGCCGATAGCAGGATCATACCCGGCAGCTGGGATATTGCAATGCACAATTTCTTATCGCAACTGCGAAAGTTAAGGGCGCGTGTGTGATGTTCCGCCGAAGGGCAGGGGAGGGATCTCGCCCTCCGCCGTGCGCCAGATCCAGGCACCGATTTCCGGCCGTGACGAGATCAGCTCTTCCAGTGCCTCTTCGTAAGCGTCGTCCGCCGATGGCGGAACGACATATAGGGCGATCGGTTGCGATTGACGCTGCAGCATTGCAGACGCGGTTGGTGTTTCTGCCGACAGATTGTACCGCAACCCTTTGACGCTGCGGTCACGAAGCCTGGCCAATGCGTCGACCAGCTTCTTCTCGTACGCGGAGTCGTAGGGTATCCAGTTCTCGGCGACCACCATTAGCGCCATGTCCTCGACGACAGCGAGTCCGGCCGGCGTCAGTCCGAACGTCGCGACCGCCATCAAATGCGACGCCTCGTCGGCACCCCACAGCCCCAACTCGCTCTCGAAACGGCTCTTCAGGCGCGAATACAGGCTTTCGTCCAGCAGGAACGGAAAGTCTGGCATGTGCTTGACAGTCAAGCGGTGGCCGCTGCGTGTCGGAGCAAATTCCTTCGCCTCACCCACCAGGATCATCAATCTGCGCGGTCCGGCCTTGGGCGGAAGTGCGGGTACCAGCGCCGCGGTCCGGCGCTGCTCGATCGCGGCCTTGTCAGCAGCCCGAAACGGTTCAGGCACGAACAGCATCTCGCTGAGCGGTCCGCCCTTCACCATCATCTGGCCGGCGGCCTCGATCAGGTGCCAGCGAATATTCCACCAGTGACGCTTGCCAGACCATCGCGAGGTCCACGCCGTCAGCTCGGCCTGGTGCCAAAGATAGTGGAGCAAGCTGCGCAACGAGAGCTTCTTTGCGTCGCCTGCGATGGTGTCAGTCGTCGCCGTCCCCGTTCTCGGCCCAGCCCGGGTGCCGATCTTCGTCAGACTGAAGGCGACTTTCAGCGCCGACATTCCGCTCTCCGGATCCACCTGAATCGCGCTGCCCATCAGCACGCCGAGGCCGGACAGCTCGTCAGGCGGCTCGTAAGATGGACAGGCCGGATTGTGCCCGCCACCGGACATCGGCATGCGCTTGACGATGTACTGCTCTCCAACCTGAGCAATGTACATCGCAAGGCCGCCTTCCTTGCAAAGGCAGAGCGGTCGAAGGCGCTTACGGTAAGCGTCCGCTAACGCGTCCTGGAGGTCCGGCGCCGTCTCTTCGATCACCTGCTCAGCAAGTTTGAATCGTCGCATCGCCTCCATCGCTCCGGACGCCGCCGCATCCCCTTCGCACATTGATTCACGGTTTCGGCGGCGACGCAACCTTCAACACGGCGAATGGAGAGTGCGGCCGCGATGCGCGCGCGCTTCGCGCGCGGCTGGCGCAAGGAGAGGCAGAGGGGAGGCCGGGATGCGATGGCGGGCCGAGGCCAGGAGAGAGGCTCCCGGCGCCCGTCGCGGAGAACGATCATGACCCATATGGAAATCCAGGCGCCGGCGCGCAGCGTGTCCAACGGCTACAAGGTTGATGTCGGCCGTGGCCAGCGCATCGGCCGCGTGTCGTCGGAATGGTTCAACCGGCCGGACGACGAACGCTTTCTGTCGCTCACCGACCTCAACAATGCGGTGAAGCGGCGGTCCGGACGCAGCAAGACCCGGATCGTTGAGAGCGAGGCGATCCGTGTCAAAGCATCCCGCGACAATCCCGAGCGGCTGATGCTCATGCTCCCGGATACCCATACTCCGGTTGTTCCAACACACTGGAGCTTTGGCCAGCTCGCCAGCCTGGTCGGGGCGCCGGCGACCTATCTGCGCCAGCTGCCAGCCGCGCTTGCGGGCATCAATCTGCAATATGGTCTGTCCACGCACCGTGCCGAGCAGGTCAAGACGCTCGAGATCGAGAATGGCCGGCTGGAGCTTCGAGCCGTTACGGGTCCAGACTACGGCAGAATATTCGATTCAGAACTGGTCGACGCCGTCCAAAAGATCGCCGGCAACGGCACCGGCGACACACGCTGGAAAGTGCCTGGCGTGCTTGACTGGTCGACCAGCATCTACAATCCCAATGTCGATATCTCGAAGGACACGACCACACTTTATGCCTCGGACCGCGACATCTTCGTGTTCCTGGTCGATGATCTCAACCCCATCGAAGCCGGCCGGTTGCCGAATGGCGAACCGGATCTCTATTTCCGCGGATTCTACGCCTGGAACAGCGAGGTCGGCTCGAAAACCCTTGGAATTGCAAGCTTTTACCTGCGCGCCGTGTGCCAAAATCGGAATTTGTGGGGCGTCGAAGATTTCCAGGAAATCACCATTCGCCACTCCAAATATGCCGCCTCGCGCTTTGCTCTCGAAGCCGAGCCGGCGCTGATCCAGTTCGCGGAATCCTCCCCGATGCCTTTCGTCAACGGCATCAAAGCGGCGCGTGAGCGCATCGTCGCCCGTGACGACGACGATCGCACGACCTTCCTGCGCAAGCGCGGGTTCTCGAAGGGCGAAACCAACAAGATCATCGATGCCGTGCTCACCGATGAGGGTCATCCGCCATCGTCGGTATTCGACTTTGTGCAGGGCGTCACACGTGTCGCGCGCGACAAGCAGCATCAGGACGTACGGCTCGACATCGAAGGCAAGGCCAAGAAGCTCCTCGACCTCGTTCACTGATCCTGCCCTCACCGGCGACCCCTCACGTCGCACTGTCGGCTTTCCGATCATCGCTACTCCAGGGCGCCGCTCCTCCCAGCCAGGAGGACGGCGCCTTTCGTCGTGACGGGTCAGGAGGTCGCACAGCACTTGCGGTCGCCCGTCGCGGAGCAAGCCGATGAATGAACCTTCCCAGACTCCCATCCCCTTGTTGACGCGTGACCAGCGCGATCAACTCCTCGCCAATGGCCGCCAGCCCGGCGGCGACCACGTCCCAGTGGTCAAATTCTTCAATCCCGTCGGCATCGGCACCTGGCTCGCAACCGAGCTTGAGGCGGACAACGATACTTGCTTCGGCCTCGCCGACCTGGGCTTCCCGGAACTCGGATCCTTCAGCCTAGAAGAACTTGCCACGCTCGAATTGCCGTTCGGCATGAACATTGAGCGCGACGTCTTCTTCACCGGCACTTTCCCGATCTCGGCCTATGCCGAAGCCGCTCATGAGACGGGCAGCATCACCGCGGCCATCCGCATCCTCTCCAACGCCGCTCGGGCCAAACGCGGGGAGGGGGCGTGATGCGCTTCCGTCCCTGGCCCAAACCCGAACCCTATCACGACACGTCACGCAAACGCGCCGCCTTCAAGCGCAAGCAGCGCCTCGAACGCGAGGCGCTGCCGCTCTTCGCGGACATGATCGCTGCAGGTCAGTATAGTGTCGATGAAGAAATGGCCCGCCGCCACGTCTGGTGGGACGAGCGGGAACACGAGCAGCGCGTCCTGCGCGCCGGACGGTGGCGTGCCGCCCGTTCCCGGCTGTTCACGCTGCCAAACGACCTTCGCCGCACAGTCCGAAAACTTTGGCGAGGTTGCCCCTATCCGGCGGATCCCACCTATCTGCTCGACCTCCTCCATCAGATTGCGGTCGGGCGCGTCGATCCACACCGGCCACCCTGGGTCTTCGATGGCAAGCTCACGGCGCGCACCACGCCAAACCCCGAGAAATTCGACGAAGCGTTCCGCCAGATCGGCCATCGCAAGATCGGCGGCGGCCCCAAGGCGACACCGGCCGACGAGTTCCTGTTCTGCGGCAATCTCGGCTCGGGGATCCTGTTTCTGCGCACCCGCGTGCGCCTCAACGACCCGCACGAAAGCTACTACACCTCGTCCGGCCATCGGTTGCGCGACTCCCATGTCGGCCGTGCCGGCCACTGGATTGATCTCGAGGTGCGTGGCGACTGCTCGGATACCGAGCTTGAGATGATCCGCCGCCTCGCCCAGGACGCCGACACCCGCCCAGTCGTCGTGCGCCGCGTCGAAACCATCGTACCCACGAAGGGTGAGGCGGCGTCATGATGAGCCATCCGGAAGCGTGCACGATATTGACCCGGATGGAACTCAGGCTGCACGAAACGCGACACAATCTTTACGAGCTCGAGCGTTCTTTGCGCGGCCGCGCGGAGACGGAAACGATCGACGCGCACCCGAAAATACGTCGCTACAACCGCCGCATGTGCAACTGGTCCGGCAACGGCGAACAAACCTATCTGCGCATCCTGGATCGGCTGAGCGACAATGCCGCGGCCGATCTGGACCGGCTACGGCGCAAGATCGAGCGTCAGGATGCAGCGATAGAAGCGCTGCGCAGAAAATATCGGGTCAATGCCGGGCGACCCGTCTTCACGCCCTTGTAGGCGGCGGCCTCATCGCACAGGTCAGCGCGCTCTCGGTTTACAGCCACCCTTCGACCGAGGGGATGGCTTTCGTCGTGACGGCTTTCAAGGCGGCAAACCCTCCCGCCAGCCGTCACGGAGATTCCATCATGCGATCCACTCCAGACTATTCCGCCGACATCGACGCCGCGCTGGCGACACAAGGCGGCCATCTCTCCATCGGCCGCGGCGGGTTCACGCTCCACTATAGCGATGGCGCGATGCTCGCCGGCTATGGCTGCGAAGCAATCAAGGCCCAATGTATCGCCGCCGGCTTGCCGGTGATCGACAGCCGGTGTGTGGCGTTCGATGTCGTCGCGCACCTCACACTGGCAGGACTGCTGGTCGCCGTCGGCCGGGAGCCTGAGCCAGCTCCCTGGCATGGCCTGTCCTATGTGCCGCTGCGCGTCGTCGCGGCCCGATACGCAGCCGCCGGCGCGGAGGTCTCGAACATCCCCGGCGTCGAGACCATGCCCACGCCGGCCAATCGGAGACCCGCGCCATGAGCGGTCGTCCCATTCTCCAACTCTATACCACAATGGAAGAGTTCGAGACCCTGCACGGGCGACACGATCGCACTCGAAGCACCAGCAGAACGGTCACCGTAGATCGCCAGGCGCTCATCCACATCCTTATGGATCACGCCCGCATGCTCGAGGCGCTGCGCAAAGCGGGACGCGTTGATCCCGCCGGCCTTCGCCGGCGCGGCGGCCGCGAGAGGCAGAGGGCGGAGGGGAGGGTTCCTGACGGGTTTGGAGGTTCGGGGAGAGACCCTGGGCCGCCCGTCATGGAGACCCTGACCATGGCAAAATGCGCCATTCAGAAGATCGCAATGAACCCTTCGGAGAACATCGCCTACGACAAGCTTGTCCTGTCGCAGCAGAATGTTCGCCGGGTAAAGGACGGCGTCAGCATCGAGCAGCTCGCCGACGACATCGGCCGGCGCAAGCTCCTGCAGAGCCTGAATGTCCGTCCCATCCTCGATGCAGGCGGCGAGGAGACCGGCACCTACGAAGTGCCCGCCGGCGGCCGCCGCTATCTCGCGCTCGGCATTCTGGTCAAGCAGAAGCGCCTCGCAAAGAACGAGCCGATCCCCTGCATCGTCAATCGCAGCGGAACGACCTCGGCCGAGGAGGACTCGCTCGCCGAGAACGTGCATCGCGAGAACCTGCATCCGCTTGACCAGTTTCGCGCCTTCAAGGCACTGAAGGAGCAGGGCCTCGATGTCGAGGAGATCGCAGCTCGCTTCTTCGTGTCGGCGGCGACGGTCAAGCAGCGTCTGAGGCTGGCCTCCGTCTCGCCAAAGCTGCTCGAACTCTATGAGAAGGACGAAATACGCCTCGAGCAGATCATGGCGTTCTCGATCTCCAACGACCACGCCCGACAGGAGCAGGTCTGGGAGCGCATCTCCGGCAACCCGCACATGCACGAGCCGTACTACATCCGGCGCCTGCTGACGGAAACGACTGTTCGTGCCGACGATCGCCGCGCGGTCTATGTCGGCGCCGAGGCCTATGAAGCCGCCGGCGGTGTCGTCCTGCGCGACCTGTTCGAGCAGGATTCCGGTGGCTGGTTCCAGGATGCGGCCCTTCTTGAGCAACTGGTCTTCGACAAGCTCAAGCTCGACGCCGAAACCATCCGCGCTGACGGCTGGAAGTGGGTCGAAGCGGCGATCAGTTTTCCGTACGGCCACACCTCCGGCATGCGACGGGTCTATGCCGAACCGGCGGAGATGAGTGCTGAGGAGATCGCCCGCTACGATGCGGTGAAGGCCGAGTACGATGCCCTCGACGCCAAATATGCCGAGATGGAAGACGCCGACCAGGAAATCGAGGACAAGCTCGATCAGCTTGGCGCCGAACTCGATGGTTTTAGCGATCGTCCGCAGGTCTACGACCCGGTACAGAAAGCCATCGCCGGAGCGTTCATCACGCTCGGCGCCAACGGCCAACTGCAGGTCGAAGCGGGTTTTGTCCGCCCCGAGGATGAGCCCCGGGGAGAAGTGGACGATGACGAGGAGGCCGACGCCGGAGATCGCGACGCGTCGCAGTCCGACGAGGACGGTGATGACCGTGTCGTCGTCAACGGCCGGTCCACGAATGGCGGATCCGATGCGGCCGAAGAGCCCGAGGAAGAAGGCATCAAGCCGCTGCCCGAACGGCTTGTCTTCGATCTCACCGCGCAGAAGACGCTGGCGCTGCGTAACGCGCTGGCGAGTGACGTCGACATCGCCTTCGTCACGGTCCTCCATGTTCTCGTGCTGCAGGTGTTCTACCGCTTCGCCAAGGACAGCTGCCTCGAGATCAGCCTGACGAGCAACAGCTTCGGCCAGGTCCAGGGGCTCGCCGAGACCGCATGGGCAAAGGAGATCGCCGAGCGTCACGAGGCATGGGATCGGGATATGCCGGACAGCGACAGACTGTGGGAGTTCCTGCTCGGTCTGGACGAAGCGAGCCGCAAGGCGCTGTTCGCGCATTGCGCCTCGCTCTCGCTCAACGCCGTGGTCGAGCCCTGGAACAAGCGTCCGGGCGCTCTTGCCCATGCCGATGCGCTCGCCGCGACGCTTCAGTTCGACATGGTGGAAGCCGGGTGGTCACCGACCGTCGACAACTATCTCGGCCGCGTCACCAAGGCCCGGATCGTGCAGGCGGTGCGCGAGGCCCGCGGCGAGGATTCCGCGCAGCTGATCGACCATATGAAGAAAGACCTGATGGCCCGCGAGGCCGCCCGTCTTCTCGAAGGGTCGAACTGGCTGCCCGAGCCGCTGCGCCACGCTGGTGATGACGCATCGGTCGACGCCGACCAGGGCGTCACGGAGGGTGTGACGGACGAGACGGCGCTGGACGGTCACGCCGCCGAACTGCCGGCCTTCCTCGCCGACGCCGCCGACACACCGTCCGATGAGCAGCCGGTGATCTCCACCGACGAGGACACGGACCGCCTGGAGGCGGCCGAGTAATCTCCCCTCCCACTTCGCACCGGGCCCGGCATCACCGCCGGGCCCTTTCATTTTCGACATGGATGGAGATCCGTATGTCCGCTCATCTCGTTTACGATACCGCTCCGTTGGGGAGCGTCATCCGATACTTTGACTCAACGCCCAAACCGCCTTCCCGGTTCAGAAAGAAGCTCTCTGCGTGGGAAGGCCGCAACGGCACCGGCCGCCTGGTGAAAAAGGAGCCGCCGCGGTCGCGTGCGACCTATAGCTCGCCAGCGTACTTTACTTTGCATGAGGGCGATTTCGGTGAGGGCGGGACTGTCGTCGTCTCTGTTCGGCGGACGTACTCTGTCGAGAGCGACCTGCATTTCCAGATCGTCGAACGTCCTTCGATCGGCACGATCCGCGTCCTGAAGGATCTCGGCGACAGCCCGGAATTGTTGCATCTCGCCAGGGACCGCGAGGCGGCCGGGCGCTGGCTCGCCAACAACCCATACAGCCGAGCTTATCTCGAAGAGGTCACCGCCGACGAGGTCACCGCCGACGTGATCGAGGGCCGCTCCGCCGCCTGACTTTCAAACCCCACAGACCAACCATCGACAGGCTCGGGAACGCGCAAGCGATCGCCGGGCCTGTTCCTTCATGGAGATCGACATGTTCGACTGGACCAGAAGCTGCTCCTATGACGAGCAGCAGAAAAGCCGTTTCCACACGACGGCGCGCTCACGGCTGAAGAAGCTCGCTGCAGAACTTGCCCTGCCACCGGGCAGCTATGACCTTCGTTCAAATAAGGCGGGCATCGCCGTTTCCGGCGAAGTGACTTTGCACCACACCGCCGTTTATATCCAGGTCGGTCAGTTCGGAATGTCGTCCGGCCACGGCATTCTGATCCGCACCTGCAAGGGGCGCAAAGACTATACCGGCGGGGCCAACCACTTCGTCGCGCTGAGCATGCTCGACGACATTCCGGCGCTTGCCGCGGCAGTCCGCGCCATCACCGGTGTCGGGCGCGCCGCTGCAGATTCCGCCGATCGCCGCGCCGCCTGATCAGCCACCGATCACCTCATCAGCCTACCGTCTTCCGCCGCGCCACCGCACGGCGGAAGGCTCGGCCCTTCCGGAGACATGCTATGTCTATCCATCCTCCGTTCCGAAAGGTGTTCGAGGGCGTCGCAACGCGTGAGCAGATGTTTGCGCTCTTCAATCGCCACAGCGATACGCCCGGTGTCGATCCCCTGTCCGGCATGCCATACGCGTCGGAATGGTTCGAGATCTCGGCCAGCGAATACCATTTCATGCTTGGACTTCTGCCGCCGCTCTTCCAGCGAACCGGCATGTTCGGCATGTCGGAATACAAGGCCGGCAATGTCACCAGCGTCTTCTTCTCGATCAGGATCCGCGGGCGCGAGCGCTGGTTCCACGGTTTCTGCGACCTCTCCGACAAGCGCAGTCCCGACGGCATGCGGGCAGCGATCATCGCCCATGAGACGGGTGCGCTCGACAGCATGACGCGCGAGGAAAAGCTCGAGGCGATCTGGTCCGCGACGCATGCCGACTTCAAGGGCATCGCCGGCGAGACCAACCCCAATGCGTGGCCGCCAGAGCATCATGGCAAGCGGACCATCCTTACCTACGTCGCCGGGCAGGGTACCACCCTCAAGCTTCTGGACGATCTTACCGACGAAGAGATCGACAGCCGCATGCCCGACGTCCACGCGCGGCCAAGGAAAGGACGGGGCAATGCGGAACAATCGTAAACCGTCGCCACCGACGGCCGCGACGACCTGGGAAGCGCACTCAACCTACACCGCTGACCTTGGCGTTTCGGATAGGCGCCAGTACCGGCGCACACCGCCGGGCTCCCCGACGGTCGCCGATCTGGTGCGACCCGGGGATACGGTCTCGACCTCCTATGGCACCGGCGGTGTCGTGGTTGAGCTGAAGGAATATTTCTATGCCGCGCCGACCGGCGAGACCCTGTCCCATTTTACCATCGTCTACGTGCCGCCGGAGCGCGCCGCAAAATACCGCGATACCGATCGACACTGGATCAACGAATGCGTGGCGGTAGGTGACCGCATCCTGATGTTGTTCGAGGCGAATGAGGACGAGGTCTTCGTTGTAAGCCGGGCCCCATCGGCCGAAAGACGTCCCTGCCGTACCATCCTGATCATCTAACGTACGGCTTACCAGCCCATCTCCCCGCACGCATCGCGAAGTCAAAGCGATCGTCGTCCATTCGACGAGCGCGATCGCACGCCATCTCATCCTGAAAGGAATATACTATGGCCAGAAAAGCATTCTTTGCCGCCTTCATCATCGATGAAGACAGCTATACGCCCGAGCCCGGGCCTGTGGACCATCACTTCGTTGCCGCGGATCTCGCCCCGTCGGGTTTCGGTGAGCAGCCCGGCGTTTCGCACATCGTCGTCTGGAACTCCGCCGCCGACCTGATCGCCGATCATTGTCGGCGAGGTCCCATAACGGTCGACTACCTCTCTGGCGATCAACCCGCACCCAACCCGCGATTCCTGCACACGCCAGAAGCCGGCCCCTCGAACCACAGGAACCATGGCGACGACATCGGCGCTGACTGCGGTGCCGATCTCAGCGCGGCGTCAAATGACGTCGCGAAACCGCCTGCGGGTGACGCACCATCGTTCCGTGACCAGCTCTTTCCCACGATGCGCGACACGCTGGCCTTCGAATACTACGAGGTGAGGCCCTGCATCGAGCGTGACCGCCAGGTGACTTCCTACCGCGACGAGGACGAGTTCGCCGCTGAACTTGCCAGGTCACCGCAGGCAGGGCAAGAGTTCCGTGAATTCTGGTCGCTCTATGGGGTGGACCGGAACACCACCTCCGCGATCGGCGACTTCGTCTCGAAGAACGCCGCTCATGAGGTGATGAACGCGATCCTTGCGATCCCGGCCGCGGCCCGCAACGCTCTTCAGGCTGCACGACCGGCAGGGGGCGGGAAACGCGATAGCATCGACCGGGCAATACGCTCTGCGACCGACTGGCTCGAGGACATGATCAATCAGTCCTCGAACGATCAGCGGATCTGACCTCTGCGGCAAACTTGACGTTTCTCTGCACCATCGCCCGAAGCCCGGTCCCGCCGGGCTTTTCCATTTTTCGGGCCATTTCACGAAGTCCTCCAACAAGGGAGAAACCCTATGTCACGCCTCAACGATCCGGAGAATTTCCGCGGTCGCGTCAAATACGCGGCCCAGGTCATCGCCTGCGGGCGACGCCCAACCCGTGCTTTCGACAACTGCTTCGAAAACTACGACGGTGACGAAGTCGCGACGGCGATCCTGCGCCGGTCGAAAAAGAACACCCGTCTGGCCGCCAATCTGCATCGCTATCTCAGCATGGCATCCATCGAGGCCGCCGCAGACCGGCTCGCCGATGTTTCGACCCGCGAGCTGCCCGAAGTCGCTCGACGAACGCGAATCCGCCAGAAGGCCAAATTCAACGGCTGGCTCGAACAGCAACGGGTAGCCGATGACGTCGAGACCGCAGTCGAGTCCACAGCCGATGCGGGAAGCCCGTCATGAGCACCGATCCGGCCGTTGCATGTTACCAAACATCCAGCGACGGAACAGTCGTCCATCAGGTGGGAGAGACTCCGATGTTGCTCTCCCACCGGCAGCGTCATCGCCTGCGCGCTGCTCTTGCCGGCCGGCTGCTTGCCGTCTGCTACGGCGCTGGAGTCGACTCCACCGCACTCCTCATCGCCCTGAAACTCGCCGGCTTGCGACCTGACGTAATCACCTTCGCCGATGTCATGGCTGAGAAGCCCGAGACGATGGCTCATCTCGATCGCATTGGTGCCATCCTCGTACGATGGGGTTGGCCACCGATCACCATATGCCGGAAAACCACACTTCCCCGGACCGGCTACGACGACCTCTACGGCAACTGCATCGCGAACGAAACTTTGCCTTCGCTCGCCTTCGGGATGAAGTCCTGCTCGATCAAATGGAAGCAGAAGCCGCAGGACCAGGCAATCAAGGGCTCGAAGTCCGGTCCCAATGCGAGTGCGCCCCACCCCGTCTGGGTCGAGGCCCAGCGCCGCGGTGAACGTATCATCAAGCTGATCGGATATGATTGCAACCCGGCTGACCTGCGCCGGTCACGCAACCTGCCGACCGCCGATGGTGATTTCGACTATCTCTACCCTCTTCAGATCCTCGGATGGACACGGCCGCACTGCGTCGAGGTCATAACCGTGGCGCTGGGGGCAGAGTATGTCTCGATCAAGTCGGCATGCTTTTTCTGCCCGGCCTCAAAACTCTGGGAACTCTTCTGGCTCGCCGCCCATCACCCCGATCTGTTAGAACGGGCTCTCTTCCTCGAGCGCAATGCACTGACGGGCCGGCACAGCCGCTTCGACGAAGTCGAGTTCGGCGCTTCATGGGAAGAACTGGTCCGCAACGCCGTTCGGTTTCCAAGCTCCAACACCACGGTGGGGCTCGGGCGCAGCTTCGCCTGGAACCAATGGGCACGAGTCAACGACGTCGTCGATGATGCATTTCGCGTCCGACGCGGCGAGAGCGACCGCGCACGCTTCACCGCCCGCGCCGTGGAACTGCTGCAATTCGATAAAGCAAACCACGGTGCCGGCAACCGACCCGCCAATCGACAGGATCCGATCAGGCAGCCGAACGCCTGCCGCGGCGTCGCATCGCCGGACACATCATTGAAGGAGCAACAAAATGAAGCCGTATCGAAGCATTGGCCTGCGCGTTCAGGTAGGCTCGCTCGCCTCGAAGCTCCTGATGCTCAGGCCCGGCGAGACATTCTACCTCGATGATCCCCGTGACAGTCGAACAGCCGCGCCGCTTGACCGCGTGGTCCAGAGCGCCGCGGCCAAATCGAACGCTTTGAGGGATCGACGTTTCTCGACGCAGGGCTGGATCGCAGTTCGGCCATCGCCGGTTTGCGCGAAGCGAATCCTGGCGATCACACGGGTCGACCACATGGATGGATGACGCGACCACCCTATCCGCCCTACCCAACCATCATGTCGGAAACGCACTGAACGTCTTGGAGTAAAGTAAGATGATCGACACCACAGCCGAGCAAGCCCGCTTCGAAGGCAAGATCTTTTGCTACGTGGCCATTCATTCACCGATCAGCGGTGACGACCGGTTCGCCATCGGGATAGCGGTGCTTGGCGAGCCAGGCTATTCCTTCGCCTCGGCGCTGGAACTCTTTGCGACTTACAGTGAGGCGTCCATTCGCGCCGAAGAACTCAACAGAGCCTTCCCCTACAGCGTGGATGCCTGCGTGGCGATCGTCGCGGACACGATGATCCGCCAAAGAGAGCGCAGACCCACACTCGATCGTCTTGGCGATCTCCTGCTCGACGCGGAGAAGGATGGGACGCTCGACCGCTTGGCCGGCGACGTCAAGCATGCCAAGACGATCACCGATTTCTGCGATGCAGTGCACATGTTTCGATGAGCCGAAACGATTGTCGCTGAAGGCGCGTCGCGAGAAACGGATCTCCTGCCGTTTGCGCATCGAATGGGAACGCTCCCAAGGAAACGCGCCATCGATCGGTGCATCGAGAGAGGCAGAGGAGGGCCGTAGCGAGGCCGACCTGCGTCGGCTTCTCGCAGGCTTCGTGATTAAAGCGCGCGATATCTCGCCGGACGTTCCGCCGTGGCCGGGACCACCCGGGAGCGGCGACATCTAACCGCCAGCCCGAGAGTCGTTCGCCGGCTCGCTCTCCACAGAGGCTGGAGGGAGAGAGGGGCCGGGAGGAGTGCAGCCTTGCCGGGCGGAGAGAGTGCGCCGGCAGGGCGGACACTCTCACTCGAAGGACATCTCCATGAACATCGTTGCGAACACGTCGGCCGCCCGGACCGACGCCCCCCTTGCCACGCCGCCATCCCACTGCATCAACATCGCTCAGGCGATCCATCAGACGGCAATCCAGCTTCTTCCCTTTCTTGAACAGGGCAGGCCCATCACCGCCGCGGCCCTGCGCACGACCATGACCGACAGCTTCGGCGGCACGGACGCACAGGGGTTCTGGGTCTGGAAGGACGCCTATGAGGCGCTCGAGGCGGCGCAGGTCCTTTTTCTTCGCCGCTTCGGTTCCGCCATCCTGTCTCGCTCATCCTCGCCACAGGCGGCCCTTGCGATGATCAAGCGCATCGCCGAACTCATCCCCACGCACACACGGCGCTCCGACGAGAGCCAAGCCAAGCAGCAGCTGTCGACACCGCTGCCGCTCGCCTTCGTTGCCGCGCAAGCCGCCGCCATCTCCTCATCGGACCTAATTCTCGAGCCCTCGGCCGGGACCGGCCTTCTCGCGGTCCATGCGGAGATTGAACGAGCGTCTCTCGCACTCAACGAGCTTGCCGCAACCCGCGCCGACCTGCTCGGCCTGCTGTTTCCACGGGATCCGGTTTCCCGGCACGATGCAGCCCATATCGACGATCATCTCGATGCCGCCGTCGAGCCGTCCGTGGTGCTGATGAATCCGCCCTTCACGGTCGGCGCCTTCGTCGACGGGCATGTCGCCGATGCTGCATGGCGGCATCTCTCTTCGGCTTTTGCCCGTCTTCGCTCCAACGGTCGCCTGGTCGCCATCACCGGCACAGGCCTCTCTCCCGAAAACCCTAAATGGCGAGCCGCCTTCGAGCGGCTCCAGCAGCAGGGCAGGGTGACCTTCACCGCGGCGATCGACGGCCGCGCCTATGCCCGCCATGGCACCACAGCGGAAACTCGCCTGACCGTCATCGACAAAATCCCGGCAGCCAATCCGTCCGCGTTCGCCGCCTCGCGGGGTAGGGCCGCTGACGTCGAGACGTTACTGTCGTGGATTTCCGACCTCCCTCCCAGGATAGCTGGCGGCTTCCCGGATTCGATCGGCGCCCTGTCGAACGCAATCCTGCGCGATGCCGCCAGGCAGATGGCCGCGCGCTCGGCAGCCGGATCTGCTCCGATCGTGGTATCGGCTGTGGCGAAGAGCGTGCGGCCAGTTCCGTCGGTTGCCCGGGCGAAGCCCGTCCGTCCGGTCATGGCAGCCAACACACCTGCGGTTCCTCTTGCCTACGAACTGCGCGACTGGATTCCGGAAGAGGGTGGCCGGCTCACTGACACGATCTACGAGCCCTATGCGCTGCAGTCGATCGACATCGCGCGCGCCAAACCCCATCCGACCCCGCTTGTCCAGTCCGCGGCGATGGCCGCGGTCGCGCCACCAAAGCCGTGCTATCGGCCGCTCCTGCCTGATGCGATCATCGACGAGGGCCTGTTGTCGGACGCCCAGATCGAAAGCGTTATCTATGCCGGCGAGGCGCATTCCGGCTATCTCGCCGGCACGTGGAGCGTCGACGAGACCTGCGACGTCGTCTCCGCCGCTCCGGACGGCGCGGAGAATGCCGTCCGCTTCCGCCGCGGATGGTTTCTGGGTGACGGCACCGGCTGCGGCAAGGGACGGCAGGTCGCTGGCGTCATCCTCGACAACTGGCTGCAAGGCCGCCGCCGTGCGATCTGGATTTCGAAGTCGGACAAGCTGCTGGAGGATGCCCAGCGCGACTGGTCCGCACTCGGCCAGGAACGCCTGCTTGTCCAACCGCTCTCGCGCTATCGGCAGGGCACGCCGATCCGCCTTGCCGAGGGCATCCTCTTCACGACCTACGCGACGCTGCGCTCGCAGGAGCGCGACGGCAAGAAGTCCCGAATCGCCCAGATCGTCGACTGGGTCGGACAAGAGGCGGGGAGCGCCATAGGCGCGACAGGGACTAAGAAGCTTTTTGATGGCGTCATAGTCTTCGACGAGGCTCACGCCATGGCCAATGCCGCAGGCGGCAAAAGCGAGCGCGGCGACGTCGCACCCTCGCAGCAAGGCAAGGCCGGCCTGCGGCTCCAGCATGCGCTTCCCGACGCTCGCATCGTCTATGTCTCGGCGACCGGCGCCACCGCAGTCGAGAATCTGGCCTATGCCCAGCGCCTCGGTATCTGGGGCAGCGAGGATTTTCCATTCGCCAACCGCGCCGAGTTCGTCTCGGCCATCGAAGACGGTGGTGTGGCTGCGATGGAGGTGCTCGCCCGCGATTTGAAGTCGCTCGGGCTCTACACGTCGCGTTCGCTTTCCTATGACGGCGTCGAATACGATCTGCTCGAGCACAAACTGACCGAAGAGCAGGTCCGCATCTACAACGCCTATGCGGACGCCTTCCAGGTCATCCACAACAACCTGACCGCCGCGCTCGAGGCTGCCAACATCACCAGCGAAACCGGCACGCTGAACCGCAACGCCAAGGCTGCGGCACGTTCCGCCTTCGAGAGCACCAAGCAGCGGTTCTTCTCCCACCTCATCACCTCGATGATGACGCCGACCCTGATCGGTGCGATCGAGCAGGATCGCGCTGACGGTCATTCGTCCGTGGTTCAGATCGTCTCGACGGGCGAAGCGCTGATGGAACGGCGGCTGGCAGAAATCCCCACCGAGGAATGGTCCGACCTCCACGTTGATGTCACTCCGAGGGAGTACGTCGGTGGGTACCTGATGCACTCCTTCCCGACGCAGCTGTTCGAGGAATATTCGGACGCGGAGGGAAACGTCTATTCGCGGCCCGTCCACGACGAGGACGGCAATCCCGTCCAATGCCGGGAAGCCGTGCGCCGGCGCGACGAGATGATCGAAAAGCTGGCCTCGCTGCCGCCGGTCGGCAGCGCACTCGACCAGATCCTCCACCACTTCGGCACCGACATCGTCGCGGAGGTAACCGGCCGCTCCCGCCGCATTGTCAGGAAGACTGGCCGCGACGGCATCGACCGGCTCGCCGTCGAGAACCGGCCGGCCTCGGCCAATCTCGCCGAGACGCAGGCGTTCATGGATGACGACAAGTCCGTGCTGATCTTTTCCGACGCCGGCGGCACCGGCCGCTCCTACCACGCCGATCTCGGAGCAAAGAACCAAAGGCTGCGCAAGCACTATCTGCTCGAAGCCGGCTGGCGCGCCGACAACGCGATCCAGGGTCTTGGACGCACGCACCGAACCAACCAGGCGCAGCCGCCCCTCTTCCGGCCGATGGCCGCCAATGTAAAGGCCGGCAAGCGCTTCCTGTCGACCATCGCCAGACGGCTCGACACGCTGGGGGCGATTACGCGCGGCCAGCGCCAGACCGGCGGGGCCGGGCTGTTCCGCTCCGAGGACAATCTGGAAAGCCCCTATGCCCGCGCAGCACTCCGGCAATTCTACTATCTATTGCACCAGGGCAAGATCGACGGCTGCTCGCTCACGACGTTCGAGGCGGTGACCGGGCTGTCCTTGACCACGGACGAGGGCGGGCTGCGGGACGAACTGCCGCCGATCACGACCTGGCTCAACCGGCTGCTCGCGCTGCGCATCGAGACGCAAAACCTGCTGTTCGAGGTGTTCGAGCAGCTGATGGCGGCAAAGGTCGAAGGCGCCATCGCCGCCGGCACCTTCGACAAGGGGCTTGAGACGATCACGGCCGAGAGCATCACTGTCACCGATCGCCGGACAATTCACACCCATCCGGTCTCCGGCGCGCAGTCGCATGTGCTGACCGTCGCGCGCAAGGATCGCACCCGACCCCTCGGCCTGGCGGACGCACTTGCCATTGTCCGGGCGGAGCCGCAATCGGTGCTGCTGGTCAATACGCGGTCAAGCCGCGCGGCGGTCCAGCTGCCGACCGCGAGCCTGATGCTCGACGACGGTGCGATCGAGCATCGCGTGCGGTTGCTGCGCCCGACCGACGAGCTGCGCTTCGGTCTGGATGCCCTTGCCGAGACACATTGGCAGCCGGCAGACCGCAAACTCTTCTGCGAACTCTGGCAAGCGGAAGTCGCCACTGTGCCGGAGTTCTCGACCAGCACCTTCCACATCGTCACCGGCCTGCTGCTGCCGATCTGGCGGCGCCTGCCGGACCATGATTGCCAGGTCTACCGCATCCAGACCGATGCGGGCGAGCGCATCATCGGCCGCCACATCGCGCCGACGCTGGTCGCCACCATGTTGCGCAATCTCGGCATCGACCATGTGCCGACGCTGCCGCCGGAGGACGCCTGGAGCGGGCTGATCGACGGCCGGATCGGCCTTCAGCTTGCCGACGGTCTGGTCGTGCGCCGCAGCCGCGTCATGAATGACTGGCGCGTCGAGCTGATAGGCTTCACCGAGGCGATGGTGCCACGGCTCAAGGCGCTGGGCCTGATCTCCGAAATCATCTCGTGGAAGCTTCGGCTGTTCATCCCGACGGGCGGCCAGGGCTCCGCCATGCTCGCCTCACTTCTCGAGCGCCACCCCTTGGTCGGCGTCACCGACCGCACGGCGGCGGCTTGAGGGGAGGCGATCATGACCGGCTCGGCTTCCGAGCTGGCACGCCGTCTCGGCGATCATGCCGAGGCGGTGTGCCGCGAATATCTCTCCAACGGTCATCGCTCCGGCAACCACTGGATCGTCGGTGACGTGCGCAACACGCGCGGCCGCTCCATGCATGTGCGCTTGACGACCAACGCCAAGGGTCCGGCGGGCAAGTGGGTCGACGAGGCGAACTCAGAATTCGGCGATCTGCTCGACGTCATCCGCGAAAGCTGCGGTCTTGTCGAGTTCCGCGATGTCGCAGACGAAGCTCGCCGGTTTCTTGCCCTGCCGCGACCGCAGCCACCTGCCACCAACGCGCAGCGCCACGCGACACGCGGCTCTCCCGACGCTGCCCGCCGCCTGTTCGCCATGTCGAGGCCCGTCGCGGGCACGCTGGCCGAACGCTACCTTGCCGGCCGCGGCATCCTTCTTGCCGCGCGTGAGCGCGCCTTGCGCTTCCACCCCGGCTGCTACTACCGCGATCTCGTCACGGGCGAGACGCAGGCCCTGCCCGCGTTGATCGTCGCCGTCACCTCCCTCGACGGACGCATCACCGGCCTGCAACGCACCTGGTTGGACCCGGCCGGCCACGGCAAGGCGCACGTCGACGATCCGCGGCGCTCGCTTGGTCACCTGCTGGGCAACGGCATCTGGCTCGGGCTCGAGCCTGGCACACCCGTTCCGGTCATGGCCGCCGGCGAAGGTTTCGAGACGATGGCTTCGCTGCGCACCGTGATGCCGCCGCTGCCGGTGGCCGCCGCGACCTCCGCCAATCACCTCGCCGGCCTGACCTTCCCGCCTGGTTGCCGTCGCCTTTACATCGCCGCCGATGCCGACGCCGCCGGCCGGCACGGACTCCGGCGTCTCAGCCAGCGCGCAGGCGATGCCGGCATTCTCACAATCGTGCTCCGCCCGCAGCTCGGCGACTTCAACGACGATCTGCGCCAACTCGGCCCGGCCCATCTCGCCGCATGGCTGCGTGATCAGCTCCTCCCGGACGATGCCCGTCTCTTGTCTCCGCCCTGATGAACGGATCGGGCCGGCAGGCGGGCAGGGGCGTCGTCACAGGAATTCTCGCAGGCATGGCGCCAGTCCATCGGAGGGGCCGCGCCCGCGGCCTGCCTGAGAGGCGATCCCTGCCACCCCCCGGTCACGGCCGCAACGGCTGCGCCGTCCTCCGCTTCGCTTCGGCCTTCGGTGCGGCCGCGCCCGGGGCGCAGCCGGGTTTCGCTGTCAGGCCGCGAAGGGCGCGGCCACAACCGACGGAGACACGCCATGACCTACGAGCTTCCTTTCGACGACGCCTACGAGCCCTACCACGCCTCCTCCCCGACTGACCGCGTCATCCTCGAGCTCCAGATGTACGGCCACCGTCCGCACCAGGACGAGCCCGATCCGCGCCCGCTGCCCGACGACGAGGTGATCCGAACCGGCCTCGCCGGCATCGTCGAGACCTTCGCCGGCATGCTCGGCGACACCAGGCTCGAACCCGACCTCGACGACCTGCTCTGGTCCTTCACCAACGTCTTCCATCGTGCCGCCGAGCGGGTCGCACGCAACCTCGATCGCAACGAGGAGGCGCAGCGCTCCAGCCAGAACGAACAGGACGGCTCCGAGGTGAAGTCGGTCGAGCTGGAACGGCTGACGGCAGAAGGCATCACCTATGTCGAGCGCCGCAATGTCCTCGAGATCATGCGCGACGAGGCTGCCGACCTCTACGAGGCGCAGACGGGCTCGGCATGGCGGCCGCGCACCGGTTCCAAGGTCAGCCACCAGGCGATGACCGCGGCGGTGATCGACAGCCGCGATTTCCTCGCCGCGCGCCGCCGCGCCGAGACCGATGTGCTGGTCCCGGCCGGCACCAAGATCGCCTTCGCCGGGGGCCTCGATTGCAACGAGCACGACCGGATCTGGGAGGCGCTTGACAAGGCCCGCGAGAAGCACGCCGACATGGTGCTGCTGCACGGCGGCAGCCCGCGCGGCGCCGAACGCATCGCCGCCTGCTGGGCCGAGAACCGCAGGGTCACGCAGATCGCCTTCAAGCCGGACTGGAACCGCCACGCGAAAGCGGCCCCCTTCCGGCGCAACGACCAATTGCTCTCGGTGATGCCCTATGGCCTGATCGTCTTCCCCGGCTCCGGCATCACCGAGAACCTGGCCGACAAGGCCCGCCGCCTCGGCATCCCGGTTTGGCGGTTCACGGAGGGTGGCGCGTGAGCGCCGCCTTCATTCTCCGCGTTGAAGAATCCGACCGCGAACGGTCGTGTTCTTCGCTTACGCACAAACCGTCCCGGCCCGCCGAGTTCAGCGCGTTGGTCACGCGGCAGGTGTCTCACATGGGCGGTGAGGGCTCAATTGTCCGAAGATCCGGTCTGGGCGCGCCGGCCTGCGGCCGGCCGGGCTCTAGTCGCGGCGTGCCGCCGCTCCCCGAGCCGGCTCCGCCGTCTCGGCCTGCGGTGACGATCCCTCGCGCAAGAGAGGGAGAGGAGAGCCGCGCTGGGGGCGGGCGCATTGAGAGAAAGGAAAGCGACAATGGCGATGATATTTATGGGCGGGTCACGCGACATCTTCGAACTGCCTGTCCCCGCAATCGAATGGGTCGGCACGATCGTCGCGGCCGAACATGGCGTGCTGATCGGCGATGCGCCGGGCGCGGATGCCGAGATGCAGGGCCTGCTGGCAGGGTACAACTACGAGCATGTCGGCGTCTTCCATGCGCGGGCCGAACCGCGAAACAATCTCGGCGACTGGGCTGCCTATCACGTCCCACCGCCGGACGGCTCAAAGGGCTTCGCCGTCCACGCTGCGAAGGACCGGGAAATGGCCCGTCGCGCCGATTTCGGCCTGATGGTGTGGGATGGCATTTCGCCCGGCACCTGTCTCAACGTGTTGCGCCTAGCCATCATCGGGAGCCCCTGTGTGGTCTACGACATAATGCGCGGCACAGTGGGAACCGTTCACACCGTCGCGGACTGGCACGCCATGCTACACCATGCCGGCTGGGACGTGCGCCGTGAGGTCGAAGCGCGCATGACAGCGGACGAGCGCCGCGCACTGGAGGGCTGATCGTGGCGAGCTACTCCTGATCGGCCCACGATCGGGCGGCGCCAGCCGCCAGCCTGGCCGGAGGCCGACCTTTGCGGACGTCGCGGTGCGATGATTGTTGGTGACGGCGATCGTATGCTTGGCTTCATCTCTCGATGCCGACCCTTGCGAAGCCGTCTCTCGCGGCCCACGGGCGCTCGACAACGATACCCTTGGTATCGGTCGTGCCACGGGAGCAGGGCAATTGCAGATCAGGCAGCGCGTTCTCTGCGGCGCCCAGATGGCCGAGAGGTATTTCCCGCCGGTGCGGGAATGGTGCGGTACCTGCCGGCCGCAACCGCGAAACCGGCGCATGACGGGAGACGGGGCAGGGGCGATCGCGCTGGGCGGTCGGGTGCGGCGTCGTGATCGAGGAGCAGGTCCGCAGGCCGGGCAAACCCGTGCCTGTGAGCGCGTGCCTGGCTGCGAAGGATTTGCGATGGTGGCCGGAGGCATCGCCTTTGGCCACATCCGGACCATTCCCGTGTCATGTCGCCTTTGTAGGGGACCGCCTGCCTTTGCGGTCAACCCCCTTCGGGGGTACGCTCGACAAAAATTCAGGAAAATTCGATTTCGGTTTTTGTTTGCGGGCCAGGCACTTTCCTTCCCGCAAGCGGGGCCCTTTGAAAGTGCGGCCCGCTGTCGGTGGCAAATAGAATTTACCAGAATTTGTTGCCGAGTGACCGCAGCAGGACGGCCCCCTCCTTTGGCGCCATCGGGAATGGTCCCGATGCAACCGAAGGAGAAGTACCATGGCCACCACGATCGCAAACCTCACCGCCAAGGCCGACGGCTCGATGGAAGGCGTTTTCGCCACGCTGCGGGTCAACGCCCCGATCACCCTGATCCCGAACGCCAACAAGACCCGCGAGGACGCCCCCGACTACCGCATCGTCAACAAGCGCACGGGCTTCGAGATCGGAGCCGGCTGGCACCGCATCTCCCAGCGTTCGGGCGAGGAATACCTCTCGGTCAAGCTGGAAGCCCCCGAGATCGGCGTGATCTTCGGCAACCTCGCGCCCGCCCCGGGCGGCGACGAGAACAAGAAGGTGATCCTGTGGAACAACCCGCAGTGAACCGCAGCGAGCCGGCCCCGCAAGGGGTCGGCTCTCTTTCATTTCACGATCAGGAGGTTTCCATGAGCCGCTACACCATCACCGTCACTGGCAACCGCCGCACCGATCCGAACGCCGTCATCGGCTACGATCCGCCGCTGCGCACCTTCTTCCTGCAGGCATTCCCAGACGAGAGCAGTGACGATCTCGCACTGTGGCTCGGGACCAGCGACCGCGAATACGAAACGCTCGATGCGCTGCAAGCGGCCGCGCGATCACGCGGGTTCGACGTCATGCCGCTTCCCGACGACATCGCCGCGCGGCTTGCTGTCGACGTCGCGGCGGAAGTTCACCGGCCGCCGCATGACGGTCCGCTCGCCGCGTTGCTGCGACATCTACAGTCGAAGTAACGCACAAGAAGAGGCTCGTGGCGGATGATCGTCCGTCGCGGGCCTCTTCTTTTGCCCAGCCAGCCCCACGTTCAGACGTCATCCAACGTCGTCGGCTTCGCGATAACCGCGTCGTCGTTTCGATCGTTCTAACGCAAGGCGCGCAGCAGCGGCCTCCTGCAGCTTCTCAAAGAGGTCGATGCGCATCCGACCCGGCCGGCCAATCCGTCCCCACTCGCGTACGACACAGATGTCGCCGAACAGGCTCGGTGCTGACGACAGCCGATAGAACCTGGCCATGTTGCGCGCCGGGTCAATGCGATGGAGGTGGATCACATCTTCGTTCTGCATGACCGGAATGTCGCGCGCTTAGTGCCCGCCGTCCAACGAGTACTGTGAATCGGTCCGACCGGTTCGATTCAGCGCGTTGATGGATCGGCTGAATGAACCGTGTTTGGGCGAGCCGGCCTGCGGCCGATCGGGCTCTACTCGCGATGCTTTCGCGCCGCTCACGGAGCCCGCTAGCGCGGTCTCCGCCTTCGGTGACGATCCCTCTCGCGGGGCATCAGCGACCAGATCGACCGGTCCCTGATGCCACGAGGGGCAACCCCTCGCGCGCCCCGCCGGCTGGTCGCCGGATATGGACGCATCCCCTGGCGGGGATGCGGGTGTCTATCTCTCTGACGTCCCAGTCTACTGGCCGCTCCCATCGCCTCAAGGACGCGCGGTGCCCCCAATTTTCCCGCGTCGCCCTGAAGGAGGGCGCCGCCAGAAAATCGGCTCCCCCACGCGCCGCCTCCGGCGGTCGCTGCGCGATCCTTGACCCGATGCTCGACGTGCCCGTCGCCGGTCTCCGTCATCAAGATGAAGGAGTTCATGACATGGCACACAACACTCTCATGCTTATCGCGCAACTGTCGGGCTTGCGCATCCTCGTTCTCGCCAACCGCCTTGGCTGCAATACCGAACCTGCTGGCACCGTGCACGACAGACTGGCGGCAAAGCTCGCGGAGATGATCGAAGCGCAGCGCAAGATCCTCGCCGCGGAGCGGGAACTTGCTGCGGTGCGCGGAACGGCCGATGAAGAGGATGCGTTCTACGACCTGCACCACTACCAGACCGCCTGGTACGAGACGTGGCTCATCGAGACGATCGCGCTCCTCGATGATTATCTGGTCGATGATCTCACGAGTGAGTACTTCGATTTCCGCACCGGTAGCTGGCATCATCGCGGCGGCGACGTCCCGATCGCGGTGCCGGTGCCGGCCGACAAGCTCTGCGGTCTCGCCGGCATCATTGCCGAGATCGAGGACATCAGCGGCGCACGGTTCAGCGTCGAGAATGTCTACTACAGCGAGGCCGAAGCCGAAGCGGCATGGTGGGAAAGCACCGGAGCCAATCCGGACGAGGCTTTCGCAATACCCGGTCGCTCATGAGGCCAACGATCGAGGCGGTGCAAGCCGCCTCGATCTTCTATTTTCTCCAAACCGGAAGACGGCGTGGCGTGTCGGCACGCGCCTTTCAGTCGATAGCGTCTGTTCCGCGTCCTGCGTCCTGCTAGCCCCGACGCTTCGAGTCCGGCTGCCTCGCCGCGTTCTCGGCCCCGGTGTCGGGCGACAGTTCCTCGACCAGCCTGAGAAGATTCTGTGCAGTCGCAGCCGGCAAATCCAGCATGCGCATCACGAGCTTGAATCTGGTGTCCGCCTCCTGCACGGTCTCGCCAAAGAACTGCGGAGCCGCCGCGTAAATCGCTTCAATGGGCGAGAAATCAAGCAATTCCGCCAGATGCAGCAGCCGCGCTACCCTGAGCTTGGCCCCGGCTCGCTCGTGCCGGGCGTAAATCTCATGATGCAGGCCGACCATCATGCCGACCTGCTCGCGGTTCAGGTTCTGCGCATCCCGCCGTTCGCGCAGGAAGCGGCTCAGTTCCTCCTCGATTTCGAGAAGACCGCGAACGCCGCCAAATCCCGGCTTGCGCCAGATCGGTTTCCCAGCCTCGGAATCCTCCGTTTCGACAAGCCCATGCCTGTCGATGTAAGCCTGTACGTCCTTGATCGCCATTGCCTGGCTCGCTTGTATCGCTTGCTGCCCCACCCCCCCCAAAAGAGAGGGGTAAATCCCTGCTTTTGCCCAAAACCCCAAAAATTTGAGCCAAAACGATAGTGTTCCTAGCAGGGATTCGCACCCGACATCAACTCGACTCTAGGTGTAGCCCAGGCGAGGCACGCGTTCTTTCAGAATCCATTGGCGTCCAGATATTGCCTGATGGCCTTCTCCATAAGCGTTTGCATCGACGTCTCCATGTTGAAAGACGCCAGCTTCAGCCGCCGCTTCGTGTCGCGATCCAGATTAACGTTCACGAAGTGGCTGGCGCCCTTCATCCGTGCCCGCTTCATCTGGCGCAGCGCCTTGCTCGCCTCGCTCGACGTTTCCCCCTTTTCCCCATCCGCCCCCGGCTCCGACACCACGTCCATCACGACCGGGCGTTCGACCTGCTCACGCGCCGGCAAGGCCGGGGTTGATCGTGGCTTGCGCGTCGCCGTGGCGAATTCTTTAAGCGACAGGCTCTCCTTCCCGCTCATGCCGCGCGTCCGGTCGCTGCCTCGTTGGCGAGCAGTTCGTCGACTTCGGCAACCAGCGCCTGCGTCTCCCGCCGCGCCTTGGCGATCGCCTCGGTCACCTCCTGCATCTGAAGCGTGCCGATGCCGTTGTGGATGTCCTTGTAGACATTGCGCTCGAACACCTCGGTGCGGAACAGATAGCTTTTCACGGTGTCCTCGATGATCGGCCTGATCTTGCGGTACAGTTCTGTGTGCCGGACCGTCACCGTGATCCGGGTCCGCAGGACGCCGTGCCGACAGGCCTTTCCCAGCGCCTCGGTGACCCTCAGCACATTCTCGAAACTGTCGATGGCGCCGAGCACTTCTCGCTTGGACGGCTGGATCGGCGAGATCACCAGGTCGGCCGCCGCGATCACCGGATCGACAATCGAGGTGTCCTCGCCGGGGGTGTCGATCAACACGTGATCGAAAGCGTTAGCGTTGTCCATCATCCAGCGCTCTAATCCCCGCGCGGTCTTGTGGCTGTAGACCTCGATGCCCTCGGGCTGCGCATCCTTCTCCTGACAGTCCGTCCACCACTTGATGAGATTGTTGCGGGCATCCATGTCGATCATGGCGACACGTCCGCCACGCAAGGCATATTCGCCGGCGATGTTCATCAGCGCGGTGGTTTTGCCCGCGCCTCCCTTGCCGTTGATGGCGGCGATCACGACGGTCATCGGCTTATCTCCACAAAAATGTGTTTCTACTCACACATGAATCCATATCAGTGTGAACGTGGGTTCACACTGATATAGAAACACACGAACATGGGAAAACACAATCATAATGATATGGAAAAATTGCACAATGGAGCCAACATAGCTTAAATCGCTATCATTAGTGTTGGCAGGATACGGAAAAATGTGATACATTTTTCCTGACGATCGAGGGACAGGCCCTCGATCCGCGGCCTGCGGCCGCAACCACCACGATCAAAGGTGCGTTCGCCGATGGCTCGCAGCATTTCGGAAGTGTCGAAACGGAAGGAGAAGGTGGCGCATATCCGCTTCTCACCAGTCGAGTACGATGCGCTGGAGGCAGCCGCGCGCGCAGCGGGGATGACCGTTTCCGGTTTCGTTCGGTCGTTGTCGATGGAGGGCGCCGGCGTGCGGCCCTTTCTCGGGGAGGGTGATCGCGCCTTGGTTGCGCTTCTTGCCGACGGCATGCGGGCGATCGGCGGCAACCTCAATCAGATCGCGCGCGCCATCAACACCGGCAGGACGCCTATCGGCAATGATGTCGCGGGCAGGATCAAGGATGCGCACAGCGTGGCGACCGCGCTCGCGTCGGAGCTTGCTCATATGACACAGCGGACAGCTGCTGCCCGACGCGGGGAGAATGCCTGATGGAATTCTTTCCCGGCGCCTTCGAACGGGAGTGGGAGCGCCGGCGCGCCATGCTGCTGCACGAAATGCAGCTCGGACAGTCCCACACGAGCGACTGGGATGAGCCGCGAAGCGGAGGGGTGGCGCGGACCGGCGATGAGGGGCAGGGCGGCTTTGGCCGATCGCGGCGGGGGCAGGGCGGGCTCGGCGTGCGTTGGTCGCGTGCCAGCGCGCCCGCCACCAGCCGCTCGATGCGGACGCGCTTTGGTGCGCTGGCGCGCGGCAGTCAACCAGCCGTGGTCAAGCTTGCCTCCTATGGCGGCGGTGCGCGCGCCGGCGCGATGATGAGTTACACGTCTCGAGGCGGAGAATTGGCGGTCGAGAACGAGCGCGGCGAGCGGGTTCTCGGCAGGGACGTACTCGCCGAACAGCGGGCAGAGTGGGAGCATCTCTTCGACAATCGCACTGCCAGCCGGGATCTCGGCGTCTTCCATGTCGATGCAGGTTCACTGCGCGATGACGTCGACCAGGACGACCAAATACGCGAAGTCATTCGCGCGGGATTTGGCGATCGCCGGTTCGTCTACAGCGCGCGCGAGCGATCTCCGGAGGAACTTTTTGTCTCCGGTGTCGTCGTGCTGCGCGATGGGGAGGGCGAGCGGCTGACTGGCGACCGGAAGGCTGCCGATATCGTCCAGCAGCGATTTGACGACTCCGATGCCGGGCGAGATGTCGAGGCCCGGTTCCGCTTCCACGGCTACGGGAATGGCGTGGAATGGGGCACGGCGCGTGTGCGTGAACTGGTCGCCGGCGCGGAAAGCGAGGTTCGCGATGAAAGCGGGCGGTTGATCGGGGATGCCACGCAGGCCGGCGATCTTGTCCAGAAGGAGTGGCGTCGGGAATTGCACAGCCGCAAGGGCAGGGACGTCATGCATCTGATCGTCTCCGCACAAGCCGGCACGGATGGGGCCGCCTTCGAAGCCGCCGTGCGTGAGTTCCTAGGCGATCAGTTCGCCGGGCATCGTTACATCTTTGCAGTGCACGATCCGACGCTCGATCCAAAGGAAGCGGCCGAGGGCGGCAAGCGGCCACACATTCATGCCCATGCGATCGTCACCATGCGCTCGGAGACCGGGGACCGGATCGTCACCAGTCCGCAGATGTTCCGGGAGTGGCGCTCCGTCATGGCCGAGAAGGCGCGTGAGCAGGGCATCGACATGGAGCTGACCGACCGTCGCGAGTTTGCCAGCGCACCGGCATACACGCGCAACCAGGTCCGCCCTGTAAGCTATCGCGGCCGGACCGAGCATGAAGGCACGAGCGCCGCGGCGCATACCCGCTATCAGGCCAAGCGCGCGAACGAGGTGAACCTCGCAACCACTGACCGAAGTCGGGAATACGCGGCGACAGCGGCCGAGGCCTGGAACGATCTTGCCAATGAGGCGGGCGGCTCGCTCGAGGGCGCCTTTGCAATACGTCAGAGCGGTCGTCTGGAAGGATTGACGGGGAACACTCAAAATGAGCGTGTTTTCATAGACGCGGCAAACAAACCTGTCGAAAACATAACCAATATGGTAGATTTGGCCGAGTTCGTAAACGGTGAGGATGGACAGATGCGTGAGATGACGCGTCCGGAGTTCGAGGCCTACGAAACCCGTGTAGAGGCTGTCCTTGCGTCTGTGGAGCAGACGCTTGATGAAGCCGATCGTTCCGACTTCGACGATATCGCCGCGGCCGCGCGCGAAGTCGTCGACATCCGCCGGGAATACCTCGAGCTCACCGAACGCCAATTTGACCGGGAGGGTGGGCAGGAATCGCGTGACTCGCGCGACGATCGGTTTGAGGATCCCAATGCTGAGTGGGATGCGGCCGTGGCGCGGTTCGGACGGGAGGCGGTCGAAACAGCGAACGAGATTCTCATTCAGGTCAGTCACTATCGTGAGGGGCTTGAGCGGATTGAAGCGGGCGAGCTTCCACAATCCTTCACGTCAAGCTACCGGGCAGGGCTCGAGCGGGAAATCAACCTCGCGGCCGAAATCGCAGTCGATGGTGACAATCACTACATGCGCGAAGCCGCGAAATCGGATCAGGACCTGCGGCGGACGATCGACCAGATCGAGCTGGCCCGCGTCGAGCAAGCGCGAAGCGACAGAGGCGAAGACAGCGATCAGAACGCTACTTCAATTGACGTCGGCGCAAACCGTCGGATCGACGGCGCGCCGGGTGGGGTCCAGGATGTCGCCGAAGCCGAGCAACATCGCGACGCCGTTCGAGAGGTCCGTTCGACGCCGGAGCACGATGACCAGATCACCGAACAGCAGCTCGCTGTGCCTTCCGAGCAACGAACCCGGCATCCCGACAACCGCTCCGCAGAAAGGAAGCCGGCCCTCGACGCGGAGCTTGCCAGATCCGATCCGCCGCAGCAGCATGTACCGCGTCTTCGCCAGATCGAGCTGGAACTTGAGGAGCGACAGGACCGCGATCGCGACGATCGGGAAAGGTAGATGTTGGTCATGAAAAGCGACTGGCGCAACAATCAGCTTCCGCCACCGGAAGGCTCGGAAGATCGGCCGGACGGGTTCATCTCGATCGCGATTCTGGCGTTCGCGATCGTGGCCCCGCTCATTTATTTTGGGCCCCAGCTTGGTACGGTTGAAGCTTGGATTGTCGATCTCTACCATGTGGCCGATCGTTGGGTAGCTTTCATCAAAGAGCTCGTGTTGGGCTAGGGAGCGCCACGACAATCAATGAAAATGACCCGAGAGCAATTGCACGACCTGGTCTGGTCAATGCCCATGACAGAGATTTCACGGCAAACCGGGGTGCGCGACCAACACATCGCGAGGGCCTGTGACGGTGCAGAAGTAGCACGTGACCTGCCACTGAGCTTTCATCCAGCGGCGATTAGAGCCTCGACCGTTTCTGTTACGCCGTAGGGCGCGGGTTGAGCAACCGGTGGAGACGCGTAGCCCTTGTCGAGCGAAGCGTCGGAAC
>Ga0164290_1001541_pt1 | contig 30904 bp, 25 predicted proteins | sample Micstemetagenome_FD_108782 | JGI IMG/M metagenome (GOLD analysis project Ga0164290, IMG submission 108782) | Contaminated culture microbial community from soil near Moab, Utah, USA - Microcoleus steenstrupii SON62 (Illumina Assembly) | ecosystem: Environmental > Terrestrial > Soil > Soil crust...
ATCTCGCTATCGTTGACGATCAATGTGTCGAGATGCGGTAGGCATGGGAAAATGAGACCGCGCAGCCGTTCGGGCGTTACGGTGCAGAGCTCGAGATTGGTCTCAAGTCCAGCCTGTCGCGCCGCCTTCAACACTGTCACCCAGCCATTCTCGTCGCCCTGCCAGGCGGCATCCATTTTCGGGTGAATGCCGGGCAGTCCCAAATGCATGAAGCGCGCGGACGTGCTGGAAAAATCGAAATGGTTCGGGCAGAGAAGCGCCGATACGCCGAGGTCTGAAATGTGGGTGCGGAGCCCGCTCGCTTGGGAGATGAAGGCCTCGGTCGAATGTGTCGGCCCATCAGTGCTGACATGCATCTGTCGTCGGTCGAGGCCGGCTGCATCTGCTTCGGCGAGCAGTTTGCGGCCAGCGTCGTCGTTGCCGATCAATCCGATGGTTTCGACAGGGATGGACGGATCGAGCCGCTTGATATCGACTGCAAGATTGCAGGCCGGACCGCCGCCACGCTCTTCCAGCCCCCAGGCGATGCCGACGCTGTCCTCCCGGGGCCAGGCGTCGATCTTGCGATTGCGATCGAGGCACCATGTGCCACCCGCGATGAAACCGCGCCTCGTGGTTCCGGCCATGTTCTCCTCCCCCGCCGGATTCAGTTCATCAAGACCTTTTCGGTGATCTCCATATCGGTCTCCAGCGCCCGCAGAGGCTTCTGCCCCGCAGACTGCAGCGCACCGTGATAGGCCTTGACCGCTTCCTGCGGGCCGATATCGCCATCTGCCACCGCGCGCATGTATTTCACCATGGCGAGCGGGTCCTCGGCGAGGTTGATCTTGCGGCCGAAGAGCGCCACCCGGGCCCCGTATTTCTCCGCCTGGTGGATCAGTTCGAACGTGTCGCGCGCGGTACCGGCTCCACCGCCGAGCACGCCGACGATCAGGCTCGGATCGTAGGATGCCAGTTCGTCGAGCGCCTTCGGTCCATTATAGGCAATCTTCAGGAATCGCGGCCGTTGCGCGCGGGTCAATCCGGCGAGCGCACGGCAAATGCAATCATTGACATAAAGCGGCACGAGTTCGGGCGCGATGCCGGTATCGACATTCGGATTGAAGACTTCGAGGAAATAGTTGAAGCCGTTTTCATCGGCTTCCTCGACGAAATCGAGGAAGGCGCGCAGCGAATCGTAATCAGCATCGATGTCGTTGTTGAAGGTGATCGAATAGAGGCCGAGATCGGTATGGCGGCGGTTCACCGATAGTGAGGCCGTGCGATAGGGCCGCGACGGGTGCCTGGAATAGGTCGCGCCGCGCCCCACCCAGATATCCGTCGTATCATTGGCGCGGATGGCCGGTTTGACATTGCTGGCCGCATAGGCGCCGCTTTCGATTAGCAGCTCAAGGTTCGACGCCGATGTCAGCATGATATCGACGACATCCTGGGCGATCACCGCCTTGACCTGATTCAGGAACTCCGCACGCGTGCGGTAGCGCGTGAAGGAGCAATCCTTCTCGAGCTTCGGACCGCAGGATGGAATGCTCGGCCCCATGTCGCCATCCTTGGCGTCGGCGATGATGAAATCCGTACGTCTGTAGTTGCCGGCCCTAATCCGGGCGATCTTTGCGTCAAAGCGTGTCATGCGTCTATCCTGAAATTCGGGCCGCCGGGCGGGCGGGAGAAGAGTTTGGAAGGGAGGCGCCCCCGTTGCCGAGCGCCGTCAAGCGATCATATAGCCGCCATCCACCGGCATCGAGATGCCATTGACCATCGCGGACTGATCGGAAAGCAAGAAGAGGATAACCTTGGCGATGTCGTCGGGATCAGCGAAACGGCCGACCGGGATGCGGTTGAGCATGCCCGCTGCCTTTTCCGGATCGCTCCAGGCCTTAATCGCCATCGGCGTCAGCGTCACGGTCGGATGCACGCCGTTGACGCGAATGCCCATCGGCGCGAGTTCCTTGGCCATGACCCGGGTCAGCCCGTCGAGGCCTGACTTGGACGCGCAATAGGCGGCGTGATCGGGAATGCCCACGAAGGCCGCGACACTTGATACATTGACGATCGCGCCCTTGCGGCCAGTCTTCACCATGTCGCGGGCATATTCCTGCGAGACGATCATCGGCGCCCGCGTGTTGACGGCATGAAGCAGATCAAAGTTTTCCACCTTCACGTCGAGGAAGGATTCGAGCTCCGTCGTGCCGGCGCAGTTGACCAGGAAATCCGCCGGCAGGGCCTGGATCGCGGCTGCGCGTGTTGCGTCCGCATCGGCGAGATCGACAGCGATCGGGATACAACCGATCTCAACCTTCAGTTCTTCGAGGTCGGCGGCCGAACGCGATAGCGCGATCACCTTGGCGCCGTGTCTGGCCAGCATGACGGCGGTTGCCCGCCCAATGCCTTTGCCGGCGCCCGTTACGATCACGCGCTTGTTTGAAAAATCCATCGTCAGAACCTCCTACCAGACGGTGAAGCCACCATCGGCCTTTACGGTCGCGCCGGTCAGCAGGCTCGATGCATCGCAGCTCAAGAAATGCACCACCGAGGCGATCTCGTGCGGCTGGCCCATGCGGCCCATGGGCGTATCGCGAAGCCAGACGTCCAATACCGCCTGGTCTATCACGTTTTTCGTCATCTCGGTCTCGATATAGGTGGGCGCCACCGCGTTGACGCGCACGCCGCGATCGGCCCATTCGGCTGCCAGCGAAGCGGTCAGGTGATGCACCGCCGCCTTGGAGGCGTTGTAATAGGTCTGGAACTGCGGACGATTGACGATATAGCCCGACATCGAGCCGATATTGACGATCGCGCCTCGGCCCGCCTTCAGCATGTAGTTTCCAAAGGCGCGGTTGCACCAGAAGACGCCGTTATAGTTCACGTCGTTGACATTGAGCCAGAGCTCATCCGGCGTATCCTCCGCACGGGCGCCGGCGCGGGCTATGCCCGCATTGGCGACGAGCACATCGATGCGTCCATGTTTGGCGAAGATATCCGCCGCGGCCTTGTCCACGGCCTTGGAATCCGTGACGTCAAGCACGTGCTTGTCCGCTTCGATGCCCTTGGCTGCCAGTACCCGCCAACCCGACTCCGCCACCGCCTCGTCCCGGTCGATGATGACGATCCGCGCACCGGCTTCGGCCAGAGCTTCGGCGCAGGACAGGCCGATGCCGCGTCCGCCGCCAGTGATCACCGCGACCTGACCATCCATCCTGAATTTCTCGAAAAACATCGTCTCTCCATCCCTATGCGTGTATCAAACGCGCCGGCCGCTCCTGGCATCGAACAGATGCACCCGCGCGGTGTCAATCTTCAGCGAAATGGAATCTCCCGGACGATCGGTGATCCGGTCACGAACCGCTGCCATGATGGGATCGGCGCCAAGATGGGCGAAGATCTGGGTTTCGGAACCGGTTGGTTCCAGCACGGAGATCGTGGCGGCCAATCCATCCGCGCGCACATCGATATGCTCCGGACGGATGCCGTAAACAACCGGCTCGGCATGGTGCGCCGTTCCCTCCGGCACCGGCAGCACGGCGCCTTTGTCACTGACGAAGGACAGTTTGTCGTTCTGATCCGCCAACCTCCCGGTGACGAAATTCATCGATGGCGACCCGATGAAACCCGCCACGAAGACATTGGCCGGACGATCGTAGAGGTCGAGCGGCGCACCGATCTGCTCGACACGACCATCGCGCATGACGACGATCTTGTCGGCCATGGTCATGGCCTCGATCTGGTCGTGAGTCACGTAGATGGTCGTCGTCTTCAGCCGCTGATGCAGTTCCTTGATCTCGACGCGCATGGTGACGCGCAGCTTGGCATCGAGATTGGAGAGCGGCTCGTCGAACAGGAATACCTGCGGATCGCGGACGATGGCGCGGCCCATGGCGACGCGCTGGCGCTGGCCACCCGAAAGCTGCTTGGGATAGCGGTCGAGCAGCTTGCCGAGGTCGAGAATTTCGGCGGCCTTTCGGACCTTGGCTTCGATCTCGCTCTTGGAGGCGCCCTTGAGCTTCAGCGGGAAGCCCATATTGTCGGCCACCGTCTTATGTGGATAGAGCGCGTAGTTCTGGAACACCATGGCGATGTCGCGATCCTTCGGCAGGACGTCGTTGACCACCCTGCCGCCGATATCGACCGTGCCGCCCGAGATCGTCTCAAGGCCGGCGATCATCCTCAGCAGCGTGGACTTGCCACAGCCGGATGGGCCGACCAGCACGACGAACTCTCCGTCGGCGATATCGATGTTGACGCCGTGGATGACCTGCATCGCGCCATATTTCTTGGTAACATCTTTGACCGTGACCTGGGCCATTTGTCTTCCTTTTACTGCGGCAGCACGATCTGCATCTTGACTTCGCCCTTGGGGGCGGACGCGGCGATCTCGAAGGCGCGAACGCTGTCGTCGAAACCGAAGGTGCGGGTGATAAGCGGCTTCACGTCGATCGCGCCCGAGGACAGCATGGCGACGCAACGCGGAAAGACATGGGCATAGCGGAACACATGCTCCACACGTGCCTCTCGCACCATCGCCTTGCCGACATCGTAGTTGATCGTGTGGACCTGCGAACCGATGAAGACCACGCGGCCGCCGGGGGCGAGCGGATCGAACACACCCTCGGCGCCCTTGGCATGACCCGAACATTCAAACACGATCTCGACACCCCAGCCATCGGTGGCGGCGAGGATTTCCCTGGCAAGGTCCTGTTTGGCGACATTGATGGGGGTAATGGGCCCGAGCGTGGCGGCCAGTTCCAGTTTCGCGTCATCGATGTCGCTGACAAAGACCCGGGCGCAGCCGGCGGCCAGTGCCGAAAGCGCCGTCACGAGCCCGATCGGACCAGCGCCAATGATCAGCGCGATATCGCCAGGCTTGACCTGCGCCTTGGTAGCGGCGTGCACGCCCACGGCCAGAGGCTCGACCATCGCGGCTTCGGCGAAGGACACGTTGTCGGGCAGCTTGAAGGTGAAGTCGGCGGGGTGGACGACGGTCGGTCGCAGCACGCCATGGATCGGCGGCGTCGCCCAGAACCGCACCGCCGGATCGACATTGTACATTCCCATGCGCGTCGGGCGGCTGTTGGGATCGGGAATGCCGGGTTCCATGCAAACACGGTCGCCTGTTTTCAGCGAGGTGACCTCAGCTCCGGCCTCGATGACGACGCCGGATGCCTCATGTCCGAGGATCATCGGTGCCTTGACCTGGAAGATGCCGGTGCCGCCGTGGGTATAGTAATGCACGTCGGAGCCGCATATGCCCACCGTATGGAGCTTGATGCGCACGTCCCGGGGTCCGAGCACCTCCTCGCGCTCAATCGGGAAGTCCCGAAGAGCGAGTTTCATTTTCTCTTCCAACACCAGCGATTTCATTGTCTTTGTCCTGTTTTCCGATGAAGCCGTCAGCCGCGCCACACAATCAGCACCCCGAGCGCGACGGCCAGCACGTGGCAGACCGTGAGCGGGATCGCATGTTCCAGGAAGCGCATCCAGAAAAGCTCAAGCGCAACAAACAGATAGATGCCGACGAAAACGCGGTCGAACCAGTTGGTGACGATCGGCAGGAAGCCGGTGCGTCCGGCCTTGGCTGGCGCGGTCTTCAATTCCGGGTCGGGGTGCTCGCTGTCAATTGGCTGCTGCATGGCTTACTCCTTGACCGCACCGAAGGTGAGGCCGGCCACGATATGGCGCTGCACGACGGAAAAGATGATCAGCGCCGGGATCAGGGTAATGACCGCGATCGAGGCCATCGCGCCCCATTCGGTGCCCGTGGTTGTCACATATTCCGATAGGCCCGTCGTGATGGTGCGCGCGTTGAAGCTCGTCAGCGTCGCCGCCAGCAGGAACTCATTCCAGGCGAAGACCCAGGTGAGGATCAGCGTCACGGCAAGACCGGGCCGGGCGAGCGGGAAGACCACCTCGGAGATGACCTGCCAGGTCGAGGCGCCATCGACGGTCGCGGCCTCATCCAGTTCCTTCGGAATGCCGTCGATCGTCGGCCGCAGCGTCCAGATCGCGAAGGGCAGGTTGAAGGTGCAATAAAGCAGGATCATCCCGATCTTGGTGTCGTAGAGCTTCCAGTCGCCGAAGGTGAAGACCTGCGTAAAGAGCAGGAAGAAGGGCAGCAGGAATACGGCTGCAGGCGCCATACGATTGGTGATCGTCCAGAAGAAAATGTTCTCCTTGCCGGGAAGATCGTAGCGCGACAGCGCATAGCATGCGAGGAACGCAAGGGTGGTCACCAGCAGCGCGTTGCAGCTCGATATGATAATCGAATTGAGCATATAACCGCGCAGCGTCTCGTTGCCGATCACGTTGACATAGTTCTTCCAATAGATCGTATCGAGAAACAGGCTTGGCGTGGTGAAGAGATCGACCGCCGGCTTCACCGAGATGACGAAGAGCCAGTAAATCGGAAACAGCGTGAGCAGGCTGAGCAACAGCCAGAGCGCGACATAGATCAATGGATTGCGGCTCGACATCAGAATGTCCTCTTGCGTTCACGGCGTGCGACAAGGGCGACGTACAGTATCCAGCACATGACCAGCGTGAGATAGAGCACGATCACCGAGATGGCGGCGCCATAGCCGTAATCGGTTTTGGGAAAGACGACCTTCCAGATGTGCAGGCCGACATAGCGAGTGGCGGCACCTGGTCCGCCGGAGGTCAGCATCCAGACCTCATCGACGGTGCGCAGCGCATCCATCAGGCGGATGAAGACGGTCGCAAGGATGGCGGGGCGGATCATCGGCAGCGTGATGTGCCAAAAGATCTGGCGGCGGTTGGCACCATCGATCTGGGCTTGCTCGAAGGGTTCCTTCGGCAGGGCGAGAAGTGCCGCGAGAAGCGTCAGCGTCACCAGCGGCGTCCAGTGCCAGATATCCATGATGACGGTCAGCGCGAAGGCGGTCGTGGGGTCGCGGCCGATGTTGAGATCATAGCCGAACCAGCTCTTCAGGAGATGGGGAATGATGCCGATGCTTGGTGTCGTCATCAGGCGCCAGACCGAGCCGACGACAATCGGTGCGACGATCAGCGGCAGAGTGTGGATCGTGCGGAAGAAGCCGCGGCCGGGGAATTCCTTCATGAACAACTGCGCGAGCAAATAGCCCAGCGCGATCTCGCTTGCCACCGCGAAGAAGGCGAATTTCATGGTGAACCAAATAGAGGTCAGAAACTCGCCGTCGAAGACCAGGCGGCGGAAATTATTGGCGCCGTTATAGATCATATCAGGGCTGGCGCCGAACGGGTTCCATTGGTGGAACGCCACATAGAGCACGTAGATGAAAGGCAGGATGCCGAAGATGCCGAGGATCGCGATGGTCGGAGCGAGCATCAGCCAGCCGACTGTGTTTGAACGCATGAAATCGGGCTCCCCAGGATATTCACGCAGGCTCGGTGCCTGTCTTGAGAGGACACTGCGCCCGGATGGCGGTCTTGGGAGATACCACCCGGACGCAGGCTCGTAGTCGTCTTACTTGCGGTAGCCGAGGTTCTTCAGTTCGGCTTCCGCCGCGGCAGCCATCTGGTCGAGACCTTCATCGGGACCGACCTCACCCAGCAGGATCCGGTAGAAGATCGGAGCCGTGGCCTCACGCACCTGGGCGTGGAACGGGAAGGGCGGCGCACCGGCGAACAGCTTTCCCTGGTCCTTGAGCATTGTGTAGTAGCCGCCCAGCTTCTTATCCATGTCGACGACCTTGGGGTCGTCATAGGTCGCCGTGTTGGTGATGCGGGGTGCCGCCACCGCCCAATCGGCCTGAACCGAATCCTGACCGATGAACTGGAGGAAGAGCAGCGTCGCCTCCTTGTTCTTGGAGGTCACCGGCAGGCCGAAGGCACCGCCGTCATAGTAGCCGAGGTAGCCCTTGCCGCCTTCGACTTCCTTCAGGACATCAGGCTCCGTGGGCGGCAGAGCGACGCCGACCTTATCGACAACCTTGGATTTTTCGGCATCGGACGCGATCCAAGCGGCGTTTTCGCCATAGACCAGGCCCTGTGCAACACGGCCGGCGGCGAACGTCGTGCCGACTTCCGTCCAGGTCGAGGCAGCCGATTCGGGCGGGGCGATATCGCGCAGATGCAGCCAATACTTGAGCGCGGCCTTGGCCTTGTCGCTGTTCATCTCGCCGCCGTTTTCGACCGAGGCGGCATAATTCTTCGCGGGATCGATGCCCCAATTGTAAACGCCGAATGTCGGCGCGATCGACTCGAAGAATTCATACCAGGACGCCGCATGGCCGGTATGCGCCTGGGCGGTCGTGCCCCAGAGCTCCATGCCGTTGTCCTTACCGTACTTGGTGAAGAACTCCGCGATCTGCGTATATTCTTCATGGGTCGTGGCGGGCTTGAGGTCCTTGCCAGTTTCCTTCTTGAAGGCTTCCTGGATCTTGGGATCGTTGAAGAGATCCGTGCGATAGAGATAGACCTTGATGAAGGCTTCCATCGGGATGCCGAAGAGGTTGCCGTCGGCGTTCTTGAAGTAGTTGGCGAAGGTCGTGAAACGGCTTTCATCGAAATCCGGCGCCTTGAGCGAGGGATCGTCCTTCAACGATTTCGTGATATCGACGAGGAAATTGCGCGACAGGTAGGCGTAGATAATGTCCTGCTCGATATAGACCATGTCATAGATGCCGGTCTTGGCTTCCATGTCCTTGATCGCCTTGTCGTACATCTGATCCCAGGAGGTCGTTTCGATCTCGACCTTGATGCCGGTCTTCTTCTCGAATTCCGGTGCGAGGACGTCCTTGATGTAGTTCGACGGCGGCGTACTTTCAGTCACGCCGTGCAGCACGACGCCCTTGTATTTTGCGCCGGCATCGGACCAGAAGTCGGCCCGCGCGGGCATCACGCTTGCCAGCAAGCTGATCGCAAGCGCGGCAATTCCAATTCCACTTTTCCTGATCATGATTCCTCCTCCAGGTCTCTGTCGTCCCGCGGCCGGCGGCCTCCGGGCAAGGTCTCGCACCCGGCACCGCCGGGTCCTCCCATGGTCCGAATGCACGGCTCCTCCCGGCATTCAGGCATCCTTCGCTGACGAGGGATCGACACCGGATTTATCTGCCGGGCTCGCTCCCATGAGCGTCCCAAAAGCTTAGAACGGGGTTGCCGCCTATGCCACGCGTGCTTTGCAGGCGACCTATACTTTTTCGCCGACTGCCAATCCGGCCGAGAATGCGCGGATTTCCCGGAACGGATCGGGCCGCGCATCAGTGCCGATCTTGTGCGCATTGCGCCGGTAGTCGGACGGCGTCCGCCCGCAGATCTTGAAGAACTGCCTGTTGAAATTGGCGATATTGTTGAAACCGACCTCGAAGCAGATGTCGGTGATCGGCCGGTAGGTCTGGGTGAGCAGAGAGCAGGCGGCATAGACGCGCGCCAGAATCACGTAACGTGCGAAGGTGTGGCCGGTCTGGCGCTTGAAGAATCGCGAGAATGCCTGCGATTCCAGCCCGCACAGCTTCGCCACCGACGCGAGGTCGATATCCTCGCAATAGTTCTCCAGCACATAACGCATTGCAACATCGAGTTCGGGCGGCAGTTCCACCCGCGCAGAGGTCGGCGCCAGGCGTGAAAGCTTGCGTCGTTCATTGGGATTTTGCGCCAGCGCGACCATCAACTGCAGAAAAAGCACCACACGCTCGGCGCCATGCGCGGACCCCATCTGGGCAAGCAGCCGTTGACCTGCGAGCGCCGTAGCCCCGGTGAATTCCACGCCGAAGACCGCATCGTCGAAAAGCGGGCGGATGGCGCCAAGTTCCGGGCAGAAGGCGGTGACACGATCGGCCCATTCCGCGCTGAACTGGATGAGCATGTCTCGGTTGCGGATGAGCTTGCCCGGCTCGATGTCGCTGACCCAGTTGTGCGGCACGTTGGGACCGGTCAGCACCAGGCAGCCCGGCGCGAAGTTCCCGATATAGTCGCCAACCATCATGACGCCAGATGTCGTGCGCGTCAAATGCAGTTCGTATTCGGGATGATAATGCCACTTGGCGCCGAAATATGGATAATCGTGCATATTCCAGCGGAAGGATTCCGCAGGCGGACAAATGATCATTTCGAAGTCCGGAACGATCTTCAGATCGGCCTTCATTGAATGACTCCTCTTCCCCAGTGAGGCCCGGGCCTCGCTCACTCTGATCCGCAGTCTCCCCGCGCCTTGGGGCACGTCTTTCGGGCAAGTCGTTCGTCGTGGGGTCCTCCTCCCCGCGATATCAATGCACAAGAATTTTCAAATTTCAAATCTGGCTTCGATGCGCCATGATCCGCCGGACTCAGCCTGTGTGCCTGGGCACGCCCCTGCCAGCCATGTTGTTCCTCCCAGTTCCCGTGCATTTCGGGCTTATATGTTGCTTGACAAGACAAATTAATATTCTTTACAAATAAGTCAATGACAAACTGCTAAGTGCCTGGCGCCAGAATGAGGAGGGTCGCCAAGTGCGAGGTTTCCTTTCAGGCAGCGGAGCCATGCACCACCGACCTGTTTGCAAGACCACCATATCAATTTCACGATGATGATATTCAAATTTGCTGCAGTGCGGCAATTTTGTTGTACACAACAACATAACTGTTCCGCCGGTGCGGGAGGGAGGAAACATGGGCCGATTGGGAATACATTCGTTCGTCTGGACCGGCGGCGCCACGCAGGCAATGCTTGAGGAAGCGATGGAAAAATCCGCTGCCTGCGGATACCGGCTGATCGAGTTCGCCTATCTCCGGCCCGAGAAATTCAACCTCGACCAGTTGGCGAATCGAGCTTCCGCGCTCGATCTCGAGATCGCCGTGACCATGGGATTGCCGCTCGATGCAGATGTCTCGAATGACGATGTCGAGGCAGTAAAGGCCGGCGAGACGCTTCTGGAGAACGCCGTCAAGGCGGTGCGCGACATCGGCGGAACCAGGCTTGGCGGCATCCTCTACTCCGCCCATACCAAATACTCCCGGATGCCAACGGATCGCGGCCGAAAGAACAGCATCGGGGCGATCGCAAGAACCGCAGATATCGCCAAGACGGCCGGCGTCGATCTCGTGCTCGAGATCGTCAACCGTTTCGAGACAAACCTCCTGAACACAACGGCACAGGGCCTGGACTTCATCAAAGCAACCGGCTCCGATCACGTCACACTGCATCTCGATACGTTTCACATGAACATCGAGGAGGCCAATCCCGCTGCGGCGATTCGTTTGGCCGGAGATAGAATCGGCTATTTCCATATCGGTGAGAGTAATCGCGGCTATCTCGGCGATGGCGTCATCGATTTCGACCGGATATTCGAAGCGCTTCTCGACATCGGCTATCAGAAAGACATCACTTTCGAATCCTTTTCGAGCGCCGTGGTGGATGAAGGCCTGTCACTGGCCTGCGCCATCTGGCGGGATACTTGGACGGACAACATGCCGGTCGCCAGGCATGCCAAGGCATTCATCGACCTCAAGATGGAAGAAGCCATCCGCCGGCGCGCGACCAATGCCCGGCCTTGAAAGTCTGAACATGCGGGGAAAGTCGATATCACTCTTTATCGGCATTTTACCTGTCCGCAGTCTTGTGCCATCAGTCTAGCGTCTGACCATGCATCTGGGGAGATCGTTGCGTGAATGAGACGGCGTTGATCACCAGCTCGCCGCGCGGCATAAGGCAGCGGAACGAAGTGGCGGCTCTTAGGGCGCTGCATCGGTTTGGCCGGCTCAGCCGTGCCGATCTCGCGCGCAAACTGGGTCTCAACCGCTCGTCCTCGGGCCATATCATCGCCGGATTGACCGCAGACGGACTGGTTCGCGAGGTCAACGAAAACCATTACATCAGGGCCAATCCGGCGCATGCGGGCCGGCCCGGTATCATGCTCGAACTCGTTCCGGAAGCTGTCTTCTTCATCGGTGTCGAGATCGGCGTCGAGCATATCAGCACGGTCGAGATCGACCTTGGGACGAATATCATTTCTACCAGCGCCGAGCCCTTCGACGGCGCGTCAGCCGGGGTTACGAAGGCCGTCGAGCGGGCGGTGCAAATGGCATTCGAGGCTATCCCCGCCCATCGGCGCGATCGTTGCGAGGGCCTCGGGATCGCAACCCCGGCGCAGATGAACAGTAAGGGTTTCGTGCGGCTGGCGCCCCTGCTTGGCTGGGAAAACGTACCACTCGTGGAACGGGTGCGCGATGTTCTTCCCGTCTCAGTTCCGGTCGTGGCCGAGAACGATGCCAACGCCTTCGCCATCGGAGCAACCTATGGCCGCAACGAGTTGCATGCCGGCGTGACGCTGTTCCTCGTCATGGAAAGCGGCGTCGGCGGCGGCATCATCGTCAATGGCAGCTTGTTTCGCGGTGCCAACGGGCTCGCCGGGGAAGTCGGCCATCTCAGGATCGATGGCCTATCGCAACCAGGCCGGAACCTGGAACAGGTGGTCGGCCTCGAAAATATCATGCATCACTATCGCGCTGTAACCGGCAAGGTAGAACCGACGTTCCAGTCATTCCTCTCCGATGTGCGCGATCGCGTCCCTGGCGCTGTCACGATTGCCGAGGAATGGGCAAGAGCCCTGGCGATCGGCCTGATCCAGGCTTGTCGCGTCATTGATGCGGACCAGATCGTGCTGGGCGGATCGGTGGCGGCACTCTACCCGCTGATGGCCGCCCGCGTCGCCCACCACATCCGGTCGACGCAGGAGGCAAGCTTTCCCATGCCTTCCATCGTGATGAACGACAATGAAACGATCGGCCCGGCCTACGGCGCAGCCTGCATTCTCCACCAACGGTATCTCTCGATGGAGAGTCAGCGCTTTGCCGAGGATGCGGGATAGGCGATCTATAACGCAGACAGCCAAGAGAAGTCATTCCATGCCCGCAAAAGACATCGTGACCAGCACGTCCCTCGCACCCGACCGGCTCGGCCCCACCATCACCATCGGAGAGATCCTGGTGGAGATTATGGCGGTCCATCGCGGTGACGGCTTTCTCGAGCCGATCGCGTTGACCGGGCCCTATCCCAGCGGTGCGCCAGCGATCTTCATCGATCAATGCGCCAAGATCGGGGGATTGGCCGGCATCATCGCCTCGGTCGGCAATGACGATTTCGGGCGGATCAATGTCGAACGGCTGCGCGCAGACGGCGCCGATGTCTCCGCGGTCTCGGTAAGCGCCGACTATCCCACCGGCAGCGCCTTCGTGCGATATCGCGAGGATGGCTCTCGCGACTTCGTCTACAACATTGCCAAATCAGCTGCCGCTCAACTCAGCCTGAGCAGCGAGGCGAAGGCACTGATCGCGCGCGCGGGGCATCTGCATGTGATGGGGACGGCGTTCTCGATTCCCGGTGCCTGGGACATCATGGATCACGCGATCGGGGTCATCAAGAACCGGGGCGGCAGTATCTCGTTCGATCCCAATCTGCGCAAGGAACTGCTTGGGCAGGGCGACACATTGGCGCGCTTTGCGCGATTTGTGGAGATCGCCGACCTGATCCTGCCCTCGGGCGACGAACTTTTCGTGGCTGCGGGCGTGGATGGCGAGGCGGCGGCAGTGCAGGCACTGTTTTCTCACAACACGACCGAGATCGCACTCAAGCGCGGCGAACGGGGATCGACATTCTACGGCGCAAACGGCGCGCGCCTGGATTGCGCGGCTTTCAGGGTTGAGGAAGTCGATCCAACCGGCGCGGGCGACTGCTTCGGCGGTGCCTATGTCGCCTGTCGGAGGCTTGGCATGCCGGTTGAAAAGGCGCTGGAATATGCCAATGCGGCAGGCGCGCGCAATGTCACGACCAAGGGCCCGATGGAAGGTGCAGGCAGTCGCCAGCAACTCGACGACTTCATTGCAAACTCGCCGAGGGCAGCGCTGTGACCAGTTTCCTGAGGCAACTGGCGCAGGCGCGCCGTGACGGCAATCCGATTGGCATCACCTCGGTCTGTTCGGCCCATTCATTGGTGATACGCGCGGCGGCCCGGAACGCCGCGCGCTATTCCGATATCCTACTTATCGAGGCCACCTGTAATCAGGTCAACCAGTTCGGTGGCTATACCGGCATGCTGCCCGTGGATTTCTTGGGCCTCGTGCACCGCATCGCCGCTGAGGAGAACCTGGCGGTCGAGCGGATCATTCTTGGTGGCGACCATCTCGGCCCGAACCCTTGGAGGTCGGAGCCTGCCACCTCGGCCATGGCGAAAGCCGAAGAGATGGTCACGTCCTATATTGAAGCAGGCTTCCGCAAGATCCATCTCGATGCTTCGATGGGTTGCGCGGGCGAGCCTGCCGCGCTCGACGACGCAACGACCGCAGAGCGCGCGCTGCGGCTGGCGAAGGCAGCGGAACAGGCTGCCCACAAGGCTGGAGGCGAGATGCCGGTCTATATCATCGGCACGGAAGTGCCGCCGCCGGGCGGTGCGCACCACGTCATCACCGAACTCGAACCGACCAGCGTGGCGGCGGCGCGGCAGACCATCGACATTCACCGCCATCTCTTCCGGCAAGCCGGCATGGAAGACGCCTTTTCGCGCGTGGTCGGCCTAGTCGTTCAGCCGGGTGTCGAATTCGGCAATGAGAACGTGGTAATCTACAGCCCTTCAAAGGCACGCGGTCTAACGCAATTGCTCGATCATGAGCAGGGCCTCGTCTACGAGGCCCATTCGACAGACTACCAGGGAAGGGCGGCGCTCAGGCAGTTGGTGGAAGACGGCTTTCCCATTCTTAAGGTTGGACCGGAGCTGACCTTCGTACTGCGGGAATCGCTTTACGGATTGGATCTCATTGCCAGCGATCTCATCGAGGATTATCCATCCCGCGCGCTCCTCGTTGTCATGGAAAAGCTGATGCTGGAAAACCCGGATTTCTGGCAGGGCCATTATCACGGCTCGGCTCAACAACAGCGTGTGCAGCGGCATTTTTCCTATTCCGACCGTATCCGCTATTACTGGAACCAACCCAAGGCGGAAGCTGCGGTCCGGCGCCTGACCGATGCCCTGCGCGGCAAAACGGTGCCACCGACGCTTTTTCGTCAGCATCTCCCAGCCTTCGAACGCTGGGCAGGCGGGCCGTTCGATCCGGAGGCATTGCTCGTTGCCACGATTCAGCGCATTCTTGATGACTACCGAACGGCCTGCATGAGCGACACACAAACCACGTAGCGAGGGTACCCCAGTGCCGTATTTCTAAAGTTGTATCCATCGCCCTAACGGTTCAGAAAACGTCCAGTGATATTTTGGCTCCGGCGAATGGAGTCTGGTATGCTTCTGGAACTGCAAAACATCATCCTGAGGATGGTCGCCAGGGGCGATGGACTTGAAGAGACGCTGAGCAGGTTATGCGTGGAAGCCGAGGTGCTTGCACGCGGAATCGTATGTTCCATCCTGACGCTGGATAGCGACGGTCGCCTGCATCCGGCAGCCGGCCCCAGTTTGCCGGCGCATTATTCGGCTGCGCTCGACAACGTACAAGCTGGCCCCGACGTAGGTTCTTGCGGAACGGCCGCATTCCTGGGCAAGCCGGTGATCGTCAGGGATATCGCAAACGACCCGCTGTGGGAGAAATTCAAGGGATTGGCGCTGCCGCTTGGATTTCGCGCCTGCTGGTCAAGCCCCATCATCAGCAGCGACGGCAGGGTTGTCGGCACATTCGCGTTCTACTTCCGCGAGACGCGTGGCCCGACATTGCTGGAAAAGGGCATTGTCGAGATCTGCCTGCCACTCTGCATGATTGCCTTCGAGCGCCAGGAACGGTTGCTGGCGCATAGCCGGTTGGCTTTCACGGACGTCCTGACGGGGCTTCCCAACCGCGCAATGTTCGAAAAGGATCTCGGTGCCTGCCAGAATGACTGGGGTCTGCTATTGGTCGATATCGACAATCTCAAGACAGTCAACGATACATTCGGGCACAATGTGGGCGATGCCCTGATTGCCGCCGTTGCGGCAAGGCTCTCCGTCGCGGTCAGGCCCCTCATAACTTATCGCTTAGGCGGCGACGAATTCGCGGTGATCGTCAGTTCCGCTTCCGCCGAAAAGGTGGCGTCGCTTGTCGATTGCATTCATGCCTCGACCCGCGAACCCACCGTTTGCAATGGCCATACGGTTTTTTCGTCGGTCACAATCGGCGCCGCAGAACGAAACAGCCCGGACCAGACACCGGAGATCGTTCGCCAGAATGCCGATCTGGCGCTCCACCACGCCAAAGAAACCCAGAGAGGTGGTTGCGTTCATTACGAGGAAACGCTCGGCACCGCTATCTCGGAGCGATTTGACGCGATCCGCAGTGTTGCTCTTGCCCTCGACGAGGACCGCATCCGGGCCTATTATCAGCCCATCGTCCGCCTTGATACTTCAGAGATCATTGGCGTCGAAGCCCTGTGCAGAATGATCGGTCGGGACGGTTCCATCATCTCGGCCTCGCAATTTCATGAGGCCACGAAGGACGCGCGCATCGCGGCGGCCTTGACGCGCTCGATGCTCATGCAGGTTGCACAAGATGTCGGCGGGTGGCTCGATAGCGGGATTGCCTTCCAGCATGTCGGGATCAACATCTCGGCTGCCGATTTCCAGTGTGGCGGGTTGTCCGATCTCCTCTCCGACGCATTCGGGGCCGCGGGCGTGCCCCTCAGCCATGCGATCCTCGAAGTCACGGAATCCGTCTATATCAGCCAGCGCGACAAGACGGTCGCCAACGAGATCAAAGCGCTACGCGCGCGCGGCTTGAAGGTCGCCCTTGATGATTTCGGGACAGGATTTGCTTCCCTGACCCATCTGCTTACGGTACCGGTGGACATCATCAAGATCGACAAATCCTTCGTTGATCGCCTAGGTCCGGGCGATGCCGGCGGCTGCATTGTCGAGGGTATTCTGCACATCGCCAAGGGTCTTGGCATACGGGTCGTCGCGGAGGGTATCGAGACGGCGGACCAGGCCGAACGCCTGAGCGCGATGGGATGCGTGCTAGGTCAGGGCTATCTGTATTCGAAGGCTGTGCCTGCCAAGGAAATGACTGTCATGCTGCGCGAGCACGGTCAGGAAAGCAGGCTCTCCGGCCGCAGCGAAGCGCTGCTGCAACCAAGACAGCTCTCAGCGGCACGTGGCGCATGAGCGGATCATAGAAATTCACGGCTCATCCGAACGAGATCATCCCAAAGGCTTTCCGAGAAGCCACGCAATACCATGAGTTCGATCGAATCCGGCGCAACACGGGTGAGATGCACGGATATGTGTCCGATCAGCGTCATCGCCGATTCCCCGACCGCGATCACTTCGAGATCGACGCCGGTCCCCTTTGCCAGGACATCCGATATCCGGGTTCCCTTCAGGCCGATGCGCACCCGGCCGTGGCTCTGGTCGACAAGAAATGCATGCTGGGTAAGCCTTGCGGCCATGGCTTGAAGTTCGTCATGGGTCATCGGGGCATCGCCGACGATGAACCATTGACCGGGGCCAGCGGACCGCAGGCCATGCGTATCCGCATCGGAAAATTCCGCGAGGAGGGTACGCAGGTCGCCTGCATCGGGCTTGCCGAGCACCTGGATTACCCGGCCTTCCGGCAATGGCTGAAGCGTGACCGCACCGGAGCTAGACGCGAAGGTCCCACTGACAGCGGGTCGATGGACGAGTTGGAAATCAGCCATGCAGCTTCTCATTCGCTGGATCGACAAAGACCGGGTCGCAGAGGCGCGCCGGCGTGAACTCATTCATCAGCCCGTTCCAAACGACCACTTCCTCGCCGTGGCGGGCGGGGCCCCGGGTCACCAGGGCCAAGCCGATGGTGGATCCGACATGCGGGGAATAGGCACTTGACGACACGTAGCCCTGGTCGTTTTCCAGCGTCGCCGCCGCACCCTTTGCGAGGATGTGCGAGCCGGTGCGAAACGATGTTCGGGGGTCGAGCGGCACGACGCCGACAAGGCTCGGCCGGTCGTCGGCCAGCAGGCCTTCGCGGCTGAGCATCGCCTTGCCGATGAAATCGGGCTTCACGGCCGAGACCATCTTGGCAAAGCCGAGGTCGGCCGGGATGACCGTGCCGTTGATCTCGTTATGGGTCACGTGACCCTTTTCAATGCGCATAACGCCGAGTGCCTCGACACCATAAGGCTGGATGCCATGTGGATCACCCGCTTCCATCAGTGCATCGGCGACGCTCTCGCCATAGCCGGCCGGTACGGCAAGCTCGAAGGCCAGTTCGCCGGAGAAGGAGATGCGGAACAGGCGTCCATGCAGCCGTCCGCCGAACAGCGACACTTCGCGCGCACCGAGAAACGGGAATTCTGCGTCGGATATGTCGTCATCAACGATTGCCTGCAGGATCAGCCGCGATTTCGGGCCGACGATCGACATCTGCGCCCATTGGTCAGTCACCGATGCGAGCCTGACATCGAGATCAGGCCACAGCGCCTGGGCACAGAATTCCAGATGCGTCATGACACCCGCCGCATAAGCGGTCGTGGTGGTCATAAAAAACCTGTTATCCTCAAGCCGGCTCGTCGTGCCGTCGTCATAGATGAAACCGTCCTCGCGCAGCATCAGGCCGTAGCGCGCCTTGCCAACGGGCAGCTTCAGGAAGGCGTTGGAATAGACTCGGTTCAGGAATTCCGCCGCGTCCTTGCCGCAGACCTCGATCTTGCCGAGCATCGATACATCGCAAAGCCCGGCGTTCTTGCGCACATTCAATACCTCGCGATCGACACTCTCGCGCCAGGTGGTTTCGCCATCGCGCGGGAACCATGAGGAGCGATACCAGAGACCGGTCTCGACGAAGATCGCACCGCGCTTGGCCGCCCAATCGTGCAGCGGCGACTTGCGAACCGGCTGGAAATGCGAACCGGCATGGGCACCGGTCAGGGCGCCGAAGGAAATCGGCGTGTAGAATGGCCGGAACGTCGTCGTGCCGACATCCGCAGGCGAAACGCCCCGCGCCTCGGCGAGCAGGCCGATGGCGTTGACATTGGAGAGCTTGCCCTGGTCGGTGGCCATGCCATTCGTCGTATAGCGCTTGGCGAGTTCGACATGGCCGTAACCTTCCTGCACTGCCAAATCGAGATCCTTGCGGTGGACGTCATTCTGGTAGTCGACGAAGGCCTTGCCCTTAATGCCGGGAATGGACCAGAGCGGCTTGCCTGCGGATGCGGTAATTTCGCTCTCGACCACGCCGGTGGTGAGCGGGGTCGCTGCAAAGCCAAGAGCGCCGGCCAATGCGGCACCACGTTCGGCGCCGGCAGCGAGGCAATCAGAGAGGCTGGCGCTTCCCGCCGCCGCACCCGAAATCTCGATCCCCATCAGGCCGGACGGCGCGAGAAAAGCCGCGTGGGCATCGGACCATTGCGGCTTGCCGCCGCGATGGCAGGCGAGATTGATGATCGGACTGAAACCACCCGACATGGCAAGCGCATCGACCGCGAGGGTCTCAACCTTGCCGCCGCCCACTATATCGATCGACTTGAGGGACTTGCCGCCGCTCGCATCGGTGATGACACCGCTCCGGATCACCCGCGCCTTGCCTTGATAGGCGAACGACGCGTCGGCGCGGCTGTCCACGATGGCAGCGACCGCCAGGCCCGCAATCTCCATGTCGCGGGCAAGCGCATAGCCTGAATCATTGGTGGTAAAGATCGCCGTGCTGTTGCCCGGCGCCACGCCGTAGCGGTTGAGATAGCTGCGCATGGCGCCGGCCATCATCACGCCGGGAATGTCATTGCCGCCGAAGACCAGCGGCCGTTCCTCGGCACCCGTTGCCAGCAAGGCCTGCTTGGCGGCAATGCGCCAGAGCCGTTCGACCGGACGATTGGGATCGGGGTTGCGGACATGTTTCTGCACGCGTTCGATCGCGCCGAAGACATTGCCGTCATACCAGCCGAAGGCGGTGGTGCGGGTCATGACCCGGACGTTCGGCAGCGATTGCAGTTCCGCCACGATGCCAGCCGCAAATGCCGGCGCAGCCTCGCCGCCGATCGTCGCGGACTCGGACAGCAATGAGCCGCCGGCAATGGTGTGCTCGTCAACGAGGATCACGCGCGCGCCGGCGCGCCCTGCGGTGAGCGCCGCGGCCAGACCCGTGGGTCCCGCGCCTATCACCACAAGGTCGCAGTGCGCCCAGGATTTTTCGTAACTGTCCGGATCGGGTTCGTAGCTCGCCTTGCCGAGGCCGGCAGCCTTGCGGATGAAGGGCTCGTAGAGTTTTTCCCACAGCCCTGCGGGCCACATGAAGGTCTTGTAATAGAAACCGGCACTGAGAAAGGGCGACAGCAGGCTGTTGACCGCGCCGATATCGAAATCCAGCGATGGCCAGCGGTTCTGGCTTCGTGCTTCGAGGCCGGCATAAAGCTCCTGCATCGTGGCGCGTGTATTGGCTTCCGTCCGGCCGCCCGAGCCGATCGTCATCAGCGCATTGGGTTCGGCCGCACCTGCGGTCAGGATGCCACGCGGGCGATGGTACTTGAAGCTGCGACCGACGAACTGGCGGCCATTGGCCAGCAGCGCCGATGCCAGGCTGTCACCGGCGAGACCCTGAAACGGCGCGCCGTCGAAGGTGAAGGACAGCGGCATCCGGCGGTCGACGAGGCCGCCCTTCGGCAAGCGATAGGAGGTCATGTGCGGGCCTCCGTGTTTCCGCCGAGCGCGACATCGCGGCTGGCCTCGATCTCATGAGTGGCGGTGTCGCGCGTGACGACGAGCCATCGGCGGCAACCGGAGGTGTGATGCCAGAATTCCTCATACTGGCCGCGCGGATTGTCGCGCAGATAGACATAATCCATCCATGCCTGTTCACCCGCATCGGGCGCCGGACGCGGAAGCGCCGCACCCTTGATGGTGAATTCTTCTTTCGGGCGGATCCCGCAATGCGGGCAGGGAACCAGACTTGCCATTCTTGGAATGTCCTTGGCGCGTGATATCAGTGGAGGTTGGGCTGGGCGCCCTGGCCCTTTTCGTCGATGGGGTAGCCGCGCGCGAAGCGATCGAGGCGGAACGCCCTTGCGGTCTCATGCGGCGTGCCGTTTGCCAGCAGGTGGGCAAAGCAGAAGCCGGATGCCGGCGTCGCCTTGAAGCCGCCATAGCACCAGCCCGCATTGAGGTAGAGGTTATCGATATGGGTGCGATCGATGATCGGTGTGCCATCCATGCTCATGTCCATGATGCCGCCCCAGGACCGCAGAACCCGGATGCGCGAGATCGACGGGATCATCGCCTTGCCGGCCTCGGCGACATGTTCGACCGTCGCCAGGTTGCCGCGCTGGGCATAGGAATTGTAGCCGTCGATATCGCCGCCGAACACGAGGCCGCCCTTGTCGGACTGGGAGACATAGAAATGTCCGGCGCCGAAGGTCACGACGCCGTCGATGAAGGGCTTCAGCCCTTCGGAAACAAAGGCCTGCAGGACATGGCTTTCGATCGGCAGCTTCAGGTCGGCCATTTCGGCGACGCGCGAGGAATTGCCGGCAGCGGCGAGCGCGAGCTTGCCACAGCCGATGAAGCCCTTGCTCGTCTCCACGCCGGTGACCTTGCCGTTCTCACGCCGGATGCCGGTCACTTCGCAATTCTGGATGATATCGACGCCACGGCTGTCGGCGCCACGGGCATAGCCCCAGGCAACGGCATCATGGCGCACCGTGCCGCCACGCCGCTGCAGCAGGCCGCCCCTGATCGGGAAGCGGGCATTGTCATAGTCGAAGAACGGCAGCATCGCCTGTACGGCGGCACGATCGAGCAACTCGGCATCGACGCCGTGCAGCCGCATGGCATTGCCGCGCCTGACATAGGCATCACGCTGGGCATCGGAATGGAAGAGATTGAGCACGCCGCGCTGGGAAACCATGGCGTTGAAATTGAAATCCTGTTCCAGCCCCTCCCACAGCTTCATCGAAAGCTCGTAGAACGGATTGTTGCCGGGCAGCAGGTAGTTCGAGCGGATAATCGTCGTGTTGCGACCGACATTGCCGGAACCAATATACGCCTTTTCCAGCACCGCGACATTGGCAATGCCGAACCGGCTGGCGAGGTAATAGGCCGTCGACAGACCATGGCCGCCCCCACCGACAATGATTACATCATAGTGCGGCTTAGGCTGAGGATCGCGCCATGCCGGCGCCCAATGCTTGTTGCCCCGGAGCCCGTTGAGCAGAATGGAGAGTGCCGAATACCGCATGGAGATCTCGCTCTGATTCATTCATGACAGGCATAGCGCGGATCGACGGGAGTGCATTGCGAAAACGGGCCGCATTGATGTAGAAACGGGCCATGGCCATTTTGGACAACAGGAATACCCAAACATTCGGTTTCGTGCTGCTGCCGAATTTCGCGCTGATGTCCTATGCGTCGGCAACCGAACCTCTGCGCGCCGCGAATCTCCTGGCAGGTCGCGCACTCTATCATATCGCACCTCTTTCACCGGGCGGTGCTTCGGTGCGGAGCTCCGGCGGCGTGACGATCGATTGCGAGGACATCGCTTCGCGCGGCGGCGATCTGCACACGGTGTTCGTCTGTGCCGGTGGCGGGCCGGCGGACTGGGCGCGTGGTGAGAACCTCTTCGCATCCCTGCGCCGGCTCTCACGGCTTGGTGTCAGGATCGGCGGCATTTCGAGCGGTGCCTACGTGCTCGCGGCGGCCGGCCTGCTCGACAACCGGGATTTCACACTCCATTGGGAGCACGCGCCAGCCTTTAGGGAGGCGTTTCCGCAGTTGCAGTTGCGGCAGGCGCGCTATGTGCTTGATGGCGACCGCGTCACCTGTGGCGGCGGCGTTGCTCCGCTCGACATGATGCATGCCTTGATCTCGGAGCGGATGGGCTCGCATTTCGCGCGCCGGGTCAGCGACTGGTACCTGCACACGGCGATCGCGGAGCCGGCCGCCCCGCAGCGGGGATCCGCCACCGAGCGCTTCGGCACCCACCATCCAGCCCTGCTCGCGGCCCTTGAGAAGATGGAAGCGACCGTTGAACAGCCACTCGACCGATCCGCCATGGCGCGGTTCGCCGGCATCAGCCCGCGCCATCTTGATCGCCTGTTCAGTGAGCAACTCGGGCGTGGATTTCTCGACAAATATCGCGAGATACGTCTTGAGCATGGAAGACGGCTGGTGGAGCAGAGCCCGCTGTCGATCTCGGAGATCGCCATGGCGACGGGCTTTTCAGGCCCCGGACATTTCTCTTCGGCTTACAAAGCGCTCTTTGCCAGAACACCGAGCCAAGAGCGGAAGATGCGCGACATTCAGTGACGCGTCAGAGCAGTTGCTCGTATTGATCCCCGATCCTGGCCACATCGAAATCCTCTGCCCTTTCCTTGAGAAGGTTGGCCGGCGTGGGATGTTCGAGCATGTGCGCCATTGCCGCCGCCAATGACTTCACGTCGCCGACCGGCACCAGGGTGCCAAACCGACCGTCGGCGAGAATTTCACGCGGGCCATGCGGTGCGTCGGTCGATATCACGGGCACGCCTGATGCCATGGCTTCTATCAGGACATTGCCGAATCCCTCGCTCAGCGAGGACACAACCACGAGATCGGCCGCGGCATAGCAAGCCATGGGATCCTCGACATAGCCGGCAAACAGGACGCGTTCGCCGATGCCGAGTTGTGCCGCGTGGGTTTTCAGTTCGGCTTCCAGCGGGCCCTCGCCGAAGATTGCCAGCCGCCAGGGGCGACCAGTGTCCATTATAGCGCACGCCTCTAGAAGGGTCCTGTGATCCTTGACAGGGACGAGACGGCCGACCGAAGCCAGAACCGGGCCATCGCCCATGGCCGCGAGTCGATCCTGCCATGGGTAGGAGGGGCTCGTTTCGGCGCGAGGCGGGAGCGGATTGTTGATGACAACGATTCGGGACACCGGAAACCCACGCTCGGCAAGATCACGGCCGATCCCCTGCGAGACTGCGATGGCGCGTGTCGTGCGCGAGGCCACCAGTTTCGAAAGCCAGATCGCCAGGCGTGCGCCCATCCCGCCCGATGGCAGCGACTCGGCGGCGTGGAAAGTTGGGAAGAATTCTGCGCCGCTACCGGACAGCAGCAATGCAAGCATCATAACCAAATTGGCGAATTCCGGCGCACTGAACACAACATCTGGCTTGTGACTGCGTAGGACGGATATGGTCCGCCAAAGCCCCTGCAGCGTCGCCAGTTTGCCATAGCTTTCGCCGTGGATTGTGAGCCCGAGATCGACAAGTTTCACGCGCGGCGAGAGCAGCGCCGCATTAGGGCCTTCGGCGTTCCAGGTGAACAGCGTAACGTCGTGCCCGCGCGCCGCGAGTTCATTGGCCATCAAGGCAAAGACGCGCTCGGCGCCGCCGCCCCGAAGGCTCGCGCTGTGGAAGATTATACGCCCGGCGGCGCTTACGTCCTTATCTGTATGCGGCACTGCTCATCTGGCCCGGTTGCCTCAGATCACGCGAGATGCCCCGTATCACGGCGAGCATCATGCCCAGCATAAAGCCGGCAAACAAGCCCAGCGCGACCATCAGCGTGGTTGGGGGCGGCCAGGAGCGTGAGGACGGCGGCACCGCAGTCGAGATCACGCGCACATCGGTCGTGTTGATCTGTTCGCGTTCGGTGATCTGGCGCGCGCGGGACATGAAGCTTTCGTAGATCGCCGCCTTCGCGGACGCATCGCGCTCGAGTTCGCGAAGCGCCACCTGCGATTCGTTGTCGCTGAAGACGCTGCCCTTGATGGCATCCATCTGGGTGGTCAGCGCGGTGAGGGAAGCCTGTGACTTCTCCAGCATCGCCTTGGCATTCTCGATCGTGCGGGTGAGTTCCACCTTGAGCTGGGCATTGGCGCCGTCGAGTTCGGCGCGGAGCCGCATGATCGCCGGATAACGGGGGCCGAATGTCATGGATTGCGCATCGATCTGTCGCTGCAGGTTATTGGCTTTTTCACGCAGGGCGACAATCGTCGCCGATGCGACCGAATCCGACAGATCCGCATTGGCGCTGGCGGCCAGCAGCGCGTCGTAGGTGGACTGAGCTGCGATCACGCGCGATTGCGCCGCGATGATTTGGGTATTGAGCTGGGTCATGGTCTGCGAGCTGACGAGCTGGCCATCGCTGGCCGAAAGATTGTGGCTGCGCTTGTAGGCCTCGACCTTTTGCTCGGCAGCCGTTGCGTCGGATTTCAACTGGCCCAGGCGCTCCTCAAGCGATCTGGCGGCGCGATTAGCACCCTCGGCATCGGCCTTGGCAAGCTCGTTTTGAAACGCATCCACGATGGATTTCGAGATCTCGATCGCTTTGCCGGCTGATTCCGATGAAACCAGAAGCGTCGAGACGAAGGATGTTTCGTCTGCTTTGGAATCAACACGTTTCGCAAGGCTTTCCAGCGCCGCGAGCTTTGGATCGGGCTTGGAGGCTTCCTTCTTCAGGCCAAGCAGGGCCGATACGCTGAAGCGCGGCGTCGGATCGTAGAATTCAGGGTCGCTTGCAAGATCCAGTTTATCAACGACCTGTGCTAGCACATTGCGTGACGTCAGCACGCGCAGTTTGCTGCGGGTGTTGAGGACCTGGCCATCGACCTGTCCCGGCTGCGAATAGAGATCGTTGGAGACGACCTGCAGGTTGGCAGGGTTGATCAATATGTCGGTGCCGACCGTATAGCGCGGCGTTGCGAGAAGAGAGAACGCGAGACCGCCAATTGCACCAATGACCGCCAGACTGACGGCGGGAAGCATGCCAGCGCGCAGCCACACGAACAGGCGGCGGAAATCCAGTTCGAGAAAATCGCCGATCTTTTCGATCGTCACCGTCTCCTCGGCTTCACGAACGGCCCTGAACTGACTGCCGATGCGCGGACCCGTCTCGTAGTCGCTCCGGCTGAACGGACGGGCCGCGGGATTTGCGGCAGGCGATTTTGAGGTGTCGGAAAACAGGGACATTATGGTTAAGGCCTCGTAAACCCTATGGCGGCGTTAAGGCTTTATACACCCTACCCTGCCGCCGGCACGCGAAACACATATTCTTGGTTAATCTTGCTTCTGATCGCAATCGAAATCGCAATGCTTTCTCGATTGGCATCTTTCGGCCATTTCTGGATAAAAACTCAATCTATTCAATATCCGCGACACGTATCATCCGCTGAGAAAGCCGGCTATATTCGACAGGCAATCGCCATGAAATCCGGTTCGTCTTCCAATTTTCTTTGAAAAGATTACAGAAACCTGGCAAATCGGTTGCCGTTAACAACATCTGCCTGAAGCCCGCTCAATCGACCGCCTCAATTTGATACAAAGTTGTACTGCGGCGCGTCTCAATTCAAGTCATGTATTCTCGAATATAGACGCGTGCCGTATGCAGCTCGCCAAATTAACCCGTTTTCCCGACATTTGTTGTCCGGCGTGGATCCGACGCTCTATCTGTTGCGACGGCCTACGACCTGACCTCGCGTTTTCTTCGACATGCAGCGGTGAAAGATGAGCTATTCGGCAACCAGCCCTGGACGATCGGCACCCGCAAACCGCGAGAGTTTGCAGGTCGTCTCGATGTTGCTTTTCCTGGCGGTGGTCTTCACCTTCCTCCTCCGCTTCAACATCTCGCCGCAGATCATGAACCGCATCGTCAACTATACCGACGATGGCGGATCGTTTATCGAGAAGCTGCATGTCGGTACCTATGCGTTGTTTCTGCTGCTACCGTTCGCCTTCTTTGCCCGGCCTTTCACATTGCGTGGCGAGGAGATCGGCAAGTTCAGGGTGCTGCTTCGCTTCTCGGTGCTGATGGCGGCGCTGGTGCCCTATCTGTTCCTGACCGGGCGCGCGGGTTCTTCCGGCTTCATCATCGATACATATCTGGCGGCGAGTGCTGCCGGCCTTGTTATGCTGACCTTCGACGAGCGCGCCCGCCATGTGCTGGGCGATATCGTGTTGGTCATGCTGATATTGAGCGCAGTGATCGGCATCATGGAGGCCGTGACCCACATTCGCGTCCTGCCTTATGACCTGAACGAGTTGCAGTTCCGGCCGATCGGGCTTTCCAATCACCCTCTGGCGCTCGGCTCGCTTTGCGCGACCGCGATCGGCTTTACGGTGCTGGCGCGCTGGCCTGTATGGCTGCGCATCCTCGCCGTCTTCGTCCTGTTCGTCGGCTGCGCTGCGTCAGGCGCCCGTTTCGCCCTGCTGCTCTGTGGTGCCGAGGTCATGGCCCTGGTGCTCTTCACCCGCTGGCATGGCCTTACACCACGCAACGCTTTCAAGGCCAAGCTGGTCGTATTTCTGATAACGTTGGTCCTCGCTGCCGCGCTGATCACGGCCATGTATGCCGGTGGTCTTCTGAACCGGTTCGGCACGTCCATCTTCGACGAGAACTTCATGGCTCGCGTCACCATCTATCGGGTGTTCGATTATGCGAGCTGGCGTGACATCATGTTCGGCATGAATGTCAAGGACCTGCTGGCGATCGTCAACCAGAAGCTCCACCTGCCCTATATCGAAAGCGCGCCGGTGGTCATCACGCTACTATTCGGCCTGCCGATCGCGCTCTTCTTCACATGGCTGCTCGTATGGATGCTGCTTCGGATGTTGCGCGGTGCGCCGACCGCCGCCTGGATTGGCGCCCTAACCTATATCCTGACGGCGCTATCCAACAATGCGCTTTCTTCGAAGAATCCCGAAATTGCAATCCTGCTGGTCCTGCTGGTGGCATATGGCGGGTCCAGGCATGTTCAGTCAGATGCGGCCTGACAACCTAGCCAGCGCTGTCGATGACTTCGAGCCGCCCATTGCGGTTGAGCGTGTGAATACCTTTTCGCGCCCAGGCGACGCCGGCTCCCACGGGCCGGACCGGACCGAACACCACATCGTCGTCATCGATGTGGACCAGATCCATCAACCCCAATCCCCCGCCATAGGTGTGCGAACCGTCCTGCACGGGCAGCACGATGCTATCGCCCCGGCGGATAAAGTTGCCGCCGGGCCGGGCAGCCGAGTGATCGATCGCGATCGGGTTGAGCGGATGCGGCGTCCAAGGGCCGCGCAAGGACGGCGCGGAATACACAGTCATCGTGTCGGACGCACTGCCGTGGCCGAAGCGCTCGGTGCCGAACAGCCAGAAGCGTCCAGCCGATTCAAGCAGCGTCGCATCGTTGAAATCCCGATCCGTCATCAGCACGGTATCGCGCACCCAGAGATCCGGGAACCGCTCGGCGCGGTAGAGCACCAGCTCACGCGCGGCACTGCTTTCCGGCAGCATGAATATTTCGCCGTCCATCTCAAAGACCTGCGGATAGGAGAGATGGTGCGGTTCCTCCAACACGACACGCGGCAAACCGAACCGACCGTCGGCGCCGAGTTCGGCCACCGAGATCATACCACGGCCCTTGGCATAGTCGAATTCCTCGACGAAGAGAAAATGCCTGAGATCGCGCTCGATGATGAAAGGGTCGGCGTAGAAGCGCCGGCCGTCATCGGGAAGTACCGTGAACGGCGTTCCATCGAGGCGTCCCGTCTCGGCGATGCCGGGTCCATCGATCAGTCGATAAGCGACCTGCCAATAGAAGGGGCGCTGTCCGAGAGCAAGTTTTCGCGCGACGCGCTGCGCGAGCCCCTTGGTCATATGAGGCACATAAGACATGAGAAAGCCGGTGCGTGGCAGCTTGGTCATCGGAGCGTTGGTAATCGGAGAGAGACGTCCCGCGAAGTGGCGGACGACGGTCCGCGCAACGAGGGAAATGGCCCCCGCCAGCAGATCATTACCGATGCGCGTCAGCCAGACCCGATCGCCGAGCATCGGCCGCGCGCGACCGACCACGGAGCCTTCGAGGCAGGTTTCCACCTGCGGCGTTCCACTTGCCAGCAACGCGGTGATACTGTTGGCAAGGTTCCGTTGGCCGCAAAACCTGATCGTCAACACAATCCCGCGATGATACGCCTCGGATTCTCCCGTGAGGTCGATCACCAGATCGGGGGCAATATCGGGACCGGGCGACAGCGGCGCGGCGCGGCTCGCCAGACTCTGCCCGAACCGCCGACTTTCCATATCAAGCACACGATCCAGCGCGTTCGCTGTCTGCGGCGTCAGATCGATGTGCCGAACCGAGATCACGTGACCAAGCGTTTCCAATCGCGCCAGCAAGGCATGTTCCCAACGGCGGGACAACTGGGAATAACTGATAATTAGAATATTGCTCAAGCTTCTTTCAATCCAGTTTCGAGCCAGAAACGTAATGCCGTTTTCTCGTTATAGTACATCCTTACTCGCATATTAATCATACTCCAGAGATTAAACGCGTACTTCCAGCTAATGCTTAACACGCTGTCGCCCATGGCTTAGTTAATAAGATCAGATAGTCATCATGCCCAGTGTCCCAAAATGAACATTATGTCTCATTCCGATCTTCCGGCCAAGCGCAGGCTACTGATCGTGTTCGGCACGCGGCCGGAGGCACTCAAGTGTTTTCCGGTGGCGCGCGCCGCATTCGAACATTCCGGCTTCCTGACCAGGATCTGCGTCACCGGCCAGCATCGCGAGTTGCTGGATCAGGTGATCCAGCTGACGAGCCTGCCGGTCCATTACGATCTCAATATCATGCATCCGGGCCAGACGCTGTTCGACATCACGGCGCGCGTGCTGACCGGCATGGCCGAAGTGCTCGATGAATTCAAGCCCGATATCGTGATGGTGCAGGGCGATACCACGACGGCCATGGCCGCGGCGCTTGCAGCCTTCTACAAGCGCATACCTGTGGCGCATGTCGAGGCTGGCCTGCGCAGTCACAACATCAATTCGCCCTTTCCGGAGGAGTTGAACCGCAAGGTCGCCGCAAACATCGCAACCTGGCATTTCGCACCCACAGCGCTTGCCCGCGACAACCTTGTCTCCGAGGGGACGGATCCAGCCAACATCTTCGTCACTGGCAACACGGTCATCGATACATTGCTGCACTTTTCGGCAACGATTGATGCCGATGCTTTGATGAATGCCGAGCTCTCGTCGCAGTTTCCCTATCTCGACCCGACGAAGAAGATGATCCTGGTCACCGGCCACAGGCGAGAGAATTTTGATGGCGGCATCGATCGCATCTGCCATGCGCTCAGGGTGCTTGCCGCACGCGGCGACGTCCAGATCATCTTTCCCGTCCATCCCAATCCGAATGTGCGCGGCGTGGTGGATGCCGAGCTCGGCAATGTTCCCAATGTCCACCTCATCACGCCACAGGAATACCTGCCCTTCGTCTACCTGATGAAGCACTGCTACATGGTGCTGACGGACAGCGGCGGCGTGCAGGAGGAAATGCCGTCGCTCGGCAAGCCGGTGCTTGTCATGCGCGAGAATACCGAACGCCCGGAAGGGGTCGCCGCCGGCACCGCACGCCTTGTCGGCACCGATATCGACAAGATCCTTTCCAATGCCAATGCCCTGCTCGACGACCAGGCCGCCTATCGCGGCATGGCGGGGCGCCATAACCCCTATGGCGACGGCAGGGCGAGTACCCGCATCATCGAGGAGTTGCTGCGTCATGTCTAACATCCGAACTGTGTCCGTCATCGGCATGGGTTATATCGGCCTGCCGACCTGCGCGATCTTCGCCAGCCGCGGATTCGAAGTCATCGGCGTCGATGTCAATGAAGCAGTCGTCGATAAAATCAATGACGGCCAGGTCCATATCGTCGAGCCGGATCTCGATGGACTGATCCAGAAAGTGGTGGCGAACGGGAAGTTGAAGGCTTTCACCAGGCCGCAGCCCGCCGACGTCTTCATCATCACCGTGCCGACACCGATCACCGAGGACAAGAAGCCCGATATCGATTATGTCATCGCCGCCGCGCGCGGCATTGCCCCGATGCTGAAGGCGGGCGACCTCGTGATCTTGGAATCGACATCGCCCGTCGGCACGACCCGAGCCATCACCAAATTGCTGGCCGGACTGCGCCCCGAACTCAGATTCCCCCATACTTATGGCGAAGAGGCCGACATCCTCGTCGCCTATTCTCCCGAGCGCGTGCTGCCGGGCAAGATTCTCACCGAACTGGTCAACAACGACCGGTCGATCG
>Ga0164290_1001542_pt1 | contig 30903 bp, 26 predicted proteins | sample Micstemetagenome_FD_108782 | JGI IMG/M metagenome (GOLD analysis project Ga0164290, IMG submission 108782) | Contaminated culture microbial community from soil near Moab, Utah, USA - Microcoleus steenstrupii SON62 (Illumina Assembly) | ecosystem: Environmental > Terrestrial > Soil > Soil crust...
CATCAAATGAAACAAAATCATCCAGTTCTTCCGACGCAATGCCGGCGCAGCTTACGCCTCTTTGCAACACTCCCATAAATTGGTTGTTGGCAAATACATCCAGCTTTTTTACATCTTCGCCTTTTACGTTTATCTCCCCGGCATCGCCAAGAATGTCAACTAATCCGGCTTTATTTACTTCAACGTTTACACGTTTTGCGGCCAGTCCAATATCTCTTAATAAGGTACTCAATTCACCCGTAGCCTGTGGGAACTGTCGAAGCGATTGAATGGTGAATTCATCAAGGGTTAAAACTTGTCGGTTAATAGGGCTCATGCAAGCATATTTTTAGATTGAGACAAATGTAAGAGTTTGTAGTTAGTAGTTTATAGTTTGTAGTTAGGGTTTTTGCCTAGGCTGCATTGCTACTATCATCAACTGTTGTGTCACTCACTTGTGCGTTCAGTAATTCTATTCAGCATCGTGCACACCTCTTTCAACTATCAACCTTTCTGCTATCCGCAGTCCTCTCCCTTGTCATCCCGCAGGGATCTGTGAATTGAATCGAAGGAAACCTTGCGATCACTAATACTCTTTCAACCTTTTCTTATAATACAATCCACAGATCCCTCGTGCCTCGGTATGACAAGCAAGAGTGTTTCCAATAGCAGTCTGTCTGAAGTTCAATTATCGCAAGCCAACGCCAAACCTTCGAAAGCCTCAGAGTCTCGCCAATGCGGGAGCTTCGCGTTTGCCTTGACTTTTGCTTCTTTTGCGTCAAAGCCTGCCCCGCCAAAGCAGGGGCAAAAGAAGGATAGAATAAAAAAACCGTGAGACAAAACTCACGGTAATCTTTTTTGTGTCTTTACTAAAAACTTCTAGTAAGGTATTAAAGCAGTATGTGTATTACCTGCAGGACCTGTCCAAACCAATTTAAAATAGTATGGATTAGCACCAGGACAAGCAGTTGGCTGTCCGGCGGCATTCAATCCAAATGTAACAGTGGCGTTAACACCTAAGCGGCTATGTTTTATTTCTCCGCCGGTTAAGCGAAAAGCACAATCCTGCTTCACTACCAATGGTTGAGATATTGAAGAGTAAAACGTGTGGCCAAAACGGTCGGTGCCCCACTCTGCTATGCCTGTCATACCATTGTGACTGTGCGTTCCGGTAACGGTAATTACAATACCGTTGTTATAAGTAAACACTCTTTGTCTGGCTACCTGCCATGTACGGGTAGTGTTATCATCAAACTTAATAGACATACCGGTACTACCAATCCTATGCGTGATCTGGTTCAGCATAGGCAGTTGAAACAGTAAACCACCGGAAACGTTGGTTAATGTATGAGAACCATTGATGGTAATGCTTTTGTTATCTGCAATACGGGTGATCTTTAAATTTTGATAGGCCACAGTTAGTGTGGCACCTGCGTCTTTCCATCTTACTCCTGCAGGTTTTGAAACTACCACAACACCTGTACGGTTATGCGTACCTGCGCAGTTGGCGCCATTGTATGTGATAGTGATCTTCCAGGGATTAGAAGATGTATCGGCAACAGCGGTAGCATTGCATATCATAATGTTTTGCTGGCTACGACCGGTGAAAGAAGCATCTGCTTCAATAGCTGCATTTACCTCGTTGGTAACAGCATCCATTTCGGCTGAAACACGGGACTGATCTTCGGAATGAACAGTAAGTTCGGTTCCATCTTCTTCTTTTGAAACATTGTCTTTTTTACAGGATGTGAATGAAATCAGGAGGGTCAGTGCAGCCACTGATAAAAGGCGGAAGTTAGTTTGCATAAGGCTTGTTTTGTTTATGAATGAGCTAATAGACACTGGCTCATGCATAAGGTTTAACGGATACGGTTTATCAAGGCAACAATGATAGCACGTAAATGTTTAATATGCAAGCCGTGCTAACCATAAAAGAAGCAACGAAAAAACGATATTTCTATTCTTTTCCTATCTATTAAAATACGTGGAATGATTTTTTACGTAAATTGATAGAGATTCCCTCATTCAATATTCTATAAACTTCCTACACAACGCTTACTGCTGCATCTATACATTTTTAAATTCGTACAAATGCAATGCTTCGAAACCGTTGATGGTAGAACGAATCTTTTTCGTGGCCTGATGATGCTATGCAGTTTTATAGCCAGCCCTTTTATTGCACTTACTCAAACTTGTCCGCCCAATATAGATTTTGAAACCGGCACTTTTGATGGCTGGACATGCTACAGCGGCTCCACATCTGCGGGCGGCGGCACCAACCAAATCAATTTATCACAAACCGGACCTATTCCTCAAAAGCATACCATGATGAGTCGCAATGATGGCTCGACTGATCCTTATGGCGGTTTTCCAACCTCTTGTCCAAACGGTAGCGGTTATTCTATACGGTTAGGTAATAACATGGGTGGTGGCGAAGCGGAAGGCATATCCTATCAATTTACTATTCCGGCCGGACAAAATGTTTATTCGCTCATTTATCATTATGCCGTAGTATTCCAGGATCCTAATCACGAACATTACCAGCAACCACGTATGCAGGTTGAGATAAAAAACATTACTGACAACGTAACTATTGATTGTTCATCGTTCAGCTTTATTCCTCACGGTTCTCCCCTGCCGGGTTTTTTCCAGTCGTCAGTTGCAGGCGATGACGGCACACCTGTTTGGTGTAAGAACTGGTCGGCAGTTAGTGTGAACCTCAATGGCCTTGCCGGCAAAACCATACAGCTGTTTTTTAAGACAGCCGATTGCACTTTCCGCCGCCACTTTGGTTATGCCTATATAGATGTAAACTCTGAGTGCAGTGATGAATTTACAGGTGCCCGTTTTTGTCCTGATGATACTTCAGTAACTGTTACCGCACCTTATGGCTATCAATCCTACACATGGTTCAACAATAGTTTTACTCAACAGTTAGGAACGGAACAGGATTTAGTTTTCACGCCTCCGCCAGCAGCCGGTTCTACAGTAGCTGTAGTGATAGAACCTTATAGTGGTTATGGCTGTAAAGACACTTTGTATGCTAACCTACTCGATAACCTGGAAGTCACTGCTAATGCCGGTTCCGATGATGTCTCGTGTAATGCATCACCAATTGACCTTGGGGTGATTCCCAAACCGGGATTGGTGTATAGTTGGAGCCCTGCCATTGGGCTAAGCAATCCTAACATATCAACCCCTGTTGCTACACCAAGCGTTAATACACAGTACATTCTTTCGGTGCGAAACAGTGGTGGAGGATGCTTAACAAGAGACACGGTTATGATAAAAGCATCCATTGTAGATACTACTCTGCAATTGCTTGGCAAGGCATCTTTTTGTTCGGATAGTAATGATAGTGCTGTATTAAAAGTATCAGCCTATCAAAACATACAATGGTATCGCGATAACAGGCCGGTTGGTAATGGAAGTTTTACCTACCGGGCAAACAGTTCAGGTAGTTATTATGCTTTACTTACCAATAGTGATGGCTGTAAGGCCAATACATCCAGAAAAGCTATTTTAATTGAAGACCCGAAAGATCCCATACGGTACCCTATGCAGTATGCAGTTCGCAACCAGTCAATTGAATTGGAAGCAAGGAAAATAGGTACCGAAGTATTATGGATACCGGCTTTGCAATTAAACAATGCGGCCAGTTTTGCACCTGTTTTCCGTGGCAATACTTAGTATGATTATTTGGTACGTATAAGAAGTGCCGCCGGATGTGTTACCATTGATACACAGAAAGTGGTGATTGCCGAGAAAGCCGATATTTATGTGCCTACCGCTTTTACACCAAACCGTGATGGACGCAACGATATTTTAAGGCCTGTGTTAATGGGAATAAAGGAACTCAAATACTTCCGTGTGTACAGCCGATGGGGCGAATTGTTGTTTGAAACCAAAATGCCAGCACTGGCTGGGATGGCTGGCACAAGGGTGCAGAGCAAATCACGGGAGCATTTGTTTGGATTGCCGAAGGCATTGGCCTTGATGGACAGTTGTATCAGAGAAAAGGAACGAGTGTGTTGATACGGTAATTTTGCTTTGTTGCTGCGATGAGTTTTGATTATTAATGTATTTTGAAACAAGAAAGTACGCGGAGTGATATGTTAGCAGCAACAACAACCCTCAATCCATGTGGACACCATTAAGAAAGGAAATCTCACAGGTTAGTGTACAGCTTGATATTCCACAGGAACGGTTTAAGCCAGTTTCTTTACACGACTGGCAAAGCATTCAGAATAATATCATTTGGCAATTCTGTTATCCAAACATGCAGGGATGGATTTGGGAACGTCTAAAGGGAGACACTTATGCTATACGGTTTCATTATAATTATCCCTTCGACCAACTTTTGAATTTAGTAGACCATACAGAAAAGGTTTGGCTTCTTTTGAACGACAGTTTCCGAGCAAAACAAGTACTGGTTTTACGAAGGCTATATCAAAGACATTGTTTCTGTGTTGGGTGAGACCACACAGACTGATGAAATCTACATTGCTTCAAAGAAATATGAGTGGCTGCTTTGTGTCAATCACCACGACTACATCGTTGCTGCAAGAACCGAAATGGTAAATAAATTAATGATGATGAAGAATACTGTATGACTGCTGCTAACACTGCATTGGTAAAATAGAGGCTGAATATCTATCTCCAACGACAAAACAACTTCAATATTAAAAAGTAACTGAGACTGCAGTAACGCAGAATACCGCTAGTTCACCAATGCTCTCTACGTTAGCCTACCTCAACCTCTCCTCCATCCCCAACCCAAACTCTTTTGCAGTCTCTTTTGCTAATTCATATCCTGCATCCGCATGGCGTATCACTCCCATTCCTGGATCATTACGCAAAACTCTGCTTAGTCTCGCTGCAGCATCATCGGTTCCATCAGCAACAATCACCATTCCGGCATGTATGCTATAACCCATCCCCACTCCACCCCCATGATGCAGGCTTACCCAGCTTGCACCACCAGCTGTATTCACCAATGCATTTAATATCGGCCAGTCGGCCACCGCATCGCTGCCATCCAGCATCGCTTCTGTTTCCCTGTTAGGGGATGCAACAGAACCTGTATCCAAATGATCTCTACCAATAACAATAGGTGCTTTCACTTTTCCTGTTCTTACTAACTCATTAAATGCTGCTCCGGCTTTTTCTCTTTCGCCTTGTCCTAACCAGCAAATGCGTGCAGGCAAGCCCTGGAAAGCAATTTTTTCTTTAGCCAGCTTTAACCAGCGTTGTAAGGACTTATTCTCGGGAAACATGTTTGCGATCAATTCATCTGTTACTGCAATATCAGAAGGATCGCCGCTTAGTGCAGCCCAACGGAAAGGCCCTTTGCCTTCGCAAAAAAGAGGCCGTATATATGCAGGTACAAATCCCAGAAAATCAAATGCGTTTTCCAAACCTCTTTCTTTTGCCCTTGCACGAATGTTATTACCATAATCAAAAGTAATTGCCCCGCGGCTTTGTAATTCAATCATTAACTCTACATGACGATGCATAGAGTTGTATGCATAATCCAGGTATTGCTTTGGTGCTTCTTCACGCAACACCCTTGCCTGCTCGTAAGAAATTTCGTGAGGCCAGTAACCAATAATCGGGTCATGCGCAGATGTCTGGTCTGTTAATGTGTCTGGAATAATATTTCTTTCAACCAATCTTTCCAGCAATTCAACAGCATTACACAACACGCCGATGCTCTTCCCTACACCTTCTGCCTTATACCTTATTGCCTTATTAATTGCTTCATCAATGTTGGTGATCTTTTCATCAAGATATTTTGTTTCTAATCTTTTATCTATTCTCCACTCCTCCACTTCTGCAACTAATGCAACACCTTCATTCATGGTGATGGCTAATGGTTGTGCACCGCCCATACCACCCAAACCGGCTGTTACGTTCAATGTTCCTTTCAACGAACCACCAAAATGTTTATCTGCAATGGCAGCATACGTTTCATAAGTGCCTTGCACAATTCCCTGCGAACCGATGTAGATCCAACTGCCTGCGGTCATTTGTCCATACATCATCAAACCTTTCTTTTCTAACTCAGAAAAGTGTTCCCAGTTAGCCCAGTTAGGGACGAGTTGTGAATTGGATATTAAAACACGAGGTGCATCTTTATGTGTTTTCAATATACCAACCGGCTTACCGCTTTGTATCAATAGTGATTCATCGTTCTCTAAAATTTTCAATCCTGCAATAATCTTATCTAACGCATCAAAATTGCGTGCAGCTTTTCCTCTCCCACCATACACAATTAAATCATCGGGACGTTCAGCAACGTCGGGATTTAAATTATTCAACAACATTCTTAATGCTGCTTCCTGTATCCACCCTTTACAACTCAGTTGTGTGCCTGTTGGAGTTTTATATTTTACTGCATCGTATTTGGTAAAAGTGGTTGTTGACATACTGCGGTTTTTTGCGGTTCAAAACTAATTAAATGGTTTGCAATCGTTACAACAAAATGAGCATTGGTACTTATCTTAGCGGCTCCATTTTTTTGCTTGCTGTGTGAGTTTGATTACATCAAAACTGGACCAAATTTAAGCCCTACCAATGACTGATATTAATTTGATTGACGCATTTGAACGCATCCCTGTAAAAATTTTTCCTGATCTGAAAGAAGGCTCTAGGTATGCCGCTAAAGAAGTTGCCAACCTCATTCGTGATAAAGAGACCCGCAACGAAAAATGTGTATTAGGATTAGCAACCGGTTCTACTCCAAAAACTTTATATGCTGAACTGGTGCGCATGCATAAAGAAGAAGGTTTGAGTTTTAAGAATGTGATCACATTCAACCTGGATGAATATTACCCGATAGAAAACGATGCATGGCAGAGTTACAACAGCTATATGCATCGATTGTTATTCGATCATATAGATATTGATAAGAAGAACGTACATATTCCCAACGGTTCTTTGACCAAAGAAGAAGTAAAACAACACTGCGCAGAATATGAAAGAAAAATAGAAGAAGCAGGCGGTGTTGATCTGCAGGTGTTGGGTATTGGTAACAATGGCCATATCGGTTTCAACGAACCAGGATCAAGCATTTATTCTAAAACACGTTTGATCAATTTAGAGAACTCAACACGGTTGGCCAATGCGTACGAGTTTGCTAATATCTCTCAGGTGCCACGCCTTGCAGTTACGATGGGTATCAGTACCATCTTAAAAGCAAAGAAGATCATTCTGCTTGCGTGGGGACCGGCTAAGGCACCTGTTATCCAAAAATCAGTTGAAGGCAATGTTACTGAAGGCGTACCTGCAAGTTTGTTGCAACAACACGGCGATTGCATATTTGTTTTAGATGAAGTTGCTGCTTCTGAATTGACAAGAAATAAATCTCCATGGCTTACAGGCGAAATTGAATGGACGCCGCAAACAATAAAGAAAGCAGTGGTGAATATGGCTTTGAAAATGAACAAGCCAGTTCTTTCTTTAACTAATAACGATTACAACGAATTTGGTTTGGGTGATCTGTTGGTAGAAAAAGGGGATGCGTATGAGATCAACCTCCAAGTATACTACATGCTTCGTGATTCGATCACAGGCTGGCCAGGAGGAAAACCAGATTCAGATATACCCGGACACCCTGAACGTTCTAATCCTTATCCTAAACGTTGTGTCATTTTTTCTCCTCATCCTGATGACGATATAATTAGTATGGGCGGAACGTTTCAGCGTTTGCACGACCAGGGACATGATGTGCATGTTGCCTACCAAAGATCAGGCAATATTGCTGTAACAGATGAATTTGTAACCCGCTTTCTAGATTTCGCAGTAGGCTTTGAAGAAATAGCCGGTATCAACAATGATAAGTCTGAGAAAATTTTTGAAGACGTAAGAGCATACCTATCCCGTAAAAAAACAAATGAAATTGATACGCAACAGATCCGTGCTATAAAAGGTTTGATACGCAGATGCGAGGCAAAAGCTACCTGCCGCTATGTTGGCATTTCTGAAAACAACATTCATTTTCAAAACCTGCCTTTTTATGAAACGGGTACGATTGAAAAAAAACCAATGGGAGAAGAAGATGTTGTGTTAACGGTTGAATTGCTCCGAAAAACAAAACCTCACCAGGTATTCTGTGCTGGTGATCTGGCTGATCCGCATGGTACGCATAAGGTTTGCCTTGATGTAGTATTTGAAGCGTTACGGCGCATAAAAGCAGAGGGGGATGAATGGGTAAATGATTGCTGGTTATGGTTGTATAAAGGCGCCTGGCAGGAATGGAATATTGAAGAAATAGAAATGGCCGTGCCTATGAGCCCCGACCAGGTAATGAAAAAACGCTACGGCATTTTTATCCACCAGTCGCAGAAAGACATGGTTCCTTTCCAGGGAAGTGATTCGAGAGAATTTTGGCAAAGAGCAGAGGAAAGAAATGCTGCTACGGCTAATCTATATGCCCAACTTGGACTCACCCATTATGCAGCGATGGAAGCTTTCGTTAGATGGAAGTATTAAGATTAACGGTAAATCTAAAATTGCATTTGGGCTGTTTTGCCGAATCTCTTATTTTTGCTGCCCGCAATTAACGGCTGCGTAGCTCAACTGAATAGAGCATCTGACTACGGATCAGAAGGTTTCAGGTTTGAATCCTGACGCGGTCACTAAAAAAGCCTTGTCAACTTTGACGAGGCTTTTTGTTATCTAAACTTTTCTATAAGGGAATTTCTTATTCATTATTAAATCGCTTGCAAAAACGGGAAGGGCCGCTTAATTTTTCAACCAAAATAATTTCCCATCGGATTAACATTCATTAAAGCATGCTATGAAATGTGTCAAACTGTTTCTTATTATTGCTATGTCAGGTTGCGTCGTTATTCCTACTTATTCAGCAAAAATTTCACTTAAGCCCACTATTGAAATGCCGGTAAAAGATCCAGTCCAAAATATCCTGCTGATTGGCTCTGGAACCGTAGCTTCAAGAGTATTTTTTGAAAATCTTTCTCAAGAGTTTCAAAAAAGCAACGCCATGAAAAAAATCAAAACAAGTTTCGTGTATGTTGGCAAATCACACAAGACTGCAAGTTTCTTAATTGACAGCCTTCAAGGTAAAAATTACGACGCCTGTTTATTGTTTCAATCTGGTAATAATGAAGCACTTGAAATGACAAAGGCAAAATACATTGCTGTTGTTGGACCTGGAGTCAGCTCTACGGGCTACGGTAACCGTTATGCTGAAATTTTCTTAGTAACCTTATACAATAAAAAAGAAAAGTTGAGTACTCTCTGGCAGGGCGATCTATTTGTGGATTTTGATCTTGCCAATAACTCACGATATAAAGAAATTTCAAATCTTTTTTTGAAAGAGTTTGAAAAATGGGGCGTTATGTCCAGGTAAAATATGCCTCCGATAAAATACAAATCCCCTCTTTCGAGGGGATTTTTGCAGGCGTATATAATTTTTAAGTCTGTGTTTGGTCGGATAGTTTTCCGGTCGGACGCCTGTTGATCTTTTAAAGGATTGGATTGATTTGGATATTGTTTTTACAGTCTGGCTTTTCGTGGATTGGATTGCACAGTAAAGATGAGGCTGTATTTTCCTAATGTCAAGCCTTGGCAAATCTTGTTTCTAAAAATACAAGTTCGCTTTATCTATTCTAAAGAGAAACACTTAGTAAGCAGATATTCCTTAACATACTCTAAACGAGACTGAACAATTCGGGTATGTTTTTCGTACAGATATTATAAAGTGGAAAAGATGCGCCTTTTTACAACAATTTTGTTTGTGGATGGTAACCCGGTTGGCTATGAAGTACAAAAGGATCAGGACAGAATACGTTTAAACCCTGCTGAAAACCCAAACCGTGAAGTAAATCCTCCCGTAATTTACGTAAGCAACAGAGATGGTCATTTAGAAGTGGAGGGAACCACAGACCGCGACCTGATTGACCAGGTGATTGAAGACGTAACCCAAAGTCATATTATTCCCGACCAGAACCTGAGTGCTGCGCCTTAAATGGTTTGTACCAGGTTTTCAGGTAGTGTAATAATAAATGTAGCTCCTTCGTTCAGCCGACCTTTAGCTTCAATGGCTCCGTTATGCTTCTCTACAATCTTTTTACAGATAGAAAGGCCAATTCCCGAACCTTCAAATTCATGATAGCTATGTAAGCGTTTAAATACAACAAAAATCTCTTCGGCATATTTTGGATCGAAGCCGATGCCGTTATCCTTAAAATATATCCGGTGCATCACCCTGTTTAACTCTTCGGCGCCTTCCCCTTTCACTACTAACCGTTCACTGTAAATTTCAATATAGGGTTCGCAATCTGGTTTGCAGAACTTTAATGAGTTGGTGATAAGGTTTTGGAAAAGCTGTTGCATCTGGCTCGGAATGGCCCAAATAGTTGGAAGCTTTTTGAAAACAACCTTGCCGTTTTTCTTATCCAGTTCTACTTCAATATCATTGATCACATCCTGTAAGGTATTATTCAGGTCAAGGCTTACAAAATCTTCTTTTGACTGTGTATGTCTTGAGAACTTCAACAGGTCATTGATCAGCAATTGCATTCTTTCAGATGCTTTTGTGATCTTCTGGAGGTTTTCGGCCACTGGACTTTCAAGATTGCCATTTACCTGTCTTGCAATCTTATCGCTGAACAACTGTATTTTTCTCAAAGGCTCCTGCAGGTCATGAGATGCAACGTATGCAAAGCGGTCCAATTCTTCATTGGTCGTTTTTAAATTCAGGTTGTTTTGCATCAGCTGTTCATTCAACAACTTGATCTTGGTTTCTGATATCTTTCGTTCCTCTACTTCTTTTTCAAGTGACTGATTGATTGCTTTCAGCTTTTTTTCCTGTTGTACAAGCTGTCTTGTTTTTCTATACAGCTCAACAAACACACTAACCTTAAAGCGCAGTAACTCGGGATTAATTGGCTTATAGATATAATCCACACCTCCCATCTTATATCCTTTAAATAACAATTCCTCTCCATGATTATGGGCTGTTATAAAAATGATAGGAATATCTCTTAGCTTCTCTCTTTCGTAGATCAAAGTAGCCGTTTCAAATCCGTTCATCTCTGGCATTTGAACGTCCATTAAGATGAGAGAGAAATCATGTTCCTTTAAAAGGATCTTCAAAGCATTTCGTCCCGAAGTGGCTTTCACAATATCATAGCCATCCCGCTCCAATATGGTTTCAATAGAAAAGAGATTGTCCTCACGGTCATCTACAACCAAAACCTTAACATCCGATTTTGATGCTGTAGACGTTACTTCAGGAGTGACCTCTTCTGTTATTTCCTTTTGTTCTAAGTCCATGTAACAAGATTGAAACGTGAAACGTGAATCATGAATAGCTACTTGCTTAGCGTATCTTTCGTCGGATAGCTTTAATTCACGATTGACGTTTCACGTTTGACGATTATTTGTACAACCATACTCTCATCAACGATAAGAGCTGGTCAATTTTCACGGGTTTTGTTATATAGTCTGATGCCCCTGCTTCAATACATTTCTCTCTATCTCCTTTCATCGCTTTTGCTGTAACGGCAATTATTGGCAGATTGCTATTCTTATGTTCCCTCCTGATCTTTTGTGTTGTTTCATATCCATCCATCTCCGGCATCATAATATCCATCAATACCATATCAATATCCTTGTTCTCACCCAGGATATTAATCGCTTCCTGTCCGCTTTCTGCAGTGATCACTCTCATACTATAACGTTCAAATGCAGTGGTCAACGCAAATAAGTTACGTACATCCTCATCCACTACTAAAATGCTCTTACCTGTCAACACATCTTCTCTCGATCTCAGGTTCTCAATAATTCTTCTCTTTTCTGGCAACAACTGTTTATGATCCATGTGCAACAGCATCACGGTTTCTTCCAGCAGCAACTCAAGTGAGTTCACATCTTTCAACACAATACGATTAGCATATTGCTTGATCTGAGTTTTCTCTTTTGGAGTAAAATCCTTGGCCGAATAAACCAGCACAGGCGTCATTTGCAGTTTCTTTACCGTATTGATCTGGGAGATAAATTCCATTCCAGGTATATCAGGCAGCATGAAATCAACAATAATGCAATCATATGATTTTTCATGAAGCCTGTCCAGTGCTTCCTGGCCCGTCGCAGCAAGGTCAATATGGATCAACTCACCGTTGTCGAGCATTTTCGCAATTTGGGAAGAATCCAGCTCGTTATCTTCTACCACTAACACATGTTTTGGCCGTGTTACATAGTAAGTTGCAATGTCATCGAACAACACATTCAATGCTTCATTCTTAAGTGGTTTGAGGCTAAAGCTTCTGGCACCACGTTGCATAGCCAGTAATCGGTTTTCTTCACCTGAAATTAAGTGCACCGGAATATGTCGGAAGTTGATATCATTCTTAAACAGATCCAGAATTCTCCAACCGCTTGCATCAGGCAATTTCACATCTAATGTAACAGCCACAGGTCTGAATTTATTAGCAAGGTCAAATACTTCTCCAAACGAAGTGGCTACCACCACTTTCAGATCTTTTTCATGAGCCTTTTCAATCATGATCTTGGCAAAGCGCAGATCATCTTCCACTACCAATACCACATGGTCATGGTCTGCAATATTGTTCCTGTCATCCCCTGTTTCATTTATCAGCTCATTGATCACTTCCAGGTCTCTTGTATCCGGCAACTTCACGGTTGGCACTGACTGGATAGAAGTATCATCATTGTCGGTACCCACTTTATACTCCGTTACCGTTAAGCTGCTTTGCTTTTCTTTCTTTATCTGATGCTGTGCATTGTATTCAATTTGCAGGAAAAGTATAAATGAACTTCCTTTTCCAGGTTCGCTTTCCAGTTCAATAGAACCGCCTAACAGGTCGGCCAGACCACGGGAGATAGAAAGACCTAAGCCGGTACCACCATACTTTCTGGATGTTGATCCTTCTGCTTGCTGGAAGGCTTCGAAGATGATGTTTTGTTTATCTTTCGAAATACCAATACCCGTATCCTTAATCTCAAATGCAACTACCTTTCTTGCATTGTCAAGGCTTGGATTACCTCTCCAGTTTTTGTTGGCTTCATAGATCTTCAGCGTAACACCACCCTTTTCTGTAAACTTGAAGGCGTTGGATAACAGGTTCTTTAAGATCTGGTTCAAACGCTGCGCATCGGTTTCGAGCATATCTGGTAAGCCTTTATCAATCTCAATATTGAACTTCAGGTTCTTACTTTCCGATACGTGTTTAAAGGTTGTTTCCACAAACGATGTGATCTCGTTGAAACGAACCTTGATGAAGTCGGTGGAAATATAACCAGACTCGATCTTAGACAAGTCAAGAATGTCATTGATCAACTGAATGAGGTCATCACCGCAAGAGTGGATGGTTTTTGCGTAGCGGATTTGTTTGTCTGTAAGATTACCCTCGTGGTTCTCATACAATTGCTGCGCAAGAATCAGGAGTGAGTTCAACGGCGTACGCAACTCATGCGACATGTTTGCAAGGAACTCGGATTTGTACTTGGAAGTCAACTGAAGCTGTTCTGCTTTCTCTTCCAGTGAACGACGGGCTTCCTCCACCTCTTTGTTCTTCGCTTCCACCTCTTCTTTTTGCTTAACAAGAAGGTGAGCCTTATCCTGCAATTCTTCGTTCGTTCTTCTTAACTCATCTGTCAGTGACTGAGACTGCTCAAGAAGCTCCTGCGTTCTGGTGTTGGTCTCGATCGTGTTCAATACGATACCGATTGACTCGGTCAACTGACCCAAGAAGTCCAGGTGAGTTTCAGAGAATGGCTCAAACGTAGCCAACTCAATTACCGCTTTAATTTCTGTTTCGAACAATACCGGAAGAACGATCACATTCTTAGGAGTAGACTCTCCCAGGCCGGATTTGATCTTGATATAATTTTTAGGAACGTTAGTTAATAGGATTCTTTCCTTCTCAACCGCACACTGACCTATTAATCCTTCACCTAGTGCAAACTCTTTTCTTAATTGAAGTTCCTCTTTGTAAGCATAGGCAGAGAAGAGGTTTAAAGTTTGGTTACGTTGCTCTTCATCTTGTTCTAAAATGTAGAACATACCCTGCTGCGCATTTACCGTTTGTGCAAGCTCCGATAGAATACGACGTGTTACCGTATTCAGATCTTTCTGACCTTGCAACATCTGTGTAAACTTCGCAAGGTTCGATTTCAACCAGTCTTGCTCCTGGTTACGTAACGTGGTTTCTTTCAGATTGGCGATCATCTGATTGATGGTATCTTTCAACTCTTCCACCTCGCCTTTTGCTTCCACACGAATCATCCGTGTAAGGTCACCTTTGGTTACCGCCGATGCAACCTCGGAAATTGCACGTACCTGAGTAGTAAGGTTTTCTGCAAGCTGATTCACATTTTCTGTGAGGTTCTTCCAGATACCGGATGCGCCGGGTACAAGTGCCTGTCCACCCAATCTTCCTTCCACACCTACCTCACGGGCAACCGTCGTTACCTGGTCGGCAAAGAGGGCTAGTGTATCAATCATTTCGTTGATCGTATCTGTCAACTGGGCAACCTCTCCACGTGAAACGATTGAAAGTTTTTGTTTCAGGTTACCGGTTGCCACGGCAGTTACCACCTTGGCAATACCACGCACCTGGTTAGTAAGGTTAGAGGCCATCATATTCACAGAGTCGGTCAAATCCTTCCACGTACCGGCCACACCTTGTACCTCAGCCTGACCACCGAGCTTACCCTCAGTACCTACCTCTCTCGCCACCCTCGTTACCTCAAAGGCAAAGGAGTTCAGCTGATCCACCATCGTGTTGATCGTGTTCTTCAAATCGAATATCTCACCCTTAACGTCGATGGTTACTTTTTTAGAAAGGTCACCGGAAGCCACCGCTTTGGTTACCTCGGCGATATTACGTACCTGGAGAGTCAGGTTACCTGTCATTTGGTTCACGGAGTCAGTCAAATCCTTCCATGTACCAGCAACACCTGGTACGAAGGCCTGACCACCAAGCTTACCATCGGTACCCACCTCCCTTGCCACACGGGTTACCTCAGATGCAAAGGCCCGCAACTGATCCACCATCGTGTTCAGGGTTTCTTTTAATTGTAAGATCTCACCACGTACGTCCACAGTAATCTTACGAGACATGTCACCATTTGCCACGGCGATAGCCACGTCAGCGATGTTACGCACCTGGGCTGTCAGGTTACCCGCCATCTGGTTCACGGAGTCAGTCAAATCCTTCCAGGTTCCGGCTACTCCCGGTACGTGTGCCTGTCCACCGAGCTTTCCTTCTGTACCCACCTCACGGGCAACCCTTGTTACCTCCGAGGCAAAGGCACGAAGCTGTTCCACCATGGTATTGATGGTATTTTTCAACTCCAGGATCTCTCCTTTTACGTCCACCTCAATCTTACGTGACAAGTCACCGTTTGCTACCGCCGTTGTTACCTCAGCGATGTTACGTACTTGAGACGTTAAGTTCGAAGCCATTTTATTTACTGAGTCGGTCAAATCTTTCCATAGACCTTCCACACCGGGTACATCCGCCTGACCACCTAACTTACCTTCCGATCCCACCTCACGGGCAACACGGAATACCTCAGAACCGAATGAGTTTAGCTGATCCACCATCGTATTGATTGTATTCTTCAGCTCAAGGATCTCTCCGCGTACATCCACCGTGATCTTACGGGAAAGGTCACCCTTCGCCACCGCAGTCGTCACCTCAGCGATGTTACGCACTTGGCCTGTCAAGTTCGAAGCCATTTGGTTTACCGAGTCCGTCAAATCCTTCCACGTACCACCCACACCTTGTACCTCAGCCTGACCACCCAACTTACCTTCCGTACCTACTTCCAACGCCACCCTTGTTACCTCAGAGGCAAATGAGTTCAACTGGTCCACCATCGTATTGATGGTCTTTTTCAATTCCAGGATCTCTCCCTGTACGTTTACCGTAATCTTTTTCGAAAGGTCACCGTTTGCCACGGCGGTTGTTACTTCCGCAATATTTCTTACCTGTGCCGTCAGGTTTGACGCCATCTGGTTTACAGAGTCTGTTAAGTCTTTCCAGGTACCACCCACACCCTGTACTTTCGCCTGTCCGCCAAGCTTTCCTTCCGTACCCACTTCAAGTGCCACACGGGTTACCTCAGAGGCAAAGGAGTTGAGCTGATCCACCATCGTATTGATCGTGTTCTTAAGCTCCAAAATTTCACCTCTTACATCCACCGTAATCTTTCTTGACAAGTCACCTTTCGCCACCGCCGTAGTTACCTCGGCGATGTTACGTACCTGGGCGGTAAGGTTCGATGCCATCTGGTTCACAGAATCGGTCAAATCTTTCCATACACCACCAACCCCTTTTACCGTTGCCTGTCCACCGAGTTTACCTTCCGATCCTACCTCTCTTGCCACACGGGTTACCTCAGCCGAAAAGGAATTCACCTGGTCCACCATCGTGTTGATCGTGTTCTTCAACTCCAGGATCTCACCTTTTACGTCCACCGTGATCTTACGCGACAAGTCGCCGCGGGCAACCGCCGTCGTTACCTCGGCAATATTTCTTACCTGGCCTGTTAAGTTCGAGGCCATTTGGTTTACTGAATCTGTTAAGTCTTTCCATGTACCGGCCACACCTTGTACTTCGGCCTGTCCACCTAACTTACCTTCGGTACCTACCTCACGGGCAACCCTTGTTACCTCGGAAGAGAATGAGTTGAGCTGATCCACCATTGTGTTGATCGTATTCTTCAACTCAAGGATCTCACCTTGCACATCCACGGTGATCTTCTTAGAAAGGTCACCTTTCGCCACCGCTGTTGTTACCTCAGCTATGTTACGCACCTGCGCGGTAAGGTTACCCGCCATTTGGTTCACTGAGTCAGTCAAATCTTTCCACACACCAGCAACACCTTTTACACGAGCCTGACCACCAAGTTTTCCTTCGGACCCCACCTCACGAGCCACACGGGTTACTTCCATGGAGAACAAGTTCAGCTGCTTCACCATGTCATTCACCTCTTTTGCAATACGCAAGAACTCACCTTGTAATTTGTGATCACCAATTTGCAGTGGCATTTCTTCGGAAAGATTTCCTTTTGCCACCGAGCCAATTACGTGTGCAATTTCAATGGTAGGATGCACCAGGTCGGAAATCAACCCATTAATCGCATCAACCCCATTGCGCCAAGCACCACGGGCATATTTAGGAAGGTCAATACGATGATTCAAATTACCCTGCTTACCGATTGTTTTACCGGCAGAGGTCAGCTCGTTCATCAATATTTCATTCAGTGTAATGATCTCATTAAGCGTATCGCAGATTTTTCCGCTGAGACCGGTTTGATCCACAGGCATGCGAACAGAAAAATTTCCATTACGCACTTCTGCAAGTATTCTCAATAATTCCCTGTTATCCAAATGATCGGCATAACCATTAGTATGACCATTGCCATTACCATTTAATGTAAGTCCATCGCCATTAGCCTGGCCGTCTCCATTCTTAGAATCGGAATGGCCGTTTTTAATTTTTGATCTGGATTTTTTTGTGCCATCAGTAGGGATCAGCACGGTATTAGTTGTAGCTAAACTAGGTTCAATGGCAGCGTTCGCTGAACCATTCTGGCTTCGCTTTTTACTCATGGTTAAAGGTGTGATTAGTGATTGAATGTCAAACCTAACAAAAAGAACCTTTTACACCAAAAATGGATGCTGGATTCTTATGGCAAAAAGAGTTTTAGCATATTCCTAAGTAAATCCCTTAGAAAAAGGTTGAGGTGGGTTTTTAAAAACAAAATACCTTCGGGCACTTATTTTTTGTAATGCCATCGAAATCATTGGACAAGACCATCTTCCTGGCAGAGGATGACATAGATGATCAAGAGTTTTTGACTGAAGCGCTTCATACTATTGATGAGAACGTTACCATTCACATTGAAAAATCGGGAGACAAAGCTTTAGGTTACCTGGAATCGCTTTCTGAATCGCAGTTGCCCTGCCTGATTGTTTTAGATTATAATCTCCCTTTGGTAAGTTGTCACCAGATATTGCAAAACATTCAACATACCGAACGTTACAAGAATGTGGTAAAAGTAGTTTGGAGTACCTCTAACTCTCCCCATTACGAAAAAGCATGTATTGATTCGGGTGCAGCGGCTTATTTTGTAAAGCCAGCCGATATAGCGGGCATCAGAACACTTGCGGAAAAAATGCTGGAACTCTGCAAGTGACTATTTCAATTCTTTTTTTGACCGGCGGGTTGAAATAAACTGGTTGTTCTCCGATTGAAGATCGAAGATTCTCTTTTTTAGGTCTCCTTTCAAATCATAACTATCCTCTCCTTCCCCTCCGTCAATCACTAAGTTGATCCTTGACGATACATTTTCTTCAATAACAAACCTGTCTTTTCCTTTGAAGCCATTTAGTTCTACCTGTTTGGTATCAGCTTTATCAAATACTCTTTCATAAAGTTTCCTTCCTTTTACATCTGTTACACGAACGGCCAGGTTATTACCTTCAGCATATAAAGTAAAGATCTCTTCATCGTCGGTGCCATTTACCGTCACAACTTTGGAAAGAAATTCATAATAATCCATCAGGTCATCCTCCATATCATCTCGGCGACTGATCAGCTTTTCCTCAATTAATTTACCACTAATAGCATATGTTTCAGGTGGAAGCCTTTTTACTGATCGAAATATAACGTCATCATTCAAATCGCTTCTGAATTGCTGAAATATTTGCTGCCATTCTTCTCGTTCTAACTCATTCATAAGTGTTCTGTCAAACGTCCATGCTTTAGCATTCAGCTTTTTTATTTTATTTGTTTTATGCCTGAAGCCCACCAGATGTTTTAATGCAACCGCCCGTGCAATGGGCACCAACAAGCCTCTTGAATTAAAGAATGCCTGGTCCCTATCACGAGGAATAGGATAATAATATTTCACATCAGCCGAGTCTTTTTCACCCCATCTCCATTGATCTGCATGCCTGTCCCAATCGGCTATCAGCATATCAAGCAGCCTTGCTTTTAATACTTCCCGTTGAAGAACCAGATGATCATTCTCTTCCAGTATATCTTCAAACATGTTCTCTGTATTCTTGGTATCAGCTCTGTCAGGTGTTGGTTCCCGTTCTTCTAAAATGCAAAGCGTACCTGCAAAAAAATGTTTGTAAGGATTCAGGCCTTCATCATCTGCTACATAATATAGCGTTGGATAAGGCGCAACAATCTTTGCAGCTTTAGCTAATTCAGCAACTACCATTGGAGCATGAGGATGTGCCCCGGAAACCATGTCTTGTACAACCTTTTGAGCTAACGTACCTCTCAGTCCTTTAGGTAATGCTTCGGTTACTTCTTTATCTACTGTACGGAGTACCCAACTGCGAGCTTCTTTATCTTCTAACTGAAGTGATTTTGTTTGCTGTCCACCGCCCAGTTCTATTATTTTAAAACCCGACTCTGAAAATTTAAATACTGGTACTTTAACAGGCGTTTCCCAAACCTCACGGTAATTCTTGCCAAGAAATAATCTTTTTAAGAGAGATGGATTTTTATACTTCAAACTCGTGGGAACGATAATTGAATCAGTTTCCTGCTTCTTTTGCCCATAGCAATCAGCACATATAGTGAAAAGAATAAACAACAGTACAAATTGCCTGGACATATTTAAGCCATTCTGGTTTTATCAAAAAAAATTAACCGACTCATCATTTTCAGCATCTATTTTATACAATTTATATACCAACACCACTTACTAACATAAAAGGACAACCTATCTTCATCTTATGATCAGCGTCGCCTCGTATGCACATTTTATCCGAACGCAGCAATTAGATAATGTTGTAAACGAACAGGTAGACTTGTATTGTGCGGAGAATATACTTTTTATAAAAAACCTTTGTGAAACAGACAAGGAAAAAGCCAAGGCATATTTAAAAGAACGTCTTGATCATTTTTTACAGGCTTTGGAAAATGAGAAAGCAGCGGAATACTTTGAAGAACGTTTGCAGCTATTCAGGAATAATGCAATACCTGATGTATCTGTTGCTATGCTAAACCTGGAAGATGTTTTGCTGATGGCATCACTTCAGAAAAGAGTTCTGTTGAAATACATGACCTCATTTAGTAGCGATGTAAAAATCTGCAGTAACATTCAGCTTGAATTAGATGCAGTTTATCATCATCTTCAGAAATTATTCTTTCAGGTATTTAAACAGATCCATGATGACCGGAACACACAAGTTGCCGAAAGTGAAGAACGTTACCGCGACCTGTTTGATAATGCCCACGACCTGATTCACATTGTAAAGCCGGATGGCAGTTTGATCTATGTAAATAAAGCCTGGTCGAATACTCTTGGCTATGATGTTGACGAGATAAAGGGAATGTCGATCTACTCTTTTATTCACCCTGAGGACAAGCAAAGGTTCTTTGATTATAGAGTTGCCATACTTTCAAAGCAATTAGAAGATAAGGAAATCGTTGTCCGGCTAAAATCAAAAACCGGTAAGGAGATCGTTGTGGAAGGATTTGCTTCTGTTTTTTTTAAGAATGGTGTAGCTGAGTATACCCGCGGCATCTTTAGGGATATCACAAATAGAGTTCGCAACGAAAGTAGCTTAAAACAAATTAATGATCAGTTGCTGGAAAGAGAAGAAAACCTGAAGCAGTTGATATATTATGCTCCGGATGCTATAATAGTTATTGATGCTGAAAGCAAAATACTGTTATGGAATTCCAAGGCACAGGAAATATTTGGCTGGGGTGAGTCGGAAGTAATGGGTAAGAATATTTCCAACATTATTATTCCGCAGCAATATCGTGATGCACACGACGCAGGAATGAAACGGTATCTGGCTACAGGGGAAGCACATGTACTGAATAAAACAATTGAAATAACGGCACTCAATAAAGAAGAAAAAGAGTTTTATATCTCGCTTACCATTTCTAATTATAAACGGGGCGGCGAAAATGTATTTATTTCTTTTTTGCGGGACATTTCAGAGGAAAAGAGAAACCAGTTGGAACTCGACCGAAAAAAGAAAGAACTCGACCAATCGCACAAAGAGCTTGAACAATACGGTTGGCTTACTTCACACGATCTAAGAGAACCTTTACGAAAGATCCTGACTTATAGCGACATGATATTGACACGGAATGAAAATTTACCTGTTGACGTGAAAACCAATCTTTATAAGATACATGATGCCGGAAAAAGAATGAGTAGTCTTATTCAATCAATTCTGCTTTACTCCAGTCTTACCGGGGAAAAAGATATGTTCCTAAAAACAGATCTAAATAAAATCATTGAAGAAGTTCTGGTAGATCTTGAGCTTTCTATAAAAGAGAATCACGCAACAATTGAAAAATCAGAACTTCCAGTCATTGATGCTATTCCTTTTCAAATGCGGCAGTTATTTCAAAATCTTTTAAGCAACTCTATCAAATACCAAAAAACAGATATAGTACCTGTCATAAGCATTAATGCTGTTACCAGAAACAATATTGTTGAAATTGTTTTAGAAGATAACGGTATCGGGTTCAATTCGCAGGATAACAGCAAAGCGTTTCAACTGTTTCAACGTTTGCATGCTGACCGCAAAACGGAAGGCACAGGTATTGGATTGGCCATTTGCAAAAAGATTGTGGTAGGCCACGGCGGGACAATAACGGCACAAAGCGAACCTAATAAAGGAGCAAGGTTTATTATTCAACTACCTATTCAGCAAGTGTATTAATGAAAATCAGTTTTTGGTCTATAGGCAAACCGAACGAGAGTTATATAAAAGAAGGCGTGGATGAATTTACGAAACGCATCTCCCGGTATTTTTCTGTAGAATGGAATATTATACCGGTGCCTAAAAATGCTGCAACACTTTCAGAAACCGATCTGAAAAAGAAAGAAGCAGAACTTTTATTACAAATGTTGAAACAGGATGACCATCTTGTTGCCCTGGACGAAAATGGGAAACAATTTACCTCTGAAGGGCTGGCCTCCTTCCTTCAACAAAGGGCAACTGCAAGCACAAAGCATATTGTATTTTTAATTGGCGGTGCTTTTGGCCTAGACGAAACGGTATTAAAAAGAGCAAACTTAAAATGGTCCTTATCACAGCTTACTTTTCCACACCAGATAGTACGATTACTATTAGCTGAACAAGTATACCGTGCCTGTACTATTTTGCGCAATGAAAAATATCATCACAAGTAAAAGCACAAAGAATAAAATTCTAAATTCTAAAAGCGGGATATCATCCGCTAAGAACTTAGAATGGGAGATTTAGAATTTTCAAACATGGAATTTTCAATTACGTTAATACTGGTAATCATTACGGTTTTGGTTTCTATAGGAGCTTTCAATAACCGCCAAATAATGGATGACCTGATCTTTTATCCACCTGCTGTATCAAAAAGAGGTCAGTTCTATCGCTTCATTACGCATGGCTTTATTCATGCCGATGTAATGCATCTTGCTTTTAACATGCTTGCCTTGTACTCTTTTGGTGAAGGGCTGGAAAAAGTAATGAGCTTTAATTGCGTATTTGGCAAAATGGGCAAGATCTATTTCCTGTTGCTTTACTTTACTGCTTTAATTGTAGCAAGCCTCCCGGACTATATTAGATATAAAGACAGTTATCATTTCAGAAGCCTGGGTGCATCCGGCGCTGTTTCTGCAATCGTTTTTTCAATGATCATTTTTTTTCCGCAAATGAAGGTGAGCCTGTTTTTTCTTCCGGGCATACCGGGTTACATTTTCGCTATTCTTTATTTAGGTATATCAGTTTACTTAGATAAAAGGGGTGAGAGTAAAATCAATCATTCTGCACACTTTTGGGGGGCAGCTTACGGCATTGTTTTTACACTTGTTTTATGCCAGCTGGCAGCAAGCAACTTTGATGTGTACAGCAACTTTATGGAGCAGTTCAAATCATCAAGCGAGAACCTGGTGCTTATATGTGAATGATAAGATCTGTTGCGTACTCTTACTAACCTTAAACCGGTCATCTATTCGCATACCAACTACCCAAAGAATTTTTTTATTTGATTCCCGCACATAAACCGATTCTTTCTGATGCTTTACAACTTTTTGGTCAATTAAAAAACGGGCAACTTTTTTCTTTTTCTTCATACCTAATGGATAGAAATAATCTCCATTTTTCCATTTGCGCAATACTAATGGAAATTGAATGTCTTTGGCATCGAGTTGGGCAATGAATGCGTCTGCATTGATCTTCACCTTATCTGCTTTTATTTTCTTTATTTCAATAACACCCTGTTCAAAATGAATTAGATCTTCCGTGTCGTCAATAGCAATTGTTTCACCTGTAGACCTGCTCTTTGTAATAATGAACCATGCCCGGGGCCGGATGAACCGGTAAGTACCATTATCAATAAATTTCCCCGAATCGCTACGTGATAATTTAATTACTTCGTCAACCTGCTTTTCTGTAAAGCCATAATCCCTGATAATCTCGAAAATCAAAGATGTATGAGCATACTCCATCAACTGTTTGATAGGAATTCGCACTTCATCTTTTTCATACCTGCATAGCTTTTTCTTAAAGTCACTTACCAGCTTTTGATACAGAGTGTTAACCTTGCTGACACGTTGAACATTATCGGAGAGGTTTGCTTCTACCTGCGGATATACTTTTTTGATCTGCGGTATCAATTCATTTCTGAAAAAATTCCTGGTGTATTTGCTGGATGCATTGGATGAATCTTCCACCCATTCAAGCTTATGTTCCTCAGCAAACGCTTTAATATTCTCTTTACTGAATGAAAGCATTGGACGAACACATGTTCCGGGTGGAGTAAAAACGTTCATGCCGGCTAATCCATCCAACCCAGTGCCTCTGAAAAAATTCATTAATAGCGTTTCTATATTGTCATCAGCGTGGTGGGCAAGTAGTGTGTAGGAAAAGACTTTCTCACTTCTCAGCTCATCAAACCACTTGTAACGCAATACTCTTGCTGCTTCCTGAATAGAAAGTTTTGTTTCAGTTGCAAAACAGGCTGTATCAAAATGCTGAACAAAAACTTCTACACCATATTTCTCGCCTAATCCTCGCACAAAACTTTCATCTCTCTTGCTCTCCTCACCCCTCAATCCAAAATTGCAATGTGCCATGGCGAAAGAAAAACCAGCCTGCCTGCACAATTCGCATAGCACAACAGAATCAATGCCTCCGCTAACCGCCACTAAAAATGGTTGGGCAGCAACTAAATTCCTTTCTTTAAAAAACTGAATGAATTGTTTAAGCAAGTGGGTCAATTATTAGTATACTAAATCTTCATAAGCAGCCTGCAACTCGTTATATGCATGACCGTCTCCCTTTTCCTTTGCTTTCAGCATGCCTTTTTCATACCATCCGATTGCCGCATCCCTTTCATCATTTCGTTCCAACAATTTGGCTAAATGATAATAGCTGCCAATATAGTTCTCATCCTTTGTCAAAACATTTTCAAACAGCCGCCGTGCCTCTTTGTCATTACCCAGCTTTACATACTCCAGTGCCAGTGCATGTTGCACAAAACTATCGTCCGGACTGGCCGCTAAAAACTCCTTCAGCTTCGCTATTCTGTCCATAATCTCCATTTTCTATTTGGGCTATATTTGCGCCTTATATTTGCAAAATCAAATTAGTTGCTTATGCAACTAACAGTTTCTTTTCTTTAATTTTATGATATGAAAATTCTTGTTTGTATCTCTAAAACACCCGATACCACGGCAAAAATAACTTTCACTAATAACAACTCGAAATTTGCTGAAGCAGGTGTGCAGTGGATCATCAATCCTTACGACGAATGGTATGCATTGGTTCGTGCCATCGAATTAAAAGAAGCTGATGCTTCTACTACTATTCATCTGGTAACAGTAGGTGGCGCCGATGCTGAACCCATCATCCGCAAAGCTTTGGCATTGGGTGGTGATGAAGCCATCCGTATCAATACCGAACCACTGGAAAGCTATCAGGTAGCTGCACAAATTGCGGAAGTTGCAAAAGGTTACGATATCATCTTCACTGGCAAAGAAACGATTGACTACAACGATGGAGCTGTCGGTGGTATGTTAGCCGAGCTATTAGAACTTCCTTATGTAGCCAATGCTACCAACTTTCAACTAGCTGGTAACACTGCCACTGTAAAAAGAGAGATTGAAGGCGGTGAAGAAACAATGGAAGTTCCACTGCCTGTTGTAGTAAGTTGCCAGAAAGGAATGGCTGAAGCCCGTATTCCTAACATGCGTGGTATTATGGCTGCACGTACCAAACCGTTGAAGGTAGTTGAGCCAACTTCAGTTGAACCGCTAACTAAGTTCACAGAGTTTGGTTTACCACCAGCAAAAGCAGGCGTAAAATTAGTTTCGCCTGACCAGGTAGATGAATTGGTTCGTTTGCTGCATGAAGAAGCAAGAGTGATCTAGGCCCCCTGTCCCCCAATAGGGGAACTTAGGTTGTAGTCACTTTATTTGTTTTAATTAGTTCTTTAAATAACGATGTTAAGATGTAACCAGCGACAGTGTTACTATCAACACTTGTTGCGTCGCACTCTTCATCGTTCAGAATATAAATCAACACTGAGAGGCTTACGGTTGAAGCTGTCAACTTTAAACTTTAAACTTTAAACTTTTCTATGAGCGTTTTAATTTTTATAGATCATCTAGACGGGCATATAAAGAAATCGTCGCTGGAAGCTTTAAGTTATGGTGCACAAATAGCACAACAAACCGGCGATACAGCCGAAGGTGTTGTGGTAGGAAGTGTAAGTGAAGACTTAGCGGCTTTAGGTCAATATGGTGTAAAAAGGATTCACCAGGTTGAACATGAAAGCCTGAAGCAATTAGATACACAGGTTGCAACCAGGATCATTGCCGAGGTGGCACAGCAAACCGGTGCTAAAACAATTGTGTTCTCAAACAACTCTACAGGCAAATCCATCGCTCCGCGTTTATCGGTTCGGTTAAAGGCAGGCTTGGTTCCTGGAGCCACTGCCTTACCCAATACAGATGGCAGCTTTGCAGTGCGTAAAAATGTGTTTTCCGGAAAAGCATTTGCACATGTAACCATCAACACAGATGTTAAGATCATTTCACTTAACGTGAACGCATTTACAATTATTCAAGGCGAAGGCACTGCGGAAGTGGTTCCATTCAATGCCAAAGTTGATGCACCTAAAGTAAAGATTACTGGCACTACTAAAACAAGCGGAAAAGTAGCATTAACCGAAGCTGATGTTGTAGTAAGTGCCGGCCGCGGATTAAAAGGCCCTGAGAACTGGGGCATGGTAGAAGAGTTAGCAGACCACTTAGGTGCTGCATTAGCTTGCAGCCGCCCTGTTGCAGATGCGCATTGGCGTCCACACAACGAACACGTAGGACAAACAGGTGTAGCCATTGCACCTAACCTATACATTGCCGTTGGTATCAGCGGTGCCATTCAGCACTTAGCTGGTGTAAATAGAAGTAAGGTTATTGTAGTGATCAATAAAGATCCTGAAGCACCCTTCTTCAAAGCTGCTGATTATGGAATAGTTGGCGATGCTTTTGAAGTGCTACCCAAACTGAATGAAGCCGTCAAAAAAGTAAAAGGACTGGCTTAATTTTAGATAAATGCCATAGTTGAGTTGCCAAACCGCTATGGCATTTTTATTGGCTTAAAATTCTTAGGTTTGCGCACTTATAGCTAAAGCGTTGCATATTTAAAGGTTATGAAGAAAATAGAATTGGAAATTGTGGCTCTCTCTCATAGCATTACTCAAACTCATTCGTATGCTGTGGTGCTTGGGGAAGTGAATGGACTAAGACGTTTACCTATTGTGATTGGCGGCTTTGAAGCTCAGGCTATAGCTGTGGCCCTTGAAAAAATGCAACCCTCCCGTCCATTGACGCACGACCTGATGAAGAACTTTATGACAGCCTTTAATGTTGAGCTTCACGAAATCATCATCTCGGATTTACAGGAAGGCATCTTCTATTCGAAACTGGTTTGTTCTTCTGATAACGATACGATAGAAATTGATTCCCGTACTTCTGATGCATTAGCTCTGGCGGTCCGTTTTGGCTGTCCGGTTTATACTTACGAGCATATCTTAGAGAGTGCCGGCATTTTAATGGAAGATCCGAACACTCCAAAAAAGAAACGTTCTTCTGCAGCTATTCATTCGCATGAAGAAGAAAGGACCGGCAACGATCTGAAAACAATGAGCCTTGAAGACCTGAATACCTTACTGAATGAAGTGCTGGAACAGGAAGATTACATCAGGGCTATTGCAATCCGTGACGAGATCAATGCACGAAAGAAAGGTCGCTGATTGCACGGATTGATTAGGATTAAGCAGATTTTATGCTGCTACATTACAATACGCTCCGAACTCAAAAATTAGTTCTGTTTATTAAAACCAATGAGCGAAATCATTCAATAAATCTGCGAAATCTGTGATCGTCTTTCCCAATTGCAAAATCAATCTTGGTTTACACATTCTTCAAAAGAGAGCAGACGGTTATCACGAATTAGAAACAGTTTTCTATCCTATTGCTTTGCAGGATGGTCTGGAGATCATCCAAAATCCTTCATCTGCCACTGATATTGAGATTTCTATATCAGGATTGGTCATCGATAGCGACACGTCCAATAACATCTGTGTAAAAGCATATCAATTATTAAAGAAAGATTTTCCTCAACTACCTTCCATCAAACTGCATTTGCACAAAGTCATTCCTTCAGGAGCTGGTTTAGGTGGCGGCAGTGCGGATGGAGCTTTTACATTATTGCTGCTTAATAGAAAGTTCAATCTTGGCTTAACGGAAGATCACTTAATAAACTATGCTTTACAATTAGGGAGTGACTGTCCTTTTTTCATTATTAATAAACCTTGTATTGCAAAAGGAAGAGGAGAGCAAATGGAAAACATCGCACTGGACTTATCTTCCTATAAAATCATTTTGGTTAATCCTAAGATTCATATCAGTACTGCGTGGGCTTTTTCCAAGATCAAACCTTCAGCGCAAAGGCCTTCATTGGTCGCAATAATCAATCAGACAATTGACAGTTGGAGAGATCAACTTAAGAACGATTTTGAAGAAGTAGCCTTGGTTGAATACCCTGAATTGCTTTCAGTTAAAGATGCCTTGTACAATCAGGGAGCTGTTTATGCATCAATGAGTGGCAGTGGATCCACTTTCTATGGCATCTTTAAAAAAGATGCCCATATAAAGTTTCATTTTCCTTCGCATTATTTTATCAAATCTGTTTAACCCAACTGCCAAGCAAGCTTTACTTTTGCCGGCAGAATTTAAACCGCAATGGAGATTTACAAAGAGTTTTCTTTCGATTCTGCTCACTTTCTGCCAAATGTACCGGAAGGACATAAGTGCAAAAACATGCATGGGCATACTTACAAACTGCGTGTTTTTATTAAAGGCAAACCCGACCCTCATTATGGATGGATCATGGATTTTAAAGAGCTGAAAGATATTGTATGCAAAGTGATCGATCAGTTAGATCATAAATTGATTAATGACATTAAGGGATTGGAAAATCCAACAGCAGAGAACATTACTGTTTGGATATGGGACCAGATTCATTCGTTTCTTCCACAGCTAAGTCGCCTTGAATTATACGAAACACCCACAACAGGTGTTATCTATTCAGGCCAATAATATTTAAGCACAAATCATCCAATAAGATCTCCTTATCTGTAAAAGTTTAGTTGCCTTACCTATCCTTCCGGGTATTGCCCTCGGCAGGGTTAGAGAAACTGGAAATGTTTCTTTTCTTATACAACACCTTATAGAAAGCTCCTATTTTGTCCCTTTGGGCAGAGGTTTCCTGCCATGGCACACCACTTAGCAACATTTGGTGCAAACGCTCCATTTCACTTTCGTAGAGCGACTTGATTTGGCTAATCTCCATATTCATTAATTCTCTTTCACTCATAGCTCAACCTTTTCATAACAGGTTATCCAAATAGCATTCCTTAATATAAATATGACAGAAAACAAGCAAGTTTAAAGACTTTCGTATTTCTTTTAGTTGTTATTTTGAGGCCCTAATTCCACACCATGTCCGCCTCCACGCCACCTAAAATTGTATTACATATAGACGACGATGATGATGACCGCGAAATGGTAAAACACGCCATTGAGCTGCACGACAAAAGCGTTATCATGGAACATGCTGTAGGTGGTCAGGAAGGTCTTCTTGCTTTAAAGCAAGCAAAACAAAACGGCAGGCTTCCTGCATTGATCATATTGGATATAAACATGCCTGGTATGGATGGCAGACAGGTATTAAAAGAAATCCAGGAGGATTCTGTTTTAGCAACAATTCCTCTGGTATTATTCACCACCTCCTCTAGCGAACTCGACAAATTATTTGCTAACAGCAAAGGTGTAGAACTCATTACTAAGCCTCCGCAAATTGATAAATTATCCCAGGCCGTAGAGCGGTTCTTAAAACTTGCCAACGGACAATAGTTTCAAGCTGCTTAGTCTATCTCACTTTTGAAGCATTGATTACCAAGAGAAGAGTCTAATGTAACTATTAAACCTTGTCTTCAATTAACCGCATCATCCGGATAGGTTGGCAATGGAATATCACCCACTTCAATAATGGCTTCTTCAATCTGTTCTTCAAGATGTGCGATCCAATCTGGTGCAGGCTGAATGATCTTCCAATGATCCATCGCATTTTTCTTTACTTCAAAAGTGATGATATCCAATTCGCCATCGTTAATGGTAACAAAATACTTGGGCTGGGGAGCAAACACTCTTGTAAAATGAACAAGCAACGACCATTTTCTGTATGGTATTTCCCTCATGAATGTGTACATGGGCGTAAGGATTAATACTGCCAAAATAATACTAGTTGAAACAGGTATATATTAAGTTTTGCACCGTTAAGTGTTTTCACTATACTATAAACCATTGCGAGAAAAAATCCGAACTGGCATAAACAGAAAAATCCCGCAAATGCAGGACTTTTCTGTTTATAAAAAAGCTATTATTTTAATCTTCTCGTATCAACCGCTCCCTTAAAGTTGGTTACATCTAAAGCAGAATTACTTGCTTTTAATGTAACGCTTTGCTGGTACACTGTATTATCACCTGAAGCAGACCTGAAATTACCGGTAGTAATATAGCTTAAAGCACTGGCTAAAGCAGATTCAGTTACATCACCCCAGTCTTTATCCAGACCATCAGCTACCTGGTTATCAAGGTTCATCCCATTGTAATAATGTCCCTCTCCATTTTTATTAACCGTAAAGAAAGAAACAGGGAAAATATACCAGTTCCCAACCGGGATAGGGAAATATCCAACAGGCTTGCCATGCGTTTTACCAGGACCAAGCAGAATAGTTTGCATGTAAGGCTTTAAACTATTGATCAACAGTTCGCTTGCCGATGCAGTACCATTACTTACAATAAAAAATATCCGATTCAGATAAGCGAACCTCTTTTGCTGAAGTTTTCTGTGCTATTATAGCTTGAATACTTATTGTTGAACTTCTGCGTCATCATTAAACCTCCATTGCCTGAAGAAGGAACAAGATAGTTGGCCAGTTTCTCAGCAACGCTTACATAACCACCGCCGTTATAGCGCAGATCAATCACTACATCATTTACACCTTCGCTAGTAAAACGATTAAAGATGCGATTGAAATTATTGTAGATCTGGGTAGTATCGCCAAGGAAAGAACCAAAAGAAAAATAACCGATCTTCTTTCCGTTGATAGCATAAACCGAATCAACTATAATTGGATTTTCCTTGTAGTAAGCCGAAGTCAGGTTCAGGTTTACCGTACTGCCATCAGGCTTTTGGAAAGTAAAAGAAGTACTGCTGCTTTGATATACATTTTGTACAATAAAATTAGCATTGGTAGAAGTGATGTTATCACTGCCATTGATCTTTAATATCCTCCAGCCTCTTTTGACTCCTGCCATGCCTGCGGG
>Ga0164290_1001543_pt1 | contig 30880 bp, 32 predicted proteins | sample Micstemetagenome_FD_108782 | JGI IMG/M metagenome (GOLD analysis project Ga0164290, IMG submission 108782) | Contaminated culture microbial community from soil near Moab, Utah, USA - Microcoleus steenstrupii SON62 (Illumina Assembly) | ecosystem: Environmental > Terrestrial > Soil > Soil crust...
ATGTCGCCGATCTGGCGCGCATGCCCCACCTGCTGATCGCCGGCACCACCGGCTCGGGCAAGTCGGTCGGGGTCAACGCCATGATCCTGTCGATCCTCTATCGCCACAGCCCGGCCGAGTGCCGCTTCATCATGATCGACCCCAAGATGCTGGAGCTGTCGGTCTATGACGGCATCCCGCACCTGCTGGCCCCGGTCGTCACCGATCCCAAGAAGGCCGTCGTCGCGCTGAAATGGACCGTGCGCGAGATGGAGGACCGCTATCGCCGCATGTCCAAGCTCGGCGTGCGCAACATCGCCTCCTACAACGAGCGCGCCCGCGAGGCCGTGGCCAAGGGCGAGCATTTCGAACGGACGGTCCAGACCGGCTTCGACGAACAGGGCCGCCCGGTCTACGAATCCGAGAAGATTCGCCCCGAGCCCATGCCCTTCCTCGTCGTCGTCATGGACGAGATGGCCGACCTGATGCTGGTCGCCGGCAAGGACGTCGAGGGCGCGGTCCAGCGTCTGGCCCAAATGGCCCGCGCCGCCGGCATCCACCTGATCATGGCCACCCAGCGCCCGTCGGTGGACGTCATCACCGGCACCATCAAGGCCAACTTCCCGACCCGGATCAGCTTCCAGGTCACCTCCAAGATCGACAGCCGCACCATCCTCGGCGAACAGGGCGGCGAACAGCTGCTGGGCCAAGGCGACATGCTCTACATGGCCGGCGGCGGCCGCATCACCCGACTGCACGGACCGTTCGTGACCGATCAGGAGGTCGATGAGGTCTGCAAGCACCTGCGCAGCCAGGCCGAGCCCGACTATCTCGACCTGATCACCGACGACCCGGACGGCGACGGCGACGCGGCCTTCGACGACGAGGGCGGCGGCGGCTCGGGCGACGACCTGTACGATCGCGCCGTGGCCGTGGTCACCCGCGACCGCAAGGCCTCAACCAGCTACATCCAGCGCCGCCTGCAGATCGGCTACAACCGCGCCGCCTCCCTGATCGAGCGGATGGAGCAGGAGGGCGTCGTCAGCCCGGCCAACCACGCCGGCAAGCGCGACATCCTGGCCGGTCCGCCGCCGATGTAGGGAGGCAACGTCGGCGGTACTGCCGCGTTTGGGACCGGTCGTCGTCGCTGGAAGCTGAACAGGGCTTCATCGCAGCGCCGGAATATGGTCAGGCTCGGGCCATGCCCGCGCCTTTCGCATTCCGCATGACGGCATGATCGACAACCATCCCGAACGGGAGAAGACCCCATGACCGTCTCACGCCGAGCATTCGCCCTTGGATCCGCCGCCGTCGCCGCGGTCGCCGCCCTGCCCGCCGCGGCCCAGACCAGCCTCTCGGCCGAGGACCGCGCCGTCGTGGCCCAGGCCCAGGCCTATCTGCAGGGCCTGACCTCGGCCCAGGGGAATTTCGTCGAGACCTCGGGCGCCCAGCGCCGCGAGGGCCGCTTCTGGATCCAGCGTCCCGGCAAGATGCGCTTCGAATACACAAATCCCGCGGGCCTGCTGGTCGTGTCCGACGGTTCGAACGTCAAACGCTACGACCCGCGCCTGAACGTCTTCCGTCAGGTGCCGCTCGGTTCGACCCCGCTGTCGACCTTCCTCGCCCGCACCGTGCGTCTGGACCAGGGCGTGCGCATCGACCGCGTGACCCGCATGGCCTCGGGCGCCTTCGCCATCACCGCCCGCGACAACCGCCGCCCCAACGACGGTTCGGTCATCCTGTCCTTCGCCGGCAGCCCCCTGCGCCTGCACGAATGGACCATCACCGACGCCCAGGGCGGTCGCACCCGCACCCAGCTGACCTCGCTGCAACCGGCCCCCGGCCTCGCCGCCAGCCTGTTCCAGCTCAGCGATCCGACCCGCCGTCCGCGCCGGGGATGACTCGCGCTCCGGGCGAGTTGACTTTTTTCGTCCGCCGTGGCACTTTCGCAACAGGTCGGCGGGAGCCGGCCTGACCGCTACGGATTTCATCCCCTTCCCGGCGGCGAGAGACGAACCTTCCAGCGCCCGGTCCCCCCGATCGGGCGCTTTTTTGTGTTTGGCAGCCCGGCTGCTAGAGCCCGTTCATGCTTCGCATCGCCACCTGGAACATCAACTCTGTCCGCCTGCGCATCGATCAGGTCGCCCGCTTCGTCGAGGAGAGCGGAACCGACGTCCTGTGCCTGCAGGAGATCAAATGCCTCGAGGACCAGTTCCCTCGCGGGGCCTTCGAGGCCATGGGCCTGCCTCACCTGAAGATCGGCGGCCAGAAGGGCTGGCACGGCGTCGCCATCGCCAGCCGCAAGCCGGTCGCCGAGGCCCCGAAACTCGACGTCTGCCGCGAAGGCCACGCGCGCTGCGTCGGGGTGGTGGTCGATGATGTCGAAATCCAGAATTTCTACATCCCCGCCGGCGGCGACACCCCCGACCGGGCGCTGAACCCGAAATTCGATCACAAGATGGACTTCTACGAGCGCCTGACCGCCGAAATGGCGGGGCGCGACAAACAGCGCCCGCTGGTGCTGGCGGGCGATTTCAACATCGCGCCCGGCGAGAATGACGTCTGGAACCACCGCTACATGTCGAAGATCGTCAGCCACACGCCGCTGGAGGTCGAGACCCTGCGCCGCCTCCAGGCCGCCGGCGAATTCGCCGACGTGGTCCGCGACCAGATCCCCGAGCCGCAGAAACTGGCCAGCTGGTGGAGCTACCGCGCGGCCGACTTCCGCAAGTCCAACCGCGGCCTGCGCCTCGACCACATCTGGACCTCGCCGGGCCTGACGCCCGCGGTGACGCCCGGCACGGCGCGCATCCATGACACCGTCCGCGAATGGACCCAGCCCAGCGACCACGCCCCGGTCACGGTCGATCTGGACGTCTAGAAGGGGAAGAAGATCGGGATGGCGATCATCGCCGCCACCCAGGTCACGAGATTCAGGGGCAGGCCCACGCGGACGAAGTCCATGTAGCTGTAGTTCCCCATCTGAAAGACAAGGACATTGGTCTGATAGCCGAAGGGCGTGGCGAAGGCGGCCGAGGCGGCCATCATCACCCCGACGAGAAACGGCCGGGGGTCGACGCCGAAGCTTTCGGCCAGGGCGACGGCGATGGGCGTGATCAGCACCGCGACCGTGGCGTTCGACAGCAGCTCCGTGGCGAACAGGGTCACCCCGTACAGGATGATCAGGCCCGCCAGCGGGCCGAACGGCCGCAGCACCTCGATCAGGACGCCCGCGCCGGCCGCCGCGAGGCCGGTGACCTCGATGGCGATCCCGACCACCACCATGCCGGCGATCAGCAACAGAATCTCGGGCCTCAGCCCAGCATAGGCCTCTTCGGGGGTAATCACCTTGAGCAGGATCAGGGCCACGGCGCCGGCGAAGGCCGAGGCGGCGATGGGCGCCCAGCCGAGGCCGGCCGCGACCACCACCGTGACGAAGACGCCGAGCGCGATGAGCGAGCGCCTGAGATCGAACGGCCGGTCGGCCGCGCCAAACAGGGCCACGTCCCCTAGGTGGGCGTCGCCCGAGCCGTCCTCGTGAGTGCGGGCCTCGCCCAGTTTCGGCAGGTTGAACGGCAGAATTCGCCGTCTTCTGGCGGCGGCTTCAGCCGCGGCCTTCCGCCGGGATTCCTCCATCTCGGCGAGCCGGGCCTGCTGGGCCTCGTCGGCCTGCACGCTGCGCCCGAGCTGGCGCGCGCCCACGAAATACAGCCACAGCCCCCCGGCGAGGGCGATGCACAGGCCGACGGGAGTGATCTCGAACAGGCTGAAGACGGGCTGGCCGGCGTTGCGCGCCATGTCGTTGACCAGAAGGTTTGTCGAGGTGCCGATCAGGGTCAGCAGCCCGCCGAGCACCGAAATATGGCTGAGCGGCATCAGGAAGCGCTTGGGTGACAGCTTCAGCGACTGGGCCACGTCCCGGATCACCGGGGCGGCCAGCACCACCACCGGGGTGTTGTTCAGAAAGCCGCCAAGAACCCCGCACATGCCCAGCACCGCCCAGATGCCGATCGCCCCCACACGCGCCGCCAGCTCGGTCGCCTTGCGGATCATCAGGCCGAGCAGGCCCGACAACTCGATGGCGTAGGCGATCACGAACAGGCCCGCGAGGGCGATGACGGCGGGGCTGGCGAAGGCGCCCTGCACCTCGACCGGCCGCACCACGCCCAGCAGCAACAGCGCCGCGGCGCCGGTCAGGGCCACGACATCGGCCCGAACCCGGCCATGTATCAGCACCCCGACCACGGCCACGAGGACCAGCAGGGCCGCGATCTGATCGAAGGTCATGCGCCTCTGCTGCCTGTCCCGCCCGGTTCAGGTCAAACCTTTTCGGTCGGCCGTCCCCCTTTCAGCAATCCTCGTGCTAGGCTTTTTCCATGCTGAATCCGGCCACGCCCGTTCACCTGCCGGTCGTCGCGGCCGCGGCGATCGGTCTGCTGCTCGCGGCCTGCCAGAGAGAGACCGAGCCGGTCGCCCCTGAGCCGGAACCGGCCGCGCCCGTCGCGACAGATCCGGAGACGCCGCCGTTGAATCCCGCGTTGGGCCGGCGCGAGCTGTTGGCGGCGGTGGCTGCGGCCGCCTCGAACTACGCCGCCGGGGCCGCGCCCGCGACAACGGACCCGCTGGTCGGCCGCCAGTTCGACATCCGACTGGCCTTTGGCTGCGAGGGCGCCGAAGCGCCGCCGCCCGACGGCGCCGGAGACGGCCTGGGGCGCTGGTCATGGAGTGAAGACCGGCAGGCGATTCGCCTGAGCCTGACGCCCGGCGACTGGGTCAGCTCCGCCTTGATCGCAAGGGCCGGCGAGGATCAGTGGGAGGCGGTGGAGGGTTTCTGGGTCCCGCGTCCCTGGATGGCCGGCGACGGTTGCCCGTCCCTCCGCGCCGATCCCCTGGCCAGCGGGCCGCAGGCGCCCTCGCCGCCGACGGTCGGCTTGGCGGCGGTGTTCGAGACGGACGGCTCTCGCCTCGGCCGCCGCGACGGCCGCGCCTACTCACACACGCTTCGTCAGACGGGCGACACGCCCCTGGTCGCGTCGGACGGCGGATACCGGGTCCGCCTGCAGGGCCGGATCGCGGCCTTCCCCGACGGCCGGGCCATCCGCTGCCGGGCGGCCAACTCCAGTCAGCGGCCGGTCTGCGTGGCGGCGGCCCAGCTTGACCGGGTCGCGTTCGAGACCCCGGCCGGCGCGGTGCTCAGCGAATGGCGGCCGGGCTGATCACGGCTGCAGCCGGTACCCGCCGGCATCGGTCAGCAGCAGCCGCGCCTGACCGGGCTCGGGCTCGATCTTCTGGCGCAGGCGGTAGATGTGGGTCTCCAGCGTGTGGGTCGTGACCCCGGCGTTGTAGCCCCAGACCTCGGTCAGCAGCTCCTCGCGCGACACGGCCTTGGCCCCGGCGCGATAGAGGTATTTCAGGATGCTGGTTTCCTTCTCGGTCAGCCGCACCTTGCGCGCCTTGTCGTCGATCAGAACCTTGGCTGCGGGCCTGAACTCATAGGGGCCGATGCGGAAGACGGCGTCCTCTGACTGTTCGTGGCTGCGCAGATGGGCCCGGATGCGGGCCAGCAGGACGGCGAAGCGGAAGGGCTTGGTGACATAGTCGTTGGCCCCCGACTCCAGCCCCAGCACGGTGTCGGAATCCGACGACTGGCCTGTCAGCATGATGATGGGGGTCGAGACGCCGTCCTTGCGCAGCAGGCGGCACGCCTCGCGGCCGTCCATGTCGGGCAGGTCCACATCCAGCAGGATCAGATCGGCCCGCACCTCGCGCCCCATCCGCACGCCCTCGGCGGCGGTCGAGGCCTGGACCGGCCGGAAGGCCTCGTGCAGCGCCAGCTGCTCGGCCAGCGCCTCGCGCAGGTCGTCGTCGTCGTCGATGATCAGTATGGTCTTGGGCGTGGGCATGGGTACCAGAATGGCGAGCGTCGGCCGTTCCGCCAAGGGTCGGACCGAAAGCGGAGCGGTTTTCAGTCCATAGAGGCCTTTTGGGGGGTGTTTCGTTCCCCGAACAACGCCGATCCGACCCGGACATGGGTCGCGCCGAGGCGGATCGCGGTCTCATAGTCGCCGCTCATCCCCATCGACAGGACCGCCAGTCCATTGCGGCGAGCGATGTCGCCTAACAGGGCGAAGTGGGCTTCCGGCGCCTCGTCGGCAGGCGGAATGCACATCAGCCCCTCGATTTTCAGCCCCAGCGACCGCGCCTGGGCGATCAGGGCGTCGGCGTCCTGCGGCAAGACCCCGGCCTTCTGCGGCTCGGCCCCCGTATTCACCTGCACCAGCACCCGCGGCGCCCTCCCGGCCTTTGCGGCCGCCGCCGCCATGGCCTCAGCCAGTCTGGGCCGGTCCAGAGTCTCGATGACGTCGAACAGGGCGACGGCGTCGGCGGCCTTGTTGGTCTGCAGCGGTCCGATCAGGCGCAGCTCGAGGTCCGGGAGGGCGCCGCGCCGCGCCGTCCAGCGGCCCTGCGCCTCCTGCACCCGGTTCTCGCCGAACACTCGCTGACCCGCCCCCAGTATGGCGTCGATCGCCTCGGGCGGCTGGGTCTTGGTCACGGCCGTCAGGATGACGCTCTCCGAGGCGCGCCCCGCGTCGCGGCAGGCCTTCGCCATCCGTCCCCGAACCGCCTCGAGGCGATCCGCAACGCTGGACGCATCGCCGTGATCAGGGGATGAGGAAGCCATGAACCGCTCGGACGCCGAAACCCTGTGGGAAGTCGCCCGTGTCCTCGCACGCGACGCCGCCAAAGTCAGCCGGGCCGTCGCGCCTTCCGTGACCCTGCCGCCGCTGCTGTTCTTCACCGACCCGGCCCGTACGCCGCGCCCGTGGGAGACGGCGGCCCGCCTGCCAGGCGGCGCAGCGGTGGTGTTCCGCCACTTCGGGCGGGCGGACGCCCGTGAAGCCGCCTTGCGACTGCGCGAGGTCACATCGGCGCGGGACGTGCGGCTACTGATCGGTCTGGACGCCGAGCTCGCCGAAACCGTGGGGGCCGATGGTCTGCACCTGCCCGAAGGCGCGCTCGAGCGGGCGCAGGGCCTGGCGAAGGATCATCCGGACTGGCTGATCACGGGCGCAGCCCACGCCGGCTCGGCGCTCGACGCCCCCTTTCTGCACGCCCGGGTCCTGTCCCCCGTGTTCGTGGCCGGCGGCACGTCCTCGACGACGCCTCCGCTGGGTCTGAAGGCGTTTGGAGCGCGGGCGGCGACCGCATCCTGCCCGGTCTACGCCCTGGGCGGCGTCGATGCGAAAAACGCCCGAAGCCTCATCGGCTCGGGCGCGTGCGGTCTGGCGGGAGTTTCGGCGATCCAGTCGGCGTTCGACGCCTGACCGGCGATCAGAAGCGGAAGATCGATTCCAGCCGGAAGCGCGGAGCCGAACGGCGCTCGGTCTGCGGCCCTGTGGCCGGATCGGTGTTCGTTTCGGCCAGACCGGCGGCCGCGCCGACGCGCAGGCGCGGGTTGACGCGGTAATAGGCGCCCGCCTCGACGTCGCCGACATTGCTGTCGCGTGTTTCGGGCTGGCTCAGGTTCAGGTCCAGACCCCAGCGGCCGCGCTCGGTGAAGCGCAGGCGGGACGTGCCGGAGGCCGCGCGAGCGGACTGGGCCTCGGTCAGGGAAACGGCGGGCGCGCGCGAGCGTGCGGCGGTCTGGGCCGACGCGACGTCAGCCACGGCCAGGAGCGTGAGCCCCGCAGCCAGTCCAGCGATGACGGCGCTTTTGCTGCGCATGTCCTGCCCTTCACGCCACGACGGGAATCCCGTCGCGATCTCTTCCAGCAAGTAGACACCGCTGGACAGCCCGGTCAACGAAACGGCGTAGCTGGGCGGGGGTTCCGCGCGACTCTGAAGGACTCCTGTGGCGCGAGCGTCACGGCTCGCGGGTTCCCGCGCCGCGCGAATGCCTCATTGCGGGACAGATCCTTGCGATGCGGACGCGTCTTCGCCTTGTCATCGCCCCTTTTCGCCGTGTTATAGAGCCTCGCTGCGGCTGCGACCCACGTTCGGGCGAGCCGGCGCGTGGGTGGAGCCGGTCCGCCGTACGTTTCGATCGAATGGAGTTTCTCGATGGTGCTGGTTCGCGGTGCGACGTTCGCCCTCATCGCCTCGGGCGTCCTGCTCAGCGGCTGCTCGTCCGACCGCCCGTTCGGGCCCACCGTGGGCGACGTCTTCGGGGGCGGCAGCACGACCACCACCGGCCGCTCGGCCGCCGCCAACCCGGCCGGCATCGGCGTCAACGCCTTCCTGTGGCGCGCCACCCTCGACACCATGGCCTTCATGCCCCTGGCGACGGCCGATCCCTGGGGCGGCGTTATCAACTACGACTGGTACATCGACCCGGCGAATCCGAACGAGCGGTTCAAGGCCACGGTCTTCATCCTCGACACCCGCCTTCGCGCCGATGCGCTGAACGTGACGGTGACCAAGGAAGTCCGTGACGCCACGGGCGCCTGGATCGGCGCCCGTGTGGCGGCCCAGACGGAAACCGACCTGGAAAACGCTATCCTGACCAAGGCGCGCCAGCTCAACCTCCAGAACGCCGGCTAAACCTCCCCCTACGACCCCGCCTCCTTCTGGCCCCGCCTTCAGGAGCGACCCTGAAGGATTCCCGTGGCCCGATACGAGCCCAAGACCGCCGAACCCCGCCAGCAGGCCCGCTGGGCGGCCGCCGACGCCTTCCGCACCCCGACCGAAGGGACCGGCAAGCCCAAATACTATGTGCTGGAGATGTTCCCCTATCCGTCGGGGGCCATCCACATGGGCCACGCCCGCAACTACGTCATGGGCGACGTGGTGGCGCGGTCGAAGCGCGCGCAGGGCTTCGACGTCCTGCACCCCATGGGCTGGGACGCCTTCGGCCTGCCGGCCGAGAACGCCGCCATCGAGCGCGGTATTCATCCGGGCGACTGGACCTGGTCCAACATCGCCGCCATGCGCGACCAGCTGAAACTGTTGGGCCTGTCGCTGGACTGGAGCCGCGAGTTCGCCACCTGCGACCCGGCCTATTACGGCAAGCAGCAGGCCTGGTTCCTGGAGCTGTTCAAGCGCGGCCTGGTCTATCGCAAGGACTCGGTCGTCAACTGGGACCCGGTCGACAACACCGTCCTGGCCAATGAGCAGGTGGTCGACGGCCGCGGCTGGCGTTCCGGCGCGGTGGTCGAGAAGCGCAAGCTGAACCAGTGGTTCCTTCGCATCACCGACTATGCCGACGACCTGATCGAGGGGCTCAAGGAGCTGGAAGGCCGCTGGCCCGACAAGGTCCGCCTGATGCAGGAGAACTGGATCGGCCGATCGAAGGGCCTGCAGATGACGTGGAAGTGGGCCGGAGACGCGCCCGCCGCAGCGCCTGACGGTCTGGAGATCTACACCACCCGTCCCGACACCCTGTTCGGCGCCAGCTTCATGGGCGTGGCCCCCGACCACCCGATCGCCCGCGCCATCGCCGAAACGAACCCGGACGCCGCCGCCTTCGTCGCCGAATGCCGCAAGGGCGGCTCGACCCAGGCCGAGATCGAACAGGCCGAGAAGATCGGCTTCGACACCGGCCTGCAGGTCGTCCATCCGTTCGACGGCCGCGAGGTCTCGGTCTGGATCGCCAACTTCATCCTGTCGGAATACGGCACCGGCGCCATCTTCGGCTGCCCGGCCCATGACCAGCGCGACCTCGACTTCGCCCGCAAATACGCCCTGCCCGTGATCCCGGTCGTGAGACCCGACGGCGCCGGGGATGATTTCGAAGTGGGAACAGAGGCTTACGTCGGCCCCGGTCGCCTGTTCCATTCGGACTTCATGGACGGGATGGAGATCGAGGCCGCCAAGGCCGCGGCCATCGCCCGCATCGAGGCGGCCGGTCTGGGCCAGGGCGCGACCATCTATCGCCTGCGCGACTGGGGCGTCAGCCGTCAGCGCTACTGGGGATGTCCCATCCCCGTGATCCACTGTGCGAAATGCGGCCCCGTGGGCGTGCCAGCCGACCAGCTGCCGGTCGAACTGCCGAAGGACGTGACCTTCGATACGCCCGGCAATCCGCTGGACCGGCACCCGACCTGGAAGCACGTCGCCTGCCCGACCTGCGGCGGCGAGGCGGTGCGCGAGACCGACACCCTCGACACCTTCGTGGACTCCAGCTGGTATTTCGCCCGCTTCACCGATCCGACGGCCGCCGATCCGATCTCCAGGGCCGCGGCCGACAAATGGCTGCCGGTCGACCAGTATATCGGCGGGGTCGAACACGCCGTCCTGCACCTGCTCTACGCCCGCTTCATCAGCCGCGCCCTCAGCGACGCCGGCCTGATGTCGGTCAAGGAGCCCTTCGCCGGCCTGTTCACCCAGGGGATGGTGGTCCACGAGACCTACCGCCGCGCCGACGGCGCCTGGGTCGAGCCGACCGACGTCGAACTGACCAACGAAGCGGGCAAGCGCTCGGCCCGCCAGCTCTCGACCGGCGAGACCCTGACCATCGGCGACATCGAGAAGATGTCGAAGTCGAAGAAGAACGTCGTCGCCCCGCACGAGATCGTCGAGGGATACGGCGTCGACGCCGGCCGCCTGTTCGTCCTCTCCGACAGCCCGCCCGAGCGCGACGTGCAATGGACTCCCGGCGGCGTCGAGGGCGCCGGCCGCTTCGTCCAGCGCGTCTGGGCCGAGGTCGACGCCTTCGATCCGGACGCCGCGGGCGAGCCCGAGGCCGACGCCTTCCTGATCCGCGAGACGCACAAGGCCATCAAGGCCGTGTCCGAAGGCGTTTCCGCCTTCCGCTTCAACTCGGCCATCGCCAAGCTGTACGGCTTCATCGCCACCGTGCGCGACACGCCAAAGGCCGGCGGCGCGGCGCGGCGCGAGGCCCTGTCGGCCCTGACCCGGCTGATCGCCCCCTTCACGCCTCACCTGGCGGAGGAGTGCTGGACGCGCCTCGGCGAACAGGGGATGGTGCTGGACGCGCCCTGGCCGGTGTTCGACCCGGCCCTGGCGGCCGACGACGAGGTGGTCCTGCCGATCCAGGTCAACGGCAAGCGCCGCGGCGAAATCCGCGTCGCCCGGGGTCTGGAGCCGGCCGAGGTCGAGGCGATCGTCATGGCCGACGCCGACGTACAGGCGCGGCTGGAGGGTCAGACGGTGAGGAAGATCGTGGTGGTCAAGGATCGCATCGTCAATCTGGTGGTCGGCTGATGTGCCGCCTCGCCCTGGCGTTTGTCTCTTTGGTGGGACTGTCGGCCTGCGGCTTCACGCCCCTGTACGGCGAGGCGAGCATGGGCGCCCTGTCGCGCATCGCCGTGACCACCCAGGATGACCGCCTGGGCTATCGCGTGCGCGAGCAGCTGGAAGACGCCCTGGGTCGCGACGGATCGCAGGAGCCCCTGTGGCGGCTGCAGACCGACCTGTCCCAGTCACGCCGCTCGCTGGGTCGCCGGATCGACGACACGGCCACCCGCTATGAACTGACCGTGCGCGGCGCCTGGACCCTGACCCCGGTCGGCGGCGGCGAGCCCGTCGCCGGCGTCGAGAGCGTCACCACCACCTACGCCGCCGCGGACCAGCCCTATGCCGCCATCGCCGCCCAGCAGGATGGCGAGGAACGCGCCGCCGCCGAACTGGCGCGCCTGATCCGGCTGGACATCATGCGGGCGCTGTCGGCGCAGCCTTGAGGGTCGCGCCGTGATCCTGACCAAACGTCCCGAGGTCGACCGCTTCCTGTCCTCGCCCGACCGGGGCGTCCGCGTCGCCGTCATCCACGGCAAGGACCGCTCGGGCGTGGGCGAGCGCGCCGAGACTCTATGCAAGGCGGTCACGCCGGACCTGAACGACCCCTTCAACGTCACCGTCCTGACCGACAGCGACATCGACGGTGACGAGGCCCGTCTCGAGGAAGCCCTGACCGCCCTGAGCATGATCGGCGGCCGCCGGCTGGTGCGCGTGCGCCTGGGATCCGAGAAGGCCTCGATCGACAAGATGCTGGCCGCGGCGGTCAAGCACCACGCCGAGGGGGCCTACAATCCCGACGCCATGCTGGTGATCGAGGCCGGCGCCCTGGGCCGGGACTCGGCGCTCCGCAAGGCCGCCGAAGCGGCCAGGGAGGCCGTCGGCATCGCCTGTTATGAGGATGAGACGGGCGATGTCGCCCGGATGACGCGCGAGGCCCTGGCCGCGGACAAGGTCGGGCTGACCGGCGACGCCCTGGACCGGTTCGTCAGCCGCCTGCCGCGCGAACGCGGTCTGATGCGGCAGGAGATCGAGCGGCTGGCCCTCTATATCGGCCCCGGCTCGGGCAAGACCATCGACGTGGCGGAGCTGGAGCAGCATCTGGGGGTCGAGGCGGACGCCTCCCTGCAGGACGCCGCCCTGCAGGCCTTTGGCGGCCGCCCCGCCCCGGCCCAGTCCGGCCTGCGCCGCGCCTTCGCCGAGGGGGAATCGCCTGTCATGGCGGTGAGGCAGGCGTCGATCCATCTGGGCCGCCTGCGCCGCATCAATGTGCTCCAGGCCAATGGCTCGGGCGCCAAGGAGGCGGCCAAGGCCGCGGGCGTGTTCTGGAAACAGGAGGCCGAAATGCTGCGTCAGGCGCGCAGCTGGCGGCTGGAGGATCTCGACCGGGTTCTGGACAGCGTCAACACCGCCGACATCGCCACCAAGACCACGGGCTCGCCCGACCAGCTGATCGCCGAGCGGCTGCTGCTGGAGATATCGGCGCGGGCGCGCCGGCTCGGCCTGTAGGGTCAAAAACCGACGAAGAATTCAGCGACGGTTTCGCGAGGATTTCGACGACGCCCCGGTGAGAATTGGGCGACAGGCGATACGGCCCGGTCTAGCCCCGCTTCGACGCCTTGCGGAAGGCGGGCTTGGCGAGGGCGACGCTGCGCGCCTGCTGGGCCTTTTCCTCGGCGCGCGCCGAGCCCTGGAGCCCCGTATATCCCGGCCCGCCCCCGGCCTTCTTGGCCGCAAGGGCGCGTTTCATGGCTTCGGCGGTCGGATTGGAAGGTTTGTCGGTCATGGCCTCAGTCTGACACGGCGCGCCGCGCCGTCCAAACCCTCGCGGCGTCGTCAGCACCCGGCTTGAGCGCCGCCTCCTCGATATCGACCAGCCCGGCCTGCTCCAGCCCCGCGCGATACTCCGACGGATCCTGACTGGCGTGATACAGCGGCTGCCCCATCCACGTTCCCATGGCCACGCCCCGTTCGGGCCCGCCGATGAACATCAGCACGCCGCCGGGCCGCAGGTGCCGGGCGTAGACCGCCGCCATCGCCGCCTGCGCCTCCGCCGTCAGGTGAAAGGCGCTGAACCAGGCCAGGACGCCGTCGAACCGGCGGCCCAGATCCAGCCCGCGCATGTCGTCCACCCGCCACTCATGCTCCGGAAAGGCGGCCCGGCAACGCGCGATCAGGCCCGGCGAGGCGTCCACGCCCGTCAGGCGAAACCCCCGCCGTATCAGCCAGTCCGCGATCGGCCGGCCGGAGCCGCAGCCCAGATCCAGCACCTCCGCCCCCTCGGGCAGGGCGGCCGCGTAGCGTTCGAAATGGGGGCGCTCATCCGCGTTCAGCGGGCCGTCGCGCAGCCGGGCCCAGTCGTCGGCGTGCCGGCTGTACAGGCCGATGATGGCCTCGGCCGCCGCCTCGGCCGGATCGGTCATCAGCCGCGCATCAGCCGACGGCACAGGTCGTCCAGCTGTTCCAGCGAGCCGTAGCGGATGGTGATCTCGCCCTTGCCGCCCTTGTCGGCCAGCTGGACCTTCAGGCCCAGGGCGTCGGCCAGATCCTGCTCCAGCGCCGCGACATCGGCCGCGCCCTCGCCCGAGGCCGGAGAACCCGAACGCGCCTTGCCGGGCCTGGGGCCTTCGGCGGCGCGGCGGGCCAGCGCCTCGGCCTGACGGACGTTCAGCCCCTCGTCGACGATCTTCTGGGCCAGGTCGGCCGGGTTCGGCGCCGTGATCAGCGCCCGGGCGTGGCCGGCGCTCATCTTGCCATGCCGGACGAACCAGAGAACCTCTTCGGGCAGCTGCAGCAGGCGCAGGGTGTTGGCCACATGGCTGCGGCTCTTGCCGACGACGCCGGCGACGGCGTCCTGGGTTCGGCCGAAGCGCTCCATCAGCATGCGATAGGCGTCGGCCTCCTCAAGGGGGTTCAGATCGCTGCGCTGGACGTTCTCGATGATGGCGACTTCGAAAACCTCGACGTCGTCCATCTCCCGGACGACGACGGGCACCTCGGTCAGACGCGCCAGCTGGGCCGCGCGCCAGCGGCGTTCGCCGGCGATGATCTGCCAGACCCCGTCCTGACCGGGCTGGGACCGGACCAGGATCGGCTGCAGCACCCCCTTGTCGCGGATCGAGCCGGACAGCTCGGCCAGATCGTCGTTGTTGAAGGTCTTGCGGGGCTGTTCCGGATTGGGCTTCAGGCTCTCGATCGGGGCCATGCGCACGCCGGCGGGCGCGGGCGCGCCGTCGACCGGGGCGCTCTCGGCCACCTGTTCACCCAGAAGGGCGGAAAGACCCCGCCCAAGACCGCGCTGACGTTCGCTCAAGACACTGATTCCGTTCTTCTATTCATCATCACGCGGCCTGAAGCCGACGGGATTTCTCGCGCGACACCACCTCGCGGGCGAGGCGCAGATAGGCCTGGCTGCCGGCGCATTTCAGGTCGTAGATCAGGGCCGGCTTGCCGAACGACGGCGCCTCGGCCACCCGGACGTTGCGGGGAATGACGGCCTCATAGACCTTGTCGCCGAAGTGGGCGCGGACGTCGGCGGCGACCTGTCCCGACAGGGCGCTGCGCCGATCGAACATGGTCAGGACCAGTCCCTGGATTTCCAGTGTCGGGTTCAGGCTCTGGCGCACCATCTCGATGGTTTTCATCAGCTGGGTCAGGCCCTCGAGCGCAAAGAACTCGCACTGCAGCGGCACCAGAACGGCGTCAGCCGCGGCCATGGCGTTGAGGGTCAGCAGGTTCAGCGACGGCGGGCAGTCGATCAGCACATAGTCGTACCGCGTCTGACCGTCCGCCCCCTGCCCGGCCAGGGCGTCGCGCAGGCGGAACGAGCGGCGGTCGGCCTGGCTCAGCTCGATCTCGACGCCGGACATGTCGGCGTCGGCAGGTATGATGTGCAGGCCGGGCACCGAGGTCTGGACGGCGGAATCGTCCACCGAACGGCCGTCTACGATGACGTCATAGATGGTCACCCGCCGTGTTTCACGTGGAACACCCAGACCCGTCGAGGCATTGCCCTGCGGATCCATGTCGACGATCAGCACCTTCTCGCCGATCGCGGCCAGGGCGGTGCCGAGATTGATCGCCGTCGTGGTCTTGCCCACGCCGCCCTTCTGGTTCGAGACGGCTAGTACGCGGGTCTTACCGGTTGGGGACACGTCGAAGGCTCCGAACGGAAACGATACGGCCGCGCGGATCGCTGCGCGAGACGGAGAGGTCGCTATCGAACTGCCAGACCTTGCGGGCTTCGATCAACTCAGCCTCGGCCTTTTCCCCCTTGAGAAACAGCCCCTGTGCGCCGCGCTGTAGATAAGGCTGTGCATAGCCGAGGAGCCGCTCCATCGGCGCGAGCGCCCGGGCGGTCACAATGTCGACCTTGACCCTCTGCTCCTCGGCCCGGCCGTTGATCACGGTGGCGCGCAGGGACAGGGCGTCGACCACCTCCTGCAGGAAGCGGCAGCGTTTGCCCAGGCTGTCGATCAGCCAGACGTGGCTGTCGGCGCGGTCCTTCAGCAGGATGGCGAGGACCAAGCCGGGGAAGCCGGCGCCGGCGCCGAGATCGGCCCAGGTTTTCGCCTCGGGCTTCATCTCCAGCAGCTGGGCGGAATCCCAGATGTGGCGGTTCCACACATCGGGGAGACTGTCGGGACCGACGAGATTCATCACGGCGTTGGTCTCGGTCAGGCGTTCGATGAACGTCTCGAGATCGGCCATCTGCGCCGGGGAGGCGTTCGTGTGGGCCTTAAACGCGGCCGCGTCGGGCAGACTCACGCCGCCACCCGCGTCCGTTTGACGTGCGACAGAAGCGCCGTCAGGGCGCCGGGGGTCATACCCTCGATCCGGCCGGCCTGACCAAGCGTGCGCGGCTGGACCAAGGTCAGCTTCTCGCGGACCTCGTTCGAGAGGCTGCCGATGGCGGCGTAGTCGAGGTCGACCGGAAGGGCGAGCGCCTCCTCGCGCCGCAGGGCCTCAGCGTCCGAGGCCTGACGGTCCAGGTAGCCGGCGTAGCCGGCGTCGATCTCGATCTGCTGACGGACCTGATCGGACCAGCCGGCGATCTCGGGACGGGCGGCGACGAACGTCTCCAAAGTCACACCGGGGAATGCCAGGAGGTCGCGGATCGAGCGGCGCTGGCCGTCCGCATTGACGTGGATTCCGAGCGCCGCGGCCTCCTTCGGGGTGAAGAGCGTTTCACGTGAAACAGCGGCCGCTTGCGCCAGTTGTTCGGACTTGGCGCGGAAAGCCGCGCCACGACGGGACGAGACGATGCCCGCCTCGATGGCCAAAGGGGTCAACCGTTGATCGGCGTTGTCGGCGCGCAGGGTCAACCTGTACTCGGCCCGGCTGGTGAACATCCGGTAGGGCTCGGTCACGCCGCGCGTGACCAGATCGTCGATCATGACCCCGATATAGGCCTGGTCCCGGCCGAGCACGATCGGGTCCGAGCCGGCGGCGGCGCGGGCGGCGTTCAGGCCGGCGATCAGGCCCTGGGCCCCCGCCTCCTCGTAGCCCGTGGTGCCGTTGATCTGTCCGGCCAGATACAGGCCGGGGCGCTTCTTGACCTCCAGCGCCGGGGTCAGTTCGCGCGGATCGACATAGTCGTATTCGATGGCGTAGCCGAAGCGGAAGACCTCGACCGCCTCCAGCCCCGGGATGGTGCGCAGGAAGGCGGATTGGGTCGCGTCGGAGACCGAGGTCGAGATGCCGTTGGGATAGACGGTGGGGTCGTCCAGACCTTCGGGTTCGAGGAAGATCTGGTGCGAGGTCTTGTCGGCGAACCGGACCACCTTGTCCTCGATCGAGGGGCAGTAGCGCGGCCCGCGACCGGACAGGTGGCCGCCGTAGACGGCGCTTTCGCCGAGATTGTCGGCGATGATCCGGTGCGTCTCGGCCGTCGTATGGGTCACGCCGCAGGCGATCTGGGGCACGTCGATCCGGTCGGTCAGGAAGCTGAACGGCACGGGGTCGGCGTCGGCCTGCTGCATCTCCAGCCGGTCCCAGGCGATGGTGCGGCCGTCGAGGCGGGCGGGCGTGCCGGTCTTGAGGCGACCCATCTGCAGGCCGGCGCCATAGAGGTCGGCGGCCAGGCCCGTCGAGGGCGCCTCGCCGTGACGGCCGGCGGGGATGCGCTGGTCGCCCTTGTGGATGACGCCGTTCAGGAAGGTGCCCGTGGTCAGGACCACGGCGCCGGCGCGGACCTCGGTCCCCTCGCCCGTGACCACCCCGACGACGCGGCCGCCGTCGAGGATCAGGCTTTCGGCCGTGCCGGCCATCAGGGTCAGGTTCGGCGTCTGCGCCAGTTCAACCTGCATGGCCTCCCGGTACAGGCGGCGATCGATCTGGCTGCGGGGCCCCTGGACCGCGGCGCCTTTCGATCGGTTGAGCAGTCGGAACTGGATGCCGGATTGGTCGCCCAGCCGGCCCATGACGCCGTCCATGGCGTCGATCTCGCGCACCAGATGGCCCTTGCCCAGGCCGCCGATGGCCGGGTTGCAGGACATCTCGCCGATGGTCTCGAGCTTCTGGGTCAGCAGCACGGTGCGCGCGCCGGCGCGCGCGGACGCGGCCGCGGCCTCGCAGCCGGCGTGCCCGCCGCCGATGACGATGACATCAAAGGATTTCATGGCCGGGGACATAGGGGAAAAGCGCCGCAAACGCCACCGTCGCCGTTGCGGTGTTTCACGTGAAACAGCTCACTTGCCGATGCAAAAGGTCGAGAAGACCTCGCCCAAGATGTCCTCGACGCCAATCGCCCCCGTGACCCGGCCCAGGGTTTCCGCCGCCCGGCGCAGATCATCGCCCGCCATCTCCGGCGCGTGGTAGAGCGCCCGGCGGGCCGCTTCGACATCTGCAAGGGCTTCAGCCAGGCGGCGGCGATGTCTCTCCCGCGTGACCGCCGGGAAGTCGGCGCCGGAAAGATCGCGAGCCAACCGGGCGGCGATCCAGTCGTGGAGATCCGCCAGCCCTTCGCCCGTCGCCGTGCTGACCACGAGGCTCTCCAGGCCCTCGACGGTTTCGACGTCGCCGAGGTCCGCCTTGTTGCGGATCAGCAGGTCTCCGGGTTGCGCGTAGTCGGCGGCCACGCCCGGCGGATCGCCCGGGCCCCGCACCCAGAGGCGCAGCTCCGCCGCCTCGGCGCGCGCCCGCGCGCGGCGGACGCCCTCGGCCTCGACGACGTCCTCCGACTCCCGCAGGCCGGCCGTATCTGACAGGGTCACCGCATAGCCGCCTATGGTCAGGTCGGCGTCCAGCACGTCGCGGGTGGTGCCGGCGATGGGGGTGACGATGGCGGCCTCGCGCGCGACCAGGGCGTTGAACAGGGACGACTTGCCGGCGTTGGTCTCGCCGATCAGGACGATGCGATAGCCCTCGCGCACCCGCTCGCCGCGGCGGGCGTCGGCCAGGGCCGCGCGCAGATCGGCGATCAGGGCGTCCAGAACCGGTCCTGCCGTCCGGGCCAGATTGTCGGGGATTTCCTCGTCGGGAAAATCGATCTCGGCCTCGACCAGGGCCATGGCCCTGAGCAGGTCGCGGCGGAAGCCGGCGTAGGTGCGCGACAGGGCGCCGTCCAGCTGGCCCAGGGCCTGGGACGCCTGGGCTGTGGTCTCGGCGTCGATGAGATCGGCGACGGCCTCGGCCTGGGCCAGATCCATGCGGCCGTTCTCGAAGGCGCGGCGGGTGAACTCGCCCGGCTCGGCGGGGCGGAGGCCCAGCGCGATGAGGGCCTGGCTGGCGGCCTCGACCACCGCGCGGCCGCCGTGGAGATGGAGCTCGGCGCAGTCCTCGCCGGTGTAGCTGTTCGGGGCGGGGAAGCGGAGGACGAGGGCCTGGTCAATGGGCCGGCCCTCGTGGGCCAGGTCGCGGAGGGACGCGAGACGCGGCTTGAGGCCGCCGGCGCCGAGGGCGGTCAGGGCGGCGTCGGTCCCCGGGCCGGACAGGCGGAGGATGGCGAGGGCGCCCCGGCCGGGGGGGGTGGCGAGGGCGAAGATGGTGTCAGGCACCTGTCTCCTCCCGGTTCGCGAAGCGAATGGGGCTGCGGGCGGCTCGTATACGAGCCGTCCTCAGGCGCGCCGCGCTTGCGGCGTGACGGAGGGGTATGGCGGCGGCGGACGGGACCCCTCCACCGCTTCGCGGTCCCCCTCCCCACTTCGTGGGGAGGAGACGGGCCGTCACGGCTTGGTCGATCCCGAGACCGCAGTTTCCATGAGTCTTCGGAACTGGTCCTGGGCCTGGAGGCCGAAGCTGGTCCAGGTCTTCATCAGTTCTTCCGGCTGCATGGCCGTGATGTTCTCGTCCATGCGCCGTTTCATCTCCGAGACGAGATGGTCGTTCAACGGTTCCACGTCCGGCAGGCCCATGAAGGCGCGCGCTTCCGCGGGGGTGCAATCGACCTCGACCGTGACCTTCATGCCGCCGCTCCATGTTTCACGTGAAACAGCCGAGGCCGCATCAGGTGTTCATCGACTGGAAGAAGTCCGCATTGTTCTTGGACTGGCGCAGCTTGTCGATCAGGAATTCGATCGCATCCTGCGGGCCCATCGGGTTCAGGATGCGGCGCAGGACATAGGTCTTGGCCAGCTGATCCTTGGGCGTGGTCAGTTCTTCCTTGCGGGTGCCGGACTTCAGCACGTCGATGGCGGGGAAGATGCGCTTGTCGGCGACCTTGCGGTCCAGGACGATTTCCGAGTTACCGGTGCCCTTGAACTCTTCGAAGATCACCTCGTCCATCCGCGAGCCCGTGTCGATCAGGGCGGTGGCGATGATGGTCAGCGACCCCCCCTGCTCCACATTGCGTGCCGCGCCGAAGAAGCGCTTGGGCCGCTGCAGGGCGTTGGCGTCGACGCCGCCGGTCAGGACCTTGCCCGACGACGGAACGGTGGCGTTGTAGGCGCGGCCAAGGCGGGTGATGGAGTCGAGCAGGATCACGACGTCCTTCTTGTGCTCGACCAGGCGCTTGGCCTTTTCGATCACCATTTCGGCGACGGCGACGTGGCGGGTGGCCGGCTCGTCGAAGGTCGAGGCGATGACCTCGCCCTTCACCGTGCGCTGCATGTCGGTGACTTCCTCGGGGCGCTCGTCGATCAGCAGCACCATCAGGGTCACTTCGGGGTGGTTGCGCTCGATCGACTTGGCGATGTTCTGCAGCATGACCGTCTTGCCGACGCGTGGCGGGGCGACGATCAGGCAGCGCTGGCCCTTGCCGAGCGGGGCGACGATGTCGATGACCCGGCCCGAGCGGTCCTTCAGCGTCGGGTCCTGGATTTCCATGTGCAGCCGCTCTTCGGGATAGAGCGGCGTCAGGTTGTCGAACAGGACCTTGGTCTTGACCGTTTCCGGGTCCTCGAAATTGATCGTGTCGACCTTGAGCAGGGCGAAGTAGCGCTCGCCCTCGCGCGGACCGCGGACCGCGCCGTGGACGGTGTCGCCCGAGCGCAGGCCGAAGCGGCGGATCTGCGACGGCGACACGTAAACATCGTCCGGACCCGGAAGATAATTGACGTCCGGGCTGCGCAGGAAGCCGAAGCCGTCGGGCAGGATTTCCAGCGTGCCCGAAGCGATGATCTCGACCTCTTCGTCGGCCAGGGTCTTGAGGATGGCGAACAGCAGGTCCTGTTTGCGCAGATTGCCGGCGTTCTCGATCTCGAGGCTCTCGGCGAAGGCGACCAGTTCTTCCGGTGTCTTGTCGTTGAGCTCCTGCAGGGTGATGCGGCCGTTGGGGACGATCGGCTCGCCGTCGTCCTCGTCCTCGCCCTGCTCTTGGTCGACCATGGGCAGGTCGGCGGCGGCCACTTCCGTGGATGGCAGGTCGCCGTCGAAGGTTTCGGCCTCGGGGGCGGTGGGATCGGTGTCGCGGACGTCGGTCATGGGAACTTCTTGAACATGCGCGGCCGGGCGCTCGCGGAAACAGCGAGGTCGGGCGGGTTGACGATGTCTGGCCTTGCGGCCGGCAGGGAGAACGACGGGCTCCGAAGGGAGAGATCCGATCGGCGTCGCTGGAGAGAGGGACCGCCCGGCGCTGCCAGGAACGGTTCGGGACCAGCGAAACCACGCCGGAGGGGGTCAGGTCAAGCGCCGGCCCGTCCCAGGGTCCACTGGGTCGTGACCGACAGCACCATGACGATGGCGATCAGGAAGGGGATCTCATTGGTCATGCGCCAGAATTTCCCGGTGCGGACCGAGGTTCCGGCGTGGATCAGGCGAAGCTCCCTGGACAGGAAGCCGTGCCACCAGCTCAGGGCGACCACGCCGGCCAGCTTGGCGATCATCCATGGCTGGGTCAGGAAGCCCCAGCCCTCGCCGAAGCCGTAGATATGGATGGCGATCATCCAGACGCCGAACACCCAGGCCAGGCTCATGGCCGGATTGATGATGATCTTCAGCAATCGCTGCTGCCAGGCGCGCAGCAGGGCTCGCATCTCCGAACGCAGGGGCTCGGCCTTGTCCGCCTGTTCGGCGTCATAGGCGTAGAGACGCGGCAGAAAGAGCATGCCGGCCATCCAGGCGATGACCGCGAGGATGTGCAGTCCCCGAACCACCTCGAACGTGCCGATACCGAGCATCAGGCCGCCTTCCGCGCGCATTGGGCCGGGCAGGCCTTCCACGCAGCCCGGCAGCCCTGACCGTAGGGCGCGACGCCCCCGCGCGGCAAGGCCCCGAGAACGGCGTCGGCGAGGGTCTGGATGAAGGGCGCGGCCACGCCGACGGCGGGCGAGCGCAAATAGGGGGCGACGCCCAGGCCGTGGGCCAGTTCGGCGTATTCGATGTCCAGCTCGACCAGGGTCTCGATGTGTTCGGAAACGAAGGCGACGGGGGTGACGACCACGCCGACGCCGTCATGGGCCGCCTGCTGGATGGCTTCGGGGGTCGAGGGCCCCAGCCATTTCATCGGCCCGACGCGGCTCTGGTAGCAGATGGTCCAGTCCGCCTCGCGCTCGACGAGACCGGCCGCGGCGGCGATGGCGGCGCAGGTGGTCTCGACCTGCTCCTGATAGGGGTCGCCCTTCTTCGCGATCAGGCTCTCGGGGATGCCGTGGGCCGAGAACAGGACGCGGACGCGTCGGCCCTGCGCCTCGGCGAGCTTCGCCTGCACGCCCTCGGCCTGGGCCTCGATCCAGCCCGTGGCCTGCGGATAGCAGCAGACGGTTCGGCTGACCCCGGGCCCGGCGTAGGCCCGGCGCCAGGCCTTGAGCGAGGACTCCGTCGTGGTGGTCGAGAACTGCGGATAGAGGGGCAGCAGGACAATCTCGTCGGGGGCGAAGGCCGCGACCTCGGCGGCCGTCTGTTCGGTCAGGGGCGACCAGTAGCGCATGGCGATGAACGCGCGGACGGCGTCTCCCGGCATCCGGGCCGCCAGCGCCTGTTCCAGCGCCGCCGCCTGTTTGCGGGTCTCGGCCAGCAGGGGCGAACCGCCGCCCATCAGGGCATAGTTGGCCTGGGCGCTGGTCTCGCGCCGGCTCGAGATCAGGCCGGCCAGCCAGGTCCTGAACGGATCGGGCAGGCCGATGATGGCCGGGTCGCGAAACAGGTTGAACAGGAAGGGCCGCACGCTGGCCTGATCGTCGGGTCCGCCGAGATTGAACAGGACCACCGCGATCCGTCGCCCGGCGGCCGGACCGATCATTGGGCGCCGATCCGCTTCAGCACCTGTTCGACATGGGCGATCGGCACGTCGGGCAGGATGCCGTGGCCGAGGTTGAAGATCCACGGCCCCTGCCCCCAGGCCTCGAGCAGCTGGTCGACGCGGCGGTCCAGCATCGGTCCCCCGGCGCGAAGCAGCAGGGGGTCGAGCGCGCCCTGGATCGGCTTGATCGCCTGGACGCGGCGGCCGATCTCGAGCGGGCAGGCGGTGTCCAGCGCCACGGCCTGGACCTCGACCTCCGCTGCATACCGTTCCGCCAGAGCCGCAGAGCCCCTCGGGAAGCCGATCAGCGGCACGGTGACGCCCAGTTCGCGCGTCCGGCGCACCAGCTGCTGATGCGGGCGCAGGACCAGGGTTTCGAACAGGTCTTCCGGCAGACCCTCGGCCCAGCTTTCGAAGATCTTCAGCACCTGGGCGCCGGCGTCGGCCTGCATCTTCAGATAATGGGCCGTGGCCTCGACCAGGACATCGAGCAGGGCGGCGACCTTCTCCGGCTCGGCATAGGCGTAGGTCCGGGCCTGGGCGCGCTCGCCCTTGCCGATGGTCCGGGCCTCGCCGTCCAGCATATAGGTGGCCACGGTCCAGGGCGCCCCGGCGAAACCGATCAGGGCGCGTTCGGGCTCGAGCTGCCCCCGCACGATCGACAGGGTCTGGCCGACCTGTTTCAGAGCCTCGCCGGCCCCGGAGGTCAGGTCGCGCATGGCCTCGACCGGAGGCAGGGCGCCGAGCCGCGGCCCCTCGCCGGCCTCGAACCAGACCTCCTGGCCCAGGGCCCGCGGGATCAGCAGGATGTCGGCGAAGACGATGGCGGCGTCGAAGCCGAACCGCCGCATGGGCTGCAGCGTCGCCTCGGCGGCCTTTTCGGGGTTCAGGCAGAAGGAGATGAAGTCCGGCGTGGTCGCCCTGAGCGCCCGGTACTCCGGCAGGTAGCGCCCGGCCTGACGCATGAACCAGACCGGCGGACGCGACGGCGTCTCTCCGGCGAGAACCTTGAGGAGCAATGGCGTGGGGGGTGAGGCGGTCATCTGACCCCGGTCCTACCGGCGGCCCGGGTCAGGCTCAACCCCGGCCCGTGTCGCACCCCTCCAATCCTTATCAAGAAAAGATTCGAAGAATGGAAAGTAGAAGGCAGGGCGGGGGATGACGGGGATAAGCGGGCGGTTTGGACCGCAGACGGACAGGTTTTCCGCAAAGGGTCACAGACTGCGCACCGCGGTTCACCGGGCTGGTGAAAGCGGGGATAAATCCTGACGAGGCCTTAACCGCGGGCTTTCAGGGCCATGGCCGCCGCCACCGGCTGGGCGCCGTTAACGCCTTGTTAAGGATTTCCACAGGCGAACCGGTGACGGATCGCGGCCTCGGGACGAACCGGCCCGGGGCTCCATGCGCCGTCCACCCTTGTCCCCGCTCGCCGCCCTCGCCCGGCCCCGCTATAGGAAAAGACCGACAGCCGACGGCCAACGGCGCCCCGCCCGGTCCACAGGAGTCTCGCAGATATGGACAGCCCTCGATGACGCCGGGCGCAACAGGGACCGGCCGGGCGACAGGACCCACGCGTCTGGCGACCTATTTCCACGTCCACCTGGTGTCGGACTCCACCGGCGAGACTCTGAACGCCATGGCCAAGGCTGTGGTGGCCCGCTTCGACGGGGTCATTCCGATCGAGCACATCTACGCCCTGGTGCGGAATGACAAGCAGATGGACCGGGTGCTGGAGGAGATCGCATCCTCGCCGGGCGTGGTGCTGCACACCCTGGTCGACCGCGAACTGCGCGAACAGCTGGAGACGGGATGCCGCAAGCTGGACATGCCCCAGATCGCGGCGCTGGATCCGCTGGTCGGCGCCCTGTCGCGCTATCTGGGCGCGGCGCTGTCGACGCGCGTCGGGGCGCAGCACGCGCTGGACACCGACTATTTCAACCGCATTGCGGCGCTGGACTTCGCTATGGCCCACGACGATGGCCAGGGCACCACGGCCCAGCTGGAGAGCGCCGACGTGGTGCTGTGCGGGGTCAGCCGCACTTCCAAGACCCCGACCTGCATCTACCTGGCCCATCGCGGCATCCGGGCGGCCAATGTGCCGCTGGTGCCTGGGCAGGAGGACGGGGAACGGCTGGTCGGGCTGAAGAATCCGCTGATCGTCGGCCTGACGGTGTCGCCGGACCGGCTGGTGCAGATCCGCAAGAACCGGCTGGACGGGCTGAACGCCACGCGGGCCTCGTCCTATGTCGACCACGACGCGGTGCGCGACGAGACGGTCAAGGCAAGGCGGGCCTTCGAGCGGCGCGGGTGGCCGGTGATCGATGTGACGCGGCGCTCGGTGGAAGAGACGGCCGCGGCGATCATCAATTTGCTGAACGAGCGACGGACCCACCGGATCGGAGCGACCTGGTGAGCCCTGCAGGTGCGCTATCGCCTTTCGGGCTGCATGAGCGCGGGGAGCGCCTGATCCTCGCCTCGAAGAGCGCCGCCCGGCGGGCCATGCTCGAGGGCGCCGGTGTGCCATTCGCGGTGCAGGTCGCCGATGTCGATGAGGAGGCGGTCAAGGCGATCCACGATCCGGCCGACGCGGCGGGACTCGCTGTTGAACTGGCCCGGGTCAAGGCGCTGGCGGTGTCACGCCACGACGCGGACGCATGGGTTCTGGGCGCCGACCAGACCCTGGGCTTCGAAGGCGGGCTGGTGTCGAAGGCGGGCTCGCTGGAGGCCGCGCGGGACCGCTTGAAGGCGATGAGGGGCAAGGCGCATCAGCTGCATTCCGGCGCGGCCCTGGCCAGGAACGGTCAGGTGGTCTGGTCGGGCGTGGATACGGCGACCATGCGGGTGCGGAATTTCTCGGACGCCTTTCTGGACGCCTATCTGAAGGCCGAGGGCGAGGGGCTGCTGGCCTGCGTCGGTTCGTACCGGCTGGAGGGGATGGGGGCGCAGCTGTTCGAGGCGGTGGAGGGCGACTATTTCACCGTCCTGGGCCTGCCGCTGTGGCCGGTGCTGGAAGAGCTGCGGCGCGCCGGGGTGCTGCGGTCATGACAATGGTTGCGGGCGTCGCCGGGCAGCCGATCGCCCATTCGCTGAGCCCGGTCATCCACGGGGCGTGGATCGCGGCGGCGGGACTGGATGCGGTCTATCGCCGCTTCGGGCCGGCGGACGCCGACGGCTTTGCTGAGCTGGTCCATCAGGGGCGGGAGGGCGCCCTGCGCGGACTGAATGTGACGGCGCCGTTCAAGGCGCAGGCCCTGGATCTGGCGGACGAGGCGGGAGAGACGGCCCTGGCCTGCGGCGCGGCCAATCTGCTGGTGTTCGAGAACGGTCGGGTCCGGGCCGACAGCACAGATGGGCTGGGCCTGATGGCGGCCCTGGCGGAACAGGCTCCGGCGCTGGATGTCAGGGGCCGATCCGTCGTCATACTGGGCGCCGGCGGCGCGGCGCGGGCGGCGGCGGCGGCGTTGAAGGCGGCCGGAGCCCGGGTCGGTGTGCTGAACCGGACGGTCGAGCGGGCGCAGGCGCTGGCGGACGATCTGGGGGTGACCGTGGTCAATGCGGGAGCGCTGGGCGAGGCGGCGCTGGTGGTGAATGCGCTGAGCGTTCCGCCCGACATCGACCTTGACGCGCTGCGGGCCGACGCGGTGCTGATGGACATGACCTACAAGCCGCTGGTCACGCCGTTTCTGGCGGAGGGCCGGGCGCGGGGGCTGACCACTGTCGACGGGCTGGCCATGCTGATCGGTCAGGCGGGGCCGTCGTTCAGGGCCCTGTTCGGGATCGCGCCGCCGGATGTGGATGTGCGGGCCGTGGCGCTGAAGACGCTGGGAGAGGCCGTATGATCGTCCTGGGTCTGACCGGCTCGATCGGCATGGGCAAGTCGACGACGACGGCCATGTTCGCCGACGCCGGAGCCCTGGTCTGGAACGCCGACGAGGCCGTGCACCGGCTCTATGCCGAGGGCGGGGCGGCGGTCGGGCCGGTGGGCGAGGCCTTTCCGGGCGTGGTGGTCGACGGAGCCGTGGACCGGACGCGTCTGGCCGAGGCCCTGGGGCGGGACGATCAGGCCTTCCGGCGGCTCGAGGCGATCGTGCATCCGCTGGTGATGGCGCATCGGCTGGAGGATCTGGCGGCGGCCGGGGCGCGGGGCGTCCGGCTGGCCGTGCTGGATATTCCGCTGCTGTTCGAGACCGGGGGGGACGTCGCGGTCGATGCGGTGGTCGTGGTCACGGCCCCGGCCGAGGTGCAGGCGGCGCGGGTTCTGGCCCGGCCCGGCATGACCCGCGAGCGGTTCGAGGCCATCCTGGCGCGGCAGCTGCCGAACGCCGAAAAGCGCCGCCGGGCGGACTTCGTGATCGACACCGGCGAAGGCCTGGAGGCGGCGCGGGCCCGGGTGAACGAAATCGTGGGGATGGTTCTGGCCGACGGGTGGAAGTCGCCCCGGCGCGGTCTTCCGGAACAGGCCGAACCGCCCCATTAAGGGGATATGTCCCGCGAAATCGTTCTCGACACCGAAACCACCGGCTTCGATCCCCGCACGGGCGACCGGATGATCGAGGTCGGCTGTATCGAGATCGAGGACCTGCTGCCCACGGGCCGGACCTTCCACCGCCTGATCCACCCCGAGCGGACCATCCCGCCGGACGCGATCCGCGTGCACGGCATCACCGACGATCATGTGAAGGACGCCCCGAAGTTCGCGGAGATCGTCATCGACCTGTGCGACTTCATCGGCGACGCGCCGATCATCGCCCACAATGCCCAGTTCGACCGCAATTTCATCGATCACGAGTTCGGACGCTGCGGCCGCCCCCTGTTCCCCGAGGACCGCTGGATCGACACGCTGAAGCTGGCCCAGGCGCGGTTTCCGGGCATGGCCAATTCGCTGGACGCCCTGTGCAAGCGCTACAAGATCAGCCTGGTCGAACGCAGCCTGCACGGCGCCCTGATCGACGCCCGCCTGCTGGCCGAGGTCTATCTGGAGCTGAAGGGCGGCAAGGAGCGGCGGCTGGACCTGTCCGCTTCGCGCACCGTCACGGCCGCGGCGGCGGCCCATGCGGCGGCGGGATATCCGCCCCGGCCGCGTCCGCTGCAGCCGCGGGGCGGCGAGGCCGAGCATGCGGCGCACCAAGCTTTCCTGCAGGCGACCCTCAAGGACCTGTCGCTGTGGAAAGGCTACGGCCTGGACGTGGAAAAGGCGTCCGCTGCGTAACGGACGCCCCTTCATTTTTGGTGGCCTGACGCTCGCCGCGCGGCGGCGAACTGCTTGAGGCCTAGGCCTTGCCGGCCTCAGCCGGGCCGCGGGCGATGGACTGCTGGCGGGCGACGTAGATGCCGGCGAAGTCGATCGGGTCCAGCATGAAGGGCGGGTAGAAGCCGCCGTCCGAGGTGGCGCGGGCGATGATCTCGCGGGCGAACGGGAAGAGGTAGCGCGGGCATTCGATCAGCAGCAGCGGCTCGATGTCCTGTTCGGCCACGCCGTGCAGGGCAAACAGGCCGCCGTACAGCAGTTCGACGTTGAAGACGGTCATGGCCTCGGTGGTCGCCTTGATGGTCAGGCGCAGGTCGACCTCGAACAGGCCGTCGGGACGGCCCTGGGCGTTCATCTCGACGCCCATGTCGATGGCGGGCTTGCCGTCGACGCGCAGGCTGTCGGGAGCCTTGGGGTTCTCGAAGGACAGGTCCTTGACGTACTGGGCGACGATCCGGAACCCCGGGCCTTGCGGTCCCTGGGGAGCGGCGTCGGCGGGCGCAGCCGTGTTGGCGTCGGCGGGAGGGGCGGCGTCGGTCATCGGTCGGGTCTGTCTGAATGGGGTGAACGGCGTCGTTTGGGACGCCCCGGAAGGGGCGGCGACTAGCACGAGGCCGGGGGTGCGGCAACGACGCTCCCCCCGCATCAGGGGCGGTACCGGTTGCGCGCCCCCATATCAGCCCCTAATCGTCAGTCGTCGCGGCCGCCGTTTCGCGGACGCCAGTCAAGGATTGCCAGTGCCGCCGGTCCAGATTCAGATCGTCATCTTCGCCGTGATCGCCGCTATCGTCCTGTTCCAGCTCTATAATGTGCTGGGCAAGAAGGTCGGCCGTCAGCCCGAGGACGATGCGCGCGCCAAGCCCGCGACCCTCCCCGCCGGCGCCAAGGCCGAGCCGGCCGCCGGCCGTCCGGGCGTCCTGGACGCCGTGACCGCCGCCTCGATCGCCGGTCTGAAGGCCCGCGATCCCAATTTCGACCCGGTCCGCTTCCTCGAAGGGGCGCGTCAGGCGCATGAGACCATCGTGCGGGCCTACGCCGCCGGGGACCGCGAGACGCTGAAGCCCCTGCTGACCCCGACCGTCATGGCCTCGTTCGAGGCCGGCATCGCCGCCCGCGAGGCCCGGGGCGAGACCGAGGTCGCCGAATTCCTGCACCCGGCCCGCGCCGATCTGGAGCTGGCCTCGGCCGAAGAAAACCGCGCCACCGCCAAGGTCCGCTTCCTGGCCGAGCTGCGCAATACGGTGACCTCCGCCGACGCCGCGGCCGAGCCACAGATCGAGGAACGCCGGGTCGCCGAACTGTGGACCTTCGAGCGCACCCTGGGCGCCAGCGATCCGAACTGGGTCCTGGCCCGCACCGAACCCGCCGCCGCCTGATGCGGGCAGGGCGCGCCGGGCCGGCGTGGAGGGCGGCCCTCGCGGCGCTGTTCCTGGTCGCTGGCTGCGCCTCCGCACCGCCGCTCGCGCCGGTCGATCCCGCCCCTGTTCCTGCGCCGCCCCCCGCCTCCCCCGCCGGGATTTCGCCCGCGACCCTGCCGGGCTGGACCGGTGAGAATCATCTGGCGGCGCTGGACGCATACGCCGCCGGCTGCGGCGTGGCCCGCGATCCAGCCGGCGTCGCGGCCTGCCGCCGGGGTCGTGCGCTGGAGGACAGCGGCGCCACGGCCCGGTCCGCGCGCGAATTCTTCGAGACGAATTTCACCGTCGTCGCCTCGGAGGGCGAGGGCCGGCTGACGGCCTATTTCGCCCCGGAATACGAAGCCCGCCGCACGCCCCAGGGCGCGTTCGACACGCCTGTGGTGGCGCGCCCGGCCGATCTGGTCGTCGACCCCGCCGATCCGTCGCGGGTGTTGCAGCGCCGGGCCGACGGCTCGACCGGACCCTATCCCGACCGGGCCGCGATCGAGGCGTCGCCGCCCGGCGAAATCCTGGCCTGGATGAAGGCCGAGGAGCTGTTCTTCATGCAGCTGCAGGGGTCCGGCTATCTGACGTTCGAGGACGGCGGCCGGGGGCGGGCGGCCTATGCGGCCAACAACGGCCTGCCCTTCGTGGCCATCGCCAACCGCATGGTGGAACGCGGCCTTCTGCCCGCCGGCGGCGCCTCGGGCGAGGCGATCCGAGCCTGGCTGGCCGCGCACCGGGGCCCTGAGGCCGACGCCGTCACCGCCCTGAATCCGCGCTACGTCTTCTTCGCCATGCAGCCCGACGACGGCGGCGATCCGGCGGGGGCGGCCGGCGTCCCCTTGACCGCGCGCCGCTCCATCGCCGTCGATCCGGCCAGCTGGCGCTATGGCGACCTCGTCTGGATCCAGGCCGAGGGCGGCGGCCTGATCGGGGCGCGTGACAGCTACCGCGGCCTGATGATGGCGCTGGACACCGGCAGCGCCATCCGCGGCCCGGTCCGCGCCGACTTCTACATGGGCCACGGCGCCGCGGCGGGCGAGGAGGCCGGGACAGTGCGGCATCCGCTCAGGATGTGGCGGCTGGTTCCGAAACCATAGCGCTCTCCCCTTTCGTTCGATTTTCAAAGACCGGACAGGCTGAAGCCCTCTCCGGCGCGGACGCCGGAAAGTGCGGGGAGGTCGCGGAGCGCGGGCGGCTAGCCCGGAACCGTGAATGGCCCCCTGCTTTCGCTTTGCGGGGACCGGAATGTTTTTTCGGCGTCGCCGCCTTCGCTCCGCGCGACCGGTTCACGCAAGCTGACGGGGGTGGGCTTCATCATGGCGGCCTGCGGGGCTTTCCGGACTGTCCCGACCCCGACCTTTTCGCCGCATTCATCCCGGTCCGTCATAGGCTCGCGACGGGCGGAAGGCTTCCAGGCCTCCCGGGCCCCGGGGTTTAGGC
>Ga0164290_1001545_pt1 | contig 30809 bp, 32 predicted proteins | sample Micstemetagenome_FD_108782 | JGI IMG/M metagenome (GOLD analysis project Ga0164290, IMG submission 108782) | Contaminated culture microbial community from soil near Moab, Utah, USA - Microcoleus steenstrupii SON62 (Illumina Assembly) | ecosystem: Environmental > Terrestrial > Soil > Soil crust...
CAATAAGGTACTTGTAAGCAGCTATTGACAATGCAAATAAATGAGGCTAACTTCGGTGAGCTGCGTCGAAGGCTTAGGATAAGTAAACTTCTCTCGCCTCCGCCAGCAGCTCACCACAACCCAAACAATGCCCCTGTAAGACGCTTTGCACTTTGAGCACTACAACATCCAATCAAACTGTTTTAGAGCGAACAGTAACACAGAGGCGGACGACGATTTCGTATCTACAGTTATTATGCGCGTCTTTTGAGACGCGTATTTTTGTTGACAATTTCAGCAACTTATTTTAAACGAGCAAATTAGAGACGCGTTTTTATGTATTTCATTTTGCAGGCACAATGTCAAAGTGCATTTTCAATAACAAAGAAACGCGTCTTCTCTCCTTACCAGTTAAGTCTATCCAGCGGGCTTTGAATCGTCTCTATTTTAAGTTTACTAACATGGGTATAGAGCATGGTGGTCTTTAGGGAATTGTGCCCTAAGAAAGCCTGGATGTAACGAATGTCTGTTCCTGCCTCTAAAAGGTGGGTAGCGTAGGAATGCCTGAGCAAATGAATGCCGCCCTTTTTATGGATGCCTGCTTTTGCTTTCGCCTCTTGCAGTACCTCCTGCGCGGTGCGGATTGCGTAACGTCCGCCTTCCTCTCCTTCAAAGAGGTATTCTTTGGGTTTATAACGCTTTACATAGTTCCTGAGTGTTTCTAGCAGTTTTTGTGAAAGCGGCACCATGCGGTCTTTGCCGCCCTTGCCTTCTCTTACATGCAGCAGCATTCGGCCTGAATCCACATCCTTTAGTTTCAGACTTACCAGTTCACTCACCCTGAGGCCTGCGCTGTAGGCAGTCATTAAGAGTGCCCTGTGCTTTAGATTCTCAGTCTTTTGAATCAGGCCAATCATTTCTTCTTCGGAAAGAATAGAGGGCAGTTTTAGCTTCTTTTTGGGCCTTGGCAGGTCATAGAACTCCCGCCCTCTTCCCTCTACCGCTTCAAAGTAAAACTTCAGGGCATTGACCGTAGTGTGAAGGTTTGCATGGGAATAACCCCGTTTTTCTAAAAGCCAAAGCAGGTACGCCTGCACATGTTCTTTTGTGAGAGTTGAGACACTGACCGCACCTAAAAGGCGCAGCAGGTAATGAAACGCACCTGCGTAGGTCTGAATGGTGTTCGGGCTATAGGCTTTTAGTTTTAGTAGCCTTACATAGGCCTCAAAAGCAGTAAGATTTTCAGGACTGAGAGGATAATCAAGCAGAAGTTGAACCTTGGCTTTGGAGACTTTCTTTTGCGGCACTACGGCCACAGCAACTTTACGCTGCTTTAGGTAAACTTGCAGTGGGCGAATGTCGAAGGAGAGTGTTCCCTCAAAGAAGGCCTTCGCCTTTTCATACTGCTCCTTTGTTAAGGGAACATACCAAAGGTTGTTGCTTGCGCACCACTTGATGCCACGCAGCTTTCTAAGTTCTTTTTCCAGTGCCGTATTGAGATTTAAGTCGAAACCAATGACTTCTTCGCCCTTATAATGGAAAGGACGTAAGGTAACGGTAGGCAGCATAAGCTGAAAGAATTTGGCGCTATTAAATTACAAAGATTCGCCATATTTTAATAGCGTGTACAGCCTTGCGGTGGAGAAGCTAAGGCAGTAGCTGCCCGCCGGTTGTTAAGTATCAACCTTTAAGGTGGGTAAACCAATGGATAACTAGGTGTGTAATGCCTTTATGTCTGGGGGCTTGTACGTATACTCTTTAAGGCCGTCCTTAGCGGATGGACAAGGTTGAAAAGTTTTGCACAACAAAAAATCGTTCAAAGGAAACAACAGCTTAGTTGAGCAGTTCATCCTTTCCTTCAGGGGCACTAGGCATACAAATGGCAAAGGGCTCAAATAAAGCCCTTTGCATTTATCCGCGTCCTCAACCCTATTGCTCCACTGGTTGCGCTCCCGCAGAGCCAGTGTTCCCTTCGGGTTGATCTCTTAAAACAAAATACACTTCACTTTTTCTAGCCGGATCAGATGATGGATAGTAGGTGAGAAAACCATATTCTATCAACTGGCGAAGGTGCTTATGATAAGTTGCACTGCTGCTGATCTTTGCCAGGCCCATGACGTCACGACGTTTGATCAGAAGGGGCATTTGGAAGCCACTCCACTGCCATAGCTGGAACAGAGCGACATATAAACTGATATGCGTTGTTCCAATCCTTGCATCAAGGAGAATGGCACGATAAAACCCGGAAAGGCACCACTGATACTTAATTTCCATTCCATCTATTTTTTCTGGTCACCATTTAAGAGATTGTCAATCTCCTCGCGACTGTAGTAAAGGATTCCCCCGACTTTCGTAGGATGCAGTTTACCGCTGACGCGAAGGCTCTGCAGTGTGTTGGGTGAAATTTGCAGGAGCTTTCTCACCTCTGCACTTTTAATCCAGGCTTTCTCTGCGGATTGCGATGGAAGGCTGAATATCCGCTTCAGATCACCAAGCAGCTGAGTGCGAAACTCCTGCAAATCGTGTTTGGTAAGAATCTCAACGTTCATACTGATGATTGCTTTTCGGTTACTTTAGTTTAACCCCTTTGCTTTTTTCAGGGCGATCCTTTTTGGGAAGCAGCGCTTCAGTCGCTTTTGGTTTTTCTTCTTTTTTTTCTCCCTGGTCCTTGGCCTTCTCTTTTGCGGTCGACTGATTGACTTCCCCCTTTTTGCCCTTATTAATTTCGACTTCTTTCCCGTTCACCTTTGACCTGCCTTCCACCAGGTACTTTTCCAGCTCTTCCTTTGGCACCCGGTGAAGCCCTGCATCATAGAGATTGACAGTCTTGAATTGCGGGGCAGCCTCCACGAACATTCTGACTGCGCTTCCCTCCTTTTCTATCGCCACGGCCTGAATGTTGCCTTTCTTTAGGGATTGCATAAGAATGTCTGCCAGGTCTGGCTCTTTTACTTCGCGAATACTAAATTTCTGGAGGGCTGCTTTGAGGTCATACCCATAGGCGTCATGGAACTGCCGGACTTCATGATTGTTGCTTCTATCCCGCTTTTCAAAATCCAGTTGTATCCAGGCGCCGTATTTTTGTCCTTCTTTATTTTCCATTTCCTTGTACACAGCTCTTCCTTCCAATAAGTTGTAAGCCTCTTTTCCAGTAATGCCTTTTCCTTTATTGAGATAGAATGCCTGGTCAAAAATCTCACCATTGGAGCGTTGAAGTGTCGCATGGTAGCTGTTGACAAAATACATGTCTGTGCTGTCCGATTTTCGAAAATTGAGCACCGCCGCAAACGCCTTCTTGTTGATCTCCGTTTCAAAGGTCAACTGAAAGTCCGGCGCTTCTTTTGACATCGCTTCACGAAGGGGAGTCGCTAAACTGTCACCAAACCCTAAGTATTTGAGACTATCTTTTAGGTATTCATAATTCTGTTCATTCATGGTTGATAGATTTTTTGTGTTGAATAAATTTTTTGAATGGGAATAGACGCCCTCAATCTGCTGGTAGGCAGATGAAACCGAAGGCGCATAAATGATCTTTGTATCGATAGCCGCATCGTTTAGACCGGCCTGGAATGTCCTGGCCTGTTCCCGCGAGGAAAAACAATGCAGGTCCCCTGCTCTCAGAAAGTAAGATTGGACCGGGAAGGCAATCCAGTAATGCCTTGTTGTAATTGCCTTGTAGATAAAATCGAAAAGAGCATCGCTGAGATGGTGTGCACTTTTCATTGATGGTCAGGCAGTGGAATGGCCCGAATGATTTTTGTATTCTTCACCTTTAGCAACAAGTGTCGACCACCATTCTTTTCACCAATTTCTATGGCAAAATATTTCTCATCTGGGATTGTAAACTTCTCAAAGGCTACGACAACGGTTGAAGGAGAAGCAGCTTTTATCTGGGAAGCATTGCCCGCAATATGTTGTGGGATAACTTCTAACTCCTGGATAGCCGTTCGTTTCGGCTGTTTCTTATCGCGGATATAAAAACGAAGAAAGTTAATGTCGTAATTAATTGGACTATGATTGCGTAGTGAGAGCTGAAAATAAATCATATGCCCCTTGATGTAGATGCCCGTCATATTTGCTTCCACCCCACCTTTTTTGTCACGACTAGCCCGGATCGTTCGGGGGTTATCCAGCAGGCCATTTGCATAAGTAGCAATTGACGCTTCCTTTTGTACTGGCAGATGGTACACTAGCAGCGGAGGGATAGCCGAGTAACAAACGTTGAACGAATAAAGGCTCCCGTCGCCGGTGATGACACTAAGGTTCGTTTCGTTAAATTCGGGAGCCGCAGCTTTTACCAAAAGAATATTTTCGGCTTCTTTTACCTGCTGGACCAATACATCCTTGGATCCACGATCCACATGCTTGATGGGGAAGGGAAAAAGTAAAGAGGTTGTTTTTGTAGTACTTATCCATAAGGGTGTTTGTGCAAATGAAAAAACAACAAAGCCCACAGCACACACCAGACACACAAGTCGTTTCATTTTATTTCAGTTTTTTCTTGCTTACTTACTTATCTTTTAAGAGCACCTTATAGCCTGCCTTTACTATCACTTTGACAAGCTTTGCTTTTTTTGATAGCAGGGTTTTGGCGGCAGTGATTCCGGCATTCGTTGCCTGGGCTTTGAGAGAGGGATCAAGCGAGGTGATTTCGAGCATTTGGGCGGCATTATCCAGTGAACCTTTTGCTACCTCCCGCGAGATGGCTCCCGGAATGTAAATACCCGGCAGACCGTCTATGTCATAGACTTGCAGGCTTACTGGAAACAGCGAATTACCGAATCGAATAGAGCGAATTTCCACTTCCAGTCTTTCATCGTTAAGATTGGCAATACCATGAACGAATGTTCCTTTTGGCACTAACGATCCATTCACAAAAACATCCCTTAGGAGCCGAAACTTGATCACGGCACCATTGACTAAGCTTTGGGTCTGGTGAACCACCGCTTCAACGGAAAAAGTCTCCTCGCCTTCCCGTTCACTCTTGCTTCCGTAAAACCGGTTGCCCGAAGAACTCTTTACCGTTCCGCTTTCCAGCAAGCTAACCGAGGAGTGAAACGCGGGAAGGCCGATCGGATAAACCTTTTCTTTGTTGATGGCAGACTTCTGCTTGAGCCGCTCTCTGACTCGCTCCGGATGCTGGATGTCCAGAATTTTTTCCATTACTGAACCAATGGCTTGCATTTCCGGGTCTTCCCTTTCTCCATTATCCATCATCTGCATCATGCCTTCCAACCGGTCCACTTCAGCGGAAAAGGACTCGTCTTTTAACTTCGCTCCACGGTTAAGTGTTGCTGCTGGTTTTCTTTCTCGCTGTGGACCGGCAAGCTGCGCTTGCAGCCTGGAAAGCTTTTGCATCAGTTCTTCTTCCGGTGCCTTTGGTTGCCCACTATATGGAGACGCGATGATGCTGTTGCGAGTTACCGGAGAAGTAGGTTCGCTCACAGCATTTGGATCTAACTCACCGGAAAGATTCATCGCCTGGTCTTTTTTGTAGTACGGGTCACTGCGCATCCACTCCTGGATCTTTGCCGAATCTTTTGCAGCTTTGTCATAAAAGGAGAGCTTATCTCCCCCCTCATCTCCACTCAGGGCTGCGTCCGGCAGTTTGGTATTTAATCCTTTCTCCCCTTTTTCCAACTGCTCATCCCCATTCCCCTTCCCGCCGCCTAAGGCCCAGAAAGCCATCGTGAGAAAGGGAATAACGAGCACGGGATAAACCAATAACATTTTTCGTTTTCGCAGTGTCGCCTGCGACAGCACTTTTTCCATACACACTTCATTTTATTTTTTGAGTATAATAAAGACTTTCAAGGGTAGTAATACTATCCATTAAACCTGGCCTTTGACGCTGGATGCTGTCAAACTTGGAAGAGTCCGATACTTTCAAGCTGTCCATATACCTGCGAAAAACTTGGACTTTGGAAAAACTTTCCTCGTCAATGAGGACTCCGTTGTGGGTTGGTGCTTCTCCCGTTTTATCAAAGTAGCCGGGCGTCTTGGAGTGATCAACTTTCAGGGAATTGTGGTCGCTGTCAGTTTTCAAAGCCTTTATAATGCAATAAGAGCTCAATAAACAAGTCACGGCACAAAAAAGGAGTAGGACTTTTTTCATGCGAGAAGGTGACACACCATCAAAAAGTCGGTTCATTTCCCCTGCAAACATTGTTTGCAACTTTGATATCAACCCGGCCAGCTTCAGCGCCAACTTATCTTGAATACCAGCGTGCCTTTCTGGGTCTTTCTTACTCCTGTCTTTTCTAAAGAACGGCATACTTTACCTGTTTTGAGTTTTGATGTCCTTATTCTCCAGCGTCTTCCATTTTTCGATAAGAAAACCATGGGGGTTGTTGTCTGAACGACCTACGTTTCGTAAGTAACCCTCAGTGACCAAGCTGCGTGTTACAATTGTTGTTGGCCGGATAATTATTTGTTCTCCTTTAAACCGAAAATAAAAGGGGTAGCTCTCTATGTTCACAGTGATACTATCAGCCCTTATTTCCTGGGAAATGTTTCCGGAAATGAGGTTGGTGTAGTAGCCATTCTCTTTTAGGTTATCATACTGCTGTTTGGCCGATCCATCCGCGAGATAGAGTGCCTTTGAAATATTGTCCTGGATGACTTTCTCATCGGGGTCAAGGGAAAAGAAAAAGTGGTGAAACATTTTTACATGGTCCCTTGCCTCTACCGGTATGTTGTCCTTCCTGTCCGCTGCATAAGCTTCCAGTGCCTTTCCGTTAGCGAGAATAAATACCTTATTATGAGCAGCCCGCTGCACCTCGTAGCCAGCGTAAATCGAGTAGGTTGCGAGGGCCACAGAAAGCACCACAACGATTACGGTAAAAAAGCGCATTTGCCGGAATGCAGTATCGATATTTTTTGCTTGCCTGAACATCACCCCTTCCCTCCACTGATTTTATCTTTGAAATAAGCCGCAGCGGAAGCGCCGGCCGCCATGCCTGAACGGATTTCACCTGCGGTGTTTCCATACATGTCAGTGACCATTGTCGAAGCAGCTGACGACCCACCTGACACAACTGACCTTGACGAAGAGCCCATGATGGCAGTTGTCTTTTGCAACAAAGCATTTCCTCCGCCTGCGTGAATAATGTAATTGGCGACCGAAGGCACCGTGAAGTAACCAATGATGCCGATGATCATAAATATGAGATATGCCGTATCGGTAGTCGAAAAAAAAGTATCACCGTTGGAAGCAATCTGGTGGAGATCTTCCTTAAGCATATTCTCTTGAATCTTCCCCATGATGCCGCCAAAGATGTTGGCTACAGGCAGCCAAAGGAAAATGTTAAGGTAGCGGGCAATCCAAACAGTCAAGGTATGCTGAAAGCCATCAAAAACGGCAATGCCAAAAACCAGTGGCCCGAGTATTGCCAGCACAATCATGTAAAATGTTCGAATGGTATTGATGCACAGCGCTGACGCCTCAAACAGGACCTTTAAAATCTCACTCATCCATTGCTTGATGGCGTTGCGGAAATTATAGGAGGCTTTCGCCATGGCAAACTTGATGTCATTCCCGATGCTTTTAAAGATGCCTTCAGATTTATCGCCGTAATGGTATTTGTACCATTTGTCTCGATCCCCGCTTCCGGTAGTACCGACATACATTTGCCAATACGCTGTCTTCTTGATGGCCTCTTCTTTCATCCTGAGAAGTTCAGCTACAGCCTTATCGGAATCAGTTACCATGGCAGCGGTGGAAGTCACCGTCGGTTTCATCACACCATTAATCATTGCAATCACGGAGGGAAAAATGAGTACAGCGAAGCCTAATACAAAAGGTCGGAATAAAGGGTAGAAGTCCACAGGCTCCGCTCTAGATATATGGCCCCACACCCTGGAGGCAATGTACCATGTGGCTGCAAAGCCCGCGATTCCACGACCTACTCCAATCAGACGACTACAAAGCGGCATCATATCTTCGTAAAGCGTTTCCAACACTTCCTGAAGACTCCTGATCTTATCGGCAGCTCCCTGCGCACCCGCTATCGAAGGCAATAACATTCCAATGATTGCCAAAAGGGCAACTCTTACACACATTTTCATACACACTTGTTTACAAACTCTTATTTAGGCAATCCATCAAGCCTTTTGGAGAGATCAATTTCAGTACGTTCCCCCTTTCGATGCATAGCCAGTAACGCAGTATCGCTGTTAAATTGCTTAATGAATGCAGCTTGTTCTTCTATTGAATTGTATATACGATCAATTGCAACTAGCCGTTCATCGTCGCTCATCCGTAGCTCTCCGGTTGTTATCACCATCAACAGTTCATCAAGGCTTTCGCCACTTTTCTTTAGCAGGTTTGCATAGACTTTTGCAATATGCCCGATTTCTTCCGGAGAAAAAGCTTGTTCTTCTTTAAATTGCCTGAAAGCAGTCTTGTACTCACTAACAATCATAACTTGGTAGCGGATAATATCCGAAACCCTTCTATATTTTCTTACCATGGGACTGACTTCCAGTAACTGGTCCAAAAAGGTTTTATGCAGACTGAAGTTCCCTTCCGAAATATTCTTAATGGTGGTATAACCTCTATGTAATATTTTGTACCCCTCATACATGTTCTGAAGGATCTTTTTGAATTGGCTTAGTTTCTCCCAGTTCAGGAGTAGTTGCTGAGCCTCATGGCTCTGCCCATTAACCGCACTTATTGCTATCACCAATAAAACACTCAATACAATCCTTCTCATTTGATACCATTTAAGATTCGTGACCTTTTTGTCTCAACAGCTTCGGCCATTCGCCCAAAAAACAACGGTTCCATCTCACTACAGAATGCCACAGCAAATGTTTTTCGGTCTTGCATCTGTGCAAACAGTGCGTTAATCCTTTTGATACGTTCATCGTCTGTCATTTTATAGTCCATTGGAGAAGTCAACAGGACCAACTCTTCAACATCCCGTAAACAATCCGCCAAGAGGTTGTCGGTAGTATTTCTACAGGAGGCAATTTCGGCTGAGGAAAGTAGTCCGCTTTGTATACCACTATTAACAGCGTCTTTTGTCAGCTTCAGGATTTGCAGGGCTCCAGCAATAATACTCGTTACCTTTTGCCAATTCTGAATAGCCGGATTTACAGTTTGGAGAGAAAGAAAATAATCCTGGTGCAGCCTGTGTTCTCCGTTCTTGTTTGACCGTATAAAGTCGAGCCCTTTATCAGCAATCCCGTATCCTTGCTTTTCATTTTGAAAATATACTTTCAGAGCTGCGATTTGCTGTGCCAGATACTTTCGTTGTGTTTCTTTCTGGCGCATCCACTCCGCCCAAGTTTGCGCATCGCTTCGATAAGACTGACCAATTAGCAGCACAATTAGGATCCATTTCATAATCCGTAGAGTTTTTTCACGTAATCAATCTCCCCTTTCTCTGCTGCCCTTTGAAGTGACACCATTTTCGACTGTTCATTGAACTGCTTTAAGTCCATGAGCGTCTTTTCGATATTATCTGAAACAGCATTGATAATCTCCAATCGGGCTGCATCACTCATTTGCGTTGTGAAGGCGTTTGCAACCATCACCAACTGGTCGATGTTTTTGATACTCTCGTCCATCATTCCGGCATAAGTCCTGTAGATGGATTCCAATTCCTCTTTTGTAAAGTTTTTATCCTGTTGGAAAAGAGCCCATGCGTCTTTGTATTTCTTCACCATCTGGAGCTGTCGTGCTATGATCTCCCGAACCCGGTGATAATAGGAAAGTGCCACCTTTACTTTCCAGAGTTCCTGGAAATAATCATCATAAAGCTTTCGCTGCTTTTCCACCCAGTCACCAATTTCCTGCAGCTTTAGTTTGGACATTTGGTTTTCAAGCGTTTTCTGCGCATTCTGTAACCAAATTGTTTTATTCTGAAGCCGTTGAATTTTAAGGTCAACAGCAACAATCACTTTCTTCACTGCCTGTTTGATAATTTCCAACACAGGAATCTGCGCCTTCGCCTCACTAACTGGCAGCATACAGCAGACCAACAGACACACTCCAATCAATAACTTCTTCATCATTTCTATTTTATCTTTTTATAGATTGTTTCACCAGTCGAAACAGTGTGCTTTGCTAAATCAAAAGTGTAAACATCACCTGTTTCTGTATCTTTTAAAACGTGTTCCTCCTCGTCATAAATACCAGAACTGGACTGCCGCTTATATTCCGGTTGTATTTTATGTCCATCCATAATCCGTTCGTAATTCCATTTGCGAAGAATCTGGAAAACGGTCAAATCACTATTCGACTTTTGTATGGTAAGCGTATCCCACTCCCGCCCAAATTCATGTTGAGAATACCGTATGTAAGTGCCTGGAATGGCCTTTTGAAGCCTATCTTCTCCTCCGGTAGTCAGACAACGAGCGGCAATAAGAGAGAAGATCAGCATGCAAAGGAGTAATGAAGTCATAGTGGTTTTCATTATTGATTGTTTTTGATTTCTGAAGCCATCGCAGCCAGCCCTCTTTGCATATCACCTCCGCATTTTTCCGTCCACTTCATCAGGGCTACCTTTTCAGTTTCTTCTGTCGTGTAAGCGAGATACTCTTCAAGAGATACTTCTGTCCGGTACACTTTTGATAGCATTCCACCCAATGAGATAAAGACCTCTTTATACTTCTTGGAAGGATCATTGGCTTTGTTAATAGAAAGCACCATTGCCTTTTCCTTCTCTGTGAGTCCGAGCAGTTCCTGTATCTGGTCAAACTTGTTTTGGTATTTGGACTGATCAAGTAGAATCTTACAGTCGCTATTATTGATGATCGCCTGTTTGACCACCGGCGAAGAAATAATGTCTTCTACTTCCTGCGTAACAACAATAGCTTCTCCAAAGAATTTCCGCACCGTCTTGAACAAGTACTTGATGTATTCAGCCATTCCCTCCTTTGCGATTGCTTTCCAGGCTTCTTCAATGAGAATCATTTTCCGGATGCCTTTCAGTTTTCTCATCTTAGAAATAAAGACTTCCATGATGATGATTGTTACCACCGAAAAGAGAATCGAGTGGTCTTTGATGTTATCCAGTTCAAACACAATAAACCGTTGCTGCAAGAGATCAAGGTTCTGGCTGGCATTCAAGAGATAATCGAACTCCCCGCCTTTATAATAAGGCCGCAGCACATAAAGGAAGTTAGAAACATCAAAATCCTTTTCCTTTACCTTGTCATCCTTCAAAACCTGTACGAACTTTTGTTGCAGGAACTCATAAAAGGTGTTGAAAGAAGGAAAAAGAGATGGGTCTTCCTCCAGGTGTTCGTAGTAAAGCTGTAGCGCACTGGAAAGCGCTACATACTCACTACGGTTATAGGTTTCATTGTCTTTTTTCCATAAAGCCAGGAGCAAAGTTTTGATACTTTCTTTCTTTTCCGTATCCAGCACGTCCCCTTCACCAATGTAAAACGGATTAAAGCGGATAGGATTTTTTTCGTCATATGTGAAGTAATAACCTCCTACCATCGCACAGAGTCCTTTATAGGAATGACCAACATCAACGAGCACAATGTGGGTTCCTTGTTCATAATAGGTTCTTATCATGTGGTTCGTAAAAAAGGACTTACCGCTTCCCGAAGGGCCAAGGATAAATTTGTTGCGATTGGTACAGATACCCTTTTTCATTGGTTCATCCGAAATGTCTACATGTACCGGCTTTCCGGTGAGACGATCTCCTAATCGTATACCTATTGGTGAAAGAGAAGACCTATAGGCTGTTTCTAAATTCAGGAAACAGCAGGCCTGTTCAGCGAACGTATCGAAGGTATCATTCATCGGAAAATCCGCTTCATTGCCTGGTATGCCAGCCCAGAAGATCTGTGGCGCACCATTCAGTTCCTGTTTGGGCACAGCATCCATCTGGGCCAGGGCTGATGATACCAGGTTTTTTTGATCCTTTACCTCTTCTTTTTTATCCGTCCAAATCAAGACATTAAAATGAGCTTTCACAGGCAAACGCTGAAGTGAAATAGCCTCATTCAAGAATTCATTTGTCGCTTCTCTTGAAATAGCATTTTCTCGGGAATAAGCACTCAATGACTGCAACCTTAACCGCTTACTTTCCAATTTTTGTAGTGTTTTGGTTGGGTCATCCAGGAAAATGTATTGGTTGTAGATATGATTGCAGGAGAGCAATTGGCCTAATAATGAAGCAAAGCCAACGCTGAACTTCGTTTTGTCGGTCGAATATCTATCATAATTGATCCGAGATCCGCAGTATGCCGGTAAATCTTCCGCATCAGCTAGCGTAAACAACTGGCAGAAATTATCTCCAATCCGGATGCCCTCTTCAAAGCTGATGTCTTTTAGCTCAAAAGCGCTTTCATGGGGCCTCAGATTCAAATAGCGTTCTACAAGTCCTGCATGTTCACGGTTTCCAAACAGTTCCGGGTCTTTTAAGCGCTTCAGTGTGATAAAGCCGCTGTCTTTTAAGATTCTCTCAAATTGTCCTGCTGTATCCAAAAAATCTTGAAGGGCTTGTGGCTTTAATGTTTCCTCGGGAACAATGCTTTTCCTCAGCAGGTTCGAAAAGAGGGAGCTACTCGATTTCCGGTTTAAAGGCTTTTTGGTCAGAAAAATGTAACACTGATGGTCGAGATAAGGTCGCTCATTAAAGAATCGTTCACTGCTCTTGCTCAAAAAACTTGTCTCCTTTGAAAGGTCAGCTTCGTATTTAGCTTCTGTAAACCAATCCTGTTTATGGAAAACACAATACCTCGGTAAAACTTTGATAGCCTTTATTAGAATCTGATGAAATGCCTCATATTCCGCATCGGATAGTGTAAAAAGCTCCGGAAGAATGACCTCGTAAGCAATTGTAACATCTCCTTGCTTCGACAAAAGGCAGTCGTGCTCCGCTCCGAATATTGGCATGATATGATCAAGTCGTTTTTCCATTATTTTACCAGCTTTGTAAACGTTTTTCGAGAATAGATTTTAATAATTGGTGGGATAGATCTTTTCGCCGCCTTTTTCATCATTCCATATTGACCATACTTATGTGATAAGCGATAAACATGTAGAAAAAGAACAGTCCCTAGGACAAGGATCAGCCCGAGACAAACAAACGGGTGAATACCACAGATATAAAAAACAGCGAACAGGATCAATAACGCTAACAACCCACCTCCTAAGAACCAGATATACTGCGCCTTTAGCCCTTTAAACTCAATCGGCTTATTAATTCCCTTATTGATGTTGTAGACACTTGTTGACATAAAAGGGCTTAAATACCGAAAAAGGCTCTGATAACTGTAGATACAACCACTAGGAATACACAGGACCCAAACCATGCAGCCGCAACCTTTCCGGTGTCGTGGTCGCCGCTGTTCCACTTGTTGTAAACTTTGATGGCACCAATTAGACCGACAATTGCTCCAACTGCATACATGAGGTTTGTTCCAGCCGCGAAATAGCTCCTGACTTTCGTATTCGCATCATTGATACCGGCTGTTCCGTCTTGCGAATAGATCACCAAAGACAGTAACATGGCACTCACAAACAAGATTGACTTTGTTGTCCTTTCGTTCACAGAAATCCTTCTGCACATTTTCATACACTCAAAAATTAATATTGATAAGAAAAAAATACCTGATTGAAATCTATCCCCATTGTGGCCTTGCCTTACGGGGCAAGGCCTGGGGAAGTGCTCACATTCACACACCTAACCACACCTTGACCATATCATCTGCACTTAAGTGAATGGAGCAATGGAGTTCTGCTTCTGAGACAATCACATTCGTTAGAGATTCTTTGTATACTGAACTTTTAACTGTCGAAAATTTTGAAAGAATTCGTTGTAAAGCGTAGATAATTTCTTCCTTAACGCTTTTAGACTTTTTAGCTTCTTCGAAATAAGCGGTCAGTTCGTCCATCAAAGAAGAAACTTGCCGGTCTTCCGCATCGGTAGAATGCAAAACACTTATGTTTTCTTCGAAAAGTGACGGTTGGCCAAGTGGCTTTTCTACTGAAGAGAAAGGAGTCGAAGTATTACCAGAATGACTTCCTAGCTTTCTAGGAATAATGATTTTAAAATCGCTCCGGTAATAAAGGAGATAAATAATGAGATAGTAACCTGTTGAAATTAGCACAAGGGATATCCAGTAGCCTTGCCAGCTGATATTGTTGAACATAACACACGATTTTCAAACTACACAAACAACAATGACTGAGAATCTCAAACCTTACTAAGTAAAGTCGTATTCACATTCGACCTTGGAGAGGGATTCCCAAAAAAAATACCTATTAAGAAACAGATTGCAATAAAGCCTGTGAAAATGATTGTAAACAACGGCAGCCCTTCTTCAAACGTACCCCAGTTATATCTTTGTGTATCATTTTTGAAAAAGAAAAAGATAGATGCAAATAACATTGCAACTCCTATTATATTCAAGGCATTCTGCAAATAGTTTTTTTGCTTGGAAGCAAAATGGTAACTGATAACCAGAACTACAATCCCGAAGAAGCCAAATACTGAATGCAATACACCTTTTGTCAAACCGAGCAAGATATAAAGTGCGTAAAAGCCGCCTAAATGTTGCCCACTGATCAAAATGAACAGAAAGGATACGATTAAAGTATAAGGATGCGAAAGAACTTTAAATAGTTTCATACGTTTGGTGTTTATTAATTACAGGGACCAGTGCTTCCTCCTGCATAACCCTTAACAATACCAATTGTGATATTGCCTTTTTCCGGATCGTTTGCATTAACCATCTGCCGCAATTTTTGGTAAAGACCTTGTGGTGTTCGCGTTGCATGCGTTAAAGGACTTCCGGGGATTCCGTAAAGAGGAACCGCTACTTTATTTGCTCGAACATGATTAAAAATATCTAACGCCCAGTCCGCACAATTATATTCATCTACATCGTAATTCAAGTTAGACAATTGCTGCATTTTATTCAAAATTGAATTAAGCTGAGTTGGAGACAAATTCATCTTTAAGGAGGCATTAAACTCATGGTGCTCATTGTTTACCAGTTTTCCAGCCGTTGGAGCATAGGTTGATGCCTTGTAACCTGACTTTGGATAGAACCCGATGTTTTGTGATGCTACCTGCGGACCATTCGACTTTCTGACATTAATAAACACATGTCCAGGGGAACCGGTGTTAAAGTCGAAAAAAGTATTCGGATTTGCATCCACCGGTATATCTGCAAAAATTTCAATCGAGCAGTCGGCACCGTCATCAGGTACGGCATTGAAGCAATTGATGAACTTTTGCAGATCAATGGCATCATGAGCATCCTGCGACTCAAGATCTACTAGGATTGGTGGCTCATTGGTGGGTCCGCCTCCCCCACCACCAGAACCGCCACCATATGGGTACCCTCCTCCGCCATCTAGGCTACTATTGTTTGCATCAAAAAAACTATAGAAACTCCCCGAAAAGCCACTTCCAAAAAGGGACTGAAATAAGAACCAGGATGACAAGGAGATACCGCCACTACTTGGGATAACATAAGTTACAATTACTTCAGGCATCACATTACCGGGTTGTACAAGCGTAGATCGCGAAAATGCTCGACTATGAAACGCCGAAATATATCCATTGACGATTGCAGAATTTACTAACTCTTTTCCCTGTAAGGATCGAACCCTGATTTCACCATCGAATTGGCCAGTGCCTGTATGTGTTTTATTGATTTTGCCTTTTAAATGAACTATACGGCCCCTTTCTAAAATACCGTTCTCTTTTGTTTGGGCAAGTACAAAATCACTGCCCACATGCTTTCCAATGAACGGAATTCTTAACAAGTAGAAATCTGCGCTATCAACTTCATTTAAAACTGCCCGAGAAAAATCCAGTTCTTGAAAATCAGCATTGCTAAGGGAATCTTTTAGCGATGACTTGACTGTTTCTAGGTAGGAATCATTGCCAACTTGCTCTGGTTTTCGACAAGCGAAAAATAACAGAGCAAAAATAAAAATGATTAGGGTGTGTTTCATAATATGTAGGTGTCTGGTTAACGATATAAAGCTACTTGCATCACAGGCCCTTTCGAATTAAACTTGGATAAGAAATTACATCCGTGCTTTTATTTTGCTCATTGTAACTTCTGTAATTCCGAGGTAAGACGCGAGGTACTTGGCCGGCACACGAAGAACCAACTCTGAATGATGCTCTAACAGGTAATCATACCGTTCCTGTGCACGTTGCATTCGGAGTGAATACAGGCGTTGCTCACTCAGCGTATAATATTTTTCCAAGAGGACCCTCCCTATAAAATTGAACTCAAGAAAGTTTCTATAAACAAACTGCAGTTCATCGTATGTGATATAATAGATAATACTATCTTCTAATGCCTGGATAGATTCATAGCTCGGCTTCTGGGAGAAGAATGATTCAACGGAGACAATCACGTCCCCTTCTTTCATAAACCAGGAACTAATCTCATGCCCATCTTTGATGTAAAAACATCTTAATAAGCCTTGGCCAATAAAACAGATTTTTTTGGAAACGTGTCCCGATCGGAGGAGGTAGTCCCTTTTAGGCAATTCTTTCGCCTTCAAAATCGTTGCGAGATGATGTTTCAATCCATCGGTCATTGGATGGATGGATTCGAGAAATTCTAATAACTTCTCCATAGGTTTCGCTGTTTGGTGTTAGCCAAAGGGTTAATTGTCCAACATGTAAATACAAACGGAATTAGCTGCGTCACATTAGGGTAGCAGTTCCTTGGGATCGACGCCTAGCGCAGAAGCAATTTTATTGAGGTATGAAATACTGAAGTTAACCTTTCCGAGCTCCATTCTATTTACCTGGCTGTAATCCACACCACATTCATTTGCCAGTGCTTCGATTGAAACGTTCCTCCGGCCTCTGACTTCTCTGATCTTTTCACCAACCTGTTTCATGAAAGGCTCGTCTTTGTAATAACTCCGTGGTGAGCGTTTCTTCACCTTCCAAAGTGAAGATTTGACATGTACTGAAACAAGGGAGAATTCTCCCTATTCATTACTAAGCCTAATTTTTTATCCGAATTTAATTTGAACGCACATTTTTCCGGTCACCAACACAGATTCCGTACAAATACGCTTGTATACCACCCCAATTATTTACACCTTTGCCTTGGTTTTTCATAGGATATTGGATTTTAAAACGGGGCAGCATTTTCATGCAGCCCTTTTTCTTTTTTATCGTATTTCTCCCATCCCCTTTACCGGCCTTCTACTAGCCTGTAAGTAAATACCATAACCCAAAAACAGGGCATTAACCCAATTGACTGGTAACATCTACCCTAGTACTTTTGTACCAGAAGTTGATTGATACAAACAATATCAATCCAATCCAATCCTTAGAAAGACCCGAAAGTCTAAAGTCCGAAAAACCAAAAATCCAATATCGGTCAACTTCTTTTTCTTTATCCTTTTGAAAGCCGTTTTTAGTCCACATATCCTAATAGAAAACTGATCTAATCCAAACCTTGAAAAACTAAGGCGTCCGTTGTCCGATGAAACAAAAGATTTAAAATTTCAAACGCCTTATACTTGTTTAAGCCTCCCGATGACTCGGGAGGCTTTTATTTTTTGTAGGATTGTTATACCCCGTTTGGGTTATTTCTCTCTTTTGATTGACAATCATCACCTCCTTGCCTTTCAAAAAATCTTACTTTCCCTCACCGAAACTAAAATGCAGAACTAGATGAGTGATTTCAAGAATCTGGAGAAAACTTTATGGGCCACGGCAGATAAACTGCGCAGCAACATGGATGCTGCCGAATACAAGCACGTTGTCCTCGGACTTATTTTTCTCAAATACATTTCTGATGCGTTTAATGGTCGATACGAACAATTAAAGTTGGAACTGGAAGACCCCAAAAGCGATTGGTATGTTGAAGAAGAGGAAGCTCGTTATCATACCCTCAACGATAAAGATGAATACACCAGCCACAACATCTTTTACGTTCCCGAAAAAGCCCGATGGAACTTCCTTCAATCCAAAGCCAAGCTGCCGGAGATTGGCAAACTGGTAGATGATGCGATGGATGAAATTGAAAAGATCAATCCTTCACTCAAAGGTGTGCTGCCGAAGATTTATGCAGATCCTGATTTAAATAAACAACGACTCGGTGAACTCATTGACCTCATTGGCACCATCGGCTTCAACCAGCCGGGCCACAAAGCCAAAGACTTGCTCGGAAGAGTGTATGAATATTTCCTTGGCCAATTTGCCGATGCCGAAGGCAAGAGCGGCGGCCAGTTCTACACGCCTGCTTCTATTGTGAAACTCTTGGTAGAAATGCTGGAGCCTTACAAAGGCCGTGTGTACGATGGTTGCTGCGGCTCCGGTGGCATGTTCGTTCAATCGGAAAAATTTATTGAAGGCCATGGTGGACGACTGGGTGATATTTCCATCTACGGACAGGAAAGCAACCCCACTACCCTGCGCCTGGCGAAGATGAACCTCGCCATCCGCGGCATTGATGCAAAGATTGAGTTAGGTGATACCTTTCTGCACGACAGGCACAAAGACCTGAAGGCCGATTACATCATGGCCAACCCGCCCTTTAACATCTCCGACTGGAGCGGTGAACAATTAAGAGAAGACATCCGCTGGAAGTACGGCACTCCACCGGTGGGCAATGCCAACTATGCCTGGCTGCAGCATTTTGTGCACAAGCTCTCTCCGAACGGCACCGCCGGCATTGTGCTGGCTAACGGCAGCATGAACAGCAACACCGGCTCGGAAGGCGAAATCCGCAAGGCCATGATTGAAGCAGGCCTCATTGACTGCATGGTGGCCCTGCCTGCCCAACTGTTTTACAATACCATGATTCCTGCCTGCCTTTGGTTCCTGGCAAGAAATAGAAAGGGTTCTCTCCCCCTTGGGGGAGCCGGAGGGGGCCTTCGTGACCGTAGCAATGAGATTCTCTTCATCGATGCCCGCAAACTGGGTGTCATGATCAGCCGCCGTAACCGTGAACTCACCGACGCTGATATTCAAAAGATTGCCGGCACCTACCACAGCTGGCGGAACGTTGATGGTGGTTACCAGGACGTCGCCGGCTTTTGCAAAGCAGCTACGATGGATGAAGTACGCAGCAATGGTTATGTGCTGATGCCAGGCCGCTATGTAGGCACCGAAGCCGAAGAAGACGACGGCGTTTTGTTTTCCGATAAGATGGCCGCCCTCACCGCAAAATTGGCCGAGCAGTTCAGCAAGGGCCATGCGCTGGAAGCCGAGATCCGCGAAAACTTAAAAAGCATTGGCTATGAATTTTAAGAGATGTAAGCAAAACGATTGTTTCGCTGCTGAAACAATCGTTTCAAAAAATGAAGCAATTTTTTACATAACAATTTTCTCATGTAAAGGAAATCGAATTTTCTTTACATGATGCCATACCTTTAAGAAAACTTCTCAATGGCCTTCCAATTAAAAATGCTGCCCCCCTTAACGGACTTAGAAACCAAGCCGGTTTTGAAGCAACTGGCTATAGCCCGAGCGGAGCTAGCGATGCTGAATGGCCGCTCTGCCACCATACCCAATGAAACCATTCTAATCAACACCTTGTCCTTGCAGGAAGCACGAGACAGCTCAGCCATAGAAAATATTGTAACCACGCACGACGAACTTTATAAAGCCCAGCTTTTTACCGACTATTTCAACAATGCTGCTGCTAAGGAAGTTAGCCTTTATGCAGAAGCCTTGAAACAAGGGTTTGCCCTGGTGCGGCGCCAAAAGCTAATAACCAACAGCACGGTCCTTACCGTACAACGCTTGTTAGAGGGCAACGAGGCCGGCTACCGCCAGGTACCTGGCACGGCGCTGGTAAACGAGCAAACCGGCGAAACTGTATATACACCGCCGCAGAGCAGAAAAGAGATTGAAGCCGGCATGGACAACCTGGTAGCGTTCATGAATGACGACACTCTTTCCGATTTAGACCCCCTGGTAAAGATGGCAGTCATGCACCACCAATTTGAAACCATACATCCTTTTTACGACGGCAATGGTCGTACAGGACGTATTCTTAATATTCTCTACCTGGTACAGCAAGGCCTGCTCGACCTGCCGGTGCTTTACCTCAGCCGGTACCTCATTGCCACTAAGGCCGACTATTACCATCTGCTGCAAAGTGTTCGTGATAACGGGAACTGGGAGCCCTGGCTGTTGTATATGCTAAAAGGCGTGGAAGTCACAGCAAAGCAAACCGTGGTCCTCATCGAGGGCATCCGCCGGTTGATGCAAGATTACAAGCAGCAACTGCGAACCGGGTTGCCAAAAATCTACAGCCAGGACCTGCTCAACAATTTGTTTCGTCACCCCTATACCAAAATAGAGTTCGTAATGAATGAACTGCAGGTGAGCCGCCCAACCGCTACTGCCTACCTGGAATCGTTGGTGGCTGCTGGTATGCTGCAGAAATTTAAACTGGGTAAAAGCAATTACTACATGAACAATGGCTTGTATAATTTATTGCGGGAAGGCGCAGGGCCAATCAGCAAGGCCGAACCCATTGTGACACAGCACGAGGCAAAAAGGGGAAAGAAATAATCCGCATGAAGCAGTTTCACAACATATTTCCACATGACAGGATTGTCGTACCGGCGATACGACAATTAAGCACATCTGGGATTAAGGTAGCGGAGTATTTAACGGAACTGCCGGATAAAACCTTGTTGCAGGAAAAGCTCCATGCTGTGATTGAAATGGAACGTAAAAGAATCGAGAATTTATAACAACAATGAAAGTTAGTGATTGGAAGAATATGAAATTAGGTGATGTTATAACCTTGAAAAGGGGTTATGATTTGCCGCAGAATAACCGAGTGCACGGGAAGATTCCTGTTTATTCTTCGGCCGGTTTATCTGGATACCACAACGAATACAAAGTAAAAGGGCCAGGGGTCATTACTGGCCGATATGGGACATTAGGTGAAGTCTTCTTTACAGATTCAGATTATTGGCCACACAATACGACTCTGTACGTACAAAATTATAAAGGGAACCATCCCAAGTTCATTTACTATTTTCTGAAAACACTAGGATTCGCTAACAGCAATGACAAAACAAGTGTTCCGGGTGTAAATAGGAATGACCTACATGAAATAAATGTAACGATTCCATCAAAGGAAACACAAGTGCGTATTAGTGAGATACTATCATCAATAGATGAAAAAATAGAACTCAACCGCCAAACAGCCCAAACCCTTGAAGCCATTGCCCAAGCCATCTTTAAAGAATGGTTTGTAGATTTCAACTTCCCCGGTGCTACCGGTGAAATGCACGAAAGTGAATTGGGTGAGATACCAAAGGGATGGAAAGTTGATGCACTATCAGAGGTAATTAGTATCAAACATGGTTATGCTTTCAAAGGAGAATATTTCTCAGATGAAGAAACTGATGATATTCTCCTAACACCTGGAAACTTTAAAATTGGTGGTGGATTTAATTACTCGAAGTTTAAATACTACAAAGGCGACTTTCCATATGATTATATATTACGTCAAGGCGACATCATTGTCACAATGACTGATTTGAGTAAAGATGGAGACACACTAGGATATTCAGCCATTGTCCCTGCTATAGAAGGCAAACGATTATTGCATAATCAACGGATTGGAAAGGTTCTTTTCAAGGAAAAGGATTTTAACCATTTTCTCTACTTCGTATTACAACAAAATGATTATCGAAATTTCGTATTAGGGAGTGCAACTGGATCAACCGTCCGGCATACATCTCCACCCCGAATTTGTGAGTATCGAAGTGTAATTCCACAAATTGAAATCCTGAATAAGTTTAACCAATCTATTAAGCCAACATTAGCAACAATAGAATCCAAGATTCAAGAAAATAAAATACTTACTCAATTGCGAGACAGTTTATTGCCGAAGTTGATGAAGGGAGAAATTAAAATTTAATTTGTAAAAATACACTTCAAATGAAGATAGAATTTAATCTGGGTAATGATGAAACCGTCATATTACAACCCTATAAAAAAGAACAACACATTAATTACAGCTTATTTGAATTAATAGATGAAACCAACAAGAGTTGGGTTAGCTTAAAGCTTGAAAATCAAAGTTTGGAAATTATTTCAATCTCAGAAATCATTATTGACTCAGAAGAATTAATTAATTCAAAACTTGACGAACTAGTTCATGAAATAATTGAAATTGAAAAGTCTGGAACGGACAATTACAATGAAGGTGATTCACAAGAACTAAATCCATATGACCCCGAAAAAATCAAAGTTAGAACTGATAAAATTCCCGTTACACTAATTGCACAAATGATTGATGCAGGAGACATTGACCTCAACCCTGATTTTCAACGCAACCTAGTGTGGAATAACTTTCAAAAATCAAGGTTAATTGAGTCTATACTTCTAAGAATACCTCTGCCAATGTTCTATTTCGCTGAAGACAAAGAAGGAAAATTATCAGTAGTTGATGGGCTGCAACGTATTTCCACAATAAAGGAGTTTATGGACAATAAGTTTCCTTTAAGAGGGCTCCAATATTTAAATAATAGCTGTGGAGGAAGATACTACGAAACTAAAGGGCGACGACAAGGTATCGATTCAAAATATTTCAGGTGGTTCAACTTGACCAACTTATCAGCAAACATCATTGACCCAACATCTCCATTCAAAGTTAAGTATGACATATTTCGAAGAATAAATACAGGGGGCAGGCCATTAAACAATCAAGAAATTCGAAACTGTCTCACAGGTCAAGGCCTGAGAGAGGTTCTGAAAATAATGACAACCTTGCCGGAATTCAAATCAGCAACAGATAACAGTGTTAAAAGCACTAGAATGGATGATCAGGAGATAGCCCTACGCTTCTTGGCTTTCTATCAAATGTATGAGATACAAGGAAATATTGATTCATATAACGGATATATGGACACAACTTTAGATGAGTATACTGAAAGTCACATAAAAAGCAAGAAAGAAGACTTCTCCGAACAAGTGGCACTTTTTTCTAATGCGATGAGAAACGCTGAATATCTTTTAGGGAGAAAATATGCCTTTCGGAAAGTGCTTCCAAGAGATCTTCTTCCATCAGCTTATAAGCAACTTTTAAATAAAGCGCTTTTTGTTTGTTTAGCAATATTACTTGCACAATACGATCATGATCAAATAAGAAGCGCTAACAATGAATTTCAATTAACACAACCTATTGCAGAACTAATTGAAAACGACCATGAATTATTTTATTATCTCTCTTATGGAACTAATGGAAGGGCAAATATTTTATACACATTCAAAGTCCTTTCGCAATTGTTTAAAAATAATCTCCGAATAGCATGACTGCACTAAATATCACAAATTTTAAATGCTTTCACCAGAAGGACATCGGTCTAAACCAACTCACTATTCTAGCTGGAGCTAATGGCAATGGCAAAAGCACTGTACTTCAATGTCTCTTATTTCTTAGAAGAACTATCGAGCACTGTGCAAAGTGGGAAAATGGCAAATACAATTTTAAAGAGCTGAACGGGCTAAATGTTGAACTAAATGGTCCTTACTTTTTGAATCTAGGGAATAGCGCTTATGTTTTACCAGTTGATTTTAGCGACACAGAAGTTTCGTTAGGGATAAAAAATTTAGGTAATGAACTCCGGGTTACATATAGTACGAACCAAGGAACAGAACTTTGGTTAACACCGATACCTCCGCTTTTAAATACGTATGAAAACAATCCTTTATTTTACCAAGAATTTTATTATTTGAATGCAGAAAGGATTGGCCCAAGAATTACCCAAAGCATTAAGTTTTACGATTACGCAAATGTGGGTCACAAGGGAGAATATACAGCTCAGGTAATTGCTGATCTAAATTTAGACAAATACAAATTTCAGGTTGATGAACGTCGAGTTAATAAACAGCTTTTGAAAGGTGTTCGTTTTGAACATCATATAAACGCTTGGTTAGAGTTTATACTCGACGGAGTGTCCATAGTCCCATTTTTTGATGAGAAAACTCACAGCGCAAGAGTCGAAGTGCAAAACTCTTATTTAAAGGGTAATTCGATTGTCGCAACAAATACTGGATTTGGAATTAGTTATGCGTTGCCAATAATTGTGTCTGCATTAATAGCAAAAGAAGACCGGGTCCTAATTATTGAAAACCCAGAAGCTCATTTACATCCTTCTGCTCAGTCTAAAATGGGTTATTTTCTTGGAGTTATTGCAAACTCAGGGTTACGAATTATCATAGAAACGCATAGTGACCATATTGTAAATGGAGTCCAATTAGCGGTTGCCAAGAAAGCGTTGACAAATTCACATGTCACAGTAAACTTCTTTAGCAAAGAAAGAGAAACTTTACCTGGAGAAAGTTCGGATAAGAAGCAACCTGTAGTAAAAGAAATATCAATTACCGAGAAAGGAGAATTGACAGAATGGCCAGCGGGTTTTTTCGATCAAAGCCAAGTAGACTTCGCCGAACTATTTAAACTGAGAAAATTATGAGTAACTTTTTTTTACATAACTCATCAATTGCGTCTACGAATTTTGATGGGTTTAAATCGGGTATATTTAAATTAATTGAGGTAAAAAAATTACCTACACATACATTCTACAAGCATGATTCCGTTTACTCCCTATCTATTATTGTAAATGAGCTTTATCAAGCGGAGTTTAGCCAAGAAAACCAAGAGATTTACAGATTCCTTGAACAATTAAGCCCTTTAAATGAAATTATAGAACGTGAAGATCAAGCACAAATATTTTGTGGGTCAGATATGAACGGTTTTTTAGGGATTAATTTTTTAGGAATACCTATCGCGAAGTCGAAACAAGTAGTGTGTAGAGATACATATAAAACTTGGTGTTTCACTTTTATTACAGACAAAAAACAGCTTTTACTTCAAACCACTTTAGAACCTAAGAGTAAAGAGGTTAATCTTTCAGACCATCACGGTAAAAAGGAGTTGAAGGAGTTATGTGATCGATTAAAAAACTCACCATTTGTCGTTAGCATGCGATCCACAAACTGGGGTGGCAAAGAGTTTATAAGAAAGGTCATGGATAATGGATTCATCGAGATAGTACTTCACAAAACTGACAGACAATATGCCCTTTATGTAGAAACAACTGGAAGAGACTATCTTGAAACTGCGGCAATCAGTGAAATACTTAGAGATAAATACGACTCCTAACATTTAAGAGCATCTTTTTGAAAAATTTAATTTCTGAAGACGAAATCGAACAGCTCACCCTTGAAATCCTTCGGGATGATCTTGGCTATGAAACCCTCTTCGGACCTGATCTTGCCGAAGGCGATAGTGCTGAACGCACCTATGCCGAAGTTGTTTTAACCCATCGTCTTCGTCATGCCATTGATGCTATCAATCCTTTCATTCCTGCAGACGCCAAGGAAGAAGCTTATAAAAAAGTACTGCGTACCCTCTCTCCCGACCTGCTCACCAATAACGAAGCTTTTCATGTGATGCTCACCGATGGCATTGATGTGAAGTTTCGCACCGATAGCGGCACCCGCAGCGATAAGGTCTGGCTTATTGATTATACCCCCGGTTCAACAAAGAACCAGTTCCTCGCAGTTAACCAATACACCGTTATTGAGAACAACAACAACAAACGGGCAGACATTGTGCTTTTCATCAACGGCCTTCCGCTTGTGGTTATCGAGCTAAAAAACGCCACCGATGAAAGCGCCGATATTTATGCCGCCTACCAGCAATTGCAAACCTATAAACAAACGGTTCCTTCCCTTTTCCAGTACAATACCTTCATGATCGCCTCTGATGGCTGGTTTGCCAAAGCCGGCACCCTGAGTTCGGATTACAGCCGATTTATGGAATGGAAAACTGCCGATGGTGAACACATTGTGGATACGGAGCACGAAGCCGAACTGGAACCCATGCTCAAAGGCATGCTCAATAAGAATTCCCTTCTGGATATTCTCCGCTACTTCCTCGTGTTTGAAAAGGGCAAGGACAAGACCATTAAAAAGATTGCCGCCTACCACCAGTACTATGCTGTAAACAAGGCCGTTGCTTCTACGGTAGAAGCGACACAGCCACTCTCCCCCACTGGGGGCCGGGCCGGCGTTATCTGGCACACACAAGGTTCCGGCAAAAGCCTGAGTATGGTGTTTTATACCGGCAAAATGGTAGTGGAGCCCGAGATGAACAACCCCACCATTGTTGTTCTCACCGACCGCAATGACCTGGACGATCAACTCTTTGACACGTTTTGCAATTGCTCCCAGCTTCTGCGGCAGGAGCCCAAACAAGCCACCGACCGTAAGACCTTGCGGGAGTTATTGTCCGTTGCCTCCGGGGGCATTGTGTTTACCACCATTCAAAAGTTTCTGCCGGAGGAAAAAGGCGACACCTTTCCCAAACTCACCGACAGGCGAAACGTGGTGGTAGTAGCCGATGAAGCCCACCGCAGCCAGTACGATTTTATCGACGGCTTTGCCCGCCACATGCGGGATGCCCTACCCAATGCTTCCTTTATTGGCTTTACCGGCACGCCTATTGAAAAGCAGGATGCCAGCACCCAGGCCGTCTTCGGTGATTACATTGACGTATACGACATCCAGCAGGCCGTAGCCGATGGCGCCACGGTGCGCATCTATTACGAAAGCCGCCTGGCGAAGATCAAACTAAGCGACGCCGATAAAGAAGTGATGGACCAGCAGGTGGAAGAGATCACCGAAGACGAAGAACTGACCGATAAACAAAAACGCTTCGCCAAATGGGCCAGTAAAGAAGCCGTGGTAGGCAGCAGTCAACGCTTGCAACAAATTGCAGCGGATATGGTTCGCCACTTTGAAGAACGCACTAAAGGAAGTAAAGGCAAGGCCATGTTCGTCTCCATGAGCCGCCGCATTGCGGTAGAACTGCACGACGAGATTGTGCGGTTACGACCTGAGTGGTACAGCAAGGACGATGACAAAGGCGCCATTAAGGTGATCATGACCGGCAGCTCTTCTGATGGTCCGGAATGGGCAGAACACATTCGCAATAAAAAACGCCGAACCGAAATCGGTGATCGCCTGAAAGACCCGAACGATGAACTGAAGATTGTGATTGTCCGCGATATGTGGCTCACCGGCTTTGATGCACCGGTACTGCATACGCTGTATGTAGATAAACCGATGAGCGGCCATAACCTGATGCAGGCGATTGCCCGCATCAACCGGGTGTTTGGCGACAAGCAAGGCGGCCTTGTGGTAGATTATATCGGCATTGCGCAAGACTTAAAGAAGGCATTGGCTATTTATACGGAAAGTAAAGGAAAAGGCAAGCTGACACATGACATCAATGAGGCGGCGGCTAAGATGCTGGAGCTGTACGAGCTGGTAGTGGATCTATTTGCTGGCTTTGATTACAAAGCTTATTTCAATAAATCCACTAGGGAAAAGATGCAGCATGTGCAGGATGCTGCTAACTACATCCTTGGCCTTACGGAGGTGGATGCAGAAGGCAATGCCATTCGAAACGGAAAGCAACGTTTTAAAGATTCGGTAACACGACTCTCGCAAGCCTTTGCTTTGGCTATCACGCATCCGGACGCGATGAGCATCCGCGATGACCTGGCCTTCTTCCAGGCCATTAAGGCCCGCATTGCAAAATTTGATGAGAACCGCCGCAAGCGGACAAACCAGGAAATAGAAACTGCGCTACGCCAACTTGTAAACGATGCGCTGATCTCCGAAGATGTGATTGATGTATTTGATGCTGCCGGAATCAAAAAGCCTGACATCTCCATTCTTGATGATAAGTTCCTTGCAGAAATCAAAGGCCTGCCGCAAAAGAACTTGGCACTGGAACTACTCAAACGGCTACTAGAAGATGAGGTTACTAGTAGGGCTAGAAGCAACATCTCACAAAGCAAAAAATTCTCCGTGATGCTGGAAGCAGCCGTGAAGCGTTACCAGAGCGGATTGATTGAAGCTGCGCAGGTAATTGAAGAATTGATCAAGATGGCGCAGGATATCCGCGAGGCCACTGACCGCGGCGTAAAGATGAACCTGCGGGAGGACGAACTGGCCTTCTATGACGCATTAGCGGAGAACCCTACAGCTGAAACAATCTTAGGAGATGCAACACTGAAAGCCATTGCACATGAACTGGTGGAAAGTGTAAGACGCAATACATCCATCGACTGGCAGCTGAAAGAAAGTGTGCAGGCCAAAATGCGTACGCTGATAAAGCGAATTCTGCGGAAATACAAGTACCCACCAGATGATCCTGCCACGGGTGAATACACAACATCTGTCAGCAAGGTATTGGCTCAGGCAGAGCTTTTGGCGGATTATTGGAGTGCCGCATAAATGATTACCAGGGATGACAAAAACAAAGCAAAAAATAGCATTTCGTATTTCTTTACTCCTATGCTTTTTATGCTTTGGGCTTATTGGATCTGCACAAGATGTCTACAAAACACCAAGCGGGAAAAAATACCATTTAGAAAGCTGCAAGACCGTCAAGAATGTTTCCGAAAAGATTACCCTGCAGGAGGCTGCTGACAAAGGACTGGAACCCTGCAAAATCTGTAAGCCGGCAGCTCTACCAATACCACAAAACCTGGTGAATAAAGCAAAAGGCGAAGCCAACACAGTGCAGTGCCAGGGCTTAACTAAGCGTGGTACTCGTTGCAAACACATGACCAGTATTGCTGATGGATATTGCTTTCAGCATCGTCCGAAATAGACACCCACCTTCTTCTTTAAATCATCACAAAAACCTTAACCCAACATTTCAAGAATATAATTGCTGAAGAATCGTGCAGTACCTGCCAACAGATATATGATGCACTAATGTTCCAGCAACTGCCCTAATAAGGTTATCGTTCGGGTAGATGCTCGTCCCTCGCACCAACCCTTTGACTTATCAAATCATTCTTGTAAGCCTACCTCTATTACGCTTTTTAAAAGATCAGGACAAAAAGGGCAGCAAAGCTATGGGCTGCCAACGGAAGACTGCTACAAAGTGCCAAAAGACTACGGCATAAAACAAAGCTGCTCCATTAATGCCACAGATAATATTTATTCCGTTTCCTTTTGGCTCCGGGGCAGCCCGCTTCTAAGAGAGCTTTCTTTTTGTCCTTTTTCTTTTAAAAGCATTTTCAGTTGACAAACAAACCCGCAGAAGTACCGCCTGCGGAATACAAATCAAAGCTGGGTAGTAAACTATGGCACACAACATCCATTACAACGAAGCAACCAGAAAGCACAGTTTTTTTTCGGTCAAAGAAAAAGCCTGGCACGGCCTCGGGCAGATCGTTACTGATTACCCTACGAGTGCAGAAGCCCTTCGCTTTGCAGGCCTCGACTTCACGGTTGAAAAACGCAAGATTTTCACCTACGATAATCAAAACCTGTTTGGGAATGCAGACACGATTGTTCCGAACATTCACGTACCCGACTATTATGCAACAATCCGCACTGACAATGAAACGCCGTTGGGTGTCGTTGGCAAGGCTTACCGTGTAGTGCAGAACGCAGACGCGTTTGCTTTTTTTGATGCCATTGTTGGCGGCGACGGCATCCAATACGAGACAGCCGGCGCACTAGGAAGGGGCGAACGTGTTTTTATTACCGCGAAACTGCCTAATTATATTCGGGTGGGTGACGATGACTTGATCGAAAAATATCTTTTCCTCACTACTTCGCACGATGGCTACGGAAGTATTACAGCTGCGTTTACGCCGGTCCGGATTGTTTGCAACAATACGCTCAGTGCTGCCCTAAAGAACTGCTCAAACACGGTAAAAATCCGGCACACAGGAGCCGCTAAAGATCGACTGGAACAGGCACATAAAGTGATGGGTATATCAAATAACCTTTCCGTTGAACTTGAAACCATTTTTAAACAGTGGGCGAAAGTTCGCATCACCGACACTGAAGTAAAACGCCTGATCCAATTCGCATTAGCACCAAACAAAGAGGTGTTAGCTGATTTGAAGGCTGGAAGGGAAACATTGTTCAGCCAACAATTTGCAGCGGTTTGTGAAGACGTGTTTGTGTACAGTCAAACCACTCCTAGCCAGCAAACGCCAACCACGAAAGGAACACTGTTTGGCGCTTACAATGCGGTGACAGGTTATTACCAAAATATCCGTAGCTACAAAAGCGAAGAAAGCAAACTAAAGTCGCTGCTTTATGGTGGGTTAGCACAAGAAAGGACAGCGAGAGCCTTTACCCTTTGTAACAGGTTTGGCCACACTGGCACAATTGACAATTTTCTGAATTAGGTAATTCAACGGGAAGGCGAATGCCTTCCCATTTTTAATCAACAATTATGACAACCATTTTAGACCAATCCAAAGCGATCAAGGCAAAATACAAGGATGCCATTCTCCTATTTCGCGTTGGTGATTATTACGAAACCTTTGACACCGATGCAACAGCAGCTGCCAGCGCTTTGGAAGGCCTCTGCATGACGACGAAAATGAAGCAGAAGAACTGACATTGGCAAGCATCCCTTACCAAAACCTTGATGTTGCCTTACGAAAGTTGGTGAAAGCTGGCTATAAGGTCGCTGTCTGTGACCAGCTAGAAGACCCTAAAACGGCCAAAGGACTTGGCAAAAGAGGCGTTACAGACCTAATTGAATAATCAGTTTTTAAAAATCGGCCGCCCAAAGGGCGGCTTATTTGGCTGGAGGATTTGCAAAGGAGAGTAGTGTTTCATTCACTGATTCTTATACAAACTTCGGCTCTCTCCTTCAAAGGCTGGCAAGGAACTACGGCATAAAGAAAAGCTTACCCATAAGATGACAGATGTAATTTATACTTTGGCTGAAGTTGTTTCGCCAAATTTTTCAAATATTTCCATCAACTCCGCGTCGTCCATGTCGTAAGGAAGGCCTGCAACAAAAAGTTTCATACAAAAAATTAGATAGTAAAAGTAAGG